>Ga0255139_1000040_pt1 | contig 56225 bp, 50 predicted proteins | sample Law_Colum_RepB_8_FD_188549 | JGI IMG/M metagenome (GOLD analysis project Ga0255139, IMG submission 188549) | Freshwater microbial communities from St. Lawrence River, New York, United States - Law_Colum_RepB_8d | ecosystem: Environmental > Aquatic > Freshwater > River | place: USA: New York...
GTAAATATCGTTAAACTGTTTCATGACCTGCCTCCTGAGTTATGGCACTGGGTTGATAAAGGTTTCGCACCCCATCAACTTAACCCACGTTTGTCAGGTGGGCAGGTCATCCATCATGTCTACGGGAACAAAAGCAGACACATGCCTGAGCTGTTTCAAGCCAATTCAAACCGCATGGGGCGAATCCATCAACGCCCAGTGCTGGGTTTTCAGGAGGGCTGCACGGTTGCCTCCGTCAAGCGCCCTGCTTGAATCACCAAACTGCGCTCGCAACGGGCAGCCAGCTGGCGGTCGTGCGTGACCAGCACCAAGGTCGTGCCTTGCTCGCGGTTGAGCGCGAACATCAAATCCATGATGGCCTCGCCGGTGGCGTGGTCCAAGCTGCCCGTGGGCTCGTCGGCCAGCAACACATCGGGTTGCACCACAAAGGCACGGGCCAAGGCCACGCGCTGCTGCTCGCCGCCACTGAGCACTTTGGGCAGGTGTTTCAGGCGCTCGCCCAAACCCACGTGTTGCAGCATGGCCGTGGCGGTGCTGCGGGCATCAGGGCGGTCCGCCAACTCCAAGGGCAGCATCACGTTTTCCAGCGCCGTCAGGTTGGGCATGAGTTGAAAGCTCTGGAACACAAAACCCACATGCTGGGCCCGCAGCGCAGCGCGTTCGTCTTCGGTCAAATCAAACAGCGATTGGCCTGCCAGCACCACCTGCCCGGCGCTGGGCGTGTCCAAGCCCGCCAAAATGGCCAACAAAGTGCTTTTGCCTGAGCCGGAAGCACCGACAATAGCGGCGGTTTCCCCGGCGTTCAAAGAGAAATCGATATCGCGCAAAATGTCCAGTTGCCCACTGGCATCCTGCACACTTTTGGAGATGCCACGCACGGCAATGATGGATTCAGGCATGCACAAACCTTTGTTGAGACGTCGCCACTTTAACTGCACCCTGCTGGCCCTTGCCAGCTGGGGCTTTGTTGCGCCTTTGGGGGCAACGACTTCGGCGGCCGCCGCGCAGCGCATTTTGGTGCTGGGTGACTCGCTGAGCGCCGAATACGGGCTGGCCCGGGGCACCGGCTGGGTCGCCTTGCTGCAAAAGCAACTCGCCCAGGAAAAAACCGGCACAGAGGTCATCAACGCCAGCATCAGCGGCGAAACCACTTCGGGCGGGCGTTCGCGCATGGCCGCCCTGCTCAACAAGCACCGGCCCACGCATGTGATCATCGAACTGGGGGGCAACGACGCGCTGCGTGGATTGCCCATGGGCATGACGCAGAGCAACCTTTTGGAGATGACGAAACAGGCCAAAAGCACGGGAGCACAGGTGTTGCTGCTGGGCATGCAGATGCCGCCCAATTACGGCCCGGACATGGCCAAGCAGTTTGAAGCCGCATTTGCCGATGTGGCCAAAAGCCAGAAAGCGGCGCTGGTGCCTTTTTTCCTGAAAGGCATTGGCGATGACCCGGACCCGCTCAAATGGTTCCAAGCCGACCGCATCCACCCCAACGAAGCCGCGCAGCCGCGCATGCTGGCCAACGTATGGCCCACTTTGAAGAAACAACTGAAATGAGCGTTCACCTGATCTCGGCCGCAGAGGCCATGGCCCGACTGAACCAGTTTGATGCCATCCTGGACGCGCGTTCTGAAGGCGAACACGCCGAAGACCACCTGCCCCGGGCCCTGAGCTGGCCCTCGCTGAACAACGAGGAACGCATCCAAGTGGGCACGCTGTACAAACAGGTCAACCCCTTTGAGGCGCAAAAAGTAGGCGCAGCCCTGGTGGCCAAAAACATCGCCCGCCACATCGAAACCCATGTGATGGACAAGCCCCGCAACTGGCAGCCTCTGGTGTATTGCTGGCGCGGGGGCAAGCGCAGCAACTCGCTGGCGCTGATCCTCGGCCAAATCGGCTTCAAGGTGCACCTGATCGAAGGTGGCTACAAGGCGTTTCGCAAAGAGGTGATGGAAGACACCCCACGCCAGGCGCAGCGCCTGCAGTTTCAGGTGTTGTGCGGCCCCACCGGCTCGGGCAAAACCCGCTTGCTGCAGGCTTTGGCGCAAGAAGGCGCGCAGGTGCTGGACCTGGAAGCCATTGCCTGCCACCGCAGCTCGGTGCTGGGCTTGATTCCGGGCACGCCACAGCCCACGCAAAAAGCCTTTGACACGCAGGTGTGGGATGCGCTGCGCGGTTTCAGTGCTGAGCGCCCGGTGTATGTCGAGGCCGAGAGCAAAAAAGTGGGCAACCTCACGGTGCCTGCCGAGCTGATGGCCGCCATGCGGGCCAGTCCATGCCTGCGGGTGGATTTGTCACTGGAAGACCGGGTGAGTCTGCTGATGGAAGACTATGCGTTTTTCACCGAAGACCGGGCCTTGTTTGTAGATCGCCTGGAGCGCCTGGTCGCGCTGCGCGGCAAAGCTGTGGTGGACAGCTGGAAAGAAAAAATCGAACGGGGTGAAATGCGCGAGGTGGTGACCGAGCTGCTGTCAGGCCACTATGACCCGGGCTACGAGACCTCGACGGGGAACAATTTTGTGCATTACGCCAAAGCCCCCTTGATCGCGCCAACCAGTCACAGCATGGCCGACATGCTGGCACTGGCCCGTCGACTGGTGCAAGAGTCATAAGCGGTATTTACTGGAATGCTGGTGGTCTGCGAGACGCCAATCGCCCACAGGGTGGGCTCCTACAGTGGGTTGATGCGCTGCACTTTGTCAACGTCCATCGTCCACGGGTGGGCCCGAACAGGAGATTGATGCGCTGCGCTTTGTCAACATCCATCGCCCACGGGGTGGGCCCGAACAGGGGATTGATGCGCTGCGCTTTGTCAACGTCCATCGCCCACGGGTGGGCCCGAACAGGGGATTGATGCGCTGCGCTTTGTCAACATCCATCGCCCACGGGGTGGGCTCCTACAAGGAATTGATGCTTGATTTTTGTAGGAGCCCACCCTGTGGGCGATAGGCGATGGGTATTGGACGTGGCAGTCTTAACGCATCAGAGCGCCGGTCCTGCAAAAAAGTAAGTTGTCAGATGCTTCAACGCGGAATTCAAGCGGCGGGCGTGGGCGAGCCGGCTGCATCGGGCGCGGCAGGGTCGGCATTGACTTCATCGCCATCGCCTTCAGGCAAGACGCCTGATTTGCGGTCGGACTTGGCTTTGAGCTTGTCTTCTTTTTTGCGTTTCTTGGCCAGTTCTTTCTGGCGCTTTTCGAATCCGTAGTTGGGTGTGGCCAAGATGGCTCCTTTAATTTGAGCTGCCCAATGTAACAGCTTCCGCAGGGCTTTCTTCCCATTCGACGCTGCCACGGTAAGCATGCCAGCTGGCATGACCCAGCCATGGCCCCACCACGATGATGCCCAAGGCCCATGGCCACAGGGCTGCCAGCACCAGCACGCTGAGCAACAAGCCCCACAAGAGCATGACGCCGGGATGAGAAAAAACCACCCGCATGCTGGTGATCACCGCTGAAATCGCGTCGGTATCGCGGTCGAGAATCATCGGAATCGACACCACCGACAAGCCATAGACCAAGGCGGCAAAAGCGCCCCCCACAGCCAAATAGACCATCAGGAACTCGATGTTTTGTGGGTTGAACACCGCTTCGATCACGCCTGTCGTGGACGGCATGCCGGTGTTGAAAAACACGGCAAACACCACCAACGACGCCCTGCCCCACAGCAGCTCCAGCACCATGAGCACCAGCACCAGCATGGCCATGCTGCGGATGTGCCGGTCCCAGCACATGAGCGAGGTGGCCATCTCGGGCAACTCGCCTCGCTCTCGTTTGCGGCTGACTTCGTACAAGCCCATGGCCAAAAAAGGCCCCACCAGCAAACAGCCTGAGACCAGCGACAGGGTGTATTCGGGCTTGTGTTTGAACACCAGAGCCAGCACCTGGGCCATGCCCCAAAAACACAGCCCGTAAAACAAGGCAATGCCCGGGTGCTGACGCAAGTCCTTCAGGCCCAGGGCCAGCCAGCGAAAGGGGTCTGCGAAGCCCAGGGGCCGCATGAGCGAGCGCGGCCCTTCAGGCGGTGGCGGCACATAAGGCGCGGCCATCGTGGGCAGGTTTGCGTCAGGCTCAAGGGACTTGTCTGCAGTGGTCATGGCTATGGGGTACTCAAAAAACGCTGGCTTTCAGCGTACCCGCCTCCTCTCACTTTGAACAGTCAGGAAACCCCCAAGCCAAGGTGAACTGAAGCACAAAAATGCCTCGCGTGTCGCCTGCGCGATCAGGCCATGGGCAAATGCGCCTGCACGGCTTGATTCAGGTCAAAAATCAGATCTTGCGCGGATTCCAGTCCGGTGGAAAAGCGCACCAAGGTGCCCCGCTTGAGATGTCCGGGCCAGGCCTGTCGCATCGATCCGATGTCGTAAGGCACCACCAAGCTCACGGGGCCACCCCAGCTGTAGCCTATTTTGAACAGCTTCAGGCCATCGCAAAATGCATCAACCTGGGCTTGACTCAAGCGCGCATCCAGCATGACGCTGAACAAACCCGCCGACAGGCCCGTACCCGGCACACGGTCACAGAGGGCTTGCCAGTGGGCATGACCAGGTGCACCTTCAAAAGCCGGGTGCAGCAGCTGCGCGCATTGCGGCTGCTTTTGCCACCAGGTGGCCAAGGCACGCGCGGTCTGATCGTGCGCCTTGTAACGCAAATCGATGCTGGGCAAAGAACGCAAGACGGTTTCTGCATCGTTGGCCGCCACACCCAGGCCCAAGCGCATGTGGCAGAGTTTGATTTTCAAATGCAAGGCCGCATCACGCGTGATGACGCTGCCCATCAGCACATCGCCGCCTCCGCTGGGGTATTTGGTGAGCGCATGGGCGCTGATGTCCACCGCCAGGCTGCCTTGCTCGCCCGCGCCATGCGCGTCACCCAACAAATCGAAAGGCTTGAACGCCAGGCCCGCGCCCCAGGTGTTGTCCAGCGCGCACAAAACCCCTTTTGCGCGGCAGCAACGCACCATTTCGGGCAGATCGGGAAACTCCATGCTGACCGAGCCTGGCGCTTCCAGCCACACCAGACGTGTGCGTGCGGTGATCTTGCTGGCCAGATCCTGTGGGCTTGTCGGATCGTAAAACTGGTGGGTGATGCCAAAGTGCCGCAATTCGCCATCGGCCAAAGCCTTGTTGGGTCCATAGGCGTTGTCCGGGATCAGAACTTCGTCACCTGTCTGAAGCACGGCCAAAGCCACCAGGGCCAGGGCCGCCAGACCACTCGGAACCAGCACGCATTGCAGGCCGCCTTCGAGGGTGCAAAGTCGCTCCTCCAGCATGTAGGTGGTCGGGGTGCCATGCAGCCCATAGGTGTAGCCCGACTTGTCTTTCCACTCGCGTTGGCGCATGTCGGCCACTGTGGGAAAGTAAACCGTGGAGGCTTTGAAGACGCCCGGCTGGGGGGCCTCAAATCCGGCTGGCGGGGTGTAGGGGTGGTGAATCAGTCCCGTGGTGTGATGAACGGGCTGAGGGCTTTGGGTTTCGTCAGTCATCCATACATCCTAATGCAAACAGCCTCCAAAAAGGAGGCTGTTTCAGGTTCAGTCAGGGTATGACCTAGGGCGCTCAGACGCTCCACTTTTCCATGAGCTTTTCGGGACGCATGCTGTCATAGGGCTCGAAAGGCTGGTGAATCCAGGGGTTGGTGGGCAGGTCTTCGATCGAGTAATCGGGCTTAAACGTAGACACGCCTTTGGTCCAGATCACGGCGGTACGCAGCTCGGTGATCGGCTTGTAGTTGTTGCGCAGCTGGTCCACCACGGCGCGCAGCGTGTGGCCGGTGTCGGCCAAGTCGTCCACCAGCAGCACTTTGCCAGCGATCTCGCCTTTGGGGGTGGTGATGAAGCGGGCGATGTCCAGGTGGCCCTGCACGGTGCCGGAATCGGCACGGTAAGAGCTGGTGGACATGATGGCCAGGGGTTTGTCGAATACGCGCGACAGGATGTCGCCGGGGCGCATGCCACCACGGGCCAGACACAGGATGGTGTCAAACTGCCAGCCGGACTGGTGGATTTTGATGGCGAGCTTTTCGATGAGGTTGTGGTACTCGTCGTAGCTCACATACAGGTGTTTGCCGTCTTCGGTCAACATGGGGAAACTCCCTTAAAAAGAAGGTGGTTGAAATCGGAATCGGCGCTGATCGCTTGGATCAGGCGCCAAAGGGGTTGTGCAACAAGATCGTGTGGTCACGGTCCGGGCTGGTGGACACCACATGCACCGGCACACCGGTCACTTCGGCGATGCGCTCCAGATAGCGGCGTGCTGTGGCGGGCAGTTTGTCCATCTCGGTCACGCCCACCGTGGTTTCGGTCCAACCGGGAATGACTTCATATATCGGCTTGCAACGGGCGATTTCGTCGGCGCCCATGGGCAGAATGTCGATGGTCTCGCCGTCCAGCTCATAGCCGGTGCACAGCAGCAACTCCTTCAGGCCATCCAGCACATCGAGCTTGGTGATGCACAAGCCCGACAGGCCGTTGACCTGTGCGCTGCGCTTGAGCAAAGCGGCATCAAACCAGCCGCAGCGCCGCGAACGACCCGTGGTCACGCCTTTTTCAGCACCCACAGTCGACATGTGGTAGCCGGGCGTGCCGGGGGTTTCCCAGTCGAGTTCTGTCGGGAAGGGGCCGCCACCCACGCGGGTGCAATACGCCTTGGTGATGCCCAAAATGTAGTGCAGCATACCGGGACCAACGCCAGAACCGGCAGCGGCATTTCCCGCCACGCAGTTGCTCGAAGTCACAAATGGGTAGGTGCCATGGTCCACGTCAAGCAAGGTGCCTTGAGCGCCTTCAAACAGCAAGTTGGCCCCGGCCTTGTGGGCGTCGTTCAGCTCGCGCGACACGTCGGCCACCATGGGCAGCAGCTCTTTGGCGTAGGCCATGGCTTCGTTGTAGGTCGCGTCAAAATCCACAGGCGCTGCGCCCAGGATGTTGACCAGAATTTCGTTGTGCAACGCCAGGTTGTCGCGCAACTTGGTGGCAAAACGCTCAGGGTATTTCAGGTCTTGCACGCGCAGCGCACGGCGGGCCACTTTGTCTTCGTAAGCAGGACCGATGCCACGGCCGGTGGTGCCGATCTTGGCGGTACCGGCTTTTTCCTTGGCGGCTTCGCGGCCCACATCCAGCGCCACGTGGTAGGGCAAAATCAGCGGGCAGGCTTCGCTCACGCGAAGGCGCGAACGCACCTCGACACCGGCTTTTTCAAGACCGGCAATTTCTTCGAGCAATTTGGGCACCGACAAGACCACACCGTTGCCGATGTAGCACTTGACGCCTGCACGCATGATGCCGCTGGGGATCAGGTGCAAAGCGGTTTTGACGCCGTTGATCACCAAGGTGTGGCCCGCGTTGTGACCGCCCTGAAAACGCACCACGCCCTGGGCGCTTTCGGTCAACCAGTCGACCAGTTTGCCTTTGCCTTCATCGCCCCATTGGGTGCCGACGACGACCACATTACGGCCTTGCTTGATGTTCATGCTTGAAATGTTCTTTCTCAAAGAGCCTGTACCAACCACTGCCCTGCCGCTTCAACCAGCTCGCGGTCGCAATGGAATTCGTCAACTTCGCTTTCATGGCCTGGCAATACGCAGACCACAGTTTCGCCCTGGTTGCGCAGCGCGGCAATGGCACTGCGCAAACCGGCCGAATTGCCCCAAGGGGCGCGGATCGCAGCACGCAAAGTCAGGGGTTTGACCGCTGCAACCACTTCTTTCAGGTCAAGGCTGAACCCCACTGCGGGGCGGTCACGGTCGATGCGGTGGCCAAAAACTGCGCCCACGCCGTCGTAGCGTCCGCCACGGGCCAGCGCATCAGATGCACCCTTGGCATAGATGGCAAACCGCATGCCACTGTAGTAGGCGTAGCCGCGTGAATCACCCAGATCAAAGCTGATGGCCGCGCCCGAAATCTGCTCGGACAACCAGCGCAATTGCGCCAAAGCCTGCGTGATTTCGGGGATGGCGGGCAATCGCTTGGCCGCTTGATCCAGCACACGAACATCACCGTACAAGTCTACCAAGGCCAACAAACCATCGCGCACTGCAGGGGCAAAATTGGCCGTCAGGCGAGCCAAAGAACTGGCGTCCTTGATGGCCAAAGCGGCATGGATGTCGTGGCGTTGCAACTCGGTCATGGCCTGCGCTTGCAGCAAGCTGCCGACAATGCGGGCATCGGCCAAATCCACCTGCACGTCACCCACACGGGCAGCGCTCAGGCAATCGAGAGCCAGCTGCAAAGTTTCGAGGTCGGCTTCGGGGCCGGCATGGCCGTAAATTTCGGCCCCCAGCTGCAATGGCTCGCGTGTTGCATGCGGCCTTGCAGGGCGCGTGTGCAGCACGGGGCCGCAGTAGCAAAGACGGGTGAGCGATGTACGCCCCAGCAAGTGGGCATCAATGCGTGCCACCTGGGGCGTGGTGTCGGCACGCAAACCCAGAGTGCGACCTGACAACTGGTCCACCAGCTTGAAGGTCTGCAAATCCAGGGCTTCGCCGGTACCGGTCAGCAAGGATTCCAAATGCTCCAGCAACGGCGGCATCACCAACTCGTAGCCATAGCCACGGGCGGTGTCCAGCATTTCGCGACGGAGTTCTTCGATGTGGCGTGCCTCGGAGGGCAAGACATCGGCAACATGATCCGGGAGGACCCAAGCAGACATGAGGGGATGGGGGAGACTGTTAAAAATGGGATTTTACCGGGTTGTCATGGGTGTTTCCGGCCACCAGACCGTCAAATCTGCCTGAATTTGGTCACAACTCGCTTTTGAGTGGTGCTTGGGTGGCTTAAGAAAAAACCCAGAACAAAAGCAGTCCTGCCAAAACCATGAACACACCAAAAAACCGGATTTGCCCATCTTCGAGCCTGAGCATTTGCTCAAAAAGTCCGCGCCATCGGCGAGGAGACAACATGGGCATCAATCCCTCCAGGATGAGCATCAGGCCCAATGCCATCAGGAGGGTATCAATCAAGGTTTACTTTCTTGGAGCGGACCCGGTGCCCGAGCTGCGCATGCCCTTGAAGAACTCGGAGCTGGCAGGATCCAGGACCATCACGTCGCTCTTGCTGGCAAAGCTGGTTTTGTAAGCTTCCAGGCTGCGGTAGAACTGCGCAAACTGTGGATCACGGCCAAAAGACTCGGCGTACAAGCGGGCGGCCTGGGCATCACCCTCGCCTTTGATTTTTTGCGCGTCACGGTAAGCATTGGCCACAGCCACTTCACGTTGACGGTCGGCATCGGCGCGTATTTTTTCACCCTCGGCACCACCGGTCGAACGCAATTCGTTGGCCACGCGCTTGCGCTCGGCCTCCATGCGGCGATAGACCGATTCGGTGATGGTGTCCACATAGTCAGCACGGGTGATGCGCACATCCACCACATCTACGCCCCAGGGCTTGCTGCCCTTGACCACATCGAGAACGGCTTTCTTCACATCGTTCATCAGCTCTTCCCGCTTGAGGGACAGCAGCTCTTTGACGGTGCGCTTGTTGATCTCTTCCTGGAACGCATTGCGCACCACGCGGTTGAGCTGGTTGGTGCCGGCTTTTTCGTCCAGACCCACGTTGCGGATGTAAGCCTGCGGATCGGTGATGCGCCAGCGCACATACCAGTCGATCACCACGCGCTGCTTTTCGGCCGTGAGCATGGGCTCGTTGTCAGGGCTGTCCAAGGTCAACAGACGCTTGTCGATGTAGTTGACGTTTTGCAGCGGAGGCGGCAACTTGAAGTGAAGACCCGGCTCGGTGATGACTTCCTTGATCTGACCCAGGGCATAGACCACACCGAACTGGCGTTGGTCAACGACGAAAAGCGTGGAGCTGAGCAGCGCAAACGCCACCAGCAAACTGGAAACCCACAATCCAATGCGATTCATTTTGTTTGTCCTTATCGTGGATCGCGGTCGCGCGAACGTTGCAGGTCACGTGAACGTGTGTCCACACCCGCGTTATTGGCCCCTGCATTGGCCGGCGCAGCAGTGGCCGTGTCCGCTGCAGGTGGCGCGACGGCACTGACTTGTTGCATGATTTTGTCAAGCGGCAAATACAAAAGGTTGGAGCCTTGTTTGCTGTCCACCAGCACCTTGGTCACATTGCTGTAGATCTGCTGCATGGCATCGGTGTACATGCGATCACGCATGACCTGGGGTGATTTTTGGTACTCGGGCAAGATGGTTTTGAAACGCTGCGCATCGCCTTCGGCTTGGGCCACAATGCGCTCGCGGTAGGCATCGGCCTCCTCCTTCAGACGGGCCGCAGCACCCACGGCACGAGGGATCACATCGTTGGCATAGGCTTGAGCCTCGTTCTTGGCACGTTCGCGCTCCTGACCAGCCCTGAGCACGTCGTCAAAAGCCGCTTGCACCTGCTCTGGGGGGCGCACACCGCCTTGTTGCAAGTTGATGCTGACCACCTCAATACCCACCTTGTAGCGGTCCAGAATGGTTTGCATTTTTTCACGCACGCGGGGGGCGATCTGGTCGCGTTCCTCAGCCAACGCCGAATCCATCTTCATTTTGCCCACCACCTCGCGCACAGCGGTCTCGGCAGACTGAACGACTGCTTCGGTGGGGTTGCGGCTTTCAAACAAATAGGCACGAGCATCGTTCAGGCGGTACTGCACCGCGAACTTGATCTCAACGATGTTCTCGTCTTCCGTCAGCATGGCCGACTCGCGCAGGCCTGTGGCCTTGATGATGGTGTCGCGGCCAATGTCCACCGATCGGATTTGGGTCACGAACACCAACTCATGGCGCTGCACGGGGTATGGCATGCGCCAATTAAAACCCGCACCCACGGTGGAGTGGTACTTGCCAAACTGTGTGATGACGGCTTGCTGGCCTTCTTGCACAATGAAAAAGCCTGTGCCCAGCCAAACCAGCAAGGCAGCTGCAAGGATCACGCCCAAGCCCAGATTTTTGAAGAAAACCGGGATGCCAGGACCGCCGGAACCGCCACCAGAGCCACCCGGGCCTTGCGGTTTTTGTGGACCCCCCTTGCCGCCAAACAACTGACCGAGCTTGCGGTTGAAGTCGCGCCATAACTCGTCCAGGTCTGGCGGACCGCTTTGTTGCTGCTGCGAGCCACGGCCAGGAGGCTGCTGCCAGGCATCGGGCTTGGGGCCTGGCGGTGGCACATCCCCTGCAGGCTTGTTGCCCGCATCGGGTGTGGATTTATCGTCGTCCCGACCCCAGCGTGGGTCATTCAGATTGAACATGCCTCGGATCTTTGCTGGAAGCAAAGACCATCGCAGGGCTGGCAGGTGAAAATTCATGGTGAAGTGTCTTTGTCAGAATGACGAATTCGCATTGTGCCGAATTCGGCGGGACTTCAATTCACATCACCCGGATATTCCCGGGTGAAGTCACGGGGATCTGTGGGTTCGGTCACGGGTGCAGGCATGGCCGCCTTGACGATGTCCGACAAGGCCGAGCGCAACAGGTCCAAGCCTTGACCAGATTGTGCACTCAGGAAAACACGGGGAACGGGCTCGCCATCCATCTCGTATTGGTCCTGCATTTGCAGGGGGTAACGCTCGCTCGGCAGTGCATCGAGCTTGTTGAAGACCAGCAATTGCGGAACACCTTCGGCCCCGATCTCGGTCAGCACTTTTTGCACCTCGGCCATCTGCTCCGGAAAATCCGGGTTGGCCGCGTCCACCACGTGGAGCAGCAAATCGGCTTCGGTCGCCTCTTGCAAGGTGGCCTGAAATGCCTCCACCAGACCGTGTGGCAAATCACGGATAAAGCCCACCGTGTCGGACAAGGACACCGAACGGCCGGCCTCGCCCAAATAAAGCTGTCGCGTGGTGGTGTCCAAGGTGGCAAACAACTGGTCGGCGGCATAGGCCCGCGCTTTGACCAAGGCATTGAACAAAGTGGATTTGCCTGCGTTGGTGTAACCCACCAGCGAAATGTTGAAGGTGTCGCGCCGCTCGCGTTGGCGGCGCTGGGTGTTGCGCTGTTTTTTGACCTTGACCAAGCGCTCCTTGATGCGCTTGATCGAGTCGTTGATCATGCGGCGGTCCAGCTCGATCTGGGTCTCGCCCGGACCACCGCGCATGCCGATGCCGCCGCTTTGCCGTTCCAGGTGCGACCAGCGGCGCACCAAGCGGGTGCTCAGGTATTGCTGACGGGCCAACTCAACTTGCAACTTGCCCTCGTGGCTGCGCGCACGTTGGCCAAAGATTTCAAGGATCAGCAAGGTGCGGTCGTTCACTGGCAAGCCAATGTGGCGCTCCAGATTGCGCTGCTGCGCCGGGCTCAGGGCCTGGTCAAACAAGACCTCGACAGCGCCGTGCATCAGGGCCAATTCCTTGATTTCGTCGGCTTTTCCGCTGCCCACAAACAGCGCAGGATCCGGTGCTTTGCGCTTGCAGGTCAGGCGAGCGACGGGCTTGAGCCCGCCCGATTCGGCCAGCAGACCCAGCTCTTGCAGGTCGGCGTCGAAATGCGGCAGCCCAAAGTCAACGCCGACCAATAAGGTCGGCGCGGGCTGGCGAAAGGATGTTTCAGACAATGTCAGCAACCTGCGGCGGTAGGTTCAAACCGCCGACCGAGCAAAAACCGCATCAAGCAGTGATTTCACCCGTTTCGGGTGTGCTGAAAGTCACCGAACGACCGGGGACGATGGTCGAGATGGCGTGCTTGTAGACCATTTGCGTCACGGTGTTGCGCAAGAGAACCACGTATTGGTCAAAAGATTCGATCTGGCCTTGCAGCTTGATGCCATTCACGAGGTAAATCGACACAGGCACATGCTCGCGGCGCAGCGCGTTCAGGAAGGGGTCTTGCAAAAGTTGACCTTTATTGCTCACGATATTCTCCGTGTTCAGAAGTTTTTGAAGTGGTGACCTTACCACAGGGCAAGGTGCCGATATTTGAGAAAAACCGATTTCCTCAAATATCAACTGGATTCTTTGTCGGCATAAGGATTGGTGGATGTTTTCATCTCAATCCGAAGTGGCGTGCCCGACAAATTGAAGGCTTTGCGAAAGCGCCCTTCCAAAAAGCGCTTGTAGGTGTCCGTGACATGCTCCAGAGAATTACCGTGGATCACGATCACGGGCGGATTCATACCGCCCTGGTGGGCGTAACGCATTTTGGGGCGGAACATGCCGCCGCGCTGGGGGCTTTGGAATTGCACAGCTTCCAGCAACAAGCGGGTCAAAATCGGCGTGCTCATCTTGCACATGGCCGATTTGTGCGCCTGAATGATCGACGCCCAGACCGGACCCAATCCCTGGCGCTTTTTGGCCGAGATGAAGTGCATGTTGGCGAAGCTCAAAAATGGCAGACGGTTTTCAATCGAACGCTGCACCAACTGGCGCTGGTATTCGTCGATCGCATCCCACTTGTTGACGGCCAGCACCATGGCGCGGCCACTTTCCAGCGCGTAGCCCGCAATGTGCGCATCTTGGTCGGTCACACCCTGCTCAGCATCAAGCAAGAGCAAAACCACGTTGGCCGACTCGATGGCTTGCAGGGTTTTGACGACCGAGAACTTCTCGATGGCTTCAAACACTTTGCCTTTGCGGCGCAAACCGGCAGTGTCGATCAGCTCGAATTTTTGGCCCTGTCGCTCAAACGGCACCGAAATCGCATCGCGCGTGGTGCCCGGCATGTCAAAAGCCACCAAGCGTTCTTCACCCAGCCAGGTGTTGATCAGGGTGGACTTGCCCACGTTGGGGCGACCCGCCACGGCCAGCTTGATGACTGAAGGGTCTTCTTCGGTTTCTTCGGGCTCGTCGGGCAAATTGAGCAACTCAAAAGCCAACTCGACCAGACCACGCGTGCCCTGGCCGTGCGCAGCCGAGATGGCGATCACCTCACCCAGACCCAATTCATAGAACTCGGTCAGCTGAATGCCTTCCAGCATGCCCTCGGCTTTGTTGGCAACCAAGAGGCAAGGCTTGCCGATCTTGCGCAGGTATTTGGCGATGTCGTGATCTTGCGCGGACAAACCGCCGCGGGCATCGACCACAAAAATGACCACATCGGCCTCGGCCACCGCTTGCTGCGTTTGCTTGGCCATCTCTTTGTAAATGCCGCTGCTGGCGTCGGGCTCAAAACCACCCGTGTCGATCACAATGAATTCTTGACGACCTTGTTTGCCATTGCCGTAATGGCGGTCACGGGTCAGACCCGCAAAGTCGGCCACGATGGCATCCCGGCTCTTGGTGAGTCGGTTGAACAGCGTGGATTTGCCCACATTCGGGCGGCCAACGAGGGCCAGTACAGGTTTCACTTAAAAATTTTCCGATCCATCATTCAGGGCGAAATCCGAAGACGCCCCCGGTGCGTGTCACCACCACCAAAGTTTGACCTGCCCAGGCGGGCTTGCCGGTGATGGCACTGCCATCGGTACCGATGCGCTGAAGGAACTGCCCATCTTGTTTGGACAAGAAATGCACCCAGCCATCCTGGTCACCCACCACCATGGCTTGACTCAACGCCAAAGGCATGCTTAAACCCCGAAAACGCAAACCCTCTTGCGTCCAGGCCGGTGTGCCCGTTTGCCGCTGCCAAGCCTGTAATTTGCCGTCGGACTCAACACCCAACAACAGTTGCTCGTCACCCTCCAGCCCCTGATGCCCCTGAGCCGCTCGGCTCCAGGTCACGCGGCCGTTGAGGCCGTCCACACAAGCCACCGAAGCCTGGAAGGCGCGCACGCACACAGTGTTGCCCACGCGGCTGGCACCCGCCACCAGATCAACCAGACGCTCGACCTCATTGGTGCCTCGCGTGCTGCCGACCAGCGTCTCCCAACGCACGGCACCGGTCAAAGGATTCAAGGACGCCAGGCGTCCGCCCCAACCCACCAGCAAACTGTCGCCCAATGGCATCAGCAAACCCGCTTGGCGCAGCAAAAGCGGATCATTCGGACGTTGTTGGGTCCAGAGTTTTTGCCCTGTGGCCCCATCAAAAGCGCTCACAGCGCGATCACCGGTCAACACGAACACGCGCGCACCCGCCACCAGTGGGGGGGTGTAAGACAAAGCCGGCAAGGCTTGACGCCAAACCACTTTGCCTGACTCGATGGCCATCAACTCGTTGTTTTGGGTCACCACCGCAAAACGTTGACCATCACCACCGACCCCCGCCTGAATGGGGGAGCCCACAGACAAACGCCAGACATCACGCCCAGTCGGCGCGTCAATCAACGCCACCTGCCCATTCGTGGAGGCCACTGCCACCTGCTGGCCATGCACCGAGGCCATCAAGGGGGTGTTGACGGGACCCACGGTGTTGGACCAAACTTTTTGTACCTTCATCGTTCCGCTGACCGGCGGCAAAGGCGCTGGCAGCGGTTTTTCTGGGGCACTTGAACAAGCCGAAACAACACCGACAGCGGCGACCATCAGCAAACGGGTCCAGTGGTTGGTCAGCATTTTCATCACTTGGATTTTTCGGTCGATGACGCAGAGGAAGCAGATTGCGGGTCTACGCCCAGAGCATTGAGTTTGGCCTCAACCAGACGGCGGTAATCCGCACTGTCCGTCAATTGCAGCCAAGCCGATTGATAAGCCGCCACCGCTTCGGCCTTCTGGCCTTTGGCCTGCAAGACATCGCCTCGCAGATCAGCGGCCAATCCGGCCATGGCGGGCGTGAAAGGCGAAGCCAACTGCGCCAGCGCTTCGTCGTTCGAGCCTGCATCCAGCAACAAAGCGGACAAGCGCAAACGCGCAATGTCACGGTAAGCCATGTCAGGCGCACCCTCAGCCACCCACTTCAAGGCGGCACGGGCCGCATCGGATTTGCCTTGCGCTTGCAAGCTTCCGGCCGCCAGCAATCCCGCCTGCTGGGCGTATTGCGTGCCACCGAATTTGTCTTTCATGTCGGAAAAACTGCGTTCGACGCGGGCCGCATCCCCGGACGTGACGGCACGTTCGACTTCATCAAACAGCACCGCTGCCTTGCCCGCTTGATCGCGCTGCCAATACTGGTAGCCGTTCCATGCGGCGTAGCTGCCCAAAACAGCGATCAAGACCCAGGAAATCAGGTTGCCGTATTTCTTCCAGAAATGCTTGATCTGGTCGAGTTGTTCTTGTTCTTCAAGATCGAGTGCGTTGGCCATGTTGTGTTTATTGCTGAGTGCGCATCAAAGCGTGGATTGTAGGGTGTGGGCCCAAGCGGAAACGGTGGACAAAGTTTCGGTACGCTGGGTGCCTTCGCCATCGCGCAGCGATTTGACCGCGACCAGGCCCTGCGCCAGTTCTTCTGCGCCAAAAACCAGCGCAAAACGGGCTCCCGAGCCATCGGCTTTCTTGAACTGGGACTTCATGCTGCCCATGCCTTCGCCCCCCGCCCCGCTTGCACCCGCGTGCATCTGGGCCGACACGCCCTGCGCGCGCAAAGCTTGCAGCACCTGCATGGCCACCGGCAAGGCGGCGGTTTCGGGAATGATGGCGTAGACATCGGGGGCCAGATCAGGCAGGGCCTCGCCCTGCTCCTTGATGAGCTCAAGCACGCGCTCGACCCCCAGCGCCCAACCCACGGCAGGCGACGGCTTGCCGCCCACTTGCTCAATCAGGTAGTCGTAACGTCCACCACCGCAGATCGTGCCTTGCGAGCCCAAGCTGGTGGTGATGAACTCGAACACCGTGAGGTTGTAGTAGTCCATGCCGCGCACCAGGCGCGGGTTGATGCTGTAGGCAACGCCATTGGCGTCCAGAATGGCTTTGACCGCGTTGAAGTGGGCCAAAGAGGCTTCACCCAAAAAGTCGAGCAGACGCGGGGCCGACTCGACTACGCTTTGCATGGCCGGGTTCTTGGTGTCCAGAATGCGCAGCGGGTTGCTGTGCAGGCGGCGTTTGGCTTCTTCGTCCAGCACATCGCTGTGCTTTTCGAGGTGAGCTATCAAAGCGGCGCGATGGGCCTGACGCTCGGCAGGCTGGCCCAGGCTGTTGAGTTCCAGGCGCACGTCTTTCAGGCCCAGCACTTTCCAGAGGTCGTTGGCCAGCAAAATCAGTTCAGCATCGACCTCGGCACCGCCAAAACCGAGCACTTCGGCGCCGATCTGGTGGAACTGGCGGTAGCGGCCGCGCTGCGGGCGCTCATGGCGGAACATGGGGCCCATGTAATAAAGACGCTTGCCGCCTTCGTACAGCAGGTTGTGCTCCACCACGGCACGCACCAAACCGGCCGTACCTTCGGGCCGCAGGGTGAGCTGCTCGCCGTTCAGGCGGTCTTCAAAGGAGTACATCTCCTTTTCGACGATGTCGGTCACCTCACCCAGGCCACGCACGAACAGCGCCGTGGGCTCGACGATGGGCAGGCGCACATTCCGATAGGCATAGCGGGCCATCAGGCCGCGCACTTGCGCTTCCAGCCATTCCCAGCGTGCCGAGTCTGGCGGCAGGATGTCGTTCATGCCCTTGACGCCCACCAGCTTCTGGGCTTTGGCCACCTTGGGCGCTTGTTCTTTTTGAGGCTCGCTCATTTTTTCTCAGCAGATCCGGAACCAAAACGGTTCTCAATGTAGTTTTCAACCAGCACCTGAAACTCTTGCGCAATGCCCTCGCCGCGCAAGGTCAGGCGCTTTTCGCCGTCAATGAACACAGGCGCAGCGGGCGCTTCACCCGTACCGGGCAAGCTGATGCCAATGTCAGCGTGCTTGCTTTCACCGGGGCCATTCACGATGCAGCCCATGACCGCCACCTTGAGGTTTTCAACCCCGGGGTAGCGCACACGCCAGACCGGCATTTGGGCGCGCAAAAAGTCGTCAATCTGTTTGGCCAGCTCCTGGAAAGTGCTGCTGGTGGTGCGGCCGCAGCCGGGGCAAGCGGTCACGCTGGGCACAAAAATGCGCAAACCCAGCGACTGCAAAATCTCGGAGGCGATCACCACCTCTTGCGTGCGGGCTTCGCCCGGTTGGGGCGTGAGCGAGACACGGATCGTGTCGCCAATGCCTTCTTGCAGGAGCACCGACAAGGCCGCAGCGGAAGCCACCGTGCCCTTGGTGCCCATGCCCGCTTCGGTCAGGCCCAAGTGCAAGGCGTAGTCTGTGCGGCGACCCAACTCGCGGTACACCGAAATCAAATCTTGCACGCCTGAAACCTTGCACGACAAGGCGATTTGGTCCCCATTGAGGCCCATGGCCTCGGCACGCTGGGCCGACGAAATGGCCGACGCAATCAGCGCCTCGTACATGACCTGGCGGGCTTCCCAAGGGTTGGCGCGCTGGCTGTTGGTGTCCATCAACTCGGCCAGCAATTCCTGGTCGAGGCTGCCCCAGTTGACGCCAATGCGGATGGCTTTGTTGTAGCGCATGGCCGCTTCGATCATCTGACCGAACTGCACATCGCGCTTGTCGCCCTTGCCCACGTTGCCGGGGTTGATGCGGTATTTGGACAGCGCCTCGGCGCACGCCGGGTAGTCGGTCAGCAGGCGGTGGCCGTTGTAATGAAAGTCGCCAATCAAAGGCACATCAATGCCCATTTTGTCGAGCTGGTCGCGGATGTGTGGGACGGCCTCGGCGGCTTCGGGGGTGTTCACGGTGATGCGCACCATCTCGGAGCCGGCAATGGCGAGCTCCTTGACCTGGATGGCGGTGCCGATCACGTCCACCGTGTCGGTGTTGGTCATGGACTGCACGCGCACGGGAGCCCCGCCACCCACGGTGACCACGCGCGAGCCCCAAACCACTTTGGACTGGCGGCTGACGCGTGCGGCGGGTCGGGCGATGGCAATCGCAGAGTTTGAAAACGGTGAAAAGTCAGAAGACATGCTCATTCCTTCACTTCAAAACGGGCCACGGTGACTTGCGTGTGCGGCTTCAGATCGAAAGCTTTGCCACGCAAGGTGACCGTCACGCCTTGGGCGCGCCCCACCACCACACTCACGGGCAAAGGACTTTGAACCCGTTGTGATTGTCCAGCTTTGACCAATCCACTCCAGACCACGGTATTTTGACCGTGACGCAGCTCGATCCAACTGTCCAATGTGGCGCTGAATACCCATTCCGCCGAATCCGTTTTGGGGACCGCCGATGGAGCCGCAGCCCCCAAAGGTGCCGTCATCGGGCCCGATGCAGCAGCGACGGCAGGTGCCGTGGCAGGCACTGGCACTGGCGTCTGAGTTGGCGTTGGCACCATGGTCACCGCCATCGGCAAGGCCACAGTTTCGGCCACAATTTTGGCATCCTCCAAATCACCGCCAGTGGGTGCCGCCATCACAGGACTGCCCGTTTCCTGAGGGGACGCCTCGTCGCTCTGGCTCTGCGATTCAAACCAGCTGCTCAGGTCATCAAGCCAAATCCACTGGGTGGGAGCAGGCAGCCAGAGCAGCGACGCAATCAGCACCAGCATCGCCACCGCGCCCCCCAGTACGGGCTTTCGGGACTTGCTGGAAGTCAAACGCATCGCCCCCATGCCTTTGGCCACCAAGTCCACCTCGCCGACTGTTTTCTGGGGGGCAAGTTGGCCAGGTGCCAGCGGCAGCAAGGCCAATATCGGAGCAGGATCGGTATGCAAATGTCGGCAAACGGCCGAAGTCAGACCTCTGAAAAAAACAGCCCCTTTGGCAGGATCCAGCTCATCCGACTCCAAAGCCTCGAGTTGTTTGACGGGCACTTTCAATGTGACCGACAGCACGGCCAGATGCACCCCGGCCTTGAGGCGGGCAGCCCGCAGCAGCTGCCCGGCAGTCAACGGAGCGGACGAAGCTTCGAGCGACTCCGCGTGAGTCATGGTTTCAGAGGTCGGCGTTGCTGTCATGGCTGTGATCCTGGGTGCGGACGGAAGACACAGGAACCAGCGCGATGGTGCGCTGCTGGGCCATGCGGGTCTGGACCTGGGTTCGGTCTTTCACGTCACCTGCCAGTTGTCCGCATGCGGCATCGATGTCGTCTCCACGGGTTTTCCGGACCGTGGTGACCAGCCCTGCGTCTTGCAAAAGTTTGGCAAATGCCTGAACGCGTGCACTGGATGACCGCAACAGACCGGAGGCCGGAAAAGGGTTGAATGGAATCAGGTTGAACTTGCAGCGCAAACCCTGACGGACATGTTTTTGCACCAGGTCAATGAGCTGATGGGCATGTTCTGGCTGGTCATTGACGCCGTCGAGCATGCAGTATTCAAAGGTGATGAAGTCGCGCGGCGCATGGGCAAGATAGCCAATACAAGCCTGCATGAGTTCATCGAGCGGGTATTTGCGGTTAAGCGGCACCAAGTTGTCGCGCAAAGCGTCATTGGGCGCGTGCAAGGACACCGCCAATGCCACAGGGCAATCGGCCGACAAGCGCTCGATCATCGGCACCACACCGGAAGTGGACACCGTGACGCGTCGACGGGACAAACCATAACCATGGTCATCGAGCATGGCGCGCAGTGCGGGCACCAAGGCCGAATAGTTCTGCAGCGGTTCACCCATGCCCATCATCACCACATTGGAGATGACACGGTCTTCAGTCTTGAGGTGCTGGCGCAAAAAGTGTTCGGCAAACCACAGCTGTGCGAGGATTTCGCCTGTGGTCAGATTGCGACTGAAACCCTGATGGCCCGTGGAGCAAAAGCGGCATCCCACGGCACAACCGGCCTGGGAAGAAATGCACAAAGTGCCCCGATCGTCTTCGGGAATGAACACCGATTCGATGGCGTTGCCATCGCCCACATCGAACAGCCACTTGATGGTGCCGTCGGCGGAAATGTGCTGACTGATCACGGGCAAGGCCGCGACATGCGCATGGGATTTGAGTTTCTGGCGCAAAGACTTGGCCAGATCGCTCATTTGATCGAAATCCGCAGCGCCCCGCTGGTGTATCCAGCGGAACAACTGGGTGGCCCGAAAGCGTTTTTCGCCCAAACCCTCGCAAAAAACGGCCAAACCATCCAGGTCAAATTCGAGAAGGTTGGCCGTCATGAGGGATGAGGGTCGCGCTGGGGCCGCGACGCGATCAGCGTGCGTAAACGTTCATGCCAGCGAAGAAGAAAGCAACTTCAGCGGCAGCAGTTTCAGGTGCATCAGAACCGTGCACAGCGTTGGCATCAATGCTGTCAGCAAAATCAGCACGGATGGTGCCGGCAGCGGCCTTCTTGGGATCGGTGGCACCCATCAGGTCACGGTTCTTGGCGATGGCGTTCTCGCCTTCCAGGGCCTGGATCATCACGGGGCCGGAGATCATGAAATCGACCAGGTCCTTGAAGAAAGGACGCTCTTTGTGCACAGCATAGAACTGCTCGGCTTCGCCGCGCGACAGGTGGGCCATCTTGGCTGCGACCACTTTCAGGCCAGCAGCTTCAAAACGAGCGTAGATCTGGCCAATGACGTTCTTGGCGACTGCGTCGGGCTTGATGATGGAGAGAGTGCGTTCGATGGCCATGATTTTTCCTGTAACAAATGTGTTTTTAAAAGCATTTTTGCCCTGCGGCAAAGCCCATTATTCTAACCTGAGCGAAGCTGCCATAAGACCCCAAATCCAATGGGCTTATGGCTAAAACTGAATTAACGGCTGCGCCCGGTGCCGCCACGACCGCCACGGCCTGGACCGCCGGGTGCTTTTTTCAACCGGTTGAAGCTTTCGGCACCAATGTACTGGGGCGAAGTCTTGAGCGAATCGGGTTGGTGCAAGCCTGAGCCGCCTGCTGCCTGATTGGGTTTGGCCGCTGGCTTGGCACGCGGCAAAGCCGTGCCCGCACGGCCCTGCCCTCCGGTCCGAGGGCGGCGGTCGTTGCGGTTGGTGCGTGCCGGGTGCTCTGTCACGGGACGAGGACGCTCGGTGGTGCCCGCCGCGCGCATGAGCGAACGGATATCGGCTTCGTCCAGCTCCAACCAAGCCCCCCGGCGCAAACCATGGGGCAGCACCATGGCGCCGTAGCGGATGCGGATCAGGCGGCTGACGGCATGGCCCACCGACTCCATCATGCGGCGCACTTCGCGGTTACGACCTTCGGAGATGGTCACGCGGTACCAGCAATTGGAGCCCTCGCCGCCGCCGTCTTCAATGGAGCCAAACTGTGCCGGACCATCGTCCAGCATGACGCCGTCGAGCAATTTTTGTTTTTCATCCTTGCTCAGGGCGCCCAACACGCGCACAGCGTATTCGCGCTCCAGACCAAAGCGCGGGTGCATCAGCTGGTTGGCCAACTCACCCGAGCTGGTGAACAGCAACAGGCCTTCGGTGTTCAGGTCCAGACGACCAACCGACTGCCATTTGCCGTTTTGCAGGCGTGGCAGTTTGCGAAACACCGAGGGACGGTTTTGCGGGTCGTCGTGGCTGACGATCTCGCCCGCAGGCTTGTGGTACGCAATCACCCGGGCAGGTGGCGGATCGATCCGGATGCGGATCGGCTTGCCGTCGACCTTGATCTGGTCACCGTATTGCACGCGCTGGCCAACGTGGGCCGGTTCGTTGTTGACCGCGATGCGGCCTTCGGTGATGAGCTTTTCCATCTCCAGGCGCGAGCCCATGCCCGCCTGGGCCAGCACTTTGTGCAGCTTGGGCGAGTCCATCTGCGGGGCCAGCACGCGCTTGCCCAGATCCTGAGTCACGTCCTCAGAGGCATCCTCATCGTCAAACTGCCCCGACACCACATCGGCCAGGTCAATCGGCTTGTAAATCGTCTGGACATCGGCTGGCGCAGCCGCTTTTCGGGACGCGTAAACGCTTTTGGATTTGGCGTCCTTGCCAGCTTGGGATTGATCGTTCATGGTTTTGACTGTTCTTCACCGTTCAGGGGATAAGAGGGGCCCACTTCTGGCGGGTGTTCGAAATGCGAATCGGGTGGTGGCGCGGCCATCTCGCCATCTGGCGTTTCCGGTGATGCGTCCTGCGACGGTGCAGGCAGCTCGGCCATCACTTCGTCCAGCGACAAAGAGGCCTGCGCTGGTGCTTCTTCGATCATGCCGGCCAGAGCCGAGATCTGCGTGTCAACCTGGGACAACAAAGGCAGTTGGTCCAGTGAGCCCAAGCCCAGATCGTCCAGAAATTGCCGGGTGGTGGCAAACAAACTGGGACGACCCACGGTTTCACGGTGACCAATGACCTCGACCCAACCCCGGTCTTCGAGCTGCTTGATGATCTGCGAGTTGATCGTCACGCCCCGGATGTCCTCCATATCGCCCCGAGTGACCGGCTGGCGGTAGGCGATGATGGCCAATGTTTCCATCACCGCACGGGTGTATTTGGGTGGCTTTTCCGGGTGCAAGCGGTCCAAGTACTGGCGCAACTCGGGTCGACTTTGAAACCGCCAACCGCTGGCCACGCTGGTCAACTCCAGGCCTTTGGTGGCCCATTCCAATTGAAGGTCTTGCAGCATTTGCCGCAGGGTATCGGCCCCGAGTGCATCGTCAAATAAAACGCGCATGTCGCGCAATGACAAAGGCTGGCCTGCTGTCAGCAAGGCCGTTTCCAGGACACGCTTGGCTTGCGCCGTATTCATGGTGTCGATCTTTCGGAAAAATACGCCTCACGGCGTAGGGTGCAAGGCATGGCGACCATCGCCCTGCTGTGCAAAGCCCTGATCAGACAGGGCTTGGTGGGCTGTTGAGCGGTCAACGCCCCGATCAGCTCAAAGAATGCGCATTGTAACTGAGGCCCAATATTTGCAAGGCCTGAGCCATATCCGGTGGCACATCACAAGTCAAGTCGATCTTTTCACCGGTGATGGGGTGGGTAAACGCCAAATGCCAGGCGTGCAAGGCCTGGCGCGTCAGGCCTGCGGCGGCAGCCCCCCCATAAACCTCATCTGCCAGCAAAGGATGGCCCAGATGGGCCATGTGAACCCGAATTTGGTGCGTGCGCCCCGTGTGCAAAGTGCACTGCACCAAGCAGGCACGCTCTGACTGGTCCAGCCATTCAACCGTGGTGGCGGCCGTTTTACCCGACTGGTAGGTCAAGTCCACCACCGCCATGCGCAAGCGGTTGGCTGGATCGCGTCCAATCGCCGCGTCCACGGTGTACGGGGAAGGCCCCGTCCAGTGCTTGTGGGCAATGGCCAGGTATTGTCGGCGAACCGCACGCGCGGCGATCAGGGCCACCAGGGCATCCATGGCCTGACGAGTTCGGGCCACGACCATCAGGCCACTGGTGTCTTTGTCCAGGCGATGCACAATGCCCGCTCGCGGCACCTCAAAGGCCTGCGGATCCAGGGCCAGCAAGCCATTGAGCAGTGTGCCTCGCCAATGGCCTGGCGCTGGGTGCACCACCAGGCCTGCGGGCTTGTGGATGACCCGCAAATGCGCGTCCTCGTAAACCACCGTGATGGGCATGGCCTCGGCCACAAAAGCCTGCGACTGGGGTGTGGCACGCAGGGTGATTTGCAGCTGATGGCCCAGCCTGACTTTGGCCGAAACTTTGGTCGTGACGCGCCCGTCGATCAGCGCGTCGCCTTGCTCGATCAGTTGCTGCAAATAGCTGCGCGAAAACTCGGGCACTAGCTGCGCGAAAACCCGGTCCAGGCGCTGCCCGTGGAGGGCCATCGGCACCACCGCTGTGCGAACTTCTTCCTCAGGCGTATCCAGCACACGGTCGGCGTCTTCCAGCGGGCTGCCGGAGTCGTCCATTTCGGGGGGGGTCGATATAATCAAGGGGTTCAACAGTACAAGGGTGTCACAGATGCGAAGCTTCAGATTATCGATGGTTCCAGCTGGCCTGGTTTTGGCCTCTGGCCTCTTTCTGAACGGCTGCGCCAACACCCCCAAAGACGCCACGGCTGGATGGTCTCCCGAAAAAATCTACAGCGAAGCGCGCGATGAGGTCAATGCCGGAGCTTGGGACAAGGCCATCGGTTACTACGAAAAGCTCGAAGGTCGCGCGGCGGGCACCGTGCTGGCCCAGCAAGCCCAGATTGACAAAGCCTTTGCCCAGTACAAAACCGGCGACAAAATCCAGGCCATTGCCACGCTGGACCGTTTCATCCGGCTCCACCCCACAAGCCCTGCGCTGGATTACGCGATCTACCTCAAAGGACTGGTCAACTTCAACGACAACCTGGGCTTGTTCTCTTTCATCACCCGGCAGGACTTGTCCGAACGTGACCAAAAAGCGGCCAAGGACTCCTACGAGTCCTTTCGCGAGCTGAGCACCCGTTTCCCGGATTCGAAATACACCCCTGACGCACGCCAGCGCATGACCCACATCGTGAACATGCTGGCCGCCTACGAGGTCCATGTGGCCCGTTATTACGCCAGCCGTGGCGCCCATGTGGCAGCCGTCAACCGCGCGCAACAAGCCATTGCCGATTACCAGGGCGTGCCCGCGCTGGAAGAAGCCTTGGCCATCCTCGTGAGTTCATACCAGGCCATGGGCATGGCCTCATTGAGCAACGATGCCAAGCGCGTTCTCGAAAAGAACTTCCCTCAGTCGGTTTACCTCGTGCCAGAAGGCGCCGCCAAAGCTAAAAGCTGGTGGCGTCTGTGGTGAGTTGACGCAAAGCGTCCAAAAATGCCGCATGGTCTTCCAGGCGGCGCATGTCGGGCAAACCGCGCACCAGCCTGCGGCCATACGACATGGTGCTCAGGCGGTTGTCGCACACCACCAAAATGCCGCGATCGGTTTCACTTCGAATCAATCGCCCTGCCCCTTGCTTGAGTGACACGGCCGCCTCGGGCAAGGCGTGATCGGCAAAAGCACTCTTGCCCTGCTGCGTGATGCGCTGGCTGCGCGCCTCGAACAAAGGGTCGCCCGGCGGTGGAAACGGCAGCTTGTCGATGACCACCAGCTGCAGCGCATCGCCGGGCACGTCAAAGCCTTCCCAAAACGAAGCCGAAGCCACCAGCACGCAGCCAGCACGGCCTTCGCCTCCGCCTTCGCGAAAACGCTCCATCAAGCGGCGCTTGGGGCTTTGTCCTTGCACCAGCACCTCGATGTTCAGGGCCGCATCGCATTGCGACTGAAGCTGCTCGCCAATGCTGCGCATGGCATTCAAGGTGGTGGTCAACACCAGCGTGCGCCCCCCCAAAATGGCCAGCGCCTCCATGACCAGCTGTGCCACCTGTCTGGCATGCCCGGGGTCGCCGGGGCGGGGCAAATGCGGCGGCACATACAGGGACGCTTGCTGGGTGTAATCAAACGGGCTGCTGACCTGCATGACCTGGGCCGACGTCAGGCCACAGGGCTCAGTGAACCAGCGCAGGCTGGGCTCATCGCCCAGGGTCGCCGAGGTGAAAATCCAGGCGCGCTGGCCCAGCCCGGTGCCTGGGCTTGCATCGCCAGAAGCGCTCGGCTTGGCAGCCACGCCCGCCTCTGGCTTGAAGGCGGCCAGCCACTCGTCATCGGGCACGCTGTCCGGGTCATCGTCTGAGGCCGGGGTGCCCATAGCTTCATCTGGCGAGTCTGCGCCCGCAGGCTGTGCCGACACCAGGGGCCGCGTCAAAGCCTGAAAAGCCTGGGCAATGTCCAGCGGCGACTCGACCAGGCGCAGCTGCGCACTGACCTCGGCCCAGCGCACCCCTTCTGGATCGGGTGCTTGAGCAAACATCGCGGCACGCTCTTGCAGTTCTCGGGCGCGTTCAGCCAAGCGCTGAAAATCAGGTGCCAATTCACTGACCATGTCCAGGCCGTTTTGCAAGTTCACCAGTGCCCCCAGCACGGCCTGCAAGGCCATGGGCCACTCGGCCTCATCAACGCCTTCAGGCTGCACACCGGTCCAGCGCAGCCGCACCGAGCCCCGGTGCATGCCGGCAGCCAGGCGCAAATCGCGGGCGGCTTTTTCCAGCCCGCCCGACAAAGCCTGCCAATCGACCAGACCACGGGCCAGTTGCAAGCCCGTGGCCAACACATCGCGGCACAGTTCGTGCAATTGCACGGTGGACAACTGCTTGCCCAAAAAATTCACACCAATCTCGTTGAGTTGGTGGGCTTCGTCAAAAACCGTCACCCGCACCGTGGGCAGCAACTCGGCCACGCCCGACTCTCGCACCGACATGTCGGCAAAAAACAGATGGTGGTTGATCACCACCACATCGGCCGCCATCGCTTCTTTACGGGCCAGGTTGACGTGGCAGGCGCGGTAACGCGGACAGCTTGACCCCAGGCAGTTGTCGCGGGTGGAGGTGACCAAAGGCCACAAACCGGAGCGCTCGTCCAGGCCGGTCAATTCGGCCATGTCCCCGGTGCGGGTGGACTGCGCCCAAGTTTCTATTTTGGCCAAAGCGCGCTGGTTGCCCGGCTGTGCCGATTCCGGGCTGTGCCGCGCCTGCTCCATGCGGTGCAGGCACAGGTAATTGGACCGGCCCTTGAGCAAAGCCACGCGGATGGGTAAACCCAGCACCTCGACCAAGCGCGGAATGTCCCGCGAAAACAATTGGTCTTGCAGCGCCTTGGTGGCGGTGGACACCAAGGCTCGCTGGCCGCTGAGCAGCACCGGCACCAGATAGGCGTAAGTTTTACCGGTGCCTGTGCCCGCTTCCACCACCAGCTGGCCACCATCTTGCACGGTTTGACTGACCGCCATGGCCATTTCGGTTTGCCCGGTTCTGGGCTGGAACCCCGGCACCTTTTGGGCCAGCACACCGTGGCTGGACAGGGTCTCGCTGACACGCGAGTCGAGCAAACTCAAGCCGGCTCCTTCGGGGCCAGTTGCCGCTGCAGCTGAGCCATCTGGTCACGCAAGGCCAGTCGGCGTTTTTTCATGCGACGAAGGCTCAACTCATCCATGTGGCTGCTGGAGGCGACGGCTTGGTCAATCAATGCATCCAGATCAGCGTGCTCAATTTGCCATTCGATCAACTGGCGCTGTGGCGAGCGCAAATCCAGCGGCACGCCCTGCTCGCTCATGGCTGCTCCTTGTTGTCGGGAAGCTTGTTTTGCAGTCGCCTGTCGCGCTGCTCGGTGCGCCACAAACGCTCCTGTGCATTGAGCGCCAATTCTTGCTTTTGTATCGGCTCCAGTGCCTGCCGACGCTCACGTCGGGCCTCGATCAAACAAGCATTAACGGCAAATTTCTGCCAACACACCCGCTTTTGTTTTTCGTACACGGACAAAATGGCCTCACGCTGCGCAGACAGGACCTGCCTTTGCTGCGCCAGGAGTTCCGGCACATCGCCAACCGGGGCCAATGCGCTTGGGCGGGATGGCTCTGCCGCAGAAGAATCGGCCAACGGTGTCGGTGACACCAAGGCTTGAGTTTGCGCGTAAACGCCAGTCCCCAGCCCCAAAGAACCGCACAGCGCCCAACAGGCAAACAAGCCGGGTTTCATGTGATGTGCGTGTCCACAGTGCGGTGTTCCAGCGCCAAAAACTCGCTGGACTGCATCTCGTGCAGGCGCGAGACGGTGCGTGGAAATTCGTGCGAAAGAGGCCCGGCGGTGTACAACTGTTCGGGCTCCACAGCCGCCGACATGATGAGCTTGACACGGCGGTCGTACAGCACATCGATCAGCCAAGTGAAGCGCCGCGCCTCAGAGGCCATGTTGGCCGGCATGTGCGGCACGTTACTCAGCAGCACCGTGTGGTACTGCGTGGCGATTTCGAGGTAGTCGTTTTGCGAACGCGGACCGCCGCAAATGGCGCGAAAGTCAAACCAGACCACATCGCCCGCACGGCGCTTGGCGGTGATTTCGCGCGCTTCGATGTGCAGCACCGGGTCCTCGTCTGGCCCCGTGGCCAGGCGGTTGAAGGCGTCGTTCATCTCGGCATCGGCCTGCTCGCCCAAAGGTGAGTGGTAGAGCTTGACCATCTCCAGGGTGCGGCGGCGGTAGTCGGTGCCATTGTCCACATTGAGCACCTGCATGCGCGCGTTCAGCAAAGCAATCGCGGGCAAGATACGGTCACGGTGCAAGCCGTCGGGGTACAGCCCGTCGGGTTCGAAGTTGGAGGTGGTGACAAAGCCCACGCCGTTGTCAAACAGCGCCACCAGCAGGCGGTGCAAGATCATCGCGTCGGTGATGTCGGCCACATGGAACTCGTCAAAGCAGATCAAGCGGTAACGCTTGGCCATGCGTTTGCCCAGTTCGTCCAGCGGGTTCACCGTGCCCTGGATGACCGCCAGTTCGCGGTGCACTTCGCGCATGAACTCGTGAAAGTGCAAACGGGTCTTGCGCTCGATGGGCACGGCTGCAAAAAAGCAGTCCATCAAAAAACTCTTGCCGCGCCCCACCCCGCCAAACATGTACACCCCCTTGGGGATGGCCGGCCGACTGAGGAATTTGCCAAACAAACCCGTGCGCTTGGACTTGTAGGCGGCCCACTCGCTGGCGCAGCGCTCCAAAGCTTCGATGGCGCGCAGCTGCGCGGGATCGCTTTGGTAACCACGCTTTAAAAGTTCTTCTTCGTAAACTGCACGAACGGACATGGGGGGCTTGCTCTTCAATTCAATACTGATCCGGCCCCTTGAAGTTTTGAACAACATGCAAGGGATCGCTTTTTTGCAGGAGCCCACCCCTGTGGGCGATGGGCGTGGAACACGCCCCGAAAACCTTCGCCCACAAGGTGGGCTCCTACAAAGACGACCCTATCGGCATGGTCGGCACCAACACGGGCCATTCAAATGTCATCGGGCCGGATCTATAACAAAACCCGGGACCAAGCCCGGGTTTTCAGGGATGCAGAACTTTACCCCAACTCACCCCAAACCGCAGTCCGGGGTGGGTCAAAGGCTCAGAAGTTCAGCGTGCGCTTGTCCACCGCCAAAGCAGCTTCTTTGGTCGCCTCGGACAGCGAGGGGTGCGCATGGCAAATGCGGGCGATGTCTTCAGCGCTGGCGCGGAACTCCATGGCCACCACGGCTTCAGAAATCAACTCGGACACCTGGGGCCCCACCATGTGCACGCCCAGGATTTCGTCGGTCGTGGCATCTGCCAAAAACTTCACCATGCCGGTGGTGTCGCCCAAAGCGCGGGCACGGCCATTCGCCAGAAACGGGAAGGTGCCGGCCTTGTACGCCACGCCATCGGCTTTGAGTTGTTGCTCGGTGCGGCCCACCCAGGCGATCTCGGGGCTGGTGTAAATAACCCAAGGGATGGTGTTGAAGTTGACATGACCATGTTGGCCCGCAATGCGCTCGGCCACAGCAACGCCCTCTTCTTCGGCTTTGTGCGCCAGCATCGGGCCACGCACCACGTCACCCACTGCCCAGACGCCGGGCAGGTTGGTTTTGCAATCGGCGTCCACCACGATCGCGCCGCGCTCGTCCAGTTGCAAGCCGACAGCTTCGGTGTTCAGACCGATGGTGTTGGGCACACGGCCAATCGAGATGATCAGCTTGTCGGCGTCCAGCACCACAGCCTCGCCCTTGGCGTTGGTGTAGTTGACGGTGACGCCCTTCTTGCCGTTGACGATCTCGCCGACTTTCACGCCCAGCTCGATCTTCAGGCCTTGCTTGTCGAAAGCCTTTTTGGCTTCCTTGGCGATCTGCTCGTCCACGGCACCCAGGAAGGTCGGCAGACCTTCGAGGATGGTGACTTCTGCGCCCAGACGACGCCAGACGGAGCCCATTTCCAGGCCGATCACGCCGGAGCCGATCAAGGCCAGTTTTTTCGGCACGGTGCCCAGACGCAAAGCGCCGTCGTTGGACAACACGTTGACTTCGTCAAACGGTGTGCCGGGCAACGCACGGGCGTTGGAGCCGGTGGCGATGATGACTTGTTTGGCCGTGATGGCCTCTTCAGTCTTGCCAGCCACATTGATGGTGTAGCCGCCTTCGGCCTTGCCTGCAAAGCTGCCGCGACCGTGGAAGAAAGTGACCTTGTTTTTCTTCAACAGGTACAAGATGCCGTCGTTGTTTTGCTTCACAACGCTGTCCTTGCGGGCAACCATCTTGGCCACGTCCATCTTCACGTCCTTGGCCGTGATGCCGTGGTCTGCAAAGTGGTGGTTGGCATGCTCAAAGTGCTCGCTGGACTGGAGCAAAGCCTTGGAGGGGATGCAACCCACGTTGGTGCAGGTGCCGCCGGGCGCTGGGCCACCGGCTGCGTTTTTCCATTCGTCGATACAGGCGACTTGGAAACCGAGTTGTGCAGCGCGGATGGCTGCGATGTAGCCGCCTGGGCCACCGCCGATGACGACGACGTCGAATTGTTTGCTCATGGTATTTGTCTTCTTAATGGACAACGCCCCCATGAAGGGGGCATTGAAGATTCAGGGAAATCAGATGTCGAACAGCAGGCGGGCTGGGTCTTCCAGCGCTTCCTTCATGGCGACCAAGCCCAAAACAGCTTCACGGCCGTCGATGATGCGGTGGTCGTACGACATGGCGAAGTAGTTCATGGGGCGAACCACAACCTGGCCGTTTTCCACCATGGCGCGGTCTTTGGTCGCATGCACGCCCAAGATGGCCGACTGGGGTGGGTTGATGATGGGGGTGGACATCATGGAGCCGAAGGTGCCACCGTTGGAGATGGAGAACGTACCGCCGGTCATCTCTTCGATGCCCAGCTTGCCGTCCTTGGCCTTCTGGCCAAACTCGGCGATCTTCTTTTCGATCTCGGCAAAGCTCATCTGGTCAGCGTTGCGCAAAATCGGCACCACCAAACCGCGTGGCGAGCCCACAGCGATACCGATGTCGAAGTAGCCGTGGTACACGATGTCGTTGCCATCCACCGAGGCGTTGAGCACAGGAAATTTCTTCAGGGCATGCACAGCGGCCTTGACGAAGAAGCTCATGAAGCCCAGCTTGCAGCCGTGTTCCTTCTCGAAACGGTCTTGCATGCGCTTGCGCATGTCCATGACCGGGGCCATGTTGATTTCGTTGAAGGTGGTCAGGATGGCGTTGGTCGACTGCGATTGCAGCAAACGCTCGGCCACGCGGGCACGCAGACGGGTCATGGGCACGCGCTGCTCTGGGCGGTCGCCCAAGTTCACGGCCGGTGCAGCCACTTGAGCCAAGGTCTTGGTGGGCACGCCCGTGGGGATCACAGCGGCGGTGGACTTGACGCCACCGGCCACAGCCGACAGCACATCACCTTTGGTGACGCGGCCGTCTTTGCCAGTGCCAGGCACCGAGCCAGCGGCCAAGCTGTTGTCTGCCATCAGCTTGGCGGCGGCGGGCATGGCCACACCAGCCATGCTGGTGCTGGTCGCTGCGGGGGCAGCGGCCGGAGCCGAAGCAACAGGTGCCGGGGCAGCCGCAGCGGCGGGAGCGCCAGCAGCCACTTTGCCGTCGGTGTCGATGTGCGCAATCAGCTGCTCGGCGGTCACGGTCGCGCCATCGCCCTGGAGGATTTCGGACAACACGCCCGCCGAAGGCGCTGGCACTTCGAGCACCACTTTGTCGGTTTCGATCTCGATCAGGATCTCGTCGGCCGCAACGGTGTCGCCGACTTTCTTTTTCCATTGCAGCATGGTGGCTTCGGCCACGGACTCGGACAGCTGGGGAACTTTGACTTCTACGATAGCCATTTTGAATTCTCTTTAAAGGTTAAACGCAAGGTTGTTCGGTGGGATCACTTGGTCAGCACGAAGCCCTTGAGCTTCGAGAATGCCGCCTCGATCAGTGCTTTTTGCTGGTCCTGGTGCAGGTGTGAATAACCCACCGCTGGCGACGCAGAGGCTGCGCGACCGGCGTAACCGAGCTTCTGACCACTTTGCATGTTTTCGTGGATGTTGTGCTGGATGAAGAACCAGGCCCCCTGGTTCTGGGGCTCGTCCTGGCACCACACGATGTCGGTGGCGTTGGGGTACTTCTTGATCTCGGCAGCAAACGCCTTGTGTGGGAAGGGGTAGAGCTGCTCCACGCGGATGATGGCCACATCGTCGTGCCCATTGGCCTCGCGGTGCTTGACCAGGTCGTAGTACACCTTGCCCGAGCAAGCCACCACGCGCTTGACCTTGTCGGCCTTGAGCGGTTTGTTCTCCGGGATCACGGTCTGGAAGCTGCCCTTGGTGAACTCGGACACTGGCGATGTCGCGTCTTTGTTGCGCAGCAGCGACTTGGGCGTGAAGATGACCAAGGGCTTGCGCAAATTGCGCACCATCTGGCGGCGCAAAACGTGGAAGATCTGGCTGGCCGTAGTGGGTTGCACCAGTTGCATGTTGGTGTCGGCTGCCAGCTGCATGAAGCGCTCGACGCGGGCCGAGCTGTGCTCGGGGCCCTGGCCTTCGTAGCCGTGCGGCAGCATCAAGGTCAGGCCGTTGACACGGCCCCACTTGACCTCACCGGAAGCAATGAACTGGTCAATCACCACCTGAGCACCGTTGGCGAAGTCACCGAACTGAGCTTCCCAGATCACCAGGGTGTTGGGATCGTTGGAGGCGTAGCCGTATTCAAAGCCGAGCACGGCCTCTTCGGACAGGATCGAGTCGATCACAACGAACGGTGCCTGCTTGTCCGAGACGTTTTGCAGGGCCACGTAAGTGCCTGTGTCCCACTTCTCGCGCTTTTGATCGTGGATCACGGCGTGACGGTGCGTGAACGTGCCACGGCCGCAGTCTTCGCCCGACAAACGCACCGGGTAGCCGCTGGCCACCAACGAAGCGAAAGCCATGTGCTCGCCCATGCCCCAGTCCACAGGAATGTCGCCACGGCCCATGGCGGCGCGGTCGTCGTAAACCTTCTTGACCAGCTGGTGCGGCGTGACCGATTCAGGGATGGTCGTGATTTTTTCGGCCAAGCGCTTCCAATCGGCCAGCGGAATGGCGGTGTCGCCAGCGTCGGTCCACTTCTTGCCCATGAAGGGCGCCCAGTCCACAGTGAACTTGGTTTTGAAGTTGGTCAACACGGGTTCGGTCGTGTTTTTGCCCGCATCCAAAGCAGCGCGGTAGGCCTTGGCCATGTCATCGCCCAGGGTGTCCCCCAGACCTTGCGCGGTCAGCTTGTCCGCAAACAATTTGCGCGTGCCGGGGTGGCTGGCAATTTTCTTGTACATCAAAGGCTGGGTCAGCGCCGGTGTGTCCTGCTCGTTGTGGCCGAGTTTGCGGAAACACACCACGTCCAGCACCACGTCCTTGCGGAAGGTCATGCGGTACTCAAGGGCCAGTTGTGTGGCCAGCACGACCGACTCGGGATCGTCACCGTTGACGTGCAACACAGGTGCCTCGACCATCTTGACGATGTCGGTACAGAACACGCTGGAGCGCATGTCGCGCGGATCAGAGGTCGTGAAACCGATCTGGTTGTTGATGATGATGTGCACCGTGCCGCCTGTGGAGTAACCACGGGTTTGGGCCAAGGCAAAAGTTTCCTGGTTCACACCCTGGCCACCAAAAGCGGCATCGCCGTGCACCAGCACGGGCAGCACTTGCTTGCCCAGCGGGTCATCGCGGCGGTCCATGCGGGCACGCACCGAGCCTTCGACCACGGGGTTGACGATCTCCAAGTGCGAAGGGTTGAAGGCCAGCGACAGGTGGACGGGGCCACCGGCGGTGTTCACGTCCGAGCTGAAACCCTGGTGGTATTTCACGTCACCAGCTGGCAGATCTTCTGGGGCGGTATGGTCAAACTCAGCAAACAAGTCCGCAGGCAACTTGCCCATGGTGTTGACCAGCACGTTCAGACGGCCACGGTGGGCCATGCCGATCACGACTTCCTGCACGCCTTGTGCACCAGCGGACTGGATCAGCTCGTCCATCGCCGCGATGAAGCTTTCACCACCTTCGAGCGAGAAGCGCTTTTGCCCCACGTATTTGGTGTGCAAATAGCGCTCGAGGCCTTCGGCTGCAGTCAAACGGTCAAGGATTTGTTTTTTCTTGTCAGCCGTGAAGTTGGGCTTGCTGCGGATGCTTTCGAGCTTTTGTTGCCACCAGCGCTTTTCAGCCTGCTCGGTGGTGTACATGTACTCAGCGCCCAAGGTGCCGCAGTAGGTTTCGCGCAGCGCATTGAGCAGCTCGCGCAAGGACATGTTGTTCTTGCCAAAGAAGGTGTTGCTGGTGTCGAACACAGTTTCCTGGTCGGCATCACTGAAGCCGTAGAAAGCGGGGTCGAGGTCAGGGATGTTGGGGCGCTCGGTGCGCTTCAAGGGGTCCAGATCGGCCCAGCGTTGGCCGACGTTGCGGTAAGCGGCGATCAGCTGCTGCGCGGCGGTGCGCTTGCGGCCCATTTCGACGTTTTCGCTGGCCATGACGACCTTGGTGCCGCCGGCTTTGGCGCGCTCTGCAAAAGCGTTGATGACGGGCATGTGCGGCACGTCTTTGGCGTTGGAGCCGTCGACTGCGGGAACGTGCTGGAGGGCGTCGAAATATTCGCGCCAGGAGTCGGGGACGCTACCGGGGTTGGCCAGGTAGTTCTCATACATCTCTTCGACGTATGGGCCGTTACCTCCGAAAAGGTGGGTGTTGCCTGAGTAGGCAGCGTAGACGGAATTAGTCTCGCTCATATTTCGCTGACCTCCGTTTCCCTCTGGGAAACATAAGTTGGTTGATTTTTACCTTCCGCGACACGGCTGAACCGGTTGGCGGATGCGACTGTGGCAGGGGAAGGGCCTGAGTACAGCGCGCATTGTGCCATGGCTTGTCCGATGTCTAACTTACAGGTTCATGAAGTTCTGATAAAAAAAGACCCCGCCAAGGCGAGGTCCTGTTTCATGGCTTGGGCATTAGCCCTTGATCTGGTCCACGATCTGCTGCAACGCAGCGGGGTCGTCCATGGTGGTCAGGTCGCCCGGATCGCGGCCTTCGGCCACAGCCTGGATGGCACGGCGCAGCAGCTTGCCGCTGCGCGTCTTGGGCAAGGCCGTGACAAAAAACACACGCGAGGGACGGGCCACCGCGCCCAACTGGCTGTCCACCACCTTCATGACTTCGCCTTCGAGCTTGAGGCGTGCTGCGGCGTCGGTCAGGCCCGAAGTGTCTTTGGCGATGGCAAAGGCCATGGCCACCTGCCCTTTGAGCTGGTCGGCCACACCAACCACGGCCACTTCGGCCACGTTGGGGTGGCTGGAGATGCTTTCTTCGATCTCGCGGGTGCCCAGGCGGTGACCGGCGACGTTGATCACGTCATCGGTTCGGCCCAGGATGAAGTAATAACCGTCTTCGTCGCGAACGGCCCAGTCAAACGTGCTGTAAACCAGCTTGCCCGGCACGGTTTTCCAGTAGGTTTTGACAAAACGCTCGTCATCGCCCCAGATGGTTTGCAAGTTGCCGGGTGGCAAAGGGCCTTCGATGGTCAACACGCCCTTTTGGTTGGCACCCGTGAGCTCTTCACCGGTCTGGTCGTCGACCAGTTTGACGTTGTAGCCGTAAATGGCTTTGCCGGGCGAGCCAAACTTGCTGGGCGCTTTTTCCACGCCGTTGCAGATGCTCAGAATCGGCCAGCCGGTCTCGGTCTGCCAGTAGTTGTCGATGATGGCCTTGCCGTTCAGGCCTTCGGAAATCCACTTGGCGGTGGGCTCGTCTAGGGGCTCACCGGCCAGGAACAAGGCTTGCAGGCTGGACAGGTCGTATTTGCTCAGCAAGGCAGGGTCTTGCTTTTTCAGCACGCGGATGGCCGTGGGGGCGCTGAACATCACGTTGACCTTGTACTTCTCGACCAGGCTCCACCAGATGCCACCGTCGGGGCGGATGGGCAGGCCTTCGTACAGGATGGTGGCCATGCCGCCGATCAGTGGGCCATAGATAATGTAGCTGTGCCCCACGACCCAACCAATGTCGCTGGTGCAGAAGAAGGTGCCGCCGGGTTTGCCTTCAAAAATATTGGGCAGGCTGGCGGCCAGTGCCACGGTGTAACCGCCCGTATCACGCTGTACGCCCTTCGGTTTGCCGGTGGTCCCAGAGGTGTACAGGGTGTAGCTGGGGTGCGTGGCATCGACCCACTCGCAGGGCACCACCGTGTCCATGTGCTTGGCGCGCTCGGTGGCATAGTCCACATCACGGCCTGCCACGGGGGTGAAGGCCGCCAGTTGGCGGTCCACCATGATCACGTTGGCAGGCTTGTGGGCCGACAACTTGATGGCTTCGTCGAGCAATGGCTTGTAGGGCACGCCCTTGCCGCCACGCGAGCCCGCGTCCGCGCTGATGATGACCTTGGGCGACGGGTCTTCGATGCGGGTGGCCAGCGAGTGCGAGGCAAAACCGCCAAACACCACCGAGTGGATGGCACCCAGCCGCACGCAGGCCAGCATGGCAAAGGCGGCTTCGGCGATCATGGGCATATAAATCAGCACGCGGTCACCCTTGACCACGCCCAGGTCCTTGAGGATCGCGGCCATGCGCTGCACTTCGGCGTGCAGGTCGCGGAAGGTGTAGGTTTTTTCCTGGTCGGTCTCGGTCGAGACGAAGATCAGCGCAGGCTGGTCGGCACGATCGGCCAGGTGACGGTCCACGGCGTTGTGGCACAGGTTGGTTTGACCGCCCACGAACCACTTGGCGAAAGGCGGGTTGCTGTAGTCGCAAATTTGCTGCGGCTGGACTTTCCAGTCCACCAATTTGGCCTGCTCGGCCCAGAAAGCGTCGCGGTCGTTGATTGAGCGTGCGTGAAAGTCAGCAAAGCTGCCCATGAAAGTCTCCTGAATACCTGCCAAATGAATGCGTGGAAGGTGCGCCAAGCCACTGACGATCACCCTTCTGAATTCATAATTATGAGCAAGGGACTTGCAACAAGCTGACTTTGTCGCGCGAAAGACAGCGCCCCTTCGCGCTCCTGTTAACGGGGCCCAATCAAGTTTCAATGGCCCATGTGGACGTCGGTCATGCGGAAATTCGGGTCTGTGCAGGAGCCCACCCCGTGGACGATTTTGGGCATTCCGCCAAAGCATGCCATCGCCCACGGAGGTGGGCTCCTGCAAAAATGCCATCCCCTGCGTGTTGCTCAAGACTTCAAGGGGCCAAATCGACAGACGCCTGCACAGGCATCACTTGAACAGGCTCTGCAACAGCTTGAAATCGGGGTGCTCAGCCGTGCGAATCCACTCAAAAGCGACCATTTCAGCGGTCACCAACTCGGCACCGGCCCCGGCCAGGCGGTCATAAGCGGCGTCACGGTTGCGCTCGGTGCGCGAGCTGCAAGCGTCGGTCACCACCCACACCTCGAACTCGTCTTCCAGCAAATCAAGGGCCGTCTGCAACAGACATATGTGGGCTTCGCAGCCGGCCATGACAATGGTTTTGCGGGGCTCGGCCCCTGCTTGGGGCTTTTGCAAATGACGCGGCAGGCTGCGCGCATTGCCACGCGGGGCCTGCGCAGGCTCTGGCTGCAGCCATTCGCCCAAGCCCTCTTCCACCGCACTGAATTGCATTTTGGCCAGCACTTGGCGGCAGTGTTTGCGAATTTCGGGGGGCATCTCGCCCAAGCGCGACGGGTTTTGCTCGGTGCCCCAGGTGGGCACTTCAAGGGCTTGCGCCAAAGTGGCCAAGCGGGCGGCGTTGGTCCAAACGGCATCGGCATCCAGCATGGCGGGCTTCAGGCGCGTTTGAAAATCCACCAGCACCAATTGGCTTTCATCTGCATCGATCAACATGTTTTATTCCTGATTGCTCTGATCGGGGCATTGTCGCAGCACCCAAGGTGGATTTTGAAGGGTGCGCTATTGCTTTCAATCGAGGTCGTCAACAAGCGCGTATAAGACAAAAACATCAGTTATGCTCTACGTTCTATGCGTTGGTGGATTCCTCTTACTGTCATTGCCCTGGCGAGCCCAGCACTTTCTGCGCCTTCTGACGAAGAAGCGCAGAGCCTGCTTGAGCGCGGACTGGTTTCGCAGCTGAGTGGTCAACTCAGTCAAGCCAAAGACAAAGCCAGCACCAAAGCCACCGGCATGGTCATGCAGGCCATGGATTTGCTGGGTGTGCCTTACCGCAGGGGTGGCTCCAGTGAAAGCTCGGGTTTTGACTGCAGCGGTTTCGTTCGCCACCTCTATGAGAAATCTGTCGGTCAACTCTTGCCACGGCGTGCCGAAGAGCAAGCGCGCAGCACAGAAGTCATCGAGCGGGAAGAACTCAAACCCGGTGATCTGGTTTTTTTCAACACCATGAAGCGCGCCTTCAGCCACGTTGGCATTTATGTGGGCGATGGCAAATTCATTCACGCGCCGCGAGCCGGTAAATCCGTCAAAGTGGATGACATGCGCAGTGCTTATTGGCAAAAACGCTTCAACGGGGCACGCCGTGTGCCTCTGGACAGCGAAACGCCCAAACCATGAAAACACAAATCGACCACCTCGTGGTCATGGCCTCTTCGCTTCAAGCCGGTGTGCAATGGTGCGAAGACACCCTGGGCATCACCCCAGCCGCAGGCGGTGAACACGAAAAATACGGCACGCACAACCGCTTGTTCAAAATAGCCACGCCCAACTACCCCTTGGCGTATTTCGAAATCATCGCCATCAACCCCGATGCCGTGATTCCCAAACGCGCCCAGGTTCCACGTTGGTTCGACATGGACGACAAGGCGCTGCAAAAAGCGGTCGCAGACGGGCCGCGTTTGATCCACTTTGTCAGCAGCACCGACGACATCAAGGCCGCCCGGCATGCCCTGCGCACCCAAGGCATTGAACGGGGTCAAGTCGTCCACGCCAGCCGCAAGTCAGGCAAGGGCACACTGAACTGGCAAATCACGGTGCGCGAAGACGGGGAGCGCTTGTTCAACGGCACCCTGCCCACCTTGATTCAATGGGGCAAGCCCGATGCCACAGACCCCTTGCGCCTGCATCCGCGCAACAGCTTGCCGCGCTCAGGCGTGTCTTTGCAAAGCCTGACGGTGAGCCATCCCAGCGGTGCGAAACTGCAAACCGCCTACGAGGCGATCGGCTTGCAGGGGGTCACGATTGAAACGGGCCCGGCTGACATCATCGCCACCTTGCAAACGCCCAAAGGACTGGTGCAGCTGCACAGCCAAGGCATTTGATCAGCCCTCGTCGGGCAAGGTGGCCAACAAAGCCATGCCCGCCAACATGACTGCGGCCGTCAACCACAAGGCGCCCTTGAAACTGCCCGTGGCCTGCGCCATGGCCCCGGCCACAACCGGGGCCAACATTTGCGCGGCACCGTAACTCAAGGTCAAGCGGGCCATGGCTTTGCCGGGATTTTGCGGCGCGCGTCGCCCCACCAGGGCCAATGTCAAGCTGACAATGCCAATGAACGTGGCCCCATAACCCACCGCCCCAACCAGTGCAGCTGCCAATGAACCCGAAATGGCAGGCAAGACAATGGACACGGTTTGCAAGCCAAAGGCCAACAACAGGGCGCGAATATCACCCAGCCGCCGGGCCACGCGGTCCCACATGAACACAGCAGGCATGGCCGCCAGACCCACCAATGCCCAGGCCAATGCGCCCTGCCCCGCCAAAGCCGGCTCGCGCTCGACAATGGTCACCGTGAAGGTGGCGCTGATGACAAAACCCCAACCGGCAGCAAAATAACTCAGCGCCAAAGTCCACATCCAGCGGCGTGACACTTGTGGCAAGGCTTGCGCGCCTGCCGCAGGCACCAGCGCAGGCGGCACCGGTGGCCGCCACCGCCAGGCCGGCACAAAGAAAACCAAGCCCAGCGCGGCAAACGCCAGCCATTGGTCAGACCACAAGGTCCAAATGCCGGAGAGCACCCAAGCGCCCAAAGCCGACACCACAATGCCCAACCCCAAGCCGATGAAAAACACCCCGAGTTCGGGCCTTCGGCCCTGTCGCATCAACCAGCCCAAGACCAAACCCGAGCCCAGCAACATCCCGGTGGCGCCACACAAACCGCCCACAAATCGCCACAGTACCCAGGCAGGCATCCAGGTCGACAAGGCCATGGCAGCCGTGGTCAACAAGGCCATCCACAAACCCATGCTGTAAAAGCGGTGACGCCAACGCACATCGTCCATCCAGGCCGTGACCAGTGCACCGGTGATGTATCCCGCGTAATTCACGGCGGCCAAGCCACCGGCGGCGGCATCACTCAAGCCTGTTTGCGCCTGCAGGCCTGGCAACAAGGGCGTGTAGGCAAAACGCGCCAGACCAATGGTCAGCACCAAGCCGCAAATCCCCCCGACCATGACTTGCCAGGGTTTCAGAACTTGGGTTGTGGGTGACACGTTGGTTTGCATGGCCGTGTGCAAGTATCGCTGCAATGCGCCGTTTCACGGCGCTGGTGCAGCGCGTTCATTGACACCTTGGCAACAGGGACCGATGCGTCGCAGACACGACAGCCCAACAGGCTCGACAAAGGGTTTTCACCCTCTCGTCTCAAAAGCCAGACCTCTAAAGTCAAAAGATAAAGGAGCCACACCATGACGAAACCCCTCACCCCCTCTTCTTCGCTTCGCCGCAGCCTGGGCCTGGCGCTGTTGGCCTGGGGCGCTTTAAGTGCCGGTGCCGTATCGGCCCAGACATTTCCCACCAAGCCCTTGCGCCTGGTGGTGACCTTTCCTTCGGGCGGTGCGCCCGATATTCTGGCGCGTCTGTTCAGCGAAAAAGCCCAGCTGGGCTTTCCAGTAGTGGTGGACAACCGGCCCGGCGCAGGAGGCAATATTGGCGCAGACAACGTGGCCAAGTCGCCGGGCGATGGCCACACCATCGTGATGGGCACGGTGGGCACGCACTCGATCAACGGCGCGCTCTACGAAAAAATGCCTTACGACATGGTCAAGGACTTCAGCCCCATCTCGCTGGTGGCTTCGGCCCCCAACCTGCTGGTGGTCAACAACGCCCTGCCCGTCAAAAACGTGCCCGAGCTGATCGCCTACATGAAGGCCAACCCCAACAAGCTGTCTTTCGGCTCCCCCGGCATCGGCACCTCCGTGCACGTTTCGGGCGAACTCTTCAAGTCCCTCACCGGCACCACCATGGAGCATGTGCCCTACAAGGGGCGTCAATTCGCCATTCCCGACCTGATCGGCGGCAGCATCCAGGTCATGTTTGACAACATGCCCTCGGCCCTGCCCATGGCCAAAGAAGGCAAGATCCGGGCTTTGGCACAAACCACCGCAACCCGATCACCCGCCGCCCCGGACGTGCCCACCGTGGCCGAATCGGTGCCCGGCTTTGAGGCCACCACCTGGTTTGCCATGTTTGCCCCGGCCAACGTGCCCCGCCCCGTCATCGACAAATTGCACGCGGAAGTGGTCCGTGTCTTCAAACTGCCCGAAGTGCAAGAGCGCCTGAAAACCCTGGGCCTTGACCCGGTGCTGTCCACCCCGGCAGAGCTGGCCCGCTACCAAGCCTCCGAGATCACCAAATGGGCCAAAGTGGTGAAAGAGTCCGGTGCCAAGGCCCAGTAAATCGGACGTCAATCCCGGGCTGTTCACGTAAAGCCCGGCTGAAAAAAGCCCGATCAGGCCACAATGCCCTGCTCGCGCAGCGCCTGGATTTGCGCTGCACTCAGACCCATGCCCGAGAGCACCGCGTCGCTGTCCTGACCGATGCCGGGCGCGTTGCGGCGGTGCCCACCCGGCGTGCGTGACAACTTGGGGACGATGCCCGGCACCATCAAATCACTGCCGTCGTCCATGTGCACCGTTTGCAGCATGCCACGTGCCTGGTAGTGCGGGTCGTGCGCGATGTCGGCCACGGTGTAGATGCGACCGGCTGGCACACTGGCGCGGTCCAGCGCGGCCAGCACCTCGTCCACCGTGTGCTGCGCCGTCCACTGGCCAATCACCCCATCAATTTCGGCCACGCGGGCCACACGGCCGGTGTTGTCTTTCAAGGCCGGGTCCTGTGCCAAGTCCTCGCGCCCGATCTCGGCCATCAGCCGCTTGAAGATGCTGTCGCCATTTCCCGCAATCAGGGCGTAGCCGCCGTCCTTGCACAGGTAGGCGTTGCTCGGCGCAATGCCGGGCAAAGCACTGCCTGCCGGGCCGCGCACCGCACCAAAGGCGCTGTACTCGGGCAGCAGGCTTTCCATGCAGTTGAACATCGCCTCGTACAAAGCCACATCAATCACCTGCCCCCGACCCGAAGTCTGGCGCTCGTGCAAAGCCATCAAAATGCCGATCACGCCGTGCAAGGCCGCCAGCGTGTCGCCCAAGCTGATGCCCACGCGCACCGGCACCCGGCCTGGCTCGGCCGTCAGGTGCCGTATGCCGCCCATGGCCTCGCCCACCACGCCAAAGCCGGGGCGGTCACGGTAAGGGCCAGTCTGGCCGTAGCCGCTCACGCGCAGCATGATCAGGCGAGGGTTGAGCGCCAGTAAATCGTCTGGCCCCAAGCCCCAGCCCTCCATCGCGCCGGGACGGAAGTTTTCAATCAGCACATCGCTCTCGGCGGCCAGTTGGCGCACGATGTCCTGCGCGGCAGGCTGCTTGAGGTCGAGCGCAAGTGACTGTTTGTTGCGCGACTGCACCTGCCACCAAACCGAGGTGCCGTCTTTCATCAAACGCCATTGGCGCAAGGGGTCACCCGCACCGGGGGGCTCGATCTTGACCACATCGGCACCAAAATCGGCCAGGGTTTTGGCGGCAAAAGGTCCGGCGATCAATTGGCCCAATTCAAGGACCTTGAGACCCGCCAAAGGGCCGATGGCAGGTGAAAAAGATTTGTCGGCGTTCATGGCCTCAAGTGTAGGCAATCAGGCACCCCGCATAACAGGCAACGCCGCGCGGGCTCAATCCCGGTAAATTGCAATCTGCGGCGGGCCATCGCCTTGCACCACGCCCCGGTACATGCCCTCGGTGTTGAAGGCCAACTGGTAGTGACCCTGCCGGTCCAGGGCGATCACGCCGCCGCGCCCGCCTGTGGCGTCAAGTTTTTCGCGCACGGTGGCTTGGGTGGCTTCGGCCAAACTCAAGCCGCCATAGGCCATGCGGGCCGCAATGTCGTGCGCCACCACCCCGCGCATGAAAAATTCGCCCGCACCCGTGGCCGACACGGCTGCCGTGGCATCGCAAGCGTAAGTGCCTGCGCCAATCAGGGGCGAATCGCCGACGCGGCCGAACATTTTATTGGTCATGCCGCCGGTAGAGGTGGCCGCAGCCAAGTGGCCGTGCGCGTCCAGCGCCACGGCCCCCACGGTGCCGAACTTGCGATCCGTGGGGTACGTTGGGTTCATCGGGTTTATGGGGTTTGTGGCCGACGCAGGCGGTCCGTCGTGGTCCAGCGTGATCTGGTTTTGGGCCAGAGCGGTTTGTAACTGTTGCCAGCGGTGCGCGGTGTGAAAGTACTCGGGCCCCTCCAGGACCAGGCCCTGCGAACGGGCAAAGTCTTCTGCGCCTTGGCCCATCAGGAACACATGACCGCTGTGCTGCATGACCGCCTGCGCCGCCAAAATCGGGTTGCGCACCGAGACCACACCGGCCACGGCACCGGCCTGGCCCGTGGCGCCGTCCATCACGGCGGCATCCATTTCATTGCGGCCCTCGTGGGTGAACACCGAGCCTTTGCCCGCATTGAACAATGGACAGTCTTCCAGCACACAAACCGCCGCCACTGCCGCATCGAGAGCGGTGCCGCCTTGCAGCAGCAAGGCCTGCCCTGCCTGCAAAGCCTGGCCCAAGGCTTCGCGGTATTCACGCTCTTGCGCCGGGCTGAGGTCAGCACGCGTCAAGGTGCCGGCACCGCCATGCACCAACAAGGTCACCGGCGCATGCTGAATCGCTTGCATGCGCGGCGTTCAATCGTTCAGGTGGCAGGCAGCCTGGTGCTGCAGGCTCACCGTTTTGAGCACGGGCTCCTCCACCTTGCAGCGCTCCGTGGCCTTGGGGCAGCGGGGGTGAAAGTGGCAGCCGCTGGGGCGGTTGACCGGGTTGGGCACATCGCCGGTGAGCACGATGCGCTGCTTTTTGGCCTTGGGGTCCGGAATGGGCACGGCCGACAGCAATGCCTCGGTGTAGGGGTGCTTGGGGCGGGTGTACAAATCGCGCGAGGGCGCGATCTCGACCACGCGGCCCAGGTACATCACGGCCACCCGGTTGCTGATGTGCTCGACCACTGACAAATCGTGCGCGATGAACAAATAGGTCAGGCCCATTTTGGCCTGCAAGTCTTCCAGCAAGTTGATGACCTGCGCCTGAATCGACACATCAAGGGCCGACACCGGTTCGTCACACACGATCAGTTTGGGCGACACCGCCAAGGCGCGGGCAATGCCGATGCGCTGGCGCTGGCCACCCGAAAACTCGTGCGGAAAGCGCCGCATGTGGTCCGCGTTCAGGCCCACGGTTTCGAGCAAATCGACCACGCGGGCTTGGTAGTCAGCGGGCGACTTGGTGAGCTTGTGGATGGTGAGCGCCTCGCCAATGATGGCTTCGACCGTCATGCGCGGATTGAGCGAGGCGAACGGGTCCTGAAAAATGATCTGCATGTCGCGCCGCACTTCGCGCAGCGCTTGCGGGTTCATGGCGGTGACGTCCTGGCCGTTGAAGCGGATCTCGCCGCTGCTGGGCTCGATCAGGCGCAAGATGCAGCGGCCCGTGGTGGACTTGCCGCAACCGGACTCGCCCACCATGCCCAGGGTTTCGCCGGCGGCAATGCTGAAGCTGACGCCGTCCACGGCATGGACACGGTCAACTTCACGGCTGAGCAGACCCCCCTTGATCGGGAAGTATTTGGTCAGGCCCTTGACCTGCAAAAGGTCAGGCGCTTGGTCGGGCGCTTGGCTGGGCGCAGCGGTTGCGTGCGCAGCGTGGGGCAAGGAAGCGGTGTCTGAAGTCATATCGCAAAGTGGCAAGCCACCCGGTGACCCGATGTCAGTTCACGCAGCTCGGGCATCTCGGACGCACAACGGGCGTTGGCGTGCGGGCACCGGGGCGCAAAACGGCAGCCGGGGGGTGGAAGGATCAATTTGGGCACAGAGCCGGGGATGGCGTGCAAGCGCTGCTTGTGCGCACTGTCCAGGTCCAGGCGCGGAATGGATCGGATCAGGCCTTGTGTGTAGGGGTGCGCGGGCGAGCCAAACAAGTCCTCCACCGAGGCCTCTTCGACCACACGGCCCGCGTACATGACCACCACCCGTTGGCAGGTTTCGGCCACCACACCCATGGCGTGCGTGATCAACAAAATGGACATGCCCATCTGCGACTTGAGCCGATCCAGCAGGTCCAGAATCTGCGCCTGAATGGTCACGTCCAGTGCGGTAGTAGGCTCGTCGGCAATCAGCAGTTTGGGGTTGCAGGACAAGGCCATGGCGATCATCACGCGCTGGCGCATGCCCCCTGAAAACTGGTGCGGGTAATCATTCACACGCTGCTCAGGCTTGGGAATGTTCACCAAGCCCAGCATCTCGATGGCACGGGCTTTGGCCTGCTTGACGCTCAGGCCCTCGTGCAAACGCAAGGATTCACCAATTTGCTCACCCACCGTGAGCACCGGGTTGAGCGAAGTCATGGGCTCCTGGAACACCATGGCGATCTCACGGGCGCGGATCTTTTGCATCGCCGCCGAGTCGGCCTGCACCAGGTCTTGGCCTTCAAACCAAATTTGGCCATGGGCAATGCGCCCCGGCGGCATGGCCAGCAGCTTCATGATGGTCATGGCCGTGACGCTTTTGCCGCAACCGGACTCCCCCACCACGCCCAGCGTTTCACTGCGGTCGATGTGAAAACTCACCCCATCGACCGCATGCAAGACACCGTCGTCGGTGTCAAAGTGCACCTGCAGATCCTGGACTTTCAACAACGCTTGGCTCATCCGTCAACCTCTTTAAAGCACGCGGCGCGGGTCGTAGGCATCGCGCAGACCGTCACCGATGTAGTTGATGGTCAACACGGTGATGAAAATCAACAAGCCAGGAAACAAGGCCCAGTGCGGCGCAATGTCCATGTGGTCCTTGGCATCAAACAAAATACGGCCCCAGGTCGGGATGTCCGGCGGAAAACCCAGACCCAAAAATGACAGTGTGGACTCGGCGATGATGGCCGCCGCCACATCGATGGTGGCCGCCACGATCACCGGCCCCATGGCGTTGGGCAGGATGTGCACCGTGACCTGACGCCATTGGCTGGCCCCCAGGGCGCGCGCTGCTTCCACAAATTCCTTCTCGCGCAGCGACAAAAATTGAGCACGCACGAGACGCGCCACCGGCATCCAGCGCAGGCCGCCAATCACGGCCACCACCAAGATGAACACCCCCATCTCGGTGCCCACCCATTTTTTCAGGCTGTCGTTGAACAGGTAAAAAATCAGCAACAGCAAAGGCAGCTGGGGCAAAGACAAGAACAAGTCGGTCAGCCACATCAGGAACACATCGACCGGGCCTTTGGACATGCCCGCCACCGCGCCCACCACCACACCGACGCTGATGGCGATCAGCATGGCCGCCAGGCCCACCGCCAAAGAAATGCGCCCGCCATACAGCATGCGGGCCAGCAAGTCCTGTCCCAGATCGTCGGTGCCCAGGGGGTGCGCCCAGCTGGGTGGCTGCATGCGTGCAGAAAAGTCGATGTCGCTGATGGGCACGCGCCACAACCACGGCCCCAGCAAAACCGCCAGCACGATGAACGCCAGAATGACGGTGCAAATGACCGCCAAACGGTGCCGCTTGAAGCGCCGCCAGGCCTCGCGTCCCGGCGACACCGGTGCTCTGGGTTTGGGGGCCGTCTCAGGCAAAGGAGATGCGGGGGTCAAGCCAGCCATACACGATATCTGCCAAAAGGTTGCACGCAATCACCAGCGCGGAAAAAACGAAAGTCACCGCCATGATCACCGGGGTGTCATTGGCCAGCATCGAGCTGATGATCAGCGAGCCAATGCCCGGCACCCTGAAAATTTGCTCGGTCACGATGGCCCCGCCAAAAATGGCGGGCATCTGCAAGGCCACCAGCGTGACCACCGGAATCAGTGCATTGCGCAGCACATGTTTGGTGATCACCACTTTTTCGGACAAGCCCTTGGAACGTGCCGTGGTCACATAGTCCAGCCGAATCACATCCAGCACGGCCGACCGCACATAGCGCGTCCACGACCCGGCCTGGAACAAGCCCAGCACCGTGACCGGCATGATCATCTGTTTGAGGTGTTCCCAGTAAAAACGCCAGCCGGTTTCGGCAATGTCGGCACGGTACACAAAGGGCAGCCAGTCCAGTTGGATGCTGAAAAACAGGATCAGCAAAATGCCCGTGAAAAACGTGGGCAAGGAAAAGCCGATGAAAGCCAGCGTGCTGGCCACCTGGTCAAACAGCGAATAAGGCTTGGAAGCCGCATACACCCCCACTGGAATGGCAATGCACAAAGCCAAAATCTGAGAGGAGCCAATCACCAGCAAGGTGATCGGCAACCTCTGCATGATCAGGGTTTCCACATCGACGCGGCTGATGAAGGAAAAGCCCCAGTCGCCCTGCACCATGGCCGACAGCCAGTTCCAGTAGCGCACCATGAGCGGATCGTCCAGACCGAACTTGGCACGCAAGGCCGCGGCCACCTCGGCCGGGATGTTGGGGTTGTTGACCAGCTCGCCAAAAGGGTCACCAGGGGCCAGGGCCAACACCGAGAACAACACAAAACTGATGCCCAGCAAGCTGGGTACGGCGATCAGGATTCGCCGCAGAATGTAGCTGAACATGGCAATCGCTTAAGTGTTGCGGTACCAGTCCTTGAGCAACCACAAGTCGTTGTCCCAGCCACTCAGCGGTGCCACCAGGTTGTTCACCGCACCCGATGTGCGTGGGCGGTACACCACCGGGATGATGCAAACGCCGGCAACGGCCAGTTCGTTCATCTTGATGAACATGGCCGCCCGTTTGACAGGGTCCATCTCGCTTTGCGCTGCGGTGTAGGTGGCGTCGTATTCGGGACTCGACCAGCGCGTGTTGTTGCGGCCTTGCCATTTGTTGGCCTTGGTGGCGAACTCCCATGAGCAGTACTGGTCCATGAATTTTTCAGGGTCCGGCTGTGGCATGGTGGTGGTGTACATCTGCACATCACAGAAAAACTTGGTGTACGTGTCAGGGTTGGCCGGATCGGAAGAAAAATAGACCGAGCCGGTCACGGATTTGAGCTCCATGTCGATGCCGGCTTTTTGCGCAGCTTGCTTGATGATCTGCTGTGTCTTCTGGCGGGGCCCGTTGATCGAGGTCTGGAAGACCAGCTTCAGACGCTTGCCATCCTTGACGCGGATGCCGTCCGAGCCCTTTTTCCAGCCTGCCCCTTCCAGCAAGGCACTGGCTTTGTCGATGTTAAATTCGAACTTGGTGTTTTTGGACACAAAGCGTTGCGGGTTGTTCAGGAAGTTGGCCGTGGCAACACCGGTGCGACCGTAAATGAACTTTTGCACCCCATCGCGGTCGACCAGCATGTTCAGCGCCTGGCGCACAGCGATGTCGCTCAAGATCGGGTGCTTGGTTTTGCTGTTGGCGCGCTCACCGTCCACCTCGGTCCACGGGTCGGTCATGTTCAGCTGGATGAATTCGATGTTGCCGCCGGGCACGATATTTGTGCGGCCCTTGCCGCCTTGCTCCAGGCGCAACAGCAACTCGTCTTCCACCTGCAGGTTCCAGGCGTAGTCGAACTCGCCCGTTTGCAACACGGCACGCGCAGCCGAGACGGCATCGCCGCCGCCTTTCATCTCGATGCTGTCAAAGTAAGGCCGGTTGGCTTCGTGGTAGTCGTTGTTGATGACGCCTCGCACCATGTCGCCCGGCTTGAAATCCACAAACTTGTAGGGGCCAGTGCCCACGGGCTTGAGGTTGTTGGGCGCTTCGCGCGACTTGGCACCTTTGTAAGCCTCGAACAAATGCTTGGGCAAGATCATGCCCAGGTTACCCACCAACGGATCGGCCCAATAAGGTGTGGGCTTGGCAAACTCCACCTTCACGGTGTGGCTGTCGATTTTGGTGACCTTGATGTCCTTGTAGGAACCGATGGTCACAGCGGAGGTGGCCGGGTCTGCGGCATATGCGGCGGTGAACACCACGTCGTCGGCCGTGAAGGGCTTGCCGTCGTGCCAGAGCACATTGCGCTTGAGCTTCCAAATCACCGACTTGCCATCGCGCGACAAGCCGCCATTGGTGGTGCTGGGAATTTCGGCTGCCAAAAATGGCACCAGGTTGCCATCGTTGTCCCAACCGGCCAAGGGTTCATAAAAAATGCGCGAGCCTTCCTGGTCTTTGGTGCCCACAGCAAAGTGCGGGTTGAGCAAGGTCGGGCCTTGCCACCAGAGCGTTTTCAGGGGACCACCACCGCCACGCTTGGTGGGTTTGTAGCTGGATGCTGTTTGCGCCTGGGCAATGCCCGAAGACATCAGCAGCTGCGAAGCCATGGGCACGGTCAAACCGTAGCCAATCATTTTCCGAATGAAGTCCTTGCGACTGATGTCCTTGACACGAACTTGTTCAATCAGTCCGCGCAATCCGTTTTCATCCATGGTTATCTCCTGCTTAGAAAAAAAACATGCCTCGTGGCGACAAGCACAGATTAACCCTAAATTTCCTCAGCAACATTAGGGTTATGCTTTAGAAATACTTTTAACTGTGAAACAGGAGACACCATGGCCATCAAGAAAAGTTCTATCACCTTGCCCAGCATGACGCCCGGCACCCAGCGCAGCATTTCGGTGCTGCGTTTCGGCAAAGCCGGTGCACGGCCCAAGGTTTACATGCAAGCGGCCATCCATGCCAACGAAATGCCCGGCACGATGGCCATGCACCACCTGATGCCCATGCTGACCGAGGCCGACAAGAAAGGCTTGATTCAAGGTGAAATCATCCTCGTGCCCACGGTCAACCCGATCGGCCAGGCCCAACTGATGGGCAACTCGCACGCAGGCCGCTACAACCTGCTGAGCTATGAAAACTTCAACCGCAACTGGCTCGACCTGAGCGAAGGCGTGGCTGAGCGTGTGGGCACCAAGCTGGGGCAAGACGCCGAGTTGAATGTGCGGGCCATTCGCAAAGCCGCACTCGAATGCCTGAACGACATGCGCCCGCTCAACGAACTGGTCACCCTTCGCTGTGAAGTGCAAAAGCTCAGTTGTGACGCCGACTTTGTGCTTGATCTGCATTGCGACATTTACGCCGCTTTGCATTTGTTTGGTACCCAAAACGACTTGCCCAGCGGCAAGCTGCAGTCGCTGGCCGCAGACCTGGGTGCGGAAGCCACCCTGTACAACGACCCCTACCCCAAGGCCCTGACCTTTTCTGGCGTCAACAGTGCGCTGTGGGCTCGTCTGGCCGAACAATTCCCCAAGGCCAACATCCCGCAAGCCTGCATGGCCGTGACGGTGGAAATGCGCAGCCAACACGATGTGAGCGACGCCTTGGGCAAGTCCGATGCGCAAAACCTGTACCGCTGGCTGGTGCGCCAGGGCGTGGTCGGCGGCAAGGCGGCACCGTTGAAAAAAATGAAAACCGCCGCCGCCCCGATGAGCGGCATGGACGTGGGCTACAGCACCTGCACCGGCTTTTTGGTGTTCCACGTCAAGCCCGGTGCCAAGGTCAAAAAAGGCCAGCCGATTTGCGATGTGATCGATCCGGCCAACCCGCAAGGCCCCAAGGGTCGCACCACCTTCAAAAGCCAAACCAACGGGGTGCTGTTTTCAAGGCGGCTCGATGGTTATCTGTCATGGCCAGGCCAGGTGATGTACCGCATCAGCGGCCCCAAACCCCTGCCCCACCGGATCGGCGCCACTGGCCTGGACGACTGATCACAAATTTTCCCGGGACCACCCAACGTTGAATCGCCCACGGGGGTGGGCTCCTACGAACAGCCGCCTACGGCCGATGGTTTTGCCTTTGTAGGCGCCCACCCGTGGGCGATTGAATTTGTGGGAGCCCACCCTGTGGGCGATTGAATTTGTGGGAGCCCACCCTGTGGGCGATGGCATGCCATGGCGCCAATCGTGAAATCGCCCACGGGGTGGGCTCCTACACAACGGCGCCCAACGCCTCGGGTTCGTTCAAAAAGCGCTCGACCAAACGCGTCCAGTAAGCGGCACCGACCGACAAGTTGGCGTCGTTGAAATCGTATTTGGCGTTGTGCAGCATGACGCTGTCCAGGCCATTGCCCAAACGCAAAAAACTGCCGGGCTTGTGCTGCAGGTAATACGCAAAATCTTCGCTGCCCGTGACGGGACCAAAGGGAAACACCACCTGCTCCGGGCCGACCAGTTCTTCGGCCACCTGGCGCGCAAAATCGGTTTCAGCCTCGCTGTTGATGACCACCGGGTAACCGCGCTCGTACTCGATCTCGACCTCGCCGCCATAGGAGCTGACTTGGTCCCGCACCAAATGCGTGATGCGCTCTTGCAAGCGGTTGCGCACCTCGGGGCTGAACGAGCGAATGCTCAAGCCCAGCGTGGCGAACTCGGGGATCACATTCGAAGCCTGCCCCGCGTGCACCGAACCAATGGTCACCACCGCCGTCTGCGTGGGGTCGATGTTGCGCGAGACCACGGTTTGCAAAGCCATGATCAAACTGCCCGCGATCATCACCGGGTCCACCGCCTGGTGAGGCCTGGCCGCGTGGCCACCGCGGCCAATGACCTTGATGCGGCAAGTGTCCGAGGCCGACATGAAAGCGCCCTTGCCAAACATGAAAGTGCCCTGCGCTGCACCGGGGTGGTTGTGCATGCCAAAAATCGCGTCGCAGGGAAAGCGCTCGAACAAACCATCGGCAATCATTTGCTGTGCGCCGCTGTTTTTGCCAGCCTCTTCGGCCGGTTGAAACACCAGGTGCACCGTGCCCTGAAACTGCCGCGTTTTGGCCAGTTGCTGCGCCGCGCCCATCAGCATGGCTGTGTGGCCATCGTGGCCGCAGGCGTGCATGGTGCCTGCGTGGGCACTGGCATAGGGCCTGCCGGTTTCTTCGTGAATGGGCAAGGCGTCCATGTCGGCGCGCAAGGCAATGCCCCGGCCTTCTCCATTGCTCAGCGTGGCCACTAGGCCATGCCCGCCCACGTTGCGCGTGACGCGGTAGCCCCAGCCTTCCAAGCGGTCGCCTACCCATTGGGCGGTGGATTTTTCCTGAAACGACAGCTCGGGAAATTTGTGCAAGTGCTGGCGAGCCTCGCGCAGCGAGGGCTCGGCATCGAGCAGGTCCGAGATTTGGCAAAAACAGGTGTAACGAGCGTTCATGGCAGACTTTCAGCGTGGCAGCGCAGGCACAGCGCCCGAGCCCAGATCCCAATACAAACCGGTCATGACCGTCAAGGCCTCGCGCAACAACTCGGCAGGCAAATGCTCGTTGGGCGCGTGCTGCGAACAGCCGGGGTAAGAATGCGGCACCCAAATGGTTTTCAGGTCCAGCACGTCGGTGAAGATGTCGTTGGGCAATGAGCCGCCCAGGTTGGGCAACACCGCCGGTTTTTTGCCTGTGGTGCTGGCCAGCGAATCCACCGCCCAGCGCACCCAGTCATCGTCCGGGTCGATGCGGGTGGCCTTGAACAACTCGTCCCGCGCGGCCTTGATCTGCACAAAGCCAAAACCGTGCCGGTCCAGATGCCTGCGCAAAGCGGGCAGGATGTCGTTGGGGTCAATGCCCACCACAAAGCGCAGCTGACCACAGGCCCAGGCCCTGGCCGGAATGGCGTTGACCGGCGTGTCGGGGTTGCCCGTTTTGAAGGCCAGCACTTCAAACGAAGACCAGCCAAACACGCGCTCAGCCGGACTCAAGCCCGGCTGGCCCCAGCCCGGCTCGATCTCGGGTCCATCGACACCGCCATCCACTTCGCAATCGGCCAGCACACGGCGCACCGAGGCGGGCAAAGAAGCGGGCTTCCACTCGGGCACCAAAATTTCACCCGTGGCCGACACCAGGCTGGCCAGCGCGTGCGCCATCTGAATACCAGGGTTGGAGATCAGGCCGCCCCAGTTGCCCGAATGGTGCGCGCCCGCACGCGCTTCGATGGACAACTCAAAATTGATGCAGCCGCGTGAGCCCAGAAAAATCGTGGGCCGGTCTGCACGCAGCCGGGGACCGTCGGACGCGATCAGCAAATCGGCTTGCATCAAGTCGCGGTTCTCGGCGCACACATCGCGCAAACCGGGCGAGCCGGTTTCCTCACCCATCTCGATCAGGTATTTGGCATTGAAGCCCAAGCGCCCGCGCTCGGCCAGCACGCAGGCCATGGCCTGCAGGTTCACGCTGTGTTGGCCCTTGTTGTCGGCAATGCCCCGGCCATACCAGCGCCCAGCTTGTTCGGTCAGCGACCAGGGCGACAAACCGCTTTTCCATTCTTTGTCCAGGCCCCGGATCACATCACCATGGCCGTAACCCAGCGCAGTGGGCAAAGCGGGGTCTTCGATGCGTTCGGCCCACAAAAACGGCGCTTTGGCCTTGGGGTGCTGCAGCAGGCGGCAGGCAAAGCCCATGGCTTCAAAGGCCGGCTGCATCTCTTGCGTGAGGTAAGTCTGCAGCTGCTCGGCCCGCTCGGGGTTTTGGCTCTCGGTCGGGGCGGCCACGCGGCGGGCCAGGGTTTGCTGAAAATGGCCCTCGTCAAAATGGCGCTGGGCTCGGTCAATGGCGGCTTGTCTGCTCATGGGGTCTTTCCAAAGCCATGAAAAGTCATGGCAGGTGAAGTCAAACCACCAAGGTGCCAGCACAGCGCCTGCAAGTCAAGCACCCATGTGATGGCCTGGCCCGCAGGTGACAGCCAGTTGTGATTTCAGCGCCTGCCAGTGCCCGATTGACGCGGTTTGGCAAAGTCGGCGTCCACCCAGGCCTGCGCGGTCTGACGGTTGAGCTTGAAACCGGCATCGACTTTGATTTCGGCCAGTTCGTCACCGCCTTCGTCTTGCGCGCTCAGCACCGCATAGGGGTTGTCGTCGTCGGGCACGATGCGCAACAGCACCGTCACGCGGCTGTTCGCCCCGTTCACGGTCACGCTCTGGTTGAGTTGCGCATGCAACTGCTGCTCGCTGCGGCGCACAAACTCGCTGGCGGTTTTGACCAGCGTGATGAAGGCCGTGCCGTCCAGCGGCTTGGGGTTCTTTTTGTCGCGGCCCATGGTCCAGGGGCCCACCAGCGCGGGCTCGGACTCGCCCTGCTTGTACATCGCCACAGCCCAACCGTCGTCGTCATCGTTCTTGATGACCTTGGCGGTCCACCGCTCGTCTTGCCACAGGCGGGGTTCTTGCAGCAAGGGCGTGTTGTGTGTGTCGTCGGTCATGGTTTGTTGGCGAAATGGGGGATGGCGATCATGCCTTATGAATTCAAGCTCTTGAAGTCTTGATCATCAAGCATGGGAAGATTTTCGGGTAAGCAAGATCATTGCTTTGGACGGATTTTTGTAGGAGCCCACCCCCGTGGGCGATTTTCATGCACACCGCCAAAACATGCCATCGCCCACAGGGTGGGCTCCTACGAAAACAAAACCATCGCCTGTGGAGGATTTTCGGGTAAGCAAGATCATTGCTTTGGACGGATTTTTGTAGGAGCCCACCCCGTGGGCGATTTCAGGCACACCGACAAAGCATGCCATCGCCCACAGGGTGGGCTCCTACGAAGACAAAACCATCGCGTGTGGAGGATTTTCGGGTAGCCAAAACCATTGCCTGTGCTTTTACAAAAAATCTTTCCCTTGCCTGTTGCTCAAGGTTGCAAATGCAAAGCCAACACCAGCACCTGGCTTACCCCCTGCTCGCGCAACAGCGCTGCCGCCACGGTGGCAGCCCAGCGGGTGCGCACTGTGCTGGCGACCAGCAGCACCGGCCCTTTTGGCAGTTCCGCATCAGCGGCCAAACGAATGGCCGTCTCCAGATGGGCCACCACCGGGGTCGAGGCGGTGTCATCCGGCACAGGCCCGCCAAACCAGCTGAACACATCGTGCAGCGGCAAGCGCCCCTTGTTGGCGATGTGCTGGGCCAACACGCGGTTGGCGGCCATGTCGGGTGCGGGCAGCGGCACCACGCACACCGGGCGCGCAGGCCAGGTCTTGGCCCAGCGACCCAACGTGGCCACGGCCCCGGCCAGCAAATCGGGCGGCACATCACCGGGGTTCAGGCGCAAAGCCTGCAGCTCAGCCACCCAGCCCGGGTCATCGGCAAAGGCCACTGCGCGACCCACATCGAAGCCGCGAATCGCGCCTTTGCGGCCCACCCCGGCGGGCCAGCGTTTGCGCGGCTCAATGTCCACGTCCACGCCGCGCAAGAAATCACGCGCAGCGAGCAATTTGTCTTGTGAAGGCGTGAGCCCCGGAAACGGCACATGCCCGGTACACACCGAGCAGCGCCCGCACGGCGCGGGCGATGGGTCGTCCAGCGCGGTCTGCAAATACGCCATCAGGCAGCCTTGGCCGTGCGCGTACTGGCGCATGATGCCCGCCTCTTGCTGGCGCACGTGAGCCAGCGCCGCCCACTTGGCCGTGTCGTGCACATAGGGCACGCCGGTGGCCCGCCAGGTCGTGCCGTCTTTGTCCACCACGCCCTCCACCGCCAGAATTTTGAGCAGCGCCTCTAGCCGCCCTCTTCGCACGCCCGTGTCGGCTTCGATCTCGATCAGGCTGCGAGCATCCCCGCCCAGGCTGTGCAGCACTTTGTCGGCTGTTTGCGGATCAGGAATCGACGCGGTGGCAAAGTAATCCCAAATGCGCTCGTCGGCGTCGGAGGGCAGCAAGACCCCTTCGGCATGCGCCACCGCCCTGCCCGCC
>Ga0255139_1000042_pt1 | contig 55563 bp, 57 predicted proteins | sample Law_Colum_RepB_8_FD_188549 | JGI IMG/M metagenome (GOLD analysis project Ga0255139, IMG submission 188549) | Freshwater microbial communities from St. Lawrence River, New York, United States - Law_Colum_RepB_8d | ecosystem: Environmental > Aquatic > Freshwater > River | place: USA: New York...
AATATCGTTAAACTGTTTCATGACCTGCCTCCTGAGTTATGGCACTGGGTTGATAAAGGTTTCGCACCCCATCAACTTAACCCACGTTTGTCAGGTGGGCAGGTCATCCATCATGTCTACAAAATGCAGCGGGATTCCTGTAGGGGCGCACCCTGTGCGCGATGGTGTTCAAGGGCGTGTGCCACGCCCAATCGCCCACGGGGTGGGCTCCTACAAAAAATGCAGCGGAATTCCTGTAGGGGCGCACCCTGTGCGCGATGGTGTTCAAGGGCATGTGCCACGCCCAATCGCCCACGGGGTGGGCTCCTACAAAAAGGCAGCGGAAATTCTGTAGGAGCGCACCCTGTGCGCGATGGTTTTAAGTGGGCGGCTGGCGTTTGTATATGAGGTGGTACACCCCGGCCACCAAAACCGCGCCGCCCAGCACATTGCCCAAAATCACGGGTAATAAATTGCCCCACATGCCGCCCCAGGTGACGGCGGCGTAGCCTGCCAAGCCGCCATGCTGCAGCAGCATGGCCAGCGGCATCAGGTACATGTTGGCGATGCTGTGCTCAAACCCTGCGGCCACAAACGTCATGACCGGGAAAACCACGGCAATGGCCTTGTCCATCAGACTGCGCCCGCCCATGGCCATCCACACAGCCATGCACACCAGCACATTGCACAGCACGCCCCGCAGCAAGGCCGTGACAAAAGGCAGCTCTTGTTTGGCCACAGCGATCTGCACCACTTGGCGGGCCACCGCACCACCGTTCAGGCTGGTGTGTCCGCTGGCCCACACCAGCAGCGCCAAAGCGGCGGCCCCCACGAAGTTGGCCAGGCACACAATGGTCCAGTTGCGCAGCAGCTGCGCCGTGCTGACCCGCCCATCGGCCCAGGCCATGACGATCAGGTTGTTGCCGGTGAACAGCTCGGCCCCGGCCACCACCACCATGATCAAGCCCAAGGCGAACACCAGCCCGCCCAGCACCGCGCTGGCGGCAAAACCCAAGGTGGGGTCGGACTTGACCAGCACAAACAGCATCGCCCCCAGGCCAATGAAGGCCCCGGCCAGCACGCCCAGCAAAGCCAGCGGCAGTGTGGCCATGCGCGCCTTGGCCTCGCCCACCGCCTCAACACGGCGAGCGATTTCGACGGGGCTGTAGGCGTCCGAGCCGTAGAGTTCTGCCATGCGCTCTCCTGAAAGTGGTGAATCTGTTCGCCCTTATACTCGCCCCATGCGCCGATTTGAACCTGATTGCGGGCGCCGGAACCTGGATGGTTTCGAAATTCAGCTAAATGGCGTGTGTTTCATCTCACAGAAACCCGGCCCAGCTGACTGCTAAGCCGGGTTTTGTTTTTTTGCACACCAGAACACATTCGATGCTGATTGCCCAGTCCCAAAGCATGCTGTTTGAAGCCCCTTTGCCTTTGCAAAGCGGTGCGTCCATCCGTGGCTACTCGCTGAGCTACGAAACCTACGGCACGCTCAACGCCGACAAGTCCAACGCGGTGCTGATTTGCCATGCGCTCAATGCCTCGCACCATGTGGCTGGCGTGTACGCAGACCAGCCCAAAAATGTGGGCTGGTGGGACAACATGATCGGCCCTGGCAAGTCGCTCGACACCGACCGCTTTTTTGTCATCGGCGTGAACAACCTGGGCTCATGCTTTGGCTCGACCGGCCCCATGCATGTGAATCCGGACACCGGCCGTGTGTACGGCGCGGACTTCCCCGTGGTCACAGTGGAAGACTGGGTCAATGCCCAAGCCCGATTGCTCGACGCTTTGGGCATTGAACAATTGGCCGCCGTGATGGGCGGCAGCCTGGGCGGCATGCAGGCATTGAGCTGGACGCTGCAATACCCCGAGCGCGTAAAACACGCGGTGGTGGTGGCCAGCGCGCCCAACCTGAACGCCGAAAACATCGCTTTCAACGAAGTGGCGCGTCGCGCCATCGTGACCGACCCGGACTTTCACAACGGCCACTTTTACGCACAAGGCGTGGTGCCCAAACGCGGCCTGCGCATCGCCCGCATGATCGGCCACATCACGTATTTGAGTGACGACGTGATGAACGAGAAATTTGGCCGCGAGCTGCGCGAAGCCGTGACGCACAACGCCACGGGCTACAAATACTCCACGCAAGAAGTCGAGTTTCAAATTGAAAGCTACCTGCGCTACCAAGGCGACAAGTTCAGCGAGTACTTTGACGCGAACACCTATTTGCTGATCACCCGCGCGCTGGATTACTTTGACCCAGCGCGTGCCTTTGGCGGCGACTTGTCACAGGCCTTGGCCCGCGCCAGCTGCAAATTTTTGCTGGTCAGCTTCAGCACCGATTGGCGCTTTTCACCCGCCCGCAGCCGCGAGATGGTCAAGGCCCTGCTCGACAACCGCCGCGACGTGAGCTATGCCGAGATCGACGCGCCGCACGGGCACGATGCCTTCTTGCTGGACGACCCGCGCTACCTGAATGTGGTGCGCTCTTACTTTGACAACATGGCCAGTTCCCTGAACGAAGGAGGTGCGGCATGAGCGACCCCCTGATCATGCAAGCCATTGCCCGCCTGGTGCCCCAAGGCGCCCGTGTGCTCGATTTGGGCTGTGGCGATGGGGCCTTGCTGGCCTACCTGCAACAACACAAGGGCTGCACCGGCTACGGCGTGGAGCTGGACGACGCCAATGTGCATGCCTGCGTGCAGCGCGGCGTGAACGTGCTTCAACTGAACCTGGACGAAGGCCTGAGCCTGTTTGCTGACCAGTCGTTTGATGTGGTGCTGCAGATCGACACGCTGCAACACCTGCGCAACGCCGAAACCATGCTGCGCGAGACGGTGCGCGTGGGGCGCGTGGGCATTGTGGCCTTCCCCAATTTTGCGCACTGGTTCAACCGCCTGAGCGTGCTGCAAGGCCGCATGCCGGTGACCAAACGCCTGCCCTACCAGTGGTACGACACGCCCAACATCCGGGTGGGCACCTTTGCCGACTTTGGTGACCTGGCGCGCAAAAACCAGTTGCAAGTGGTGGACGCTTTTGGCCTGCAGCACGGCCAGGAAGTCCGCCTGCTGCCCAACCTGATGGCGGGCACAGCGGTCTACAAATTACAGCGCAGCTGACATGACCCACGCGCAAGCCACGCTGGGCCCACACGCCCACGGCCCCTGGCTGATCGCCAACTTGCTGGCGCAAATTTCTTTCGGCCTGCTGGCCATGACGCTGTGCCTGCCCTCCATGCAAGAGTGGGGTGCCATCTTTGACACGCGTCAGGCCGACGTGCAGCTGACCTTCAGCGGCTATGTGGTCGCCTACGGGGCCTTGCAGCTGGTGTATGGCCCCTTGTCGGACCGCCACGGGCGCAAGCCCATCTTGATGCTGGGCCTGGTGGTGGCGGGGCTGGCCTCGGTCATGGCTGCGCTGGCCACCGACATCGCCACACTCACCGCAGCGCGTGTCTTGCAAGGTGCGGGCAGCGCCGCCAGCATGGTGGTGGGCCGCTCCATGGTGCAGGACCTGTTCACCGGGCCGCAACGCACCCGGGTCATGGCCTACACCGGCATGGCGCTGGGCCTGTGCCCACCGCTGGCCACGCTGATCGGCGGGCAGATTCATGTGCGTTATGGCTGGCAGGTCAACTTTGTGCTGCTGGCCGTGCTGGCCGCCGTGCTGTTGCTGGCCGCTTGGTTGGGTTTGCCGCGTGTGGCCAAACCCGCGCCTGCGACGGGCCACTGGCTGCGCGCCATGCTGAGTGCTTATGCCCGCTTGATGCGCGAGCCGCGCTTTTTACTCTATGTCGCCATCCTGGCAGCCACCACCGCCACGTTTTACGCCTTCCTCGCCGGTGCACCCATCGTGCTCAAGGGCTATGGCATCGGCCCCGACGGCATTGGCTGGTTCATCATGGCCGTGCCCTTGTCCTACATCCTGGGCAACTTCATGACCTCGCGGTGGATTCAGCGCCTGGGTGAATCACGCGTCATGGCCTGGGGCCAGGCCCTGACCCTTGGCGGGCTGGCCTTGATGCTGGCCTTGGGCTTGGCCAATGTGCAAACCGCGCTGGCCGTGGCCTTGCCATTGCTCTTTTTGGGCTTTGGGCATGGGCTGATCAACCCACCCGCACTGGCGGGTACCGTCAGCGTGCTGCCTGCGCTGGCCGGGTCAGCCGCTGCCGTGGCAGGGCTCATGCAGCAGTTCACCGGGGCCACAGGCGGCTACCTGGTCGGGTTGGTGCCACACCAGGGTGCCGTGAACCTGGGCTGGATGATGCTGGGCTTTGCGCTGCTGGCCGCAGTGGCACAGTTTTTTTTGCACAAGCGTTGAGCCAGCCCAAGGCCTGACCCGGTCAGGGGCTGCCACAGCGATCGTTTTCGGTGTAGGCTAAAAACCATGGACAACGCCACCCCCAGCACGACTGACCGCTCAGCATCCAGCCCCGCCGAGCGGGCCTCGCCCCTGTCCTTGCGCCGGGTGGCCATCGACACTTACCGCGAAAACGTGGCCTACCTCAACCGCAATTGCGCGGTGTACCGCGCCGAAGGTTTTCAGGCCCTGTCCAAGATCGAAGTGCGCGCCAACGGTCGGCATGTGCTGGCCACCCTGAATGTGGTGGACGACGACAGCATCGTGGCTTGCACCGAAGTGGGTTTGTCTGAAGACGCGTTCAGGCATTTGGGCGTGCCCGACGGGCACACCGCATCGGTCTCGCAAGCCGAGCCCCCGGCATCGATGGAGGCGCTGTTTCGCAAGATCGATGGCGAGCGGCTGAGCAAGGACGACTTTCACGCCATCGTGCAGGACATCGCGGGGCACCACTATTCCAAGATCGAACTCACGGCCTTTGTGGTGGCCACCAACCGGGGCGAGATGGACCGCGAAGAGGTGTACTTTCTGACCGAAGCCATGGTGGCTGCTGGACGCCGCCTGGACTGGCGCGAACCGCTGGTGGTCGACAAGCACTGCATCGGCGGCATCCCTGGCAACCGCACCTCGATGCTGGTCATGCCCATCCTGGCGGCCTACGGCATCCTGTGCCCCAAGACCTCGTCGCGCGCCATCACCTCGCCCGCGGGCACGGCCGACACCATGGAGGTGCTGGCCAATGTGGAGCTGCCGTTTGAAAAACTCTCCGAGATCGTGCGCACGCACCGGGGCTGCCTGGCGTGGGGCAGCACGGCCGATTTGTCACCCGCCGACGATGTGCTGATCGCGGTGGAGCGGCCACTGTCCCTGGACTCGCCAGCGCAGATGGTCGCGTCCATCTTGTCCAAAAAAATCGCAGCAGGCTCCACCCACTTGGTGCTGGACATCCCGATTGGCCCCACAGCCAAGGTGCGCTCCATGCCCGAAGCGCAGCGCCTGCGCCGCTTGTTTGAATACGTGGCATCGCGCATGCACTTGTCGCTCGAAGTCGTCATCACCGACGGACGCCAGCCGGTCGGTCAGGGCGTGGGCCCGATGCTGGAAGCGCGCGACGTGATGCGCGTGCTGGAAAACGACCCGCGTGCACCCAACGACCTGCGGCAAAAATCACTGCGCCTGGCGGGTCGCCTGATCGAAGCCGACCCGGATGTGCGCGGCGGTGACGGTTTTGCCATCGCACGCGACATCCTCGACTCGGGTCGGGCGCTGGCCCGCATGCAGGCGATCATCGCCGCGCAGGGCGCTCGCCCCTTTGACCACAACCACCCGCCGCTGGGCGCGCTGACGCTGGACGTGTGCGCTGCGGCCGATGGTGTGGTGATTGGCATCGACAACCTGCAGATCGCCCGCATCGCCCGCATGGCCGGTGCCCCCAAAGTGCAAAGCGCGGGCGTTGACCTGTTGCACAAATTGGGCGACAGCGTCACGCAGGGCGAGCCCTTGTACCGCGTGCACGCGGCCTACCCGAGCGACCTGGAATTTGCCACGCAGCTGTGCCGCAAAGCCAGCGGCTACACCTTGGGCCAGGCTGCCGATGTGCCGCATGTGTTTGTCGAGTTTTGAAGGTCGCACCCGATGACCGAGCCCCGTGCCCTGCTGTACTTTGAAGACGAAACGCCCGCGGCCTTGCGCCTGGCCGATGCGGCGGGCCTGGTCCCACACCGGATAGAACGCCACCGCTTTCCCGATGGCGAAATCCAGCTCACGCTGCCCGCGCACTTGCCCCCGCGTGTGGTGCTGCTGCGCAGCCTGCACCTGCCGGGCGACAAACTGACCGAGCTGATGCTGGCCGCGCCCACCGCCCGCCAGCTGGGCGCCCAGCACCTGAGCCTGGTCGCGCCTTACCTGGCCTACATGCGGCAAGACACGGCTTTTGCCCCCGGCCAGGCCGTGAGCCAGCATATTGTGGGCCGCTGGTTGGCATCGCTGTTCGATGCGGTCATCACCGTAGACCCGCACTTGCACCGGGTTGCCACGCTGTCCGAAGCTGTGCCTGCCAGGCAGGCCATCGCACTCAGTGCCGCGCCCCTGCTGGGCGACTGGATTGCAAGGCAGCGGCCTGGCGCATTTTTACTGGGGCCAGACAGCGAATCGGCCCAATGGGTCACACAAGCCGCAGCGGCGCATGGTTTGGCGCATGCGGTGTGCACCAAACAACGGCACGGCGACCGCCATGTGGAGATCGCGCTGCCCGCGTGCGATCTGCGCGGCCAAGTGGTGGTGATTCTGGACGACGTGGCCAGCAGCGGCCACACCCTGGCCACGGCTGCTGCCTTGGCCCTGGCCGCAGGTGCAGTCAGCGTGGATGTGGCGGTGACGCACGCCCTGCTGGCAGGCGATGCGCTGCAGCGCATTCACCAAGCGGGCGTGGGGGTGTTATGGAGCACAGACAGCATTGCGCATGAGAGCAATGTGGTCACACTGGCCCCTTTGCTGGCGAGGGCGATTGGGCGGACGTCAATGTGAATGAAAGAGCGGGTTCGAATAGTCTGCGTTCGACCGCACACCGTCCGTCAAGAACCGATTTTCATCAACTGATTGATTTTTTCAAACAGCTCCGCGCTCTTGAAAGGCTTGGCGATGCTGGCGGTAGCGCCAGGTATATCGATCGAATCGATGCCCAGTCGCTTGGTCACAGAAGTGCCACTGCCCGAGGCCACAATGATGGGCAGATCTTTGTACCGTGATCTCACCTGTTCAACGAAATCCACGCCATTCATTTTGGGCATGACCAAATCGGTGATGATCAAATCCACCTGGGTTCGTGACAACCACTCCAGCGCCTCAAGTCCATCTGCTGCACCGATGACTGTAAATCCTTGAATTTCAAGGACCTCTTGAACGCCCTCTCTCAAGAGAATTTCGTCTTCTACCAACAGTATCGTGTGCATTTAATGGACCAAAACAAGTACGTATCTATTTTAAATCATCAACGACCACTTGCTTTTTTTGCATTTTTCGATCAACAAGGCTGCTGTCGGTCACAGTGATTCAAATACAAAATATTTAAATAGTATTTTTGTTTTCATAATTTGTTTTTCATTGCATCAGCGAAGAATCAACAAGGTAATTTAATGATTTTTAATTTACTAAAAATAAATGAATTTTAATATCAAACAATTCATAAAATCCATCAATAATACCCCTACTCAAAATGGTAAAATTAATCTGCATATTCTGCGACATTCATCACAAATTGCGCCATGTTCCAACTTCAAAACACAAAAATTGGCACCCGTCTCTATACGGGATTTGGTGTGATCATTACCTTGCTGATTTTGATCACCGCATTGGGCGTTTATGAACTGGACAGGGTCAGCCATGACACGGACCTCATTGCGCATGATCGATTGGTCAAGGTCAATTTGGCACAAAACCTCGAAAACCAGATCAATCTGCAATCACGCGCACTTCGCACCGCATTGATCGCATCCGACGCGGCCATCATCGACCGTGAAATCAAAAAAATCGAACAATCAACTCCGGTGGTGTCCGCGAGTCTGGAAAAGCTTGAATCCACGCTTTACACCACTGAAGGCAAACAAGCCTTGCAGCGTGTGGTGGCTGCAAACAAGGCTTTCAAAACACATGAAACCGAGCTGATTGACTTGATTCTTCGGGGAAAAATCGAGCGTGGGCGTGACTATTTGGTCAACGAAATGCTCACGCCTCAAAACGAGTATCTGGAGAGTATTGAAAAACTGGTTGAAATTCAGAAGATCGCGATTGACGAACTCGCTGTGGATGCGGCAGAAAGCGCCCAACTGGGCAAAACCAGCATGCTGGGCCTGGCTTTGGCAGCTTGGGTCATTGCGCTTGTCGTGGCCGTGATGATCACCCGCTCAATCACCCAGCCTTTGGTTCGGCTGCAGCGACTGCTGGGCGATGTGGAGCAAAGCTCCGATTTCAGCAAGCGCCTGGACAATCCCGGCAAAGATGAAGTGGGTCGCACCGCTCAAGCCTTCAACAAAATGCTGGAGGTCCAGCAACATGCCATACAGGAAGTTAACCGGGTGGTCAGTTCTCTGGCCACAGGAGACTTCAACCAACGCGTATTGGCCCATCTCAAAGGTGACCTGGCGGTGATGAAAACTGCAGTCAATGACAGCGCGCAAAGCATTCAGGACACCATGACAACTTTGGCCGAAGCCATGAATGCGCTTTACAACGGCAATTTCAAAGTGCAAATCAATGCCCAGGTCGAAGGCGGATTCAAGAAAACGCTCGATCAAGCCAAGCTCACCACGCAATCGCTGGACCTGTTGATGAGCAACATTGGACAAGTCATGGCGGCCGTCGCGCGGGGCAACCTGACGCAATTTGTCCAAGCAGATGCAAGGGGGGACTTGGCGACCCTGAAAGACAACATCAACGCCTCACTGAGCACTTTGGCATCGACACTCAAGCAATTCAACACCAACACCCATCTCATTGCGACACAGGCCAACCAGACCACCGCCGCAATGGGTCAGATTTCAGATGGTGCCCAAAGCCAGACCAGTGCAATCAACCAAGTCTCCACGGCTTTAAGGATGGCAGCCGATTCGATATCGGATGTGGCTTCAAACACCGAATCAGCCAGCCAACGCTCACGCGAAGCAGTGACTCATGTGAACAGCGGCAAAGAGAAAATTGCCATCATGGTGGAGGTGGTGGACCACATCTCGAAGAACGCCCAAAGGATCAACAAAATTTCCGAGGTGATTGAGCACATCGCCTACCGCACCAATTTGCTGAGCCTGAATGCCTCCATTGAGGCTGCTCGGGCTGGCGAACATGGCAAAGGGTTTGCGGTGGTGGCCGATGAGGTCGGCAAACTGGCGATCAACAGCGCCGACAGCACCAAAGAAATTGCGGTGTTGGTCAAGCAAGCGGCCATCCAAGCCCAGCGTGCGGTAGAAACGGTTGCAGCGGTTCATGCCGACATGAACCGGATCGAGGAAGGTGCCAATCAGACCGACGGCATGCTTCAGCGCATCGCTTCGGCCGTTGAAGAACAAAGCAACGCCGTGCAGGAAATTGATGCCAATGTTGCTCAGATCAATCAGATCGCAGCCAGCAACGCCAATGCCTCGGAAGAGCTCAATACCACAGCGCTTGAGCTGGCCCGTATCGCCGACGAAGGACGCCGGGAAATCGGAAAGTTTTCGTTTTGATGCGATGACCGCATGCGCCTGACGAAGCCGGGCGCTCATGCCAACGGACGCGCTCAGCCACTCTGGCGTGCCGCTTGCAGCGCCTCGCGCAGTACTTTCAAATCGCCTATGTGATTGGCCAACAGCAAAATCAATCGGGCATTCAGCGCTTCGCTTTGCTCGTCGCTCAGGCCGTTGTGGGCTTCGATCAGGTGTTCGTAAAACTCGTCCCCCGGTGAAAAGTCGCGGAAAAAGCGGCGGCCGGATTCGTGGAAGTTGGGGTCTGTTTTCAGGGCGGTGTTCATGTCAGTCCTTGCTGCGGTTCAGGCTTGGCCGATGTGGCCACCGATCGCACGGGCCAGGGCCGCTTGCAGTTGGGCCGCGTCCAGCGTGCGCCAGCGGGCCACCACATGCTGGTCTGGGCGCAGCAGGTAGGTGGTGCCGGGTGTGGCGTCGTAGCGTTTGGCCACCAGGCCTTGCGCGTCGACGATGACGTTCATGCCGGGGATGTCCAGGGGGCTTGATGTGACGATGAGGGGGGTGACGTGGACGGGCTCATTCGCGCACAGGGGTGCGCTCCTACAAGATGCCAGTTGTGCCAGGGCCTCGGGCGAAGGCGGGGCATCGGCAAACAACATCACTTGAAAACCCTTGCCCACTTGGTCGAGCAGCCAGGCATCCTGGCCATTCACTTGCACAGGCGCGTCGTCCATGGGTGCGCCCGGCACCATCTGGCCTTCAAAGGCATCGGCGTCAGGCGTGTTCAGCACCGAGTCGGTCAGGAACGACGGCATGGACAAGCGGCCCGAGTTGACCAGCTTGCGCGCAAACGGGTGGTGCTTGGCCAGCGCCAGCACCTGGTTGCGGAAGGTTTTGCTGGTGCGGCTCTTGGGCGTGATGAAGTCGGTCGAGCGCGTCGAGTTCATGATGTTCTCGTCGGCCGCAAACTGGCGATCGTGTGCGTAAGTGTCCAGCAGCTTGTCGCTGGCCTGGCCCTTGATCACCAGGCCCAGCTTCCACATCAAATCGTCCGCATCCTGAAAGCCCGAGTTGGCCCCGCGTGCGCCAAAGGGCGAGACCTGGTGCGCCGCATCGCCCACAAACAGCACGCGGCCATGGCGGAAGTCGGTCATGCGGCGGCACTGGAAGGTGTAGATGCTGACCCACTCCAGCTCAAACGGCCGCTCGTCGCCCAGCATGGCTTTCAAACGCGGGATGACTTTTTCGGGCTTCTTTTCTTCTTCAGGGTCGGCGTCCCAGCCGAGCTGAAAGTCGATGCGCCAGACGTTGTTGCTTTGCTTGTGCAGCAGCACGCTCTGGTTGGGGTGAAAGGGCGGGTCGAACCAGAACCAGCGCTCGGCGGGATAGTCGGCCTTCATGATCACGTCGGCAATCAAAAAGCGGTCCTGGAACACGCGGCCTTCGATGTCCAGGCCCAAATGGCGGCGGATCGGGCTGCGCGCACCGTCGGCCACCACCAGCCAGTCGGCCTCAATGTCAAACGTCCCGTCGGGCGTTTCCACCGTCAGCGTGGCGTGTGCGTCGTGGGGCGTGACAGCCGTGACTTTGTGCTGCCAGCGGATGTCGGCCCCCAGCTCCAGCGCACGGGCAATCAGCATTTCCTCAACGTGGTACTGCTGCAGGTTGATCATGCCGGGGCGTTTGTGGCCGGCGTCAGGCACCAGGTTGAACTGGTAAACCTCATCTTCTTCAAGGAAGGTACGGCCAATGTTCCAGCTCACGCCCAAGCCACAAGCCTCGTCAGCAATGCCCAAGCGGTCCAGAATTTCGAGCGAGCGCTTGGCATAGCACACCGCCCGTGAGCCGACCGACACCGTCTTGTCGTCGTCCAGCACCAGCACATCCAAACCCTGCAAACGGGCATCGATGGCAGCGGCCAGGCCCACCGGCCCCGCGCCAATGACGATCAAAGGCTTGCGCTGCGGGGGCGTCGAGATCAAGTCGGCAGGCCCCTTGTAGGGATAAATCGGGTTGACGTAAGCACCCATGTGACGCGCTCCAAAAGGGTCAAAAAGCACCTGGCGGTGTACAGACCGTAATTTACCATTGATAAATCGGTTTACCTAAACGTAATTTAAAGGATGCCGTCCATGGTCGACAAAGTGCCTCAAAAACGGTCTGGAAATCCGTTTCCTTACCGGTCGTAATGCTTGGCCAAGTGCGCCAAATGGGCGCGATCTTCGTCCGTCAAGGGAATGTCGTAAACAAGCAAGGCCGTCGGGCGGGATGCGAAATCAAAGGCACGGCGCAACACTTTTTTCACGGCGCGGTCTTGCTTTGGCTTTCGTTGGCTTGTGATGGCTTTTTTCATGGTGCTCCTTTTTTACCCGCCCCAGCGAAAGTGGGTTCAACGGGCATGCAAATGGGTTCAATCGGCTTTTTTCGGTGCAGCCGTCAGGGTCAAGGTCACCACACCCTCAACAGGCTGGGGCTCTATGCGCTGGGTCATCAGGTAATCCAATGCGGCGGCACTGGCTGCAAATTTCAATTGCACACGACCATCCTCACCCACCACCACTGCAGGCTCTACCCCTGCAGCCTTCAAACCCACCACCAACTCTGCTGCTCGCGCCGAAGGGTCTGCAACGATCAAGACCGTGCCCTGCCCGCGCAAAATCAGGCGCATGTCCGGTCCGTCAGAGCCTTGCGGCATGCGCGTCAAGTGCAGCGCCACCCCCACCACCAACACGGCGCAAGCGGCCACACCCCAAGCCAAGGCGCTGTGGTTGGCCATGGCGCGTGCGGCCATTTGCCCTTGGTGGCGGCCCCATTCCGTAACACGCACCACAGGATTCGTGTTGCCCGTCAGGCCTTCGCGCCTCAGCCGAAAAAGCAGCTGTTCGTAATGCGCGTCATCGGCCAAAGGCACGCGGGTGTCCACGCGCTGACTCTGCGCCTGCAATGCATGGCGCAATGCTTCGGCCTGAGCCTGCACCACAGGATCTGCGCCTGTGTTTTTCTGGCCCGCCAGCGTGGCCAGCCATTGGGCATCGTCTTTGTCTTGATCGGTTGTCATGGTTTTTCAAGCCGTCAGGTGTTCGGTGCAATGCGCAATGAAAGGCTGGATTTTTTTCTTGCACTGCGACAAATACTCTTTGGTTGCCGCCACGGTGCGCCCAATGCGTTGGCCGATTTCCTGAATGCTCAGTCCTTCCATTTGCAGGGTCAGCACATAGGCCCGCTCGGGTTCGCTGTTGCTGAAAGCGCCCAATCCGGCCGCGACACATTGGTCAACCGATTGCCCGCGCACCGATGCTGGCGACGCAGGCGCTGCAGTGGTTTCTTCCAAACGCGCCCACTGCTCATCGTTCACAGCCGTTTCATGCTGGCCCAAACTGCCCAGCTTGCGTTGGTGGTCAATCAAACAATTGCGTGCCACCTGCCAAATCCAGGCTTTGGCCGTACCCGTACCGCCATAGCTGTCTGCGCTGCGGACAATCTTGACGACCGTGTCTTGCAAAATATCCTGAGCGTCCTGGCCCGAAACACCTTGGTACACAAAAAACCGAAGCATGGCCTGGGCCGTGGACTGGTACAGCGCCTTAACCCCCGCATCCAAGGCTTTGCCGCCCGTGCGAATCAGCATGATGATTTCCTCTTCCGTCATGGCCACTTCAATGCTCCTTTTGGTCTCATTATTGACCAGCAAGGCACCCCTTAAGCCATAGACGAAGCCCAACGCCAAAAGTCAGGCATGGCGGGCTGATCAGCTTTGTAAGGGCTTTTTCACATCTGCTAGATGGAATAGTTGGTTAGGTGGTTGTTGCCGCAAAAAGTTGCAATAGATCAAATGCGCGAACGACAAAGTTGAGTACACCACCACCAACGACCAGCAAGCTCACGACCCAGTGCTCTCGCACCCATTCCGCGAGCACGGTCGGTGTGAATCCGAACTGCTCCGCCCACGACGAATTTGTCTTTAGCTTTTTGCTGGTCGTTCGCTCGAAGATGTTGGCAAGGGTATCGGCCTTACGAAGAGTTGACTGGTGAAGCCGCACGAACTCGCGTTTCTCGAATGCCTCTGCCGCCTGCGCTCCCGTTAAGAAATCGCGATTAGTAATCATGTTTTTGGCAATTAGAGATTCGAGTCGAGGGTGCCCAATGTAGTCAACGCCATAGATATCGACGAGCGAACGGGAGAGATCAATCTTTTTGTCCTCTGCGACAGCGACCGGTTGCCCGCCAAGCACTCTGTATCGGTGCTCAATTGCAGCGAACCCGTAATTGACATCTCGCATGTTCCAGTGGATCCAGTTGACGTGTTGGCGCATGCGCAAGAACTCAAAGTAGCGATCTAGCATCTGCCGCTCTAGATCGTCGTAGTGCTGCGTGATGCTCTCAAATGGAATCTTGCGCTCTTCGGCAATCTGATGAATAGAGAACGAATCTGTCTGCCCCGACGCAAGGTTACGCACAGCAATTGACGTCACTCGAGGCGTCTTGCCGTCAGTCTTGTCGTAAATGCTCTCGCTGGAGTAATGAATGACGAGAGTCGTGGAGGCTTGCTCAAGCAAAGCATCCATGCGATTAACAACGTCTTTGCGGCGCTTCAGCCGGTTCAGTTCGCGACCCACTTCATCAACCCCTAACGTTTGGAATGAGGACATGACCCAGATTGCCGTGTCATGTCCTCTCGATTGAAAGGTTAGACCAAACTCTTCGCCGCCAGACTACGAAACTTGCCTATTCCCGGTGCATGACTCAGCATTTCCTCTGTGGTGAGCTCTCCGAGCCTTCCACCTGATAACAGACGCCTTACTTCAACGAGCACAGAGAATGGATTGTCCTGTTCATCTGGGCTTGCTAAAGCCCGAGCCATGAGGCGGTAGATATCTGCCGGAAGCCAAAGACTCAACTCCCAGCCAAGCTGATTTGCTCGACGATATTCGTCTACTGAACTGTCTTCCCTAAGGTCACGAGCTAGGGCCATGTATTCCGCGACTTTTGCGGCTTGTTCGCGTACGCGCTGTTCCCAGCGGATTGATTCAAGGAAGACGCCTGTTTCTCGCTGAAGTTGCGCTTTGAATCGCTCAGACAACCAGAGTGAAACAAGAAACTGTAGGGCTGCCAGCAGCGCGGCTGAGCCGAAAAGTGCTTGAACGGTGAGTGGCTGATTCATGGTGGTTCGGCTACTGTGTGTTGGTGGGGTCTAACGTGATGTAGCCCGCTAAACCCGGTTGAAACATCCGGTCCGAGTCGATACATCTTTTGATTGAAATCGTTGCAAGCGCCATGTGCCTTAGGTTTCGTCCCGAAATCTGCATTGACATACAGGTATCAATGACAGCCCAAAGTCAGCACATAACGTCACGCAACCTACCTACTGCACCATCCAGCGCAGCAGGCGCGAAGCGTCCAACTATACCGAAATAAATACGAAGAATTGGCTATAAAAAGCCATCGAGGTGGCTCAGACGGCCTTACTTCCAGTTGCCCATCAAAATGAACGGGGCCCAGTAAAACGGGTGCGCATACCGAGGCTGAGCCAGCAAACCCAGTTGCGCTTGTCGCAGGGCTTCAATTTTGGTCAAGCGTTGTGACTGACGCTGTTTGTAAAGGTCGGCCATCAACAGCGCCGTGCTCTGGTCCGCCACAGGCCATAAAGTGGCCAACACCGCCTTGGCGCCTTGCTGCTGCGCAATCACCCCAAAGCCTTCAATCTCGCGGCCTTGCGCGTCACGCCCACCGCCCAAGCCCGTGTCGCAAGCGGAAAGCGTCAACAAGTCCACTTGGTCGAACCTGAAGTTTTGGGTGCGGATGTCGCCCAGCGTGAGCTGCTGGCCATCGCCCAGCAGAAGGAAGGAATTGACCTCTGTGCCCGGGCTGAACCGGAAATGGCTGGCCACATGCAGCAACTGAAACGGCCGCTGACTCACGTCCTTCAACCGCGCAGCGCTGAACGCTTTGTCCAAGTGCACCTCACCGGGCAGCACCCCGGTTCGGCCATCTTTCACAATGCTGCGCATTTCGGCCCTGACGGCGGGCAGCGCATCAAACTTGCCCACCGCTTGGGTCAAACCCAAAGCCGCAGCCTGCCACTCTTGCGCCACCGCATCGCGCAGCTTGTCCTTGGTCACGCTGGTGTACATGGGCAAGTTCCACTTTTGGGCAAGGTACTGCTGGCCATCGTGCAAGGCGGCAAAGGGCACATAACGCAGAGCCCCGTCGAGCGAGAGCATGACCGTCTTGGCCCCGGCTTGGGCCAAGTCTTGCGCTACAGGGGCAACAAGCAACTGGTAAAGCGCCTGCGCCGCAGGCTGCGCGTTAGACTTGGGGTCGCGCAACAAACGACGGAACTCGCCAATCTGGCGGTTCAAGTCTTTGGCACTGACCTGGCTGGTGCGCGCCAGCTGCACGCCCGGCGTGGTCAACAACATGCCCACGCGGTCATCGGTCACGTAATACTGCAAGAGCACCGCGTCGTCGCCCAGCCCCTTGAGCAAGCCCTGCAAATCACGCAGCGCTTTTTGACTGGTTTCGACCACCTCCACGGCGCGGGCGGGGCCTTTTTGCGCAAGCGATGTCCGCAGCTCATTCAAGAATGCATCAAACGCTTGCCGCGCTACGGCCAAGTCGGCCGCCAACGCCTTTTGGCGCTGCTGCTGCTCGGGACTCAGCCCCAGCTTGGCCTGCTTTTGCAGGGCCACTTCTTCAGCCCCCAAGGCTGCCAACCGGTCAGCCACCTGCCGGTAACGGTTGACCCAGACTTGCTCGGTGGCGTTGTAGCCCATGCGTGAGCGGCGAGGATCGGCGCTGGCGCTGCGACGCACGAACTCGAATTGCTCGTCTTCTTTGAGCATGTCGAGGACGAGTTGGGCTTCGTCTAGGCGGCCTTGGTCGGTAAGGATGGAGGCAAGGTCGCTGTATGAGCTTTCAACTGATTTGGTGTAACTTTTCAGTTCGTCAGTGCCGATGTTGGACACACGTTCTCTTTGAGCTTGGTAGGTATTGACTGCAGATTTCAAAAAAATGATGGCAAGGTCTGGTTGTTCAGTGAGCCAAAATGTAAGGGCAATACGTTCTAGTACAACCGCTGTTTTGGTGTTTTCTTGGCCTAAGGTTTTTTCAAAAATCGACAATGCACGCTGATACAAAGAAAGAGCCTCGACGTGCTGACCAAGGTCATTGAACAAAACGGCGAGATTGTTCAAACTTGTTGCTGTATCAGGGTGTTCTTGACCCATCACTTTTTCACGAATAGCTAAAGCACGTTGCTCCAATGGCAGTGCTTTTTCTTGCTGGTCAAGGTCGCGAAAAGTCACAGCTAGATTGCCCAAACTCCTTGCCGTATCTGGGTGTTCTGGGCCCAACACTTTTTCATGAATGGCCAATGCACGTTGCTGCAAAGGCAATGCTTGATCGTGCTGGCCAAGGTCGTGAAAAACCGCAGCTAGATTTCCTAAGCTCACGGCTATATCTGGGTGTTCGGGCCCCAACACTTTTTCATGAATGGCCAATGCACGGTGCTGTAAAAGCAATGCTTTATCTTGCTGAGCAAGAGCGCTATACGTTAAAGCGAGATTGCTCAAAATCCTGGCTGTCTTGGGGTGTCCTGGGCCAAACACCTTTTCATAAATTGCCAAAGCACGACGCTGCAAAGGTAGTGCTCTATCGTGTTGGGCAATGGCGCTGTACGTTGCCGCGAGATGGATCAAACTCGATGCCGTATCTGGATGCTCCAGACCTAAAAAACTTTCACGAATTGCCAAAGCACGACGCTGCAAAGGCAGTGCCCTATCATGCTGCGCAAGGTAGCTGTAAGTGCCCGCGAGTTTGAGCACACTCGTTGCTGTATCAGGGTGTTCTGGACCTAACAGTTTTTCATGAATGGTCAAAGCACGTTGCTGCAAAGGCAATGCTTTAACGTGTTGGACTCGATTTTGGTGAATGGTCGTTAATTGATTCAGGATGATGACGGTTGTCAAATCGTCACCAAGCAGCCGTTCATAAGCATCGACTGCATGTTCAAGGAAAAGTTGCGCTTCCGTCAATTTGCCAAGTCCAAGGTAGCTGTTACCTAAGTTAAAGGCGGTAATCGCTGTAGAAATATGCCAAGCCCCGTATTGCGCCTTTGTTTGTTCAAATAGAGTTTGCCAAGCTTGATTGGCAGCGACCCAGCGTCGGTTTTCCACAAGTGCAAACGCTTTGCCGAATGCCTTAGCAAAAGCGGGATCTTGCTGCATTACTTGCTGCACCTTAGCAGGGAGCTTGCTGTCGTTGGCATGTACCGGACCCCAGCACATACAGATGCAACAAATGGCAGCTAGAACTTGTTTGTTGATGGGCATCTTTTTCTCAGTTTTCATCGTGCTTTGGCGGATCACGCTTACCGTGTATCAGGCCGGGAGTTGAGACGTGCTTGCCGCCACGCCCAAGGTGGCACTGCATCGGCTCCGCCCCACAAGCCCCGCCCTTCTCCACGGGCTACCAACTCAGTCCGCGCATAGGTCAGCGCCTGCACTTCGGTCTGCTCCCGCTCATATTGCTTGTAATGCCAAGCCATACCAGCTTGCAACATGGCCAAATTCACGTCTTTTGTATTCAGCATCAGGGTGGCTATTGTGCGGCCATAGCGGTCCCTTTTTTGGGCGATGGCCTGCACCTGCTTGCCCAGCACCAGGGCCGCAAGGTGCGCTTTGGCTTGCGGGCCATGGGGCATTTTGGTTTCGGGCGCATCGATGCCTGCCAAACGGATCTTGATGGTGCTGTCCTGTGTTTGCAGGGTCACCGTGTCGCCATCGCTGACCCGCACAACTTGCCCTTGCAAGGTGGGGCCGGGGTCTGTGGCGGCCAGGGTGGTGTGTGGGCCCAATAGGGCCATGGCCAGGCCAAGGGCCATTTGCGCCAAGTGTTTGAATTGATTCATGTTTTTCAGGGGTTTGAAGGCGGTGGTCCATGTGCCACCTGCTCTAGAGACGGGGTTTTGTAAAAAAAGTCAGGACAAAGCCTGACCTTTTGTTTGCAGATGCGTCTATGGGGGGTAGACGGGATTTTTTTAAGGCCGCTGGCAACAACAACCCACCCACAGGACACCCCATGAACTTGCGCAAAATGATGTTTTGGAACACCCCAGAAGCCAACAACGGCACGCCCGCAGCGGCATCAACCCCCGTGCCTTTTTCCAGCGCAGCGCCCGATGCGCTGGGCAATGTGATCCAAATGCCCGTGCGCAGCCCCTTGGATGAGCCAGCGGGTTTGGCCCCCGCGCAGGTCCTGCCCGAGTCGCTGGCCGCTGGCCCGGCTGCAGCTCCCGGTGCACCTGCGCCGGCTGGCCAGCCTCTCGGTCTGATGGAAACGCCTGAGCTGAAGGCGTTTTTTGCAGAAAACTTCTTTGGTCTGGGCCGCCACAACGGATCGTTTTACCGCTCGCAAGATGCCTTGGAGCAAGGCAAGCAGGGGCTGGTGTCGCGCTTTCAAAACACCCTGTCATTTTTGGTGGAGCAGCGCCAGGCCAAGGTGGACCGCTTCATCGACATGCAACTGCAAACCGAGGGCGTTTGCGCCACCGTCACTGCACAGCTGGGCTTGGCCCGCACCCGTTATGAGCGCGACATGAACGTGCTGCGCGAACAAATCGCCCTGGCCGACGCGGGCAAGGGCTGGGTGCTGGAAGCACTGAACCGTTACCAACTTGGCTTTGGCAAGGGTGTGCGCGAAGCCATCGACTTTGAACTGCTGGGCCGCTGAGCCACCAACAACCGGAGAACCACCATGACCATTTCCAATTACCTTTGCCATGTTGTCGGCGAACAACCCCAGCAAGTGGCACGCTTTCACCCCTCGACCATCAAGCGCATTAAGGCGTTCGCGCTGGCTATCCATATCCCGGTGCTCATGTGGGCGGTCACGGGTTTTGTGATTGCCTCAGAAATTTTTCAGCTGGATGAAGTGGCGTCCGCCGTGGTGGCTTTTTTCAGTGCAGGGATGATTTATCTGGTGGAGCGGCTGGTGCTGGCCACACCCAAGGCTTGGTTTGTCAATTTGGCGCGGGTGCTGATTGGCATCGTGATTGCCGTGCTGGGTGCGTCAACGGTGGATTTGGTCATTTTTGACCGCGAGGTGACACAGAAATTGATGCAAAACGGTGAGGCGCGTTTGCGTGCCGAGCACGCCCAATTGACCGATGCACAGACGCAACGGGTGGCGCAAAAAAAGGCCGATTGGGAAAAAGCGCAAGAAGCGGCCAACTGTGAAGCCAATGGCACTTGCGGCAGCAAGTTGCGCAGCGTGGGTCCTGTTTACCGCGAGCTGGCACGCCAGGCCGATGTGCTGCGTCAGGATTATTTGGCGGCTCAGGCGCAACTGGCGCAGATGGCGTCACAACAAGCAGACGCGATTGCGCAGTTTCGCGCTGCACCGCAGGTGGCTGAAAAAGCAGGTTTGCTGGCCCGCGTAGAGGCTCTGCACCAATACACCAGCAGCAACACGGCAGCCTTTGTGGCTTGGTGCCTGTTCTTTGCGCTGGTGTTGTTCTTCGAGTTGATGGTGGTGTTGTCCAAGCTGGTTTTTGGTGACACCGTGGACGATGAACTGGACCGCATTCGTGAACACATCAGCCAGCAAAAAGCGCGCGACTACATGCAAGCCATGACATCACCGGTCATGGGCGCACGCCAATTGATTGAAGCCAGTTATTCGTAAAAAAATTCACAAAAAAAGGAGGATGAAGATGACCGCACAAATGGCCGAAGTCTTGGTATTTGAAGGGGAAACACACCCCATGATGGCCACACCGCTGGCCGACTATTTTCAGCTGGGTGGGCACGACCCGGGGTTTCAAGCGACCAGCACCGCGCTGTGGCGTGGGTATGTAGGGCGATGGGAAATCATCGATGCCCGGCTCTACTTGACCCAGCTCAGTGGGTACTTGAGGTCGGGGGCCGAAGCCAGCATTGGCAGCGTGTTTCCGGGTTTCGAGGCGCGTGTTTTTGCGCATTGGTTCAGCGGCACCATTCGCCTGCCCATGGGCAAGCTGCTCAACTATGTGCACGGCGGCTTTGCCAGCCGCTACGAACGCGATTTGTTGCTGAAAATTGACAACGGTGTTTTGGTGGCCACGACGCTGCGTCACAACGGTGAAGCGCCGAAAGACGCCAAAGAGGGCTACACGATTGCCGCGATGACGACCCTGCCCGTCAACAAGAACACCGGGGGTGAATCATGATTTGGCTGCAAGCGTATTTTTTAGTGGGTCTGGCGACGATGCTCACGGTCTGGCGGCGCGGCCTGCACCCACGCTTTCGGCAGGTGCCTTTGTTTTTGATCCGGGGCGATATCGGACCGTGGGTCCAATTTCGCCACAAGATTTTGGTGCCTTTTTTGATGGGCATTTTTCTGTGTGTGGCCTGGCCCGTTTGCTGGGCTTGGGTGGTCCACGACCGCTGGCATGTCAAGCGCGAGGCCAAGCGCAGGGAAGACACGGTTTTCAAAATTCTCCCGATCCATCGCGGCGTTGGCACCACCGTGGAACGTGTGGAAGCCCGTGCCAAGGTGGAAGACCCGCTGGGTGCCGTGCCCGATTTGCCATTTGGTCACTTGAACGGTGCTTGGAACAACTTCATCGCCCAACGCCCTGAAGGTGCCTGGCTCTATCCGTTCGAGTGCGTGTGGGTCACGTTCCACCGCGAGAAATTCCACCGCAAGGGTTTTGTTTGGTGCACAGATGGCGTTTGCGGTCCATTTTGGCTCACTCGCGACTTGAAGGTTGACGACTGAATCCAGAAAAGAAGGCCTGCGACGCACCCGTGTGCAGGCCAGTTGCACCACTGCGAATCAACTGCGCAGTAACGCACGGCATGGGCCATGCCCTCTCTCCACCCACACACCAACAGGAACACACGTGAAACTACTCATCACGCTATTTTTAGCAGTCGCCATCACCGGCTGCGCGTCGAACCCCATCACCACCACCGAAACCCGCGAAGCCGCCACACAAATCAAACCCGGCTGGACCTTGGCGCAGGTTGACGCCCTGATGGGCAAGCCCGTCGATGCGGTGGTCAATGGGGATGTGCAAACCAACACGTACAACACCATCAAGGAACGCAATTACGCGGGGTGCGCACTTGCGGCGGCGGCAGCACCGGTCACGCTAGGGCTGAGCGTGGTCTGGTGTTCCAGCAATCCGCGCCTCTATCGCGTCACGTTCCGCGATGGCGTGGTGACCAGTCACGGCGTTGTCCAGCGGCAGTGAAACAAGATGCAGGTTCGCGCAGCTCGCTGGGGTTGTGCTGACCTACACTGTTTCTAAAATTACTATCAAAGGCAAGGGATGGAAAACTTAAAAATCAAACTTTTGAAATATGCAGGTCACCCACACCAGTGGCCTTGGTTCGTATTGATCGCGGCTGGTCTTTTGGTGTTGATTTATTGGATTGTTTTCCGGGCGTTGCCATGGACATCTGATCCCTCCGCCTGGGGCAGCTTTGGCGATTACATGGGAGGCTTGCTGAATCCGGCTGTATCAACCCTGACTCTCGTCGTTGCCATCAAGGTTTGGGCGCAGCAACGAGAAGAGCTAGAGGAGACCAAGAGAGCACTGAAAGATCAAGCCGAAACAGCGCAAGCCAACCGGCGCGAGCAGCGCTTTTTTGATTTGATGCAGGTGTACCAGCAGACGCTGGATACTTTTCAGGGAGTCTCTGAGCAGTCAAATGCCCGTCAAGGCAAAGCTGCGCTTGATATTTGGCTCGACAGTCATATTCACCTTGAAGGGATGATTAGAAAATCATATTTGCGTGCTCAATCGAGCCCTGGCTCTCAAAATATTGAGGATCAACTTGATTACTGGATCGATCTAGCCAAACAGCACTGGGCGAAACCCTATGTCGGGGAGAGTCTGAACCATTATTTCAGGGTGATTTTTCGCATTCTTCATGATGCCGAAGATCTTCTTGAACAGGACAGGCATCGGTTCATTCGAATTTTTCGTGCCCAACTCAGCCATACAGAACTGTTGCTGTTGGGTCTGAACTTGTGGATCACTGAAGAAGGTCAAAAAATGCAACCCATTGCTTGTGAATATGGACTGCTCAAGCATCTCCCACAATGCAATTTGCGTGATGTTCTGGAAAAAGATCTGCCGCCATTGGTTTTCGGACGCCGGTTCGCTGAGATCAAAGCCAGTCAATCCTGACACACGGGTTTGACGGCAAAGAACTGCACCTTGATGACAGCCATCAAGTCACAGGCCCGTTATGCTCAGGCTTGTTTTTTGTATGACAACCCCATGAGTCAACACTTCACCCCCGTCTCCAGCGGCGCTCGCCTGTCCGACCAGGTGGCGGAGCAACTGAGCGCCGAGATCAAGCAAGGTCGTTTGGCACCGGGCGACAAACTGCCCACCGAGGCGCGCTTGGTTGAGCAATTCGCCGTCAGCCGCACCGTGGTGCGCGAAGCGGTGTCGCGCCTCAAATCGCTGGGCTTGGTGGATTCGCGCCAGGGCAGTGGGGTGTTTGTGAGTGCGCAGCAGCCTTTTGCGCCCCTGAACTTCGAAGCGCGGCATGCCGCGTCGCAAGAGGCCGTGGTCCAAATGGTGGAGGTGCGCCGCGCCCTGGAGGCCGAGGTGGCGGCGCTGGCGGCTGAGCGGCGCAGTGCCAGTGACCTGCAGGCCATCGAGCAGGCGGTCCAGGCGCTGGACCAAGCTGTGCAGTCGGGTGGTGATGGCGTGGCCGAAGACGTGAATTTTCACCGGGCGATTGCCGAGGCCACGCGCAATCCATTTTTGATCCAGACGCTGGGTTACTTGAGCCAGTTTTTGCACGGGGCCACCCAGGTGACGCGGGCCAACGAGGCTCGGCGCGGCGACTTTGCCGCCGCTGTGCGCAGCGAACACCAGGCCATCTTGCAGGCGGTGCAGGCGGGTGATCCTGTGCAGGCCAGGCAAGCCGCTGCCGCCCACATGGGCAACGCCATCGGCCGCATCCGCAAGGCCGACCCGGCTTTTTGGGTGCAAGAAGGTGAACGCTTGGCGCAGCCCTTGGTCAAAGGGCTGCGGAGCTGATTCACTCGGCCTTGATGTTGGCCGCCTTGACCACGGCCGCGTAGCGCGACAAGTCACGCGCCATGTCGCGGCCAAACTTTTCAGGGCCACCGGGGCTGGCGGTGATGCCCAGGGTGTTCAAGCGCTCGCGCACGGCGGGGTCGTTCAACACCACATTCAGTTCGGTGTTGAGTTTGTCCACAATCGCTCGGGGCGTTTTGGCCGGGGCCAGCAAGCCCACCCACGAATTGATGTCGAAGTCGGCCACACCCGCTTCGATGAAGGTGGGCACATCGGGCATGGACGGCGCACGCTGTGCGCTGGACACCGCCACCGCGTGCAGCTTGCCCGACTTGACGTGCGAAATCGCACCCGCCACGGCGGTGTAGACCAGCGGGATGGTGCCGCCCAGCAAGTCGGTCATGGCCTGACCGCCGCCTTTGTAGGGGATATGCGTCAGGTTGGCACCCGTGCGCTGCTTGAGCAATTCACCGGCAATGTGCGGCGTGCCGCCTGTGCCCGAGGTGCCATACGACAAGCCGCCCGATTGTGTTTTGGACAGGGCGATGACTTGTTGCAGTGTCTTGGCCGGCACGCCGGGGTGCGACACCAAAATCAAAATCGCGTCACCGATCTTGCCGATGGGGGCGAAGTCTTTGGCGGTGTCAAAACCGACTTTGGGAAACACATGCGGGTTGATCACCATCGTGCCGTCAAAGCCCAAGAGCAAGGTGTAGCCATCGGGTTCGGCCGTGGCCACCATTTGTGTGCCGATGTTGCCCGAGGCTCCGGGCTTGTTGTCCACGATCACCTGTTGACCCAGGCGCTTGGAGAGCTGCTCGGCGATCAGGCGGCCGCTGGTGTCGGTCACGCCGCCGGGGGCAAAGGGGACCACCAGGCGGATGGGTTTGTTGGGGTAAGCCGTTTGCGCCAAGGCAGTGCCTGCGCCCAAGGCCAGGCTGGCGGTCATGCTGGTGGCCAGCAGGGTTTTCAGCCAGTGGCGGCGGGGTGATGATTTCAATGCGGTCATATTTGTCTCCTTGGGGTTTGATGGGTCTGATACGCTGAAATTTCAAATTTTTTGAACCGTCAACCGGAGGTCAATGGCTGTTGATCCGGTCCCCGTAGGAGCCCACCCCGTGGGCGATGGTTTGCTGGGGGATGCTGATCAGGACGTGTTCCACGCCCATCGCCCACGGGGTGGGCTCCTACAGGGGAACATCAATCGGTTTCAGCGTAGCGCTTTTCGAAAGCCCACACGTCTTCAAAACCCATGAGCTTGGTCAGGTCGCCAAAGTCGTACAGCGGCGTTGGGCCATTGGCCGAGGAGCCGGTGTCTTTGAACTGCTGGTACACCTGTGTCATGGCCTGCACACCCGCCAGCAAGGCAGTCACGGGGAAGATGGCGATCTTGTAGCCCAGCGCTTCCAGCTCTGGCTTTGTCAGCACAGGGGTGCGCCCTTTTTCGACCATATTGGCCACCAGGGGCACATCAAAGCTTTGGCCAATGCGGCGCATTTCTTCTTCGGACTCGGGCGACTCGACAAACAAAATGTCGGCCCCGGCTTTGGCGTAAGCCTCGGCCCGGCGCAGTGCTTCGTCCAAGCCCAGCGTGGTGCGGGCGTCGGTGCGGGCGATGATCAAAAAGTCTTTGGACGCGCGCGAGTCCACCGCCACCTGGATCTTGCGCACCATGTCGGCCATGGGAATCACGCGGCGGCCGGGGGTGTGGCCGCATTTTTTGGGGAACTCCTGGTCTTCGAGCTGGATGGCGCAAGCGCCCGCTGCCTCGTAACCCCGGATGGTGTGGCGCATGTTGAGCAGGCCGCCGTAGCCGGTGTCGGCATCGGCAATCAAGGGCGTGCGGGCCATGCCCGCCATGGCGGTGACGCGGCCGACCATGTCGCTGTAGGTGGCCAGGCCCGCGTCGGGCAAGCCCATGTGCGAGGCCACGGTGCCGTAACCGGTCATGTACAGCGCATCAAAGCCGAAGCTGTCGGCCAGCCGCAGCGACACCATGTCAAACACACCAGGGGCGACCACCAGGCCAGGTTGGTTCAAACGCGCACGCAGCGCAGAGGTTTTGGAAGTCATGGCGCAGAATTTTTACAAGAGTGATTAAATCGACAGATCGGAATTTTCCATTTCAGCAGAAGAGCACCCCATGGACCTTCACCTTCGCGACAAGCACATCCTCATCACCGGCGGCAGCAAAGGCATTGGCCTGGCCTGCGCACAGGGTTTTTTGACCGAAGGCAGCCGCGTCACGCTGGTCTCGCGCGATGCGGCCAACTTGGCACGCGCGCAGCAGCAACTGCAAGCCGCCTGCCCGGACGCACGCCTCCACACCGTGGCCGCCGATTTGCGCGACGCATCGGCCGCGCTGGCCGCGCTGAACTCGGCAGAAGCCGCGTTCGGCCCGGTCGATGTGCTGGTCAACTCGGCCGGGGCGGCCAAGCGGACGCCAGCGCCCGAACTGACCCCCGAAGCCTTTGCCGACGCCATGCAGGCCAAGTACTTCACCTACATCCACATGATCACGCCGACCATCCAACGCATGGCCGCGCGCGGCCAGGGCGCAGTGGTCAACGTGGTGGGCAATGGCGGCAAAGTGGCCAGCCCCATCCACCTGCCCGGTGGCGCGGCCAATGCGGCGTTGATGCTGGTCAGCGCTGGCCTGGCCGCAGCCTATGGCGCGCAAGGCATCCGCGTGAACGCAGTCAACCCCGGCCTGACCTTGACCGACCGACTGCACGAAGGCTTTGCGGCCGATGCGCGCTTGAAGGGCCTGAGCCCCGATGAAGTCATGGCGCAATCGGTGGCCAAAATCCCGCTGGGCCGCATGGCAGAGCCCGAAGAAATCGCCAACGCCGTGCTGTTTTTGGCGTCCAGCAAAGCCAGTTACGTCACCGGCATTTGCATGAGCATGGACGGGGCCTTGAACCCGATCGTGGTGTGATGCGCGGCGTGGACTGGCGCACTATGGGGCTTCGCGCCATCGTGTGCATGACCTTGGTCCTGGCGCTCAGCGGCGTGGTGCAAGCCCAAACCGCGCCTGTGCAAACCGTGCCCTCGGTCGATGTGCCGCGTTACATGGGCACTTGGCACGAGATTGCCAAATACCCCAATTGGTTTCAAAAGAAATGCGTCAGCAGCACGCAGGCCACTTACACGCTGCAAGCCGATGGCCAGGTGCAGGTGCTCAACCGCTGCAAAACCGACAAGGGCGAGTGGAGCGAAGCACTGGGGGCAGCGCGGCAAATTGGCGGGCCGACTTCGGCACAACTGAAGGTGCGCTTTGCGCCCGAGTGGCTGTCCTTCATTCCGATGGTGTGGGGCGATTACTGGATCATCGACCTGGATGCGGACTACCAGTGGGTGGTGGTGAGCGAGCCCCAGCGCGAATACCTGTGGATCTTGTCGCGCACACCGCAAATGCCTGCAGCCACCTACCAGGCCTTGCTCAGCAAACTGGACAAGCTGGGCTTTGACCTGAAGCGGATCGAGCTCAGCAAACCTTGAGCGAGTTTCGCCCGCAATGGTTTTGTAGGAGCCCACCCCGTGGGCGATGGCTTGCAGGGGAATGCTTTTGAGGGCGTGTGCCACGCCCATCGCCCACGGGGTGGGCTCCTACAAAGACCAAGCGGATCAAGCGGCCTTGAGCTTCAGTGCGCCGCTTCGGCCACGCGCACCTGGCTGGCTTCGCTAGCTTGCAACCAGCCTTGGTTGGCAGCGTCTTGTGCCAGCTGGGCGATCAAGGCACGCGCATCGGCGTTGACCAAAGCCACGGGTTGCAAACGCAAAGCGGCATCGGAAAAATGGTGCACCACCTCGGCCACGTCGTCGGCGTTCAGCGCAGTGGGTTTGTGAACCGGGGTGCAGCGCACCTTTTGGCCCAGCGCCCGGTAAAACACGGCCGCCAGGTGGGCCGACGCGCCGTAGACGCTGCGCTGCTGACCCGCAGCGGTCACACGCAGGGTGTAGCCGTATTTGCCCTTGACGCACTCGGCTTGGGTGATGTCTTTCAGGGCGAAGTGGTGCACCAGGGTGCCGCTGTCGTTTTCTGAAATCAGCAGGTTCTGATCGGTCAGCAACCACAGGCCGCGACCCGACAGGACCACACGGCCCATCACATAGGCCAGCACCCTTTCGGTGGGCTGAATGTGGTCACGCATCTGGTCCACATCGGCTTGTTTGAGCAGTTGCGCGCCATAGGGATTGTTGCCCTCGATCAGCAGTTCGCTCAGTTCGTTGCCGTTTTTCAAAAAGTCCAGCCAGGCCATAGGGGTCTCCAAATAAGCCCTCCATGTTCCGTCAAGGCCAGTCGCGCAGGTCCAAAGGCCCCTAATAGACTTGCTCACTGTCAGGTTATTGCGGGGGCTTCACAGAGCCCTTCATCGTCAAACCATACCCGGGCGAAGGGGGCGGCTTTTGTCACGGGCTGTGCACGGCGGCGGCCACTGAACCACACTCGCGTTTGTTTTCAACCCCGATTGGCCATGACGCGACCCTCGTTTTTAAGCACCTTGATGGCCCACGCGGGGGCCATGCGCCCGGCGTCGGCTGGGCCTGCCGGCCTGTGCGCAGCATGGGGCGCGTTCGGGGAGCCGTTCAGGGCGCAGCTGGCATCTCAACTCAAAGAACAGTTGGGCCAGCGCGTGCGGGCCATGACCGGGGCCACGGGCGATGCGCGGGACTTTTTGCAACCAGCGGGCGACCCCGGCCTCTTCGGGCCAGACTCGGCCGCCTGGCAGGTGCACGCGCATTTTGTGGCCATGATGACCGGGGGCTTGTCGTCGCTGATGCTGCAGGCCTTGCACCCCCGCGCTTTGGCCGCCGTGTGGGACCACTCCAGTTTTCGCACGCAGCTGCAGGCACGGCTGGGGCGCACCGCCTTGTTTGTGGCCACCACCACCTATGGCGGCACGGCCGCGGCTTTGCAAACCATCGAGCGGGTCAACCGCATCCACGCGCAGATTCGCGGCACGCTGCCCGACGGCACGCCCTATGTGGCCAACGACCCGGCGCTGATCCGCTGGGTGCACCTGGGTGAGACGACCAGCTTTTTGCGGGCGTACCAAGACCTGTCGCTGCAGCCTTTGGGGGCCGCAAGGCAAGACCAGTACTTTGCCGAAATGGCGCAAGTGGGCCAGCGCCTGGGCGCGCACGACTTGCCGATGACACGGCATCAGGCGCTGATGCAGCTGCAGGATTACCGACCGGAATTGCGGGTCGACGAACGCACGCGTGAAACCATTGCCCTGATCGAGCACTACCCCTGCGCCCCGCAGGACAAGCCCTTGGTCAGCCTGATCGTGCGGGCGGCTTTTCAGATGCTGCCCGACTGGGCGCTGGACATGCTGGAGCGCGAACGCAGTTGCCCACTGGAACAAGCCGCCGTGCGCACCGCCTTGCAAGGCATGGGCGCGTCGCTGGCCTGGGCCTTTGCGGACACGGGCGTGGCCGCACGAGCGCACCAGCGCATGGCCCCCGGGTTCAAGGCTGCTGGATCGTTTCCAGGTACTTGAGCAAGGACACGATGCGATTGCGTGCCGACCACTCGGCGGTGCGCGGCGAGTCGCTGGGGTGGGTCATGGCGCGGGCCTTGAACTCGTTGCCCCACACCGGCATCTCGCGCGAGCCATGGGGTCCGACTTCGCCCGACCAGCGGCCATCGATCACCTCCCACATCAACTCTTGCGGAAACTTGCCTCCGTTGCGCTGGGCGATGGTGGTCAAGTCGGAAGGCGGCTTGACCAAAAACGAGTGCACCGGTCCATCGCCCTTGCCCGACACGCCGTGGCAACTGGCGCAGTTGTCCTTGTAATCGGCACGGCCCAGGCCCACCGACGTTTGCGCCCAAGACGTGGCCGTGACGCTGAGAATGCTGGCGATCACCGCCTGGCTGATGGTGTTGTTTTTCATGTTGGCTCCTGTTCCTCTGAAACAAGCTCCATCATCGGAAAACCAGTGGCGGCGGTCTGTGTGCTGTCGCGCCAACAAAGGTGTACCAGGCTACCCGTTATCGTGTACGGCCAACCATCGCTTGCAGGCAAGCTCCTACAGAGAAATGGCTTGCTGACTATTGATCCGGGCCAATGGAGTTTGAATGGCCCATGTTTTGTCTTTGTAGGAGCCCACCCTGTGGGCGATGGGCGTTGCACACGCCCGCAGCAGCGTAGCCTGCAAACCATCGCCCACGGGGTGGGCTCCTACAAAAAAACCACCCTTGAATGCGGTTCAGTTCAGCGTGCCGCCCACCAAAGCCACATCGCCCAGACCTTGCCGCCGGTGCGCCAACAGCAAGGCCAGCGCCTGCTGCGGTGCCGCCACCTGAATGCTGGCTATTGATCCGGGCCGAAGAAGTTTGAATGGCCCATGCTTTTTGTATTTGTAGGAGCCCACCCTGTGGGCGATGGGCGTGGCACACGTCCGCAGCAGCGTAGCCTGCAAACCATCGCCCACGGGGTGGGCTCCTACAAAAAACAACCCTTGAATGCGGGTCAGTTCAGCGTGCCGCCCACCAAAGCTGCATCGCCCAGACCTTGCCGCCGGTGCGCCACCAGCAAGGCGAGCGCCTGTGGCTGCCGCCACCTGAATGCTGACCAGTGATCCGGGCCGAAGAAGTTTGAATGGCCCATGTTTTGTCTTTGTAGGAGCCCACCCTGTGGGCGATGGGCGTGGCACACGCCCGCATCAGCGTAGCCTGCAAACCATCGCCCACGGGGTGGGCTCCTACAAAAAACAACCCTTGAATGCGGGTCAGTTCAGCGTGCCGCCCACCAAAGCTGCATCGCCCAGACCTTGCCGCCGGTGCGCCACCAGCAAGGCCAGCGCCTGCTGCACTGCCGCCACTTGGACGCCGACAGGCCAGCTGGGCAGGCTGGGGCCTTTCCAGTGGGCGGCTTGTTCGGGCAACAGTGGCAGATGCACAAAGCCGCTGTGCACCCCCTGCCCCGCCAGCGTGTGCTGCAGGGCATAAAACACTTGGTTGCAGACAAAGGTGCCTGCGGTTTGCGACACCGAAGCAGGAAAACCCGCTGCGCGCAAGCCCGCCACCAGCGACTTGATGGGTAAGGTGCTGAAGTAGGCCGCCGGGGCGCCTTCGATCACCGGCACGTCAATCGGCTGCGCCCCGGCGTTGTCGGGAATGCGTGCATCCATCACGTTGATGGCCACGCGCTCGACCGAAAAATCACAGCGCCCCTCGGCCTGGCCCAGCGCCAGCACGATGTCCGGGCGGTGCTGCGCCAGGGCTTGCTGCAAGGCGGGCAGCGCCTGCGCAAAAACGCAAGGCAGCTGGACCGACGTGACCTGCGCACCTTCCAGCGTCAAGCCATGCATGGCGCGCGCCACCTCCCACGAGGGGTTGAGGCTTTGTCCGCCAAAAGGCTCGAAGCCGGTGACCAGGATGCGCATGATCGCAGCGCCTGTCAGCCGTTGAAAATCGACACCGTCTTGGTGTTGAGGTAAGCCTCCAGCGCCTCGGGGCCGCCTTCGGAACCGTAGCCCGAATCCTTGATGCCACCAAAAGGCAACTCAGGCCAGGGCGCGGCAGGTTGGTTAACCCAGAGCATGCCCACTTCCAGGCGCTGGCTCAGCAGGTGCGAGGTTTTCATCGAGTTGGTGAAGGCGTAACCCGACAAGCCAAAGGGCAGGCGGTTGGCTTCGGCAATCGCGTCTTCGATCTTCTCGAAGCTGCGGATCGCGGCAATGGGGCCAAAGGGTTCGTTGACCACCACATCGGCGTCCAGCGGCACATGCGACAACACGGTGGGCGCAAAGAAGTTGCCCTGTGTGCCGATGCGCTCGCCACCGGTGAGCACCTTGGCGCCTTTGGCGCGGGCGTCCTGCACGATGGACTGCATAGCGGCCAGGCGACGCTCGTTGGCCAGCGGGCCCATCTGGGTGCCTTCGGCCAGGCCGTCGCCCACCTTGAGCGCCTGCGCTTGCGCGGCGAATGCTTCAGCAAATGCATCGGCAATGCTGTGGTGCACCAAAAAGCGGGTGGGCGAGATGCACACCTGGCCTGCGTTGCGGAACTTGGCGGCGCCTGCGGTCTTCAGTGCCAACGCGATGTCCGCGTCTTCGGCCAGGATGACCGGGGCGTGGCCGCCCAGCTCCATGGTCACGCGCTTCATGTGTTGGCCTGCCAGCGCAGACAGTTGCTTGCCCACGGGCGTGGAGCCGGTGAAGGTGATCTTGCGGATCAGCGGGTGCGCGATCAGGTAGTTGGAAATTTCAGCAGGTGTGCCGTACACCAGGCCAATCACGCCAGCGGGCACGCCTGCATCATGGAAAGCGCGGATCAGCTCGGCCGGGGCGGCGGGCGTTTCTTCCGGGGCCTTGACGATGATGGAGCAGCCGGTGGCCAGCGCAGCCGACATCTTGCGCACGGCCTGGTTGATCGGGAAGTTCCAGGGCGTGAAGGCGGCCACAGGCCCCACGGGCTGCTTGAGCACTTGCTGCTGAACGTGGATGTTGCGTGGCGGCACGATGCGGCCGTACACGCGGCGGCCTTCTTCGGCGAACCACTCGATGATGTCGGCGGCCGACATGGCCTCGACCTTGGCTTCGGCCAGGGGTTTGCCTTGCTCTTGCGTGAGCAGCTGGGCAATTTGCGGGGCGCGTTCACGCATCAAAGCCGCGGCTTTGCGCAAGATGGCGCTGCGCTCGTTGGCGGGCACATCGCGCCACAGCTCAAAGCCCTTTTGCGCGGCTTGCGCGGCACGCTCCAGGTCAGGGATGCCCGCGTGCGCCAGGCGGCCGATTTCGGTGCCGGTGGCGGGGTTGAACACGGGCAAGGTACGGCCGCCTTCGGCATCGCACCATTGGCCGTTGATGAACAGTTGGGTGTTGGGGTAGGTCATGGCGGGGTCCAGTCAAAAACAGTCGTCAAAAGGTGGGGTGATTGTGGCTTGAAACGCGGCGCGCACCGTCAACATCGAGACACCCGAAAGCCGCTCAGGCCACGCTCAAAAAAGCGGACAGGTGCTCGATCAGCACATTCACCCGGTGCGGGATGTAGCGGTTGCTCGGCAAGACGGCGTAAATGCCCAGCGGCGGCGCCTCGAAGTCTTGCAAGATCTCGACCACCTCGCCGCTTTGCAAAAAAGGCTCGGCAATGAAGTCAGGCTGCAAGGTGATGCCCATGCCTTGCGCCGCCGCCTGCACCAAGGCCAGGCCGTTGTTGGCCTGAATGCGCCCGCGCACCGCAAAGGCCTGCAGCTGCCCATCCACCCGATAAGGCCAGGTGGCCCCTTTGGCCGTCATGGAATAAACCAGACACTCGTGGTGGCGCAGTTCATCCGGGTGGCGCAGCGCGCCGTGTTCGGACAAGTAGGCAGGCGAAGCCAGGGTGAGCAAGCGGCAATGCCCCAGGCTGCGCACGATGTCGCCGGGCTGCAGGTCGGCGGTGATGCGGATCGACAGGTCGATGCCTTCTTCGATCAGGTTGGCGCGCTGGTCCGAAAAGTCCATCAACAGCTCGATGTGCGGCTGTGCCTTGGCGAACTGGAGCAAAGCAGGCATCAGGCGCTGCAGGCCAAAGCTGAGCGGCAGGCCCAGCCGGATGCGCCCGCGCGGCACGGCTTTTTCTTCGTCCAGGCTGGACTCGGCGGCGTCCACCATGTTCAGGATGACGCGGCACTTTTCGAGGTAGGCCGCGCCTGCGGGCGTGAGCGTCAGGCTGCGGGTGCTGCGCGTGATGAGCTTGACGCGCAGGTGCTTTTCCAGCGCGGCGATCTGCCGCGTGACCACCGAGCGGGCCACCTGCAGCTGGTCGGCCACGGCGGTGAAGCTGCCCGCTTCGGCCACCCGCACAAAGGTTTGCATGGCATCGAGTTTGTCCATTGTTGCTTATTATGCAACAAACATTTGTTCATACGCTACTTTTTCTGATGCAAACAAGCCCCTAAAGTCCACCCATCGAAAGCGAGAACACCATGACCACCCAACGCTCCGTTTTGTTTGTGCCCCACGGCTCACCCATGTTTGCCCTGCATCCCGGTGCCGCGGGCGCGGCCATGACGCAGCTGGCGGCGCGCTTGGGCACACCACGCGCCATCGTGGTGGTCAGCCCGCACTGGGAAACCGCCGTGCCCACGGTGGGCTTTGCCACCCGGCCCGAAACCATCCACGACTTTGGTGGTTTTGACCCACGCCTGTACGAGATGCAGTACCCCGCCACAGGTTGCCCCGAAGTGGCCGCCCAGGTGGTGAGCGCGCTGGAAACGGCTGGCTTGCCAGTGGCACAAGACCCCCAGCGCGGCCTGGACCACGGTGCGTGGATTCCCCTGCGCCAAATGTTTCCCGATGCCGATGTGCCGGTGGTGCCGTTGTCGGTGCAAAGCCATTTGGGCCCAGAGCACGCTTACCGCGTGGGCCAAGCGCTGGCCGGTTTGGCGCAGCAGGGCATCCTGGTGGTGGGCTCGGGCAACATCACGCACAACCTGCGCGACTTCATGGTGGTGCGCATGCAAGGCGGTGCCACCCCCGCTTATGTGCAGACTTTTGCCGACTGGATCCACAGCCACATGACGGCCCGCGATGTGCCCGGCCTGCTGGCCTACCGCCAGCAAGCGGCCGGCCAGCGCGCCCACCCGACGGACGAACACTTGCTGCCGCTGTTCACCGCTTTGGGCGCAGCGGGCGCTGACGCACAGCCAGAAGCGTTTTTCAGGGGCATCAGTGACCATGTGATCGCCATGGACGGCTACACATTCCATTGAACCCGCATTGAAAGAAAACCATGAACACCCACTACACCGGCCTGGCCAAAAGCCTGCACTGGCTGATGGCCCTGATGATTTTTGGCCTGTTGGCTTTGGGCTTTTACATGAGCGACCTGCCGCTTTCGCCCGACAAATTGCAGTACTACGCGTGGCACAAATGGGCTGGCGTCAGTGTGTTTGCGCTGGTCTGGCTGCGCCTGGCTTGGCGCATCACCCACCGCCCACCGGCACTGCCAAGCAGCATGCCCGCCTTGATGCAGTGGGCCGCCCATGCAGGCCACTTTTTGCTCTACGCCTTGATGATCGCCATCCCCTTGAGTGGCTGGTTGATGAGCTCTGCCAAGGGTTTTCAAACCATCTGGTTCGGCGTGTTGCCCATACCCGACCTGATTGGCAGGGACAAGGTGCTGGGTGAGCAACTCGCTCAGTTGCACGGCGTCCTGAACATCGCTTTGCTGCTGCTGATCGCAGGCCATGTGGCTGCGGCCTTGTTCCACCACGTCGTCCACAAAGACGACACACTGCGCCGCATGCTGCCTGCCACGAAAACCAGTGACACCCCAGCGCCCTGATTTTGTCTCCGCCATTTTTTGAGGAACTCCATGAACCCCGTTTTGAAAAACCTGCTGGCCCTGTCGGCCACAGCGCTGGCCTTGCAAGTGCAGGCCGCGCCCTACCAAGCTATCGTGCCTGCCAAAAGTGGCGTCACCTTCCAGTACAAGCAAATGGGCGTGGCCATGGACGGGCGCTTCAAGAAGTTTGCCGCGCAAGTCAACTTTGACCCCGCCAAGGCCGAACAAGGCAAAGCCAGCTTTGAAGTCGATTTGGCCAGCGTGGACGCAGGCTCGGGTGAGGCCGATCAGGAAGTGGTGACCAAGTCGTGGTTCAACACCGCCGCCTTTCCGAAGGCCCAGTTTGTGAGCAAGCAGATCCGGCAAACCGCCCCCAACCAATACGAAGTGCTGGGCACGCTGAGCATCAAGGGACAAAGCCGCGAGGTGAAGTTCCCGATGAAGCACACGCCCCAGGGCAAGGACGGCCTGCTCACCGGTGGCTTCACCCTCAAGCGCGGCGACTACAGCATCGGCGAAGGCATGTGGGCCAAATTCGATGTGGTGGCCAACGACATCCAGGTCAACTTTTCCATCACCACCACCTTGAGCAAATAAGCAACCGATGACCCGACTGTAGGAGCCCACCCCGTGGGCGATGGTTTTCAGGGCGTGTGCCACGCCCATCGCCCACAGGGGTGGGCTCCTACAAAAAGCGGTCCCTTGCATGTTGTTCAAGACTTCAAGGGGCCGGATCAATAGATCACCTTTTTTTCACCCGCAACTTTTCTTTTTTCAACAGGAGCTTTTCCATGACATCTTTCAAAAAAATCGCAGCCGCTTTGGCCTTCGCATCGGTGGCCGCTGGTTCGGCCCTGGCCGCACCCGTGACCTACAACGTGGACGGCTCACACACCTTCCCGCGTTTTTCGTATTCGCACTTTGGCTACTCAACCCAATTGAGCAGCTTCAGCAACACCACCGGCAAGGTGGTGTTTGACGCCGAAGCCAAAACCGGCGCGGTCGACATCACCATCGACATGAAATCGGTGAACACGGGCTTTGCCGACTTCAATGGCCACATCCAGGGCGAAGACTTCCTTCATACTGCCAAGTTCCCCACCGCGACCTTCAAGTCGACCAAAGTGGTGTTTGAAGGCGACAAGCCCAAAGCCATCGAAGGCAACCTGACCATCAAGGGCGTGACCAAGCCTGTGACCCTGACCGTGACCAGCTTTCAGGCCATGCCCCACCCCATGATGAAAAAACCTGCCCTGGGCGCCAACGCCTTCACCACCATCAAGCGCACCGAGTTCAATGCGGGCAAATACGCGCCTTACGTGGGTGATGACGTGCGCATCGACATCGCGATCGAAGCCATCGCGCCTTGATGGGTTGAAGACCCGCTGAAACCCTGTTCAACGCAGCAGATTTTCAGCGCCGGGTCTTCGGATCGCTGATCTCGGTCACCGCTGTCGGCAAAATCAGCGTCACCTGCAAACCCCGGCCCTGTGCCGGGGTTTGCAATTGGAGCTCACCCCCGTACAAATCCACCAGCTCGCGCACGATCGCCAGGCCCAAACCGCTGCCGGGCACCGACTCGTCCAGGCGCACGCCGCGCTGCAACACGCGGGGCATTTGCTCGGCCGACATGCCGGGGCCATCGTCTTGCATGTCCACACGGCAGGTCGTCTGAGCACCCCCTGGCGTCAGCGGTCCGCCTTGGCTGACGCGTATGCGCACCGCGCTGTGCGCCCATTGGCAAGCGTTGTCCAGCACATTGCCCAGCATCTCCTGCAGGTCTTGCGCCTCGCCAGCGAACTGCAGGTCCTCGTCGGCCACGTCCAGTGTGATGTCCAAATCGCGTTCGGCGTGCACACGCTGCATCACGCGCACCAGGCCTTGCAGTGTGTGGACCACCGGCACACGTTGTCCTGGCAAACCGGTCGATGCGGCGATGCGCGAGCGGGCCAGGTGCCAGTCGATGTGACGCCGGGCCAGTTGCACCTGCTCGCGCACCAAGCCAGCAAGAGCGGCCAGGTCCGTTCCTTGCGGGTGGTGCCCTGCCTGATCCGCCGGGTTCGGGTAGCGCGCCGCCTGGTCCAGCACCGTGAGCGGGGTTTTCAGAGCGTGGGCCAAATTGCCCGCCTGGGTGCGCGCGCGGCTGACCACCGCTTCGTGGCGGTCCAGCACGCTGTTGAAGTCGTTCACCAGTGGCTGCACTTCGCTGGGCACATCGCCCGCCAGCCGGGGTGAGCGGCCTTCGCGCAGGTTTTGCAAACCCTGCTGCAAAGCCAGCAAAGGCCGCAGACCCAAAGCCACTTGCGCCCAAGCCGCCGCCAGCAACAGCGCCAGCAGCGCCGCCAGCGATGCCGCCAGCACACGCTGAAAACCCGCCACCGCTTCGTGCGTGTCCTTCATGTCCGCCGCCACGCTCAGCCGCCAGCGCACACCGCCATCCGCCAGAGCCTCCGGCCGCACCGTGCGCTCCAGCACGCGCAGGCGGCTGTCGCCGGGGCCGGACAACGCGTGCGCATGAATGTCGCCATCGCGCAGCACATCGGCAGGCAAGGCCAGCCGCGTGTCCCACAAAGAGCGTGAGCGCAACACGCCCGGCACGACCGTGGCGGTGACATCGTCCAGCTGCCAATACAGCCCCGAAAAAGGCCGTTGCCAGCGCGGGTCAGACAAGCCCTGTGCGTCCAGCGCAGGCCGGCCTTGCGCATCGAAAGACAAGCGAGCCGTCAACTGGTCGAGCTGCTGGGTCAGGCCTTTTTCAAACTGGCGCATCACATGGTCGTGGAACAAACCATTGAGCACCACGCCCGCCAGCACCATGGCCAGCGACAAGCCGATCAAGGTGGCGGCCAACAAACGAAAACGCAAAGAGCCCGCAAGCCCCCCCAGCCGCCAAGGCCGCCAGCTGTTCATGCCGCCACCAAGCGGTAACCCAAACCGCGCACGGTCTCGATCGTCAACTGGGGGAGCTTCTTGCGCAGACGGCCCACGAACACCTCGATGGTGTTGGAGTCGCGCTCGAAGTCCTGCGCATAAATGTGTGCGATCAGTTCACTGCGCGAAACCACAGCGTCGGGTCGGTGCATCAGGCAGTCCAGCACCTTGTATTCGTGGCTGGTCAGGGTCACCGCCTGGCCCTGCACCGTCACGCGCCCGCTGCGCGTGTCCAGCGCCACATCGCCCAGGCGCAGCACCGCAGAAGTCAGCCCATTGGCCCGCCGGTTCAGAGCGCGCAAACGGGCCAGCAGCTCTTCCATGTGAAACGGTTTGGTCAGGTAATCGTCGGCCCCGGCATCGATGCCCGCGACCTTGTCGTGCCAGTTGTCACGCGCCGTCAAGATCAGCACCGGCATGCTGCGGCCCTGCGCGCGCCAGCGCTGCAACACCGTCAAGCCATCCATCAGCGGCAGACCCAGGTCCAGCACCACGGCATCGAAGTCTTCGGTGTCGCCCATGAAATGGGCATCGCGCCCGTTGTCGGCCTGCGCCACCACATGACCAGCCTCGACCAGACCAGCGCGCAGTTGCTCACGCAAAGTGGGTTCGTCTTCAACCAGCAAGATGCGCATGGGGCTTTCTCAAAGTATTTTCTTGAACGTGGTTGCGTGACCGTTGTGTGTCAACGGATTTTGCGCTTCAGTATCTCGCCCGTGCGGGCATCGACCTTGAGCTTGGTCAAGCGGCCATTGGGCTGCAGCAGTTTGATCTCGTACAGCCAAACCTGCCCTTCGCTTTCCAGTTCCACCTCCAGCACCTGGCCGGGGTGTTCACGCTCCACCAGCGCCAGCACTTTGGCCAAGGGCAAGACCTGACCCGACTGCACCGCCTGCAAGGCACGCTCGTGGTCACCCTTGTCGCTGGCCGCTGCGCCGCTGTGCCAGGCCAGGGCGCACACGGCCAGCAGGCTGCACGCGGCCCAGCGCACAGGCGATGAGCCCCTTGTGCTCATGGCCTTGCCATCAGATCGGGTGGGATGGTGGGTGGTGGTTTTCACGCTTCGATTGTCCCGCACCCCGGCTGAACGGCACATGAACAAGCGCTTCAGACAAGGTTCAAGCGCGGTTTCACACAATGAAGCCATCGACACCCTGATCCCTGCAACGGAGAAAAAACATGCGCTTGATGAACCTGAACACCTTCGCCGCTGGACGCCTTTGGGCACTGGCGGGCCTGTGCGCTTTGCAGGCCTTCACAGCCCAGGCCGCCAACACCACCCCGGCCCAGCAGCTCGCCCACTGGACAGCCGAAGCCGGCGCCCCGGCCAAGGCCGAGCGGGGACAGGCGCTGTTCAACCAACGCCACGGCGGTGAATGGTCGTGCGCTTCGTGCCACGGCACGCCACCCACCGCGCAGGGCAAGCACGCCAGCACCGGCAAGGTCATTGCACCTTTGGCCCCGGCTTTCAACACGCGCTCGCTCACCGACACGGCCAAAACCGACAAATGGTTCAAACGCAACTGCAAAGACGTGCTCAGCCGCGAATGCAGCGCACAGGAAAAAGCCGATGTGCTGGCTTACCTGATCAACCTCAAACCCTGAGACGCCCAGAGCGCCCATGATGAAAGCACACCCCATGACCACACGCCTTGATGCCACACGCCGCAATCCATTACCGCGTGCCATGCGCAGCCCGATCTTGCAGATCCTGGCCTGCTTCGCCCTGAGCGGCTTGGGCATGTCCAGCGCACAGGCCGACGGATCGCGCATGCCCACCAAAATCCTGCCGTCCTACACCGCCGAGTGTGCGGCCTGCCACACGGCCTACCCACCCGGCATGCTGCCGGCCAAATCCTGGCAACGCATCATGAAGGGGCTGGACCAGCACTACGGCAGCGACGCCTCGCTTGATGCCCAAACGGTGGCCAACATCGGCCAGTGGCTGCAAACCCATGCGGGCAGCTACAAGCGCGTGGCCGAAGAACCGCCGCAAGACCGCCTGACGAAGTCGGCCTGGTTCGAGCGCAAGCACCGCAAGATCGACGCCGCCGTCTGGCAACTGCCCAGCGTCAAATCGGCCGCCAACTGCGCGGCCTGCCACACCGGCACCGAACAAGGCTTTTTTGACGACGACCACCTGCAACGCCCCGCTGGCCTGAGCGCCCGACAAAGCCGCGCCTGGAACGACTGAACCTTGAAAGAACACAGCATGAACAGCATGACATCTCCCCGCCCTGGCCCAGCTGGTGCCAACGCGCCACAGGCCCCATCACCCGCCAACGCCGCCACGCCAGCCGCCCCCCAAGGGCCTGGACGCCTGGTCATCGACGCCCCCATGCGCATGTTCCACTGGCTGTTTGCGCTGAGCTTTGTCGGGGCCTACATCAGCGCCGACAGCGAACACTGGCGGCTGGTGCATGTGGTGCTGGGTTACACCGTGGCGGGTTTATTGGCTTTTCGGGTGCTGTACGGGCTGGTAGGCCCTCGGCCCGCCAGGCTGAGCACGATGTGGCGCAAAGTCAGCGGCACCGGGGCCTGGCTCCAAACCCTTCAAGCCGCTTGGGCACCCGGTGGCCATGGGCAAAGCGTGGCCTGGCGTCAGGCGCCCATTTTGCTCATGGCCATTTCCTTGATGGCCTTGCTGGCGGTGGTGCTGCCACTCACCCTGACCGGTTACGGCAGCTTTCATGAATGGGGTGGCGATTTGGGCGGCGAGTGGGGCACCGAATTGCTCGAAGAACTGCACGAGTTTTTTGGCAACACCGCCCTGAGTTTGGTGGGCGTGCATTTGGCGCTGCTGGCAGGGCAAAGCTTCTGGCGTCAAAAGAACCTGGCCCTGCCCATGATCACCGGCCGACTGGAAGGCCGAGGCCCCGACCTGATTGCCAACAACCGGGTCTGGCTGGCGGTCCTGCTTTTGTTGGGTGTGCTGGCGTACATCGCCTGGGAGGTCTACAGCGCCTCGCTTTAAGGCCGCGTTATAGCTGGGCATAGCACGCATCCATCCAAGGATGGATGGTGTTGTCGGTCTGGTTTTTTTAGCATGGGTTTGCGCTGTCTCTGGCTTGTTGGCCGGGGCCGTGTGCAGCGTGGATCACCACGCCATTCCTTCATTTTTGGAGAAGTTCATGCCCGTGTTCAAGAAAATCCTGGTTCCCATCGATGGCAGCCCCACCGCCAACAAAGCGCTGGACTATGCCCTGCGCCTTGCCAAAGAGGCCCAAGCCAGCGTGCGCCTGCTGCACTGCGTCGACGAGTTGTCGCTGCTCAGCAGCTATGAGTATTCGGGTGAATTGATTCAGCAGGTCCGGCAAGCAGGCAACAAGGTCCTGCAAGACGGTCTGGATGCGGCCAAAAAATTGGGCGTGAGTGCCGACACTTTGATGGTGGACCAAGTCGGTCAGCGCTTGGGCCATTCGGTGGCCAATGCGGTTGGCGACTGGGGTGCTGACCTGGTGGTGGTGGGCAGCCACGGCCGCCGGGGCATAGGCCGCGTGTTGCTGGGCAGTGGCTCCGAACAGATTTTGCGCAGCAGCCCCGTGCCGGTCTTGCTGGTTCGGGGCTTTGACTGAAGCACTTGGCCCCGCATGGCGTGCACGCGCGGGCCGGTCAAGCGCTCAGTCGATCTTGGCGCCCGATGCCTTGACCACCTGGGCCATGCGCACATAGTCGGCGGCCAGCAACTTGCCGAAATCGGCATTGCTCAGGTCACGCGGCTCAATGCCTTGCTTGTCCAAGCGCGCCAAAATCACCGGGTCCTTGAGCAACTTGCTCACAGCGGCATGGATGCGGTTGGCCTGCTCGACGGGCACGCCTGCCGGGCCAAGAAAACCAAACCACGAATCGAACTGGTAACCCGGCAAGCCGCTTTCGGCCAGCGTGGGCAATTCGGGCAGGTATTTGCTGCGCTGCGGCGAGGTCACGCCCAACAAACGCACTCGGCTGTCCTTGGCAAAAGCCAAGGCACCAATGCTGGCGGCAATCACGGCCTGGGCGCGGCCTGACAACACTTCGTTGATGGCTTCGCCTGTGGCCTTGAGCGGAATGTGCACCACATCGATGCCCGCCAAACCGGTGAAGTAAGCCATGGCCAAATGCGTGGCGCTGCCCACACCCGCACTCGCGTAATTCATCTTGCCGGGGTTCGCTTTGGCATAGCGGATGAATTCGGCAGCGGTCTTGGCAGGCACATCGGGGTGAACCATCAGCACGTAGCTCGCGCTGCCAATGTGGGCCAGCGGCGTGAAGTCTTTTTGCGGGTCGTAAGCCAGCTTGGTGTACAGCGATCCGGCAATGTTGTGGCTGGCCGCTGCCGCCACCATCACGGTGCCATCGGCCTCGGCGCGGGCCACATAGCCGGTGCCCACGGTGCCGCCTGCACCCGCACGGTTTTCCACAATCACGGTTTGGCCCAAGGCTGCCCCCATTTCTTGCGACAGCGCACGGGCCAAGGTGTCCTGCACGCCACCAGAGGCAAAAGGCACCACGATGCGCACCGTTTTGGTGGATTGGGCTTGGGCCAGGCCCACCGCCGACAGCATGGCCATGCCGAGACTGGTGGCCAAAATTTCACGACGTTGCATCATTTGAATTTCCTTGAAGTTCGATCTAACCGTTAGACAAATCAGCCCACACACACCCGGTCGGCCAGGCGGCGCATGAAGCGCTCGCACCAGGCCAGTTGTTCCAGGGTGACCCATTCGTTGGGCTGGTGCGCCTGCGCAATGTGGCCGGGGCCACACACGATGGTGGGCACACCCGCCTGGTGGAACAGAGCAGCTTCCGTGCCAAACGACACTTTGCCCGCGCCACTGGCCGGGTCGACCTCGGCGCAGTCAAAGCACAGCTGCGCGATCTCGCTGTCGGCGGCCGTGGCAAAACCGGGCAGCACCGATTTGAGTTCGTGCGTGATGCCCGTGTCTGCCGCTACCGCCTGCATGGCGGGCACCAGGCTCTCGCCAAAGGCCTTGGCCCGGGCAAACAAGTCCTCGGGCGTGTTCATGTGGTGGTGGCGAATTTCCCAAGTCACTTCGCACTGGCGCGGGATGATGTTGAGCGCCGTGCCGCCCGCGATCACGCCGGTGTGGATGGTGGTGTGCGGTACGTCGTAAATCGGGTCAAACGGGCCGTTTTGCACCAGCTCGCGGTGCATGGTTTTGAGGTTGGCCACGAATTCGCAAGCGATCTCGACCGCGTTCACCCCCAAGGGGGTGAGTGAGGAATGCGCCTCAAAACCGTGCACCGTGGTTTTGTAAGCGTGCTTGCCCTTGTGCGCAATGACCACCTGCATGCCCGTGGGCTCACCCACGATGCAGCCCGCAGGCTTGAAGCCCTGGGCTTGCATGTCGGCAATCATGCGGCGCACGCCGATGCAGCCGACTTCTTCGTCGTAGCTGAAGGCCAGGTGAATCGGGCGCTTGAGTTTTCTTTTCAGCAACTCGGGCACCATCATCAAACAGGTCGCACCAAAACTCTTCATGTCGGTCACACCCCGGCCAAACATCTTGTCGCCGATGATCTCGACCTTGAACGGGTCGGTGTCCCAGGGCTGACCATCCACCGGCACCACGTCGGTGTGGCCTGACAGCACCAAGCCACCGATTTTGCTTTCGCCATCGTGCGCGGGCAGCGTGGCCCACAGGTTGGCTTTTTGGCCGCTGTCGTCGTAAGTGCGGCTGCAGGTGATGCCCAGGTCGTTCAGGTAGGCCTCGGTCCAGTCCAGCAGGGCCAGGTTGCTGTCACGCGAGACGGTGGCGAAGGCGATCCATTTTTCGATCAGGGGCAAGGCAGCCAGGTCGGCGGCTTGCACAGGGCTCAGGGCGGCGTGAGGAAGCGGTGCGTTCATGTGGGTCTCCATCAATGCGGGGGCAAACCGGGGGCTCTAACCCGGGACCGAGAAGCCGGCACAGTGAAGCCGGGACAACAACGCCGGGAAAACTGGACCGGAAAAATTGGGCCGGAACAGTTTTTGATCTTACAGGGCCGCGCCGGAGAATGCCGCAAGACCCGCCTGCCCGGCGTCACCTTGCCGACATGCGCAAGCGCCATCTGAGCCTAAAGTTTGTGCTTCTTTCACCCCGAACCCCAGGAGTTTTCATGGCCATTTATGAATTGCGCACCTACCACGCGATTGTGGGAAAGATGTCCGAGCTGGTCTCGCTCTACAGCAACGAAGGCTGGCCCGTGCTGTCCAAGCACCCTCCAAAATTGGTGGGCTATTTCACCGGCGATGTGGGCGCACTGAACCAGCTGATCCACGTTTGGAAGTTCGACGACGACAACGACCGCCGTGCCTTCTGGGCCGGGGTATATGGCGATGCGCAATTCATGGCCTTTGCCGCCAAGATCCGCCCGCTGATCCGCGAGCAGGAAAACAAGCTCATGCTCTCCGCCCCATGGGGCCCACAGCCCTGATCAGCGCCTGAGCTGTCCAGGTCAGTCACGCGGCTGCGCGCCTGCTGGGGCTGAAGCCTCCCGCCAACAGTGCCCAAGATCGGACTTTCAAGCACTGCAGGTCGGTCCCTCGTAGGAGCCCACCCCGTGGGCGATGGCTTGCAGGGCGATGCTGCCAGGGGCGTTTTCTTGAGGGCGCTTTTTTGAGGGCGTGTCCCACGCCCATCGCCCACGGGGTGGGCTCCTACGGGGGGGCGGACCTGTGGGCAGGTTCATTGAACCCAATAACCGCCATCCACCGGCATGACCACACCGGTGATGTTCAGGCACTGTGGATCCGCTCCCTTGAAATCTTGCGCAACAGCCAAGGCCTGGTTTCTTGTAGGAGCCCACCCCGTGGGCGATGGCTTGCAGGGCGATGCTGCCAGGTGCGTTTCTTGAGGGCGCTTTTTTGAGGGCGTGTCCCACGCCCATCGCCCACGGGGTGGGCTCCTACGGGGGGCGGACCTATGGGCAGGTTCATTGAACCCAATAACCGCCATCCACCGGCAAGACCACGCCGGTGATGTTCAGGCACTGTGGATCCGCTCCCTTGAAATCTTGCGCAACAGCCAAGGCCTGGTTTCTTGTAGAAGCCCACCCCGTGGGCGATGGCTTGCATCACGATGCTGCCAGAGGCGTTTTCTTGAGGGCGCTTTGTTGAGGGCGTGTCCCACGCCCATCGCCCATGGGGTGGGCTCCTACGGGGGCAGACGCATGGGCAGGTTCATTGAACCAGATAACCGCCATCCACCGGCAGGACCACGCCGGTGATGAAGCGTGCGGCCGGGCTGGCCAGAAACAGCACCGGATCGGCCACGTCTTCGGGCTGGCCCCAGCGCCCCAGCGGGGTGCGGCCCAAAATTTGCGCCGACCTTTGGGCATCGTCTTGCAAAGCCTGTGTCAAGGGCGTGGCGATCCAGCCCGGGGCCACCGCGTTCACGCGAATCCCGTCGGCCGCATAGGCAATGGCCAGCGACTTGGTCAGCTGCGCCACACCGCCCTTGCTGGCGCTGTAACCGGGCACCAGGCCACCGCCAAAAAAGCTCAACATTGAGGCGGTGTTGATGATGCAACCTTTGCGTGCTTTGAGCCCTTCACGGGCTGCAGCGCAGGCGCGCATGGTGCCATTGAGGTTGATGTCCACGGTTTGCGCAAACACCTCGGGGTCCAGCTCGGCTTGCCTTTGGATCACGCCAGCGCAATTGACCAGCACATCCAGCGCCGTGAATTGCCCCACATGGGCCTTCACATGTTCGGCCTGGCGCACATCCAGCACATGAAAGGCAATCAAGCGGTTGGCGGGCAAAGCTTGGGCCGCCTCGACCTCGGCGGCCGTGGCCCCGGTGGCCGTGACGCTGGCACCGGTGGCAGCAAAGGCCCGCGCAATGGCGGCACCGATGCCGCTGGTGCCGCCGGTGATGAAAACTTGGCGTTCGGTGTTCATGAAATGGCTCCCTGTTTGTTTCAAATGACCAAGGTGATTAAACCCTGTGCATGCCGGGCGCGTGAGCAACACAAAATGATTTTTTGCTGCCGCGCTTGAGCGCCGAGCACAAAATCCCGGTGCTCGATCTCGTCCGAAGCCTGCGCATCGTAAGGCACCGCACACACCCCGCACAGGCCGTCGCTGCATTTCACGTCGATGGCCACGCCCGCTTCGGCCAGCACCTCGGTGGCGCTGCGCTCGGCGGGCACTTGCAGGCGACGGCCTGTTTTTTGGAGCAGCAACTCAAACGGCTGGTTCACCCAGGCGTCGGCCTCGGGCACGCTGAAGTATTCGCGGTGCAAGGCGTCATCCGGCCAGCCGTGCGCGGTGGCGGCATCGAACACCCCGTCCATGAAGCGCGCCGCGCCGCAGGTGTAAACATGCTGGCCCGGCGCAAAGTCGGGCACAAGCTGCATCAAATCAGCGCGCTGGCCTTCGTCCTTGAAGTGAAACTGCACCCGATCACGCCAAGGCACTTGGGCCAGGTCTTTCAAAAAGCCCGCTGTGCTGCGGCTGGCCGCGCTGTAATGGAAATCAAACGGCTTGCCCAGTGCGTGCAGCCTGTGCGCCATGGCGATCATGGGCGTGACGCCAATGCCACCCGCGAACAGCCAGCTGTGCGTGGCGTCTTCGTGCAGCGCAAAGTGGTTGACCGGTCGGGTCACGAAGACCCGTCGCCCTTCGCGAAAAGCCCGGTGCATCAGCGCCGAGCCGCCACGCCCGCCGGACTCGGGCGGCTCGCGCAACACACCCAGCACATAGCGGCTGCGGTCGGCCGGGTCGCCCGCCAGGCTGTAGGGGCGCTGGTATTCGGGGGCAATCACCACGTCGATATGCCCGCCTGCCGTGAAGGGCGGCAGCTCGCGGCCATCTGGGGCTTTGAACTCATAACGCGCCAGGCCCTCGGCCATCTCTTCGCGTTTGTACAGAACGACCGGGAACACGGGCGGCTCGGCGGGCAAGGGCTGCGGCCCGGGGGCCAAGCCCTCGGTCTTGCCTGCCGCCAATTGGGCCTGGTATTGCTTGGGCGTGAGCAAAGCCTGGTAGCGGGCAATACCCTCTTCGCGGTTGACCGGGTAGGTCACCGGGTAAGGCTGCGGCATTTTGTCGGCCGGGTACACGGCCAAGGTCTGGTCTTCGTAGCGCAGGTCCAGGTCTTTTTGCAGGGTGCGGTGATGGGTTTGTGCGGCTTGCACATAGCGGCCCGTGGTCTTGTCCAGCTCGATGTCCCACCACCACTTTTTGACCGGGTTGATGCTGCCGCGCTCCATCAGGTCGTCGAGTTTGGCCAGTGCCGGTGCGGCAGCGGGCAGCTTCATGGCCACTTGCCGCCACAGGCTGTCGGCCAGCAGGCCTTCGAGATTCCAGGGGCAGGTTTTCATGCAGCGGCCGCACATGCCGCCTGCCGCGTTGGTGATGCGGTAGCGCGCGCATTTTTCGGCGTCGCTTTTCCAGATTTCGTAGCCGTTGTACATGAGCTTGGGGCCAGCGGTGATGGCCCCGGACGGGCATTCGCGGGCGCACTTGTTGCAGCTTTCACAAAAGCTTTGCAGGCCAAAATCGATGGGTTGGTCGGGGGCCATGGGCATGTCGGTGGTCACACTGCCGCTTTTCAGACGCGGCCCCAAAAACGGGTTGAGGATTACCTCGCCAATGCGGCTGACTTCGCCCAGGCCCGACAGCAGCAACAAAGGCGGCTGCAGCACATCGCCGTCCAGCACCGAATGCACCCGGGCCGAATAACCCAGCCGCCGGATCTGCTCGGCCACAATGCCGCCCATGAGCGAAAACCGCAAGTAAGCCCGCATGCTCTGCGCCACCGAAATCCAGTCGTCACCACTCGCGCCCTCCATGGTTTCGTGGCCCTGGTCGATCAGCAGGTTCACCGCGTTGGCGTGGTAGGCCGGCATGGGGTTGCCGCCCGCGTCGTGCGAGTAATAGGCCCACTCGGGCACGGCGCACAGGCCCACGGCGTCCACGCCCAAATAGTAAGAAGCGGCTTTCAAGTTGTCGGCATTGCGCTGCGGGTCTTGCGTGCTGGCGGCCACCGGGCCACGCGCCGCGCCAAACTGCAAGAGCAACAAAGCGCCCAGCGCCCGGCGCGCGCAGGCCCCGATGGGGCTTTTCATCACGTAGTGCGCATTCTTGGCGCTGTCTTGCACGGTCTTGCCCAAATCACCAAACAGGGCGCGGGCAAAAAAGTCCGCCCGTTTGGGGAAACGCGGCACCCGGTCGTGGTCGATGAAGGTGGTGGGTGTGGCCTGGCGCTTGAGCGTTTCAAACGGGTGAGCGCCTTGGCGAAACTCGCGCTGCGCGAACGCGTCTTGGTGAAATGCGCTCTTGAACGTGCCCAGCCCCAGCCACCAAGCCGGGCCGTGGCTTTGCCAGCGGTTTTGCTGAGGGTCCAGCGCCTGGTCGGGGGCCAGCGCCAGCGTGGTGCTGACAGCGGCCAAGGCATAGCGCTGGCCCACATAGGGGTTGCTGCCATCGGGCAGCGTCAAGCCTGCGGCCAGGGCCAAACGGCCCAAATCCACGTCGCTGCAGCTGGCGCTGTGGGCGCGGGCCTCGTGGCCCAGCATGCGCAAATAGGTGGACAAGAGCACGGCCGTTTGCGCCGCCAGCACGGCAGCGCGTTGCGCCTGCGTGCCCGCCAGCCAGTCGCAACCGGGCTCGCCGGGTTTGGGGTCGCGCGCAAACTCCACCAGGATCACGATGGCGTGGCGGTGGTGCGCTATGGGGCCGTGCACCGTGCGCGCCGACTCCAGCACATCGGCCAGGATCATGTCCAGTCCGGCCGCAAAACTGGCGGGTTGGCTTTGCGCCAACTCTTCGCCCAGAGCGGGCACGGCGGGGTTGCGGATCGGCTCGGCCAGCCAGGCCGATGCAGGCAGCGCGCACATGCCCATCATGGACGCATCAAAGTAATAACCCGCAGCCTTCAGGTGCTGGGCGCGTTCGGTCAGGTCGGCGGGAATGTCTCCCGGCTGTGGGTTCACGGCCCCGTCGCGTACCAGGTCGAACATGGCCATGTAACGCGCCATGGCGTGGGCCAGCGATTCGGGGTTGTCGTGCGCAAAACGCAAAGCCTGCATGGGCGGCAGGGCGCTGTCGTCGGGCGTGGCCGTGGTGCGGCGCAAACGCTCCAGCGGGTAGGGCCCGAGATGAACGGGGCGGTCGCGGTAAGAAAACAAGCGCATGGCGGGTGGCCCTTGAGATGGAAGACGCGCTTCAGTCGCCCACGCGTTGACCGGTGACTTTCACCACCTCGGGTTGGATCTCGACCATGCCATAGGGCCCGACCACTTCACCTTGCAGCGAAGCGCCTTGCACCCGGGCCTGAACGGCTTTGAGCTGCCCATCGGCCTGGACAAAACTGAAGTACAAGTCAGCGCCGTGCAGGCGCGCACCCAGCAGAGGTTGCGTTTGCCCGCCCCAGCTCAGGGTGCCGCCCACGCGTTGGTGGCGCTGACTCAGGCGCAGCACAGCAGGCCCTTTTGGGGCCAGGCCCTGCACCGACCATTGGCCTGCGACCGGGGCGGGCACGGTCCAGAAATAGCCCGTGTGGGTGCCTGCGCGGATCACCTGATCGGGCTCCCAGTCGCCCATCGAAAACGTGTTGGACAGCACGCGTGTCCCCGGCCGCATGGCCAAAATGGTGGGGCGCAACTGCGCGTTCAGCTCTTCCAGCAGGTACAAGGTGACCACCGTGGCTTTGGAAAAGTCTTCCTTGAAGATGTCACCATGCACGATGCGCACCCGGTCGGCCACCCCTGCACGCTGTGCATTGCGCTGGGCCAGAGCGGCCAGGTCCTTGTTGTATTCGATGCCCCAGGCCCGCGCCCCGAACTGCCGCGCCGCCGCGATCGGGATCTTGCCGTCGCCCGCGCCCAGGTCAACCACCTCGTCATCGGGGCCGACCCGCGCAGCCGTCAGCAGCTGAGTCACCAGCTCATCGCGGGTGGGCAGCCACATCACGTCTTTGCCCATTTGCCCGAGCTTGGGCGCATAGGTTTCGGGGGGCAAACTGCTGCAGGCTTGCAAAAGCATCAACGACGAGGCGAGGATCAGGGTGCGGCGTGTGGAAAGCATGGCGTGGAGGCAAAAATGATGGGGCCTGAACAGGCATTTGCTTGAGGTTAACGCGAACGACCAGCCGCTGCAGTCGCCGTCGCTGCTGCTCCCCGTGTTCACCCTGATGCAGGTTTCTCTTAGAATTTGTATGATGACCTGATCAATTTCCTTCAGGAGCCCCCCATGCAACGCAGAAACTGGATCGTGGCAGCGACCGTCTTGGCCATGGCCACGCCTTTTCTGGCCTCATCGGCGCTGGCGCAAGCCTGGCCCTCCCGCCCCATCAAGCTGGTGGTGCCCTTCCCGCCGGGTGGCCTGATCGACAACATGGCCCGCCTGGTCGCCCCCAAGCTGGCGCTGGAGTTGGGCCAGCCCATCGTCATTGACAACAAACCCGGTGCCGGGGGCAACCTGGGCGCAGCCGAAGCGGCTCGTGCGGCGGCCGATGGCTATACGCTCTTGATGGCTTCGCCGCCGCTGACCATCAGCCCGGCGCTGTACAGCAAGCTGCCCTACAAACCCGAACAAATTGCGCCAGTGGCCTTGCTGGGCCGTGTGCCCAATGTGCTGATGGTCAACCCGGCTTCGGGCATCAACAGCCTGGCCGAATTGACGGCTTTGGCCAAGTCCAAGCCGGGTCAGCTCAATTACGCATCCAACGGGCAGGGCACCTCGCTGCACCTGAGCGCCGAGCTGTACAAAAGCCAGTCGGGTGCATTCGTCACGCACATCCCTTACCGGGGCGCGGCAGCGGGCCTGACCGGCTTGATGGCGGGTGAGGTGAACATGATGTTTGACAACCTGCCTTCGGCCCTGGGCCTGATCAACGGCGGCAAGCTCAAGGCCCTGGCCGTGACCACGCCCCAGCGCAGCAGCGCCTTGCCGGGCGTGCCCACCATGGAAGAGGCCGGCATGAAGGGCTATCAGGTGTTTGCCTGGTTTGGCGTGGCCGCACCCGCAGGTTTGCCTGCCCCGGTGCAGCAAAAACTGGAACAAGCGCTGGAGCGCGTGGCCAGTCAACCTGAGGTGAAAGCCGCCATGCTCAAAGCCGGTGCCGAGCCCGCTTGGGCCAACGCGCAAGGCCTGGCCAGCTTCATGCAGGCCGATACCGCGCAATGGAAAAAAGTGGCGACCTTCGCCAAGATCACGCTGGATTGACCAGCGCGATTGACCAACATGCGCGTTGAGCGCTTGACTCTGGAGAGATGACATGACAACAGTAGGTTTGATCGGTTTGGGGGCCATGGGCTCGGGCATGGCCGCTTCGCTGCGCCGTGCGGGGCACAACGTGCATGTGTTTGATGTGCGCCGCGAGGTGGCTTCTGCGTTTGCACAAGACGGCGGTATGGCGCACGACTCACTGGCCTCGTTGGGTGCAACGTGCGATGTGATCGTGTCGGTGGTGGTGAATGCCGCGCAAACCGAGAGCGTGCTCTTTGGCGACGGCACCACCCCCGGCAACATGACGGGTTGTGCCGCCAGCATGAAGCCCGGCAGCGTGTTCGTGATGTGCTCCACGGTGGACCCGAACTGGTCGGTGGCTTTGGAAGCGCGCCTCGAAGCCATGGGCCTGCGCTATGTGGACGCGCCCATCTCGGGCGGTGCAGCCAAAGCAGCGTCCGGCCAGATGACCATGATGACGGCAGGCAAGCCTGAGGCCTATGCCGTGGCCGAGCCGTTTTTGAACGCCATGGCCGCCAAGGTTTACAAGTTGGGCGACAGCGCGGGTGCGGGCAGCAAGGTCAAGATCATCAACCAGCTGCTGGCGGGCGTGCACATTGCCGCTGCGGCCGAAGCCATGGCGCTGGGCCTGCGCGAAGGCGTGGACCCGGCCGCTTTGTACGAGGTCATCACGAACAGCGCGGGCAACAGCTGGATGTTTGAAAACCGCATGGCCCATGTGCTGGCGGCCGATTACACGCCGCTCTCGGCCGTGGACATTTTTGTGAAGGATTTGGGCATCGTCCTGGACATGGCGCGTGCCAGCAAGTTCCCGCTGCCACTGTCCAGCACCGCGCATCAAATGTTCATGCAGGCCAGCACGGCGGGCTTTGCCAAAGAAGACGACAGCGCGGTGATCAAGATTTTTCCGGGCATCGAGTTGCCCAAAGCACCGGGCTGAAACCCTGTGTAGGAGCCCACCCCGTGGGCGATGGTTTTTGAGGGCGTGTTCCACGCCCATCGCCCACAGGGTAGGCTCCTACAAAATGCAATCGCCAGCAACAAGAGATTTGACATGAGCACTTTGAAATTGGGTTTGAAACTCGGCTGCATTGCCGACGACTTCACCGGTGCCACCGACCTGGCCAACAACCTGGTGCGCTCGGGCATGCGGGTGGTGCAGACCATTGGCGTGCCCGCAGCGCCGCTGGCCGCTGATGTGGATGCGGTGGTGGTGGCGCTCAAGTCGCGCACCATTCCTGCGGCCAAGGCCATTGCGCAATCGCTGGAAGCCTTGAAGTGGTTGCAAGCCCAAGGGGCGCAGCAGATCTATTTCAAATACTGCTCGACTTTTGACAGCACGCCCGAGGGCAACATCGGCCCGGTGACCGAGGCGCTGATGGACGCGTTGGGCACAGACTTCACCATCGCCACGCCCGCTTTCCCTGACAACGGCCGCACGGTGTTCAAGGGCTATTTGTTTGCGGGCAATGTGCTGCTGAATGAAAGCGGCATGCAAAACCACCCGCTCACGCCCATGACCGACGCCAACTTGGTGCGCGTGATGCAGGCGCAAACGAAGCGCAAAGTGGGTCTGATCGACTACAAAACCGTGGCGCTGGGCGAAGCGGCCATCCGCGAGCGCATTGCCACGCTGCGTGCAGAGGGCGTGGGTGTGGCCGTAGTGGACGCGACCAGCAACGACGACCTGCACCTGCTCGGACCTGCCTTGAAGGACATGCCGCTCGTCACCGCCGGTTCGGGTGTGGCCATTGGCCTGCCTGCCAACTTTGGCCTGAAGCCTTCGCTGCAAGCGAGCCAGTTGCCAGCGGCCAGTGGCTTGCAGGCGGTGGTGTCGGGCAGCTGCTCGGTGGCCACCAACGCGCAGGTCGCGCACTTCAAAAACACAGGTCGTCCAGCGAAGGCCATCCATCCGGCCGACTTGATGAACGGGCAAAGCGATGCCGTGGTGCAGCAGGTGCTGGCCTGGGCCGCGCCGCTGCTCAAGGGCGGCCCGGTGCTGGTCTATTCGACCGCCGAACCCGACGCCGTGAAAGCTGTGCAGGCACAGCTGGGCGTGGCCGAGGCCGGTGCTTTGGTAGAACATGCATTGGCCTCTGTGGCCCGTGGCTTGGTGGACCTGGGCGTGCGGCAGTTGGTGGTGGCCGGGGGCGAAACTTCGGGCGCTTGCGTGCAGGCGCTGGGCATTGCGCAGCTGCAAATCGGCCCACAAATCGACCCGGGGGTGCCTTGGTGCCATGCGCCTTCAAGCAACGGCGGTGTGCACATCACGCTCAAGTCGGGCAACTTCGGCACCGAAGATTTTTTCAGCAAGGCGTTTGACACTTTGCATTGAGATGCAGGAGCGCACCCCGTGCGCGATCACTTGTGCACCACAAGCGACTGAATCGCGCACGGGGTGCGCTCCTACAATGAAACACCGACTTCCGGAGACCGTGCATGACCGAATCCCAAGCCCGAGAAGAGATCTGCCGAACGGGCCGCAGCTTGTTTGAGCGCGGCTATGTGCACGCCACCGCAGGCAACATCAGCGTGCGCCTGGACGATGGTTTTTTGATCACGCCCACCGATGCCTGCCTGGGTTTTCTGGACCCGGCTCGACTGGCCAAGCTGGACCTGAACGGCGAGCAAATCAGCGGCGACAAGGGCAGCAAAACCATCGCACTGCACCGCCAGATTTATGCGGCGGCTTGCGAGCACGATGCCGACACGCGCTGCGTCATCCACACCCACAGCACCCACTGCGTGGCCCTGAGCCTGAACGCCCACGGGCCTGAGTTGCTGCCCCCGATCACGCCTTACTTTGTGATGAAAGTGGGACATGTGCCGCTGGTGCGCTACCACCGGCCGGGCAGTCCGGACGCGGCCAAGGAAGTGGCCGTATTGATCCGCAGCCACGCCGCGCAAGGCACGCCGATCCGTGCCGTGATGCTGCCGCGCCTGGGACCCAACGTATGGCACAACAGCCCTGCCACGGCCATGGCCACGCTCGAAGAACTCGAAGAAACCGCGCGGCTCATGCTGCTGCACCCGGACACCCCGGCACTGCAAACCCATGAACTCGATGACTTGCGGCAGGCATTTGGCGCACGTTGGTGATGCGGGCATCCTCTGTTTTAACTGTCAACCGGCACCCTGTGACCTGCTTCACAGCGCCTGGGCCACGCTTTTCCGCGCCAGTGACACGTTTTCCCGAGCCTGTGCCACGCTCATCGCCCACAGGGGTGGGCTCCTACCCGGGAGTTCCCCTCGGAAATTCGGGCTGTGCCAAGCCCCAACCGCCAAAAGCCCAGGCCATCGGCCTTTGTAGGAGCCCACCCCGTGGGCGATGGTTTTCAAAATGGGCGCCCCACCTGAGTTTTCAAAACTTGCGCCACACCTCCTGCTCCTGCTCAGGCTGACAACCTGCAAGACTTCATCTACCAGCGCCTCCTCCACCTCTCATTTTTGAAAGTTCAACATGCCCCATTTTGCCGCCAACCTCTCGATGATGTACCCCGACCTGCCGTTTCTGGACCGCTTTGAAGCGGCCGCCAAAGATGGCTTCAAAGCGGTGGAATATTTGTTCCCTTACGCCTTTCCAGCGCAAGAGTTGGCCGCCCGGTTGCAGGCCAACGGCTTGCAGCAGGTGCTGTTCAACGGCCCTCCGGGCGGCACCGACACCGACAGCTTCGCCAAGGCCTGGGAGACGGGCCAACGTGGCACCGCCAGCGTGCCCGGGCGCGAGGCCGAGTTCCGCACGGGCTTTGCACAAGCTTTGGTTTATGCGGACGCCCTGAACTGCCCGCGCATCCACGCCATGGTGGGCTTGCGTGCAGAAGGTGCCAACGCCGAAGCCGCAGACGCCACCTTGGTCAGCAACTTGCAGTGGGCCTCTGCAGAAGCCGCCAAAGCCGGACGTGATGTGCTGATCGAGCCCATCAACACCCGCAGCGTGCCGGGTTTTCACCTCAACCGGCAAGACCACGCGCACCGCATCGTGTTGGCTGTGGGCGCCCCCAACGTGAAAGTGCAGATGGACCTGTTCCACTGCCAAATCGTGGAGGGCGATTTGAGCGCCAAGATTGCCCAGTACCTGCCCACGGGCCGGGTGGGCCATTTCCAGATCGCCGAAGTGCCGCACCGCCACGAGCCAGGCACGGGCGAAGTGAACTGGACGCACATCTTCCAGACCATTGACCGTGTGAGCGCCGAATGCGGTTGGGACGGTTGGATCGGGTGTGAATACAACCCGGCCGACGCCTCAGCCGGTGGCACATCACGGGGCCTGGGCTGGGCACGGCCTTACCTTTGACAGAAGTGGCAGCGCCCATGTCCGGTGTGGGTGGTTAAAACGGATCAGGGCGTGTGCCACGCCCATCGCCCACAGGGTGGGCTCCTACAACACAACCGGGCAGGGTGACGGTTTCGCCCACGGGGTGGGCTCCTACACCGGACCTCAGGTTACGGTCCCCGCTCACGGGATGGGCTCCTGCAAAATCCGCTCTTTTGTAGACATGATGGATGACCTGCCCACCTGACAAACGTGGGTTAAGTTGATGGGGTGCGAAACCTTTATCAACCCAGTGCCATAACTCAGGAGGCAGGTCATGAAACAGTTTAACGATATTTA
>Ga0255139_1000044_pt1 | contig 53825 bp, 49 predicted proteins | sample Law_Colum_RepB_8_FD_188549 | JGI IMG/M metagenome (GOLD analysis project Ga0255139, IMG submission 188549) | Freshwater microbial communities from St. Lawrence River, New York, United States - Law_Colum_RepB_8d | ecosystem: Environmental > Aquatic > Freshwater > River | place: USA: New York...
CCCCCAAACCCCTGGCCCCCCAGCGCTACACCACCTGGACCTTTGGTGAACTGCCCGAGCTGATGGAAATCAGCAAAGGCGGCCAGACCCTGATCGGCTTCCCTGCGCTGGTGGACGTGCAAGACGCCGTGACCATCGAGGTGTTTGACGAGCCCGATGTGGCCGCCGCCAAAAACCGCGCTGGCCTGCGCCGCCTGTTTGCGCTGCAGATCAAAGATGCGCTCAAGTACCTTGAGAAAAACATCCCCGACCTGCAAAAAATGGCCGTCGCCTTTATGCCGCTCGGCACGGCAGATGAGCTGAAAACCCAGATCATCGACGTGGCCCTGGACCGCGCCTTTTTGCTTGACCCGCTGCCCAATGACGAGACCACCTTCAAGCGGCGCATCGAAGAAGGCCGGGGCCGCCTCACCTTGATTGCCAACGAAGTGGCCCGGCTGGCGGGCACCATCTTGCTGGAGTTTGGCGCGGCCACCCGCAAGATCAAGGACACCAAAAACGCCCCCGACGCGACGGCCGACTGCTCAGCGCAACTGCAACGCCTGATGCCCAAAAATTTCATGGCCGCCACCCCGTGGCCGCAGCTGCAGCACTACGCCCGCTACCTCAAGGCCATCACCCAGCGCCTGGACAAATACCGCGCTGACCCCGCCCGCGACGCCCAGCGCCTGTCGGAGTTGAAGCCCCAAGAACAACGCTACTGGCGTCTGGTGGCCGAACGCAAAGGCGCCCAAGACGCCCGCATGCTGGAGTTCCGCTGGCTACTGGAAGAGTTGCGCGTGAGCTTCTTCGCGCAAGAGTTGCGCACCCCGCAGCCGGTGAGCATCAAACGGCTGGAGAAGGCTTGGGGGCAGTTGAATCATTGAAGGCAGGTATCCCGAAGAATTCATTTTCCAGGCCAGCCCCACCAGCGGCAGTGCCACATCAGCCAAGCGGCCTGCGCCATCCTGAAACACATCTACCCCCGGCTACCAATACGCCAATGCAGGCGTGAGGCTGATGGACCTGCATCCGCCCAACCGCCAACACTCACACTGGACTTGGCCTAGACAGCCCAGCACAAGCCGGGCGTCTTGGGGTTTTACAGTCGGTATTTCTGGCGAACGCGCTCAGCGTCCGAGCAGACTTTTTCTGGCTGCTCGCCCATCAGATCGGTGAGTGCATTCAATTCGGCAGCCAAGGGGGCAAGGTGAGAAGGGATGGGGGCGGGCCTGGCCACCAGCACGAATCCGATTTTGTCTTTTTGCAGTCGCACAGGCCCCGATTCCCGCTTCAGGCGCGTGTCCAGGGCTTCACTCAGGTATTCCATTTGGCTTTGTGCTTTGTCTTGCGGACATTCAGAAGCCACGAGCGCAGGACTCAAGGCGAGCAAGGCCAAGGCGGGGGCGCAGCGTTTCAATGCCGTGTGAAAAAAGCTCATTTTGTGCCTTCCGTTTTGTTTTTTGCAGCGGCCACTGCGTCCAGGTAAAGGGGTTGCACCTTGGGGGCGATGGCCAAAATATCGTTCACGCGATCGGTGCCCAAGGGGTGGGTGCTCCAAAAGGCGCTTTTGTTGGATGCACCTTCTTTGGCCGATGCCGCCATGCTGCGTTGCCAAAAGGCGGAGGCGGCCAGCGGGTTGTAGCCAGCGCGGGCCATCAATTCCAGGCCCATGCGGTCGGCCTCGTGTTCCAACTCGCGGCTGTTGGGCAAGTTGGCCATCGCGTGTGCGCCGATCTGGCTCACGTCCTGGGCGGTTTTGTGCAAATTGATGCCGGTGGTCAGTGCCAAGCCAATGCTCAACACAGATCCCAGCCCGGAGGCGACCGAGTTGTTGCGCGATTTGGTCGAGATTTTTTCTGCGGTGTGGTCACGCAGCGCATGGGCTATTTCGTGGCCAATCACGGCGGCGAGTTCGTCGTCGGATTGAACGGCTTCGAGCAAACCGGTGTAGATCATGATCTTGCCGCCTGCCATGCAGTAGGCGTTGACTTGGTCGACCGACAACACATTGACTTCCCATTGCCAGTCGACGGCTTCAGCGCGAAAGGCTTTGGCGTGCGGAATCAGGCGGTTGGTGATGTCCACCACACGTTGCTTGGATTTGGCGTCTTCGTTGACGGCGCGTTGGCTCAGCGCTTTGGTCAAATTTTCGTTGTAGCCTTTGGCGGCGTCCGTCAAGACGCGTTCTCTGACCCCATCAGAAAAGTATTGTTTTCGATCGATGCCGATGGCACCGCCATCGGTGGATGACACGGAGGCGCAGCCGCTCAAGAGGCTGATCGCGAGGAGTGTTGCTGCACGTTGCAGCGTGGTTTGCTGGGTTTTCATTCCATTATTTTATTACCAAAGTATTCAAAATTAAGTTGAATCAAAGGCACTCATGGTCAAAATGCGATGCGCCATTCCCGGCAGAGCGCCAAGCAGGGTTATTGCCAAGCGCACAGACCCCGCTGCTAGACTCTGCCCGTGCCGCAAAACCAAGACCTCCCAGCCCCAGATTCGCCCATCGACATCGTTTATTTGTGGGTTGACGGTAACGATTCGACTTGGCGGGCCAAGCGTCAGGCCGCCTTGCAGCAACTTCCCAGCGATTCCAATGCCGCCATGGCCCGCTACAGCAATGTGGAGGGCCGTTTTCGTGACAACCACGAACTGCGTTACAGCTTGCGTGCGCTGGAGCAGTTTTTCCCCCAGCATGGCCATGTGTACATCGTCACCGATGCCCAGGCCCCCGACTGGCTGCGGCCTTCAGACCGGCTGACGCTGGTGGACCACCGTGATTTGATGCCCGAGGCGTCTTTGCCCACTTTTGACTCGGGCCACATCGAGTCCTGGATTCACCACATTCCAGGTTTGTCCGAGCGGTATTTCTATTTCAATGACGATGTGTTTTTTGGCGCGCCGGTGCAGGTGGAGGACTGGTTCCATGCCGACGGTTTTCATGTCACCTGGTCCGACGACCCCGAGGTCACCGACGAGGCCATGCGCATGGACGCGACCTCACTGGAAAATGCTTGCCGCCTGTCGATCCAGTGGCTGAGCGACAAAGCCCGCTCAGGTGCGCCCGCGCTGCGCGAGCAAGACCCTTTGTACCAAAGCACGTTTCGCACTTTTGCGCATTCGCCTCGGCCCATGCTCAAGTCGATTTTGCTGGAGCTCGAGGACACGGCCCCCGAGTTGTTCGCTGCGGTCCGGTCCACTGTGTTTCGCAGCTGGGACAAACCGACCATCGTGTCGGACTTTGTGCTGCGCTGGGCTTTGGCGCACGGCGTGGCCACTTTGCGGCCTTACCGTCATCGCTATGTGTCGACGGGCGAGGCCGATCAAAACGCGCAGCTTCAAGCCTTGGTGGCAGAGTTTGGTGCGCTTGAATTTTTCTGCATCAACGACACCACCGACGATGCGCAAACCAGCGACCCGCGCTTGCAAAATGTGCTGACGGTGTTGCAGTCGATCTTGCCCACGCCTTCGGGCTTTGAAAATCCGACAGCTTTGGCGCAAACCTTGGGTGCCAGCGAGGTGGCGGCACCTGCTCATCAGGCGCATGCTCCGGCGGCAGATGCGCCACAGTCCACCAACGCTGCGGGCCTGGCCCAACGAGCTTGAAGGGTGGGCGTCGCTTCAGCGCAATGACGCCAGCGTGAGTGGGGAGGGCGGCAAGGGAAAATCTTCTGACGCATCTGACAACGCCGTGCCCACGCCTGCCACAAAAGCCGTTTGGCTTTGCAATTGGTTCAGCCCCGATGCTTGGCCGGGGTTGAGTCCCAAGTGCTTGGACTTGCGCCCACGAACACGCATGCGCCAGAGCCTGAACGAGCGGGCTTTCAGGGACGCACGCATCAGCGCAATCACCTGCGGCTCGTTCAGGCCAAACTGCTGGGCAATGGCTTCAAAGGGTGTGTCGTCTTGCCAGGCCATGGCGATGACGCTGGACAGGTCCGCTTCGGACAGCGTGGCGGTGATGGTGTCAGTTTTTTTCACGTGTTTCTTCAGAATGATGGATCCGGCCACTTGAAGTCTTGAGCAGAAAATGGATTCTTGTGTAGGCACCCACCCCGTGGGCGATGGGCGTGGAACACGGCCTCCAAAGCCTTGCCCTCCACAGCATCACCCCGCAAACCATCGCCCACAGGGTGGGCTCCTACAAAAAATAATAAATGCAGGGCTGACAAACACAGCAGCAATTCAAACGTCATGGGCCGAATCAACACGGCTGCCGGGACGGTCACTGTGCTCCACTTCAAAGCCGTCGGCCACAAAGGCCGGGCCTTTCATCAACATGACGATCACGCAGCCGATGGCGGTCGTCAACACCAGTGTCCAGTGCAGCACCACCACGCCGACGGCGATGTAAAACCATTGGGTCAGTTCGCGCTCTGATGCGGGCGTGGAGGGCTCGGGCGCGGCCAGACAGGCCAGGCCCACCCAGGCCATGGGCAGCAAGGTGCCCGCCAACGTGATCCAGGGCAGCTTTTTCCAAAGCGCCCATTCCAGGCCTGGTGCAGACCGTTTAAAGCCGGGTAATTTGTTGAGCCAGTTCACGCTGTCTTTCGGGCCGGTCAGCGCGCCGACCGCTTGTGAAACCAGCGTTGCAAGCCGGGGCGACATTTCAGGAAGGCCCGGTAAGCCAATTCCATGAGCGGTGTCACGCCTGGTAATTGCCCTAGGCGGCCGAGCCAGCGCCAGCCGGGCATGGTGAGCCAAAGCGCGACAAAAGCCGCAGCGCCGCTCAGCAGGGGCCCATCACCGGATTGCACATGAAAACGGGCCATCAGCCGTGCACGCGCTTCGGGCGTCAAATCTGCCGCGCTGACGTCCAGCCAGGCCACGGGCTGCAAAGGGGTGAGTGCCTGGTACATGCCGATTTCGCGTTGACACAAGGGGCAAGAGCCGTCGAACATGACCGTGAGCGGCCCACATGCGGGGCTGGCCTGAGGGTCGCTGGATGTTGGCAAAGCGGGGGTGGCGGTAGGGGCGGGTTTCACAGGAGCACTTTCACCATCAACCAAAGACCCTGCGATAGGCAGCGCCTGATGACGGGAGAAGGTGTTTTTACCGCATACCGGGAGGAGGCGTCCCCGATCTGTGTCAATGATCTTGCGCGGGACAGGGCAAGAAGACGGGGATTCAGGCTGAGCGGGTTCTGAACGATGCGGCCAATGCCACCGCTTCTTTGACGTCAATGCAAATGCCATCGGCCCCCAGGCTGCGGGCGTCGTGCTGCTGCAGCGTGAAGATGGGGCCGCCCAGCAAGACACCGGGTTCGGGGTTGCCCGAGGCGGCTTTGAGCGAGCGGATCAAGCCGGGCAGTGTTTTGAGTTGCGCCTCGGTGCCGCACGAAATGCCGATGACGTCAAACCATTCATTGCTGACCGCGTGCTGCAGTTCTTTTTCACTGACCGAAATCTCGATCACCACGTCCCAGCCGGCTTTGCGAAAAAAGTCCGACACGATGGTCATGCCCAAAAAGTGCTGCGAACCCGGAGCCGATGCCAGCATGATGCGCTGCATGTCGCCGCCCAGTTGCGGGCCGCTTTGGTATTCAAAGCCCAGCCGGTGCGTGACTTCGTGCATGCACACCAGACCTCGGGTGACTTCGGTGAAGTCGCACAGGTCTTGCTCCCACAAAAGGCCCAGCTGGCGAGCTGCTGGCGCGATCAGCTCCAGGAAAATGCGGTCGGTGGTCACGCCATCGTGGAGCAAATGGTCGATGAACTGTGTGGTTTCGCTGGCCTGACCGGATTTGCTCAAGGCCACAAAGCTGGCCACTTGTTTGGGTGTGATGGTGGGCCCTGACAGCGAGCCAGCGCCTGTAGCCGCCAAATCCACACGGTGTGCCTGTACCAGGCGCGGGATGATTTGCGCTTCGATCACTTCGGTCAAAGATTTTTTGCATTCATCTTGACCGTTCGATGAATCGGCGTTGTTCGACTGCAGCTTGAACGGGTTCATGCTTTGCCCGATGGAAGACATCAGAGTCAACAAGTCACGGGCTTGTGACTTCAAGGGGTTGAAGTAAAAGCCCGGTGGATTAAGGTACATCAAGTGATTCCAGAGTATTTTTTGACCTTAACGCTTTAAGGCGGGTGCTGCAAGGCTTCAAGACCTGACTGACCTAGGGGTTATCACCCATCACGGCGTGCGGGTTCTGGGTGTGCCTTGGGTTGGGTAGCCAGGGTGTATCCCCAAAGCACGGGCCCAAAGCTGTGGATAAGTCCATGAACAAGCTTGCCAGGGCGCATGCCTGTTGGTGCTGCGGTAGATGCCTGAAAAATAAGCAGTTGAAGGGCTTGTCGCGGACTCAGCCGATGGGCTGGCGCGGGCTTGTTTTGCGGCTATTCTTGGTGCCTTAAGCGCTGGCTTGGCGTTTGTTTTTGGCTTGTTTTAAAGAGTCTCCACCCGAACGCTTCTCGCAACCCCGACCGCATGACCGCCTCCTTGATCGCTCCCGGCTTTTTGGCCCTGCACAGTCACCGCTCCGAGGTGCTGGCCGACACTTTGTCCGCCTGGCTGGCGCGCCAGCCTTTGGCCCCGCTGGAGCAAGAGGTGGTGCTGGTGCAAAGCAACGGCATGGCCGAGTGGATCAAGATGTCGCTGGCTGGGCAGGGCCCCAAGGGGGTCTGCGCCGCCACCCGGGTGGAATTGCCTTCGCGCTTTTTGTGGCGCACTTACCGGCAGGTGCTGGGCGCTGCCCATGTGCCCCCTGATTCGCCGCTGGACAAGCTGCCCATGACGTGGCGCTTGATGGCTTTGTTGCCCAGCTGCGTGGGCGATGCGGTGTTCAAGCCCGTGGCAGGTTTTTTGCGCGGCACCCAGGCCCATCCCGAGCCTGACCGCTTGCTGCAGCTGGCCAGTCGCCTGGCCGACTTGTTTGACCAATACCAAATTTACCGCCCCGACTGGCTCGAAGACTGGGCTGCCGGACGCCATGTGTTGCGCAAGCTGCCGGGGCAAGCCGTGTTGCCCGGTGACGCCAAAGGCCAATTGCCTGAAGACCAGCTGTGGCAAGCCGAGTTGTGGCGGCGCGTGCTGGCCACGCTGTCCGAGACAGAAAAACAGGCCACCCGGCCCGCCTTGCATGCGCGGGTTTTGGCCCGTTTGCAGTCGGGCGAGCCCCTGGCCAGTCCGGTGGCGAGGCGTGTATCGGTGTTTGGCATGAGCCACATGCCCAGCCAGTTGCTGGAAATGCTGGCGGCGCTGGCAGCACACAGTCAGGTTTTGCTGGCCGTGCCCAACCCGTGCCAATACCACTGGGGCGACATCATGGATGGGCGCGATGCGTTGCAGGCCGAGCGCAGGCGGCACGGCTACAAAAAAGAGAATTTGTCGACCATGCCTTTTGAGCAGATGCATTTGCACGCGCCGGCCTTGCTGGCGGCCTGGGGGCGGCAGGGGCGCGACTTTCTTCGCCAGCTGGATGCCTTCGACGACCTGCAGGCCGCGCAAGAGCGCATGCCGGGTCAGCGGCTGGACTTGTTTGACGATGTTCCGGGTGCCGATGGCAGCCGTTTGCTCACGCAGCTGCAAAACCGCATACGCGACCTCAAATCAGCGCAAGACCCGGTGGATGCGCCGCTGCAAGCAGACGACCAGTCGGTGGTCTTCAAAGTGGCGCACAGCCCGGTGCGCGAGCTGGAAGTACTGCACGACCAACTCTTGCAATGGTTTTACGAGCAGCCCGATGTCACGCCGCGTGATGTGGTGGTGATGGTGCCCGACATCGAAGTCATGGCGCCGTCCATCCGAGCGGTGTTTGGCCAGTACAAACGCAGCGATGCGCGCTTCATTCCTTTTGACATTGCCGATCTGGGCGCGCAGGCCAGCAGCCCCCTGATCCACGCTGTGCAATGGTTGCTGGCCTTGCCGCAGCAGCGCAGCCGCATGAGCGAGCTGGTGGCTTTGCTGGAAGTGCCTGCATTGGCCGCTCGCTTTGGCCTCAAGCCCGAGCAGTTGCCTACGCTGACGCGCTGGATGGCGGGTTCGGGCATCCGCTGGGGCTTGTCGGCGGCGCACCGTGCTGGTTTGGGTTTGGCCAGTTGTGGCGAAGACAACGCGGCGCTGTTTGGCGTGCAGCGCATGCTGATGGGTTATGCCTGTGGTGCCGATCCCGTGCCTGGCGATGCGGCCATCGACCCGTATGCCGAGGTGGGCGGGCTCGATGCCGAATTGGCCGGCGCTCTGGCGCACCTGCTGCAGGCCCTGATGGACTGGTGGCAGCACTGCGCCACACCGGCCACGCCGCTGCAGTGGGCCGAACGCGGCCGCGCCATGCTGGCCGCCCTTTTCAAGGCGCAAGACGATGCCGACCGCAATGCCCTGTCGGCCCTGGATCAGGCCTTGAGCGACTGGAGCCGCGCCGCCGACCAGGCCGATTTTGCCGACGCCGTGCCGCTGGCCGTGGCCCGTGGGGCCTGGCTGGAGGCGCTCAAAGTGCCCAAGCTGGAGCAGCGCTTCAGGGCGGGCGGCGTGACCTTTTGCACGCTGATGCCGATGCGGGCGATCCCGTTTCAGCGGGTGTGCCTGCTGGGCATGAACGATGGCGATTACCCGCGCCGCAGCCCGCGTGCTGACTTTGACTTGTTGGGACTGCCGGGCATGAGCCGACCGGGCGACCGCTCGCGCCGTGACGATGACCGCCAGTTGATGCTGGAAGCCCTGTTGTCGGCCCGCCGCACCTTGTATGTGAGCTGGAGCGGGCGCAGCGTGCGCAACAACAGCGAGCAACCGCCTTCGGTGCTGGTGTCGCAGTTGCGCGACGAGATCGATGCACTGTGGGGACAGGGCAGCGCCAACCGACTGACCACACTGCACCCGCTGCAACCATTCAGTCGAGCTTATTTTGAAGAGGGCAGTGCGCTCAAGACCTATGCGCGCGAGTGGCGCGCGGCGCAGGTGACCGAGCCTGTGGCCGATGTCACGGCCCAGCCGCACCCCTGCGAACGGATGTTGCCGCCCCTGGACGCGGCCAACGGGGTGCCCTTGATCACGTTGGCGCAGTTGTTGAATTTTTTGCGCAGGCCTGTGGCCAGTTTTTTCAGTCAGCGTTTGCAGCTGAGCCTGACACACGACCGCACCGAACTGCACGACGAAGAGCTGTTCAGCCTCAACGGCCTGGACTTGTACGAACGCATGGACCAGGCCCTGCAGCGTTTGCCTGCAGACCTGTGCGCCGAGACCGTCCCCCGGCATGTGCAGGCCGCCGTGCAGCGCTTGCGCCTGGCGGGCGACCTGCCCATGGCGGCCGTGGGCGAGCACGAAGCCCGACGCCTGACGCAAGCGCTGCAGCCCCTGCTGGTGTGCGGCTTGCAAGAACGTGCCCAGTGGCCCGAGTTGGCGGGGCGTGCCCTGATCGACCACCTGCACGCCGGGGTGCGTTTGCAAGATGCGCTGGCAGGGCTGCGCCAACGCGTGGAGGGTGATCGCTTGCACACCGCGTGGGTGGAGATGCGGGCGTCAAAAATAGCTACCATCAATGCCAGGAACGAGGCACGGGCATTGCCCGACAAATTGATCGGCCCCTGGTTGACCAGCCTGGCCGCTGCGGTCATGGGCTTGCCCCTGCACGGTGTGCTGGTGGGGCGCAATGCCATCGTGCGCATCCAGCCCATGGGGCCAGAAGCGGCCCGCCAGCAGCTTGATGTGCTGCTGGCGGTGTATGCCGAGGGCATGCGCTGGCCTTTGCCTTTGCCGCCCTTGGTGGCACTGCAATGGCTCAAGCACAAAGACAAAGGCATCGACAGCCTGAATGCGCTGTCTGACTTGTACGAAGGCAACGGTTACGAGCAAGAGGGCGAAGCCCGCAAGGATGCGGCGCTGTACCGCACCTACCCCACGTTGGATGATTTGCTGGCAGGCGACCATTTGGGCCGCCTGGCCGAGGCGGTGTACCGCCCGCTCAAGCAATGGGCCGAAGGCCTGCAGGCTGAAGCTTTGGCCGATGCCGAGCCGGACGATGAAACCGAGGGGGCCTCATGAACACCGACAAGACGCACGACAGTCAAGACCTCAACGCTTTGCGCTTTCCGCTGTGGGGCAGCCGCCTGATCGAGGCCAGTGCAGGCACTGGCAAGACCTGGACGATTGCCGCTTTGTATGTGCGTTTGGTGCTGGGCCATGGCGCACAGGACGGGCAAGCCTTGCGCGCACTCATGCCGCAAGACATTTTGGTGATGACTTTCACCCGAGCGGCCACGCGCGAATTGTCAGACCGCATCCGGGCCCGCTTGACCGAAGCCGCACAGGTGTTTCGTCAACCCGATTTGCTCAAGCCGGAGGACCTTTTTTTGGCGGACTTGCTGCTGGACTACGCTGACCAGGTGGCGCGTGAGAAAGCGGTCTGCCGCCTGTCATTGGCCGCGCAGGCCATGGACGATGCGGCGGTCTACACCATCGACGCCTGGTGCCAGCGCATGCTGCGTGAGCACGCTTTTGACAGCGGCAACCTGTTTGAAGAAAGCCTGGTGGCCGATGAGGCGGCGCTGCGCCTGGAGGCGGCGCAAGACTATTGGCGCGAATCTTTGTACCCCATGCACTTGCAGCAAGTCGGTGAGGTGCTGGACATTTGGCGCGATGTGGCGGCGCTGGAGCAGGACATGCGCCAGTTGCTCAGCGTTGAGGGATTGCCCGAGGTTCCGCGCGGCCAAACCTTGGCCGATGCGCTGGCGCAGGCAGCCCTGGAACGGGCCGAGGCACTGGCCAGGCTCAAGCAGGGCTGGCCCGCGCAGGCCGATGCTTTGCGCGATTGGCTCGACAGCACGCTGGCCGAGAAAGATTCAGGCTGGAAAAAATCGCTGCTCAAATCGGCCCACTACACCAAATGGCTGGACGCCCTGAAGCACTGGGCGCAATCCGAGGGTGGCTACGACGAGCTGAAAAAGGCCATGGGGAAAACCGGCTGGGACCGCTTCACACCCGAGGGCATGGCCGCTTGTCGTGAACCGGATGCCAGTAGTCCTGGCACTTTGCCCGCGCAGTGTCAGGCTTTTGCCGATCTGCAGGTGGCCTTGCAAACCTTGCCCCAAGCCAAGGTGGCCGCCCGCATTCATGCCCGAACGCGGGTGGCCCAGCGGCTGGCCTGGCTCAAGCAGCGCACAGCGCAATTTGGTTTTGCCGACATGCTGCAGCGCCTGGATGCGGCTTTGCAGCGCGGCCAAGCGGGCGAGGGCAGGGGCGGCGAGGACGGGGACAGCGGTGAGGGCGGCGAACGCCTGGCGCGGCGTTTGCGCGAACAGTTTCCGGTGGCGATGATCGATGAGTTTCAGGACACATCGCCGCTGCAGTTTCGCATTTTTGACCGCATTTATCGCACCGCAGACAACCTGCCCGAGGCTGCGCTGCTGCTGATTGGGGACCCCAAACAATCGATTTACGGGTTCAGGGGGGCAGACATTCTGAGCTATCTGGCCGCACGCCGCGCCACCGTGGGGCGGCATTACATGTTGGGCACCAATTACCGGTCAACCCAGGCCGTGGTGGATGTGGTCAACCGCTGGTTCGAGGTGGGCGAGTCGCGCTCGGCGCAAGGGGCTTTTGGCTATGCCGCGCGAGATGGCAGCAACCCCTTGCCGTTTCAGCCCGTCCAGGCCAAAGGCCGGGACGAGGTGCTGCAAAGCGGGGCCCAGGCCGTGCCCGCCATGACGCTGGTGCACGCCCCTGAATTGGCCAGCAACCGCGATGCGATGACCCACATGTCAGCCCTGTGCGCCGAGCAGATTGTGGCTTGGCTCAGCGATGCACAAACCCGTTTTGTACAGCCTGGAAAAGCCGACCAGAGCTTGAAACCCAAAGACATTGCCGTGCTGGTGCGCACCGGCAAAGAGGCCGCAGCCGTGCGCCATGCCTTGCGCGAGCGGGGGGTGGCTTCGGTGTATTTGTCCGACCGGGATTCGGTGTTTGACAGCGATGAAGCGGGTGATCTGTGCCTGTGGCTGCGTGCCGTGGCCGAGCCGCAAGACATGCGCCGTGTGCGTGCTGCGCTGGCCACCCGAACGGTGGGCTTGTCTTTGCCAGAGTTGCACCACATGGCACAGCAAGGCGATGCGCTGGATGATTACGCCGAGCAAATGCGCGCCTTGCGCCAGACCTGGCAAACCCAGGGCGTATTGGCCATGGTGCGGCAGTCGCTGCATGCCCTGAATCTGGCCGCGCGTTGGCGCGGTCAGGCCCAGGGCGAGCGCCGCTTGACCAATGTGCTGCACCTGGCCGAGTTGCTGCAATCGGCCAGCACGCGGCTCGATGGCGAGCAGGCGCTGATCCGTTGGCTGGTGCAGCAAATGGACGAAGACGGTGAGGGGGATGAGCAGACCGTGCGCCTGGAGAGCGATGAAGACCTGGTGAAGGTGGTGACCATTCACGCCAGCAAGGGCCTGGAGTACCCGGTGGTGTGTTTGCCCTTTGCGCACAGCCACCGGGTGGTGCGGGCCGACAAGACCACCGTGCTGAGCCTGACCGACGCTCAGGGCGAGCGGCAAAACCAGTTGCAATTCACCGCGCAAGACGCGCAGCGTGCCGACGCTGACCGCCTGCGCGAAGACCTGCGCCTTTGGTATGTGGCGCTGACCCGCGCCCGCCATGCGCTGTGGGTGGGCTGGGCCGCTGTTCAAAAACCACGCGGCAAGGAATGCCAGAACCACCTGAGTGCCGCCGGTCGTTTGGTGGGGGGCGATGCGCCTCACGAAGCGCATGAGTGGGGTGATTTGCTGAAAGCCTTGTGGACCGATGCCCAAGGTCAGCCGCTCCAGGTTCACGGCCAGACCGCCAGTGGCTTGCCAGGCTTGAGCCGTTTGCAGCGCGAAGACCATCGCCCCGCCTTGCGCGACGCCTTGGTCTGCACTGCAGCCATCGACAAGCGCTGGACGATTGCCAGCTTTTCACGCCTGACCCGCGACCTCTCGTCCCAGCCTGTGCTGCAAGCGGCTTTGCACATGGCCCCGCCCCGCCCGGCGGACGACGAGCCCCTGCAAGAGGACGCAGCCATGCCCGTGGCGTCGTCCGCATCCTTGTCCCCGTGGCACGGATTTACCCGTGGCCCGAGCGCAGGCAACTTTTTGCACGACCAGCTGGAGTGGCTGGCCGCAGACGGCTTCGCCTTGCAAGCTGGAACGCCCACCGCCGAGCGCTTGCTCAAACGCTGCGAGCGTGCGGGTTTCAAGGCGCAGGCCGATGCCGTGGTGACTTGGCTGGCGCGGGTCGTGGCGCAGCCTTTGCGCGGACCGAATGTGCCGCTCAATGGCTTAAAAAATCTGTTGCCCGAGATGGAGTTCTGGCTGCCCGCAGACCGATTGCACGCGCGCGAAATCGACGCCTTGTGCCAGCAGCATTTGCTGCCCGGTGTGAGCCGTCCTCAATTGCCCGATGCCCAGCTGCATGGCATGTTGATGGGATTTGCCGACCTGGTGTTCGAGCATGAAGGGCGCTATTGGGTGCTGGACTACAAGTCCAACCATTTGGGCCCTGACGATGCGGCCTACACGGCGCAAGCTTTGGACCAAGCCATGGCCCACAGCCGCTACGAGGTGCAGGCGGCGCTGTACATGCTGGCTTTGCACCGTTTGCTGCGCGCCCGATTGGGCGCGGCCTACCAACCGGCGCAGCATTTGGGCGGCGCGGTGTATTTGTTTTTGCGCGGCATCGACGGGCCAGTGGGTGGCTGTTGCACCCTGACTGCGCCTGTGGCCTTGCTGAATGGACTTGACGACATGCTGGGACACCACAACGTTGCCGCTGCACAGCCAGGGGAGGCCGCATGAGTGTGCACAAGACCCCGCGCGCCGCCTGGTCGGCACAGGCCGCACAAATGGATTGGCTGAACGATTTGCCCGCAGTGGGCTTGAGTGCCAACACCACCTTGCAATGGTTGCATGCCTGGGCCGAGCTCGGTTGGTTGCGGCGGCTGGACAGCGCGCTGGCCACACAGTTGCATCGGCTGGATGAGGCCACGCCCCCGGCCTTGCTGGTGGCTGCTGCCATGCTGGCACACATGGAGGGGCGTGGACACACCTGTTTGTCGGTGCTTGCACTGAGCACGCCCCCGGTGGACATGTTGGGCTGGTCGACCGATCAGGTGCAAGCCCCGCAGGGCTTGCAAGCACTGTGGGCGCATCTGCCGGGTGACGTGGCGGGCTGGGTGTCGGCTTTGCAGTCAGCGCCTGGCGCTTACTTGCGCCATGCCGATGCGCCTGACCTGGGCCAGCCCTTGGTGTTGGGCGGATCAAAGGATGCGCCCTTGCTGTATTTGCGCCGCTACCGCGCTTACGAAGAGCGCGTGGGTCACCAATTGCTGCAGCGTGCACAAAGCTTATTGCCCGTGCCCGAGGCTTTGGCTCGGCAGTGGTTGGACCGGTTTTTTGGTCACCCTGCGCAGACTGCTCCAGCGCCCAAGCAGGGCAGCGCGGACGAGGACCAGACCGATTGGCAAAAACTCGCGTGTGCCGTGGCTTTGCGCGCGCAACTGGCGGTGATCACCGGAGGCCCCGGCACAGGCAAGACTTACACCGCCGCACGTTTGTTGGCCTTGCTGCTGGCGCTGCACGATGGCCCCAGCCCCTTGCGAGTGGCTTTGGCTGCACCCACGGGCAAGGCAGCGGCTCGCCTGAAGCAGTCGATTGATGGCTCGCTTCAAGCGCTCAAAGCACAAGCGGCCGAGCCAGCAGCTGACGCAGCAAACCCTGCAGGCACCCGAGCGCTCGATCTGGACACCTTGATCCAGCGCATGGGTCCGGCCCGCACTTTGCACTCGCTGTTGGGCGCGCGGCCCGAGACCCGCATGTTCAAACACCACGCGGCCAACCCGCTGGATGTGGATGTGCTGATCGTCGATGAAGCGTCGATGGTGCACCTGGAAATGATGGACGCCTTGTTGCAGGCTTTGCCCCCCCACGCGCGCTTGGTCCTGTTGGGCGACAAGGACCAACTGGCGTCGGTCGAGGCGGGTGCTGTGCTGGGCGATGTGTGCCGCGATGCCGCTCGCGGCGGCTACCAGCCCGAGAGCCTGCGTTTTGCTCAGGCCGTGGCGGGCCAGACGCTCGCCTCGCGATTCCACGCAAGGGCTGCGCAGGCGGTGTCTGCGTTGGCGCAACAAACCGTGATGCTACGAAAAAGTCGCCGTTTTGATGGCCCGATAGGTCAGCTGGCTTTGGCCGTGAATGCGGGTGACGCCAACGCTGCTTGGGCGTGTTTCGAAGCTGTCTCCGACTGCCAAGTGAATGCCGATGCACAGCGCCGTCCCGAGGCAGCCAGCACAACACCGCTTCAGACGCCCGTGCCTTTGCTGGCTTTGCAACCTGCCAACACCCAGGTGGTGTGTGAACTGGCGGTGGGTCGTCAGCTCAATGGCCTGGCCGCAGCCCCGAGCGCCTCGTATGCAGACTATCTGCAAAAAATGCGCGATTTGTCTGCAGTCCAAGATGCCGCCGTGCACGCGGCTGTGGTGGCCGAAGTGCTCAGAAGTTTTGACCGCTTTCGCATTTTGTGCGCCGTGCATCAAGGCGACTGGGGCACCACTGCCCTCAATGCGGCCGTGCAAAAGACGCTGGCCGATGCGGGCTGGCTCAAGCCGCAGGGCGAATGGTTTGCCGGTCGTCCGGTCATGGTCACGCGCAACGACACGCAACTTGGGGTGTTCAACGGCGATGTGGGAGTGGTCTTGCCCAATCCGCAAGGGGTGCTCAAAGCCTGGTTTCTGGATGGCGAACAGCTGCGCTCGGTCAGCGTGTCTCGCCTGGCCCATGCCGAGACCGCTTTTGTGATGACGGTGCACAAAAGCCAGGGGTCCGAGTTTGAACACACGGCCTTGGTGTTGCCGCCGGGTGCTGCCGAACTGCTGTCGCGCGAATTGGTCTACACCGGCATCACCCGCGCACGCCAGCAGTTCACGCTGATCGAAGGCCAGGCGGGTTTGCTCAATGCGGCCATCGCCCGTCCCAGCGTGCGGGCCAGTGGTTTGCGCCAGTGGTGGGGGGCTTGAGGGCGCGACCGCGCACAAACTTCAGTAGGCGTAGCCTTCGCAAGCGCCCGCATTGGGTTTGCCTCGGCATTCACGCAAAAGGCGCTTGTCGCGCTCGGCCCTGTTTTCGCCAGAACCTTTGTCGCCAGCGGGTTTGGGGGCTTTGGCCTGCTTGGGTTTCTTGGCCATTTTTGTTTTCGCGGGCTTGTCAGCGCCGGTGGTGGCCGTAAAGTTGTCTGCTGCCCATGGCGCTGGTGTGACGCCGATCAAGCACAGGCTTAGCCCCAGCTTGCCGATGGCCGTGAATAAAAACTGTTTGTTCACCGTGTTCTCCCTGCCTGTTGTTGTGCTGTTCATCATAGGCAAGACCGGCACATCTGCAAGCGCTGATTCAAGCGCAGTGCAAACCCTGTGCAAGAGGCGACTCGTCCGCTGCGCGTCAGCCATTACGATGGCGGCATGAACAAAAACACCGCTCCTTTCATGCGCCAGGCTGTCCTCGATCTGGAAGAGTCCCGCATCCGTGAAGTCGCCAACGCGGGCATGGGCCGCCCCGATGTGCTGGCCTTCTGGTTTGGTGAATCTGACGAGGTCACGCCCGACATCGTGCGTCAGGCCGCCATCGATTCCATGCAAAAGGGCGAGACCTTTTATTCACACAACCTGGGCCTGCCTGAGCTGCGCCAGGCCGTGGCCGACTACATGTCGGCCTTGCATGGCCCTGTGGCGATGGACCGCATCGCCATCACTTCGGGCGGCGTGAACGCGCTGATGCTGGCCGCGCAAGCCCTGATCGATGCCGGTGACGAAGTGGTCGCCGTGACGCCCGTTTGGCCCAACCTCACAGCGCAGGCCTTGGTGATGGGCGCGAATCTGAAGTGCGTGTCGCTGCGTCCGGTCAATGGCCAGTGGCAGCTCGACATGGCAGCGCTCAAAGCCGCCATCACGCCCGCCACCCGCATGTTGATCGTCAACTCGCCCAACAACCCCACGGGCTGGACGCTCAGTCGCGCCGAGCAGGCCGAGATCCTGGCGCACTGCCGCCAAACAGGCACCTGGGTGCTGGCCGACGAGGTGTACGAGCGCCTTTATTACGAAACCGACACCGCCAACGGCTGTGCGCCATCGTTCCTGGACGTGGCCGAGCCCGATGACCGCCTGGTCGTGGTGCACAGCTTTTCCAAGAGCTTTTTGATGACCGGCTGGCGTTTGGGTTGGTTGGTCATGCCCGCCGCCATGACGCCCCACATGGGCAAACTGATCGAGTTCAACACCTCGTGCGCTTCGGTGTTCACCCAGCGGGCCGGCGTGGTGGCGCTGCGCCACACGGCCGACATCACGCCGCGTGTGGTGGCGCACCTCAAAGCTTGCCGCGACACTTTGGTTCCGCTGTTGCAGGCCGTGCCCGGTGTGCAGTTGGCCCCGGCCAAGGGCGGCATGTATGCGTTTTTCAAGCTCGACGGGCACCCCGACTCGGTGCAGACTGCCAAACGCCTGGTGGCCGAAGCCGGTCTGGGCTTGGCCCCGGGCGAAGCCTTTGCCCCCGAGGCCGCAGGCTGGCTGCGCTGGTGCTTTGCCTCCAAAGACCTGTCCAGGCTGACTGAAGGTGTGGAACGCCTCAAAGCTTGGCTGGCCAAGAATTAATCGGGATCTGACCCCAATTAAATTTGACCAGCTCCATGTTGATCGGCAGGTCTGTCGTAGGTCGGTACCTTCAGGTCCGACGTCGGTGGCTTGGCGCAGGCAGCATGTCGGAGCTGAAGCTCCTGACCTACGGGTTTTGAGGTGGTTTCGGGCTATAATCCGCCTGTTTTGCGATTTGCAAAGCGCACGCCATCCGCTTTTCCGGCAGTTGGCGCAAGTCATTAACCCGCTGAAATTCCTCAAGAATCCAGCGAAAAACAAGGAAATACCATGATTGCATCTTCAATCAAGGCCGAGGTCGTCAAGGCCAACGCACGTGCTGCCAACGACACTGGGTCCCCAGAAGTCCAAGTGGCTTTGCTGACAGCCCGCATCAACGAGCTGACACCTCACTTCAAAACACACGCCAAAGACCATCACGGTCGCCGCGGTCTGCTGCGCATGGTGAGCCGTCGCCGCAAACTGTTGGACTACCTCAAGTCCCGTGATGCTGACCGTTACGTTGCGCTGATCGCCAAGCTTGGCCTGCGTAAATAACCGTCTCTCCAGATGAAAAGCGCCTGAGTTAGTTCACTAGCTCAGGCGCTTTATTCTTTTTTTCAGTCGGAATTTGTCAGGGCGATCTCGCGCTGTGTCATTCCACAAGGCTTTCAACCGAAGGTTTTGTGGAATGGCATCGAGTTCAGAGCGTCAATTTCCGGGCCCACAGTGCAGCCTCATGCGCTTTTGTTTTCAGGAGTTCTGAACATGTCTATTTTTAACAAAGTCACCAAAACCTTCCAGTGGGGCCAGCACACGGTCAAGATGGAAACCGGCGAAGTCGCTCGCCAAGCCGGCGGCGCTGTGCTGCTCGACATGGAAGGCACCGTGGTGCTGGCCACCGTCGTGGGTTCCAAGATCGCCAAAGCCGGTCAAGACTTTTTCCCGCTGACTGTCGATTACATCGAGAAGACCTACGCTGCAGGCAAGATCCCCGGCAGCTTCTTCAAGCGTGAAGCCAAGCCCAGCGAGCACGAGACCCTGACGAGCCGTCTGATCGACCGTCCGATCCGTCCCCTGTTCCCCGAAGGTTTCTACAACGACGTGCACGTGGTCATCCACACCGTGTCCTTGAACCCTGAAGTGGACGCCGACATCGCTGCGATGATCGCCGTGTCTGCCGCTTTGTCCATCTCGGGCATCCCGTTCAACGGCCCCATCGGTGCCGCTCGCGTGGGTTACATCAACGGCGAATACGTGCTCAACCCTGGCCAGACCCAGCGCAAAGACAGCGTGATGGACCTGGTGGTTGCCGGTACCGAAGCCGCTGTGCTGATGGTCGAATCCGAAGCCCAACAACTGTCCGAAGAAATCATGTTGGGCGGTGTGGTCTATGGCCACGAGCAATCGGCCATCGCCATCAATGCGATCCACGAGCTGGTGCGCGAAGCCGGCAAGCCTGTGTGGGACTGGCAAGCGCCTGCCCGCGACACGGCTTTTGAAGCCAAGCTGGCATCACTCGCCGAAGAAAAACTGCGCGCTGCTTACCAAATCCGCAACAAGCAAGCCCGTACACACGCTTGCCGTGAAGCCTACGCTTCGGTCAAAGTGGCTTTGGCCGAAGAGGGCGTGGCCTTTGACAGCGTCAAGCTGGACGGCCTGATGTTCGAAATCGAAGCGCGCATCGTGCGCAGCCAGATTTTGGCAGGTGAGCCCCGCATCGACGGCCGCGACACACGCACTGTGCGCCCCATCGAAATCCGCAACAGCGTGCTGCCCCGCACACACGGCTCGGCCTTGTTCACACGTGGCGAAACCCAGGCTTTGGTCATCACCACCTTGGGCACCGAGCGCGATGCACAGCGCATTGACGCTTTGGCTGGCGAGTTCGAAGACCGCTTCATGTTCCACTACAACATGCCTCCCTTTGCCACCGGCGAAGTGGGCCGCATGGGTTCGACCAAGCGCCGCGAAATCGGCCACGGCCGTTTGGCCAAGCGTGCTTTGGCCGCTGTGCTGCCAAGCAAAGAAGAGTTTCCTTACACCCTGCGCGTGGTCTCCGAGATCACCGAATCGAACGGTTCTTCGTCCATGGCTTCGGTCTGCGGCGGCTGCCTGTCGATGATGGACGCCGGTGTGCCGATGAAAGCCCACGTGGCCGGTATCGCCATGGGCCTGATCAAGGAAGACAACCGCTTTGCGGTGTTGACCGACATCCTGGGTGACGAAGATCACCTGGGGGACATGGACTTCAAAGTGGCCGGTACGACCAACGGCATCACTGCGTTGCAGATGGACATCAAGATCCAGGGCATCACCAAAGAGATCATGCAAGTCGCTTTGGCCCAAGCCAAAGAAGCCCGCATGCACATTTTGGGCAAGATGCAAGAGGCGATGAGCACGGCCAACACCGAAGTGTCGGATTTCGCGCCCAAGCTCTTCACCATGAAGATCAACCCCGAGAAGATCCGTGACGTGATCGGCAAAGGCGGCGCCACCATCCGTGCGCTGACCGAAGAAACCGGTTGCCAGATCAACATCGCTGAAGACGGCACGATCACCATCGCGGCCACCGACGGCGAGAAGGCCGAAATCGCCAAGAAGCGCATCGAGCAGATCACCGCCGAAGTCGAAATCGGCAAGGTCTACGAAGGCCCAGTGACCAAGATCTTGGACTTCGGTGCCTTGATCAACTTGCTGCCCGGCAAGGACGGTCTGCTGCACATCAGTCAGATCGCTCACGAGCGTGTTGAGAAAGTCACCGACTACCTGAGCGAAGGCCAGATCGTCAAAGTCAAGGTCATGGAAACCGACGAAAAAGGCCGCATCAAGTTGTCGATGAAGGCGTTGTTGGACCGTCCTGCACAGGGCGGCCAATAATCATCTGTGGTGTTCGGGTGGCTCGTGTCACCCGGCCTGACATAAGGCTGCCCCATGAACGTCATTGAAATCCAAAGCTACGGCGCTCCCGAAGTGTTGGTGCCTGCAACCCGTCCCGACCCTGTGGCCGGGGCAGGGGAGTTGCTCATTCGCGTCTCGGCCAGCGGGATCAACCGCCCCGACGTGCTTCAGCGCTTGGGCCACTATCCAGTGCCTCCGGGTGCTTCAGACATCCCTGGCCTCGAAGTGGCTGGGGTGGTCGTATCCGGTGATGCGGCGGCCATGGCTGCTGCAGGCCTGGCGGTTGGTGACCGTGTCTGCGCCCTCGTTGCAGGTGGCGGCTACGCCGAGTTGTGCGTGGCCCCTGTGGCCCAGTGTTTGCCGGTGCCCAAAGGCCTGAGCGATACCGAAGCCGCCACGCTGCCCGAAACGTTTTTCACGGTGTGGAGCAATGTGTTTGACCGCGGGCGTTTGCAAGCGGGCGAGACCTTGTTGATTCAAGGCGGTACCAGCGGCATCGGTGTCACGGCCATCCAGATGGCCAAGGCGGCAGGTGCGACGGTGATCGCCACGGCGGGTTCTGACGAAAAATGCCAGGCTTGCCTGGCCTTGGGCGCAGACCATGCCATCAATTACAAAACCACCGATTTCGTGACCGAAGCCAAGCGCTTGACGGGCGGTGTGGGTGTCAACGTGATCCTGGACATGGTCGCTGGCGACTATGTGGCACGCGAAGTTGAGGCCTTGGCCGAAGACGGCCGTCTCGTCATCATCGCGGTGCAGGGTGGTATCAAGAGCGAGTTCAATGCCGGGATGGTGTTGCGCCGCCGCTTGACGATCACGGGTTCAACCTTGCGTCCACGCCCTGTGGCCTTCAAGGCGGCGATTGCCCAGTCTTTGCGCACCACCGTTTGGCCCTGGATCGAGTCGGGCCGCATCAAGCCGGTCATCCACAGCGTTTTTAGCGCGGTGGAGGCGGGTGGTGGACTGCCATCCGGAGCGGCGCAAGCCCATGCCTTGATGGAAACCAACCAGCATGTGGGCAAGATTGTGGTGACTTGGTGATGACGAGGCCAGTCAAGTTGATGGTCGGTAACTGGAAGATGCACGGCAGCTTGGCGGCCAACGCGTCCTTGCTCGCCGATGTGCTGGCGGGCATGGCCGATGTGCAGTGCCGTTCTGCGGTGTGTGTGCCTTCGGTTTACCTGGCGCAGGTGCAAAGCTTGCTGGCGGGTTCGTCCATCGACTTGGGGGCGCAAGATGTGTCTGCCCACCCTTTTGGCGCTTACACGGGTGAGGTGTCGGCTGACATGCTGCGTGACTTTGCCGTGCGTTATTGCATCGTGGGTCATTCAGAACGTCGTCAATACCATGGCGAATCGGATGTGTGCGTGGCCAGCAAGGCGCAGCGCGCATTGGCGGCGGGTATTACCCCCATCGTGTGTGTGGGTGAGAGCCTGGCAGAGCGTGAGGCGGGTCAGACCGAAGCGGTGGTCAAGCGCCAGTTGGCAGCGGTGATTCACGCCAACGGCCATTGCATCAGTGAAATTGTGGTGGCTTATGAGCCTGTCTGGGCCATTGGCTCTGGGTTGACGGCATCGCCTGAGCAAGCACAACACGTGCACGCTGTGTTGCGGGCCCAGTTGCAAGCGGCCACGGCCCACGCCGATCGCGTGTCGATTTTGTATGGCGGCAGCATGAATGCCGCCAACGCTGCCGAATTGTTGGCCCAGCCTGATGTGGATGGTGGCCTGATCGGTGGCGCTGCGCTGAAGGCGCCTGACTTTTTGTCCATGCTGAAGACGGCTTCGCGCTGAGTCTTTGGCCAACTTTTTTATTGATTCTTGGAGATACAGATGAGCATGGTGTTGACTTTGATTTTGGTGGTGCAGATGTTGTCGGCCCTGGCCATGATCGGTTTGATCCTGATTCAGCACGGCAAAGGTGCTGACATGGGTGCCGCCTTTGGCAGTGGCGGTTCGGGCAGCCTGTTTGGTGCCACCGGTGGTGCCAACTTCTTGTCACGCACCACGGCTGTTTTGGCGGCGGTGTTTTTTGTGTGCACTTTGCTTTTGGCCTATTTCAGCAACCTCCGTCCTGTGTCTTCGGGCAGTGTGCTCGAAGGTGCTGCCGTGACCGCACCCGCGGTGCCTGCAGATGCCAGCCCTGCCGCACAAATTCCTGGAAATGCCCCCGCTGCAAAGACCGACAACAGTGTGCCGCCAGCACCAAGCAAGTAAGCTTCGTATAAGCTTTGCTGCTGTGCACAAATTTCCGTGTTTTTGAAAGGAAATGGTCGGGTTTTCAGAGTAAACTACGGGATTGTCCGGAGAGCTAAATGTGTCACTTGGCGCACCTCATGCAATCTGGGCAAATGTATCCAGCCGTCGTGGTGAAATTGGTAGACACGCTATCTTGAGGGGGTAGTGGCGAAAGCTGTGCGAGTTCGAGTCTCGCCGACGGCACCAGACAAACAGAAGAGCTCAAGCCGCAAGGCTTGTGCTTTTCATTCGGTGATACCGTCAGTCTCAAGATGAACCTCGATCAATACCTCCCCATTCTCTTGTTCATTTTGGTCGGCATTGCTGTCGGCATCATTCCCCAGGTTTTGGGCTACATCCTCGGCCCCAACCGACCTGACGCGGAAAAAAACTCCCCTTATGAATGCGGCTTCGAAGCTTTCGAAGACGCTCGCATGAAGTTCGATGTGCGCTACTACCTGGTGGCCATTTTGTTCATCTTGTTCGATCTGGAAATCGCTTTCCTGTTTCCTTGGGCTGTGGCACTTAAGGAAGTGGGTATGGCCGGCTTTGTGGCCGTGGTGATTTTTCTGGCCATTCTGGTCGTGGGCTTTGTCTACGAATGGAAAAAAGGCGCCCTGGACTGGGAATGATCGTTCGCACAGACAACAGCATTCAGCCTGCTTAAGGACTAAAAATGATTGAAGGCGTGATGAAAGAGGGCTTCATCACCACGAGTTACGACTCGGTGGTGAATTGGGCCAAGACCGGCTCGCTGTGGCCCATGACCTTTGGTCTGGCATGCTGCGCGGTCGAGATGATGCATTCGGCCACTGCACGGTATGACCTAGCCCGTTTTGGTGCCGAAGTGTTCCGCGCCAGCCCCCGTCAGGCCGACCTGATGATCGTGGCAGGCACCCTGTGCAACAAGATGGCTCCGGCCCTGCGCAAGGTCTATGACCAAATGTCCGAGCCCCGTTGGGTGATCTCCATGGGCTCGTGCGCCAACGGCGGTGGTTACTACCACTACAGCTATTCGGTGGTTCGCGGTTGCGACCGCATCGTGCCGGTGGATGTGTATGTGCCGGGTTGTCCGCCTACAGCCGAAGCACTGATCTACGGCATCATCCAGTTGCAGCAAAAAATCCGCCGCACCCACACCATTGCGCGTGCTTGAGGGAAAGAAGACGATGACCGATTTCGCCATTCGCCCCGAAGACCTGCAAGACACCCTGGCCGCTGCCTTGGGTGATCGCGTGAGCCGCATCACCATCGCCTTGGGCGAGGTGACGGTGCATGTCGCAGCAGCCCAATACCTCGGCGTTATGCAGACCCTGCGCGATGCTGCAGGCTGCAAATTTGAACAACTGATCGACTTGGCGGGCGTGGATTATTCCGCTTACCGCGAAGTGGGCACCGATGGCCCACGTTTTGGCGTGACCGTGCACTTGTTGTCGGTCAGCCTGAACCAGCGTGTGCGCGTGAAAGTGCTGTGCCCTGACGACGATCTGCCGCTGGTGGACTCGGTCAACGAGCTGTGGAACTCGGCCAACTGGTACGAGCGCGAAGCCTTCGACCTGTTCGGTATCGTGTTCGAAGGCCACAACGACTTGCGTCGCATTCTGACCGACTATGGTTTCATCGGTCATCCTTTCCGCAAGGATTTTCCCGTCTCCGGTCATGTGGAAATGCGTTACGACGCCGAGCGCAAGCGTGTGATTTATGAACCCGTGAGCATCGAGCCGCGTGAGATCACGCCACGCATCATCCGTGAAGAAAACTATGGAGGCCTGAACTGATATGGCCGAAATCAAGAATTACACGCTGAACTTCGGCCCACAGCACCCTGCTGCACACGGTGTTTTGCGCTTGGTGCTGGAACTCGATGGCGAGGTGGTGCAGCGTGCTGACCCGCACATTGGTTTGTTGCACCGCGCCACCGAAAAGCTGGCTGAAAGCAAAACCTACATTCAGTCGCTGCCCTACATGGACCGTCTGGACTATGTGTCGATGATGTGCAACGAGCATGCTTACTGCTTGGCCATCGAAAAGATGCTGGGCCTCGAAGTGCCCATGCGCGCGCAGTACATCCGTGTGATGTTCTCCGAGATCACCCGCATCCTGAACCACCTCATGTGGCTCGGCTCGCACGGCAACGATTGCGGCAGCTCAACCATCCTGATCTACACCTTCCGCGAACGCGAAGACCTGTTTGACATGTACGAGGCCGTCTCGGGCGCCCGCATGCACGCAGCTTATTTCCGTCCTGGTGGTGTGTACCGCGATCTGCCTGACAGCATGCCGCAGTACAAGGTCAGCAAGATCAAGAACGCCAAGGCCATCGAGCAACTCAACACGAACCGCCAAGGCTCTTTGCTCGATTTCATTGACGACTTCACACAGCGCTTTCCCAAGTGTGTGGACGAGTACGAAACCCTGCTGACCGACAACCGCATCTGGAAACAGCGCACCGTCGGTATTGGCGTCGTTCCGCCTGAGCGCGCTCTGAATTTGGGCATGACCGGTCCCATGTTGCGTGGCTCCGGCTTCGCCTGGGATTTGCGCAAAAAGCAGCCTTACGACGCCTACGACAAAGTCGAGTTCGACGTGCCTGTGGGCAAGACCGGTGACAGCTATGACCGCTATCTGGTGCGCGTGCAAGAGATGCGCGAATCCAACCGCATCATCCAGCAGTGCGTGGCTTGGCTGCGTGCCAACCCCGGCCCGGTCATCACCGACAACCACAAGATTGCACCGCCTTCGCGTGAAGGCATGAAATCCAATATGGAAGACTTGATCCACCATTTCAAGCTCTTCACCGAAGGTTTCCATGTCCCCGAAGGCGAGGCCTATGCCGCTGTCGAACACCCCAAGGGCGAGTTCGGCATCTACATGGTGAGTGATGGGGCCAACAAGCCTTATCGCCTGAAAATTCGTGCCCCGGGCTTCGCCCATTTGGCCACCCTCGATGAAATGGCCCGTGGCCACATGCTGGCCGATGCGGTCGCGATCATCGGGACCATGGACATCGTTTTTGGAGAGATTGACCGATGATCTCTGAGTCAACCAAAGCGCGCTTTGCGCGCGAAGTCGCCAAGTTCCCTGCGGATCAAAAGCAGTCGGCCGTCATGGCTTGCCTGTCGATTGTTCAGCAAGAGCTCGGCTGGGTCAGCCCCGACAGCGAGCAAGTCGTTGCCGAGGTGTTGGGCATGCCTGTGATGGCGGTGCACGAAGTCACCACCTTCTACAACATGTACAACCAGAAGCCGGTGGGCAAATTCAAGCTGAACGTCTGCACCAACCTGCCTTGCCAGTTGCGCGGCGGTGCCCAGGCACTGGCCCATCTGGAACACAAGTTGGGCGTGCACGCGGGTGAAACCACGGCTGACGGCCTGTTCACCTTGCAGCCCAGCGAATGCCAGGGCGCTTGCGCCGACGCGCCGGTGCTGCTGGTCAATGACCGCCACATGTGCAGCTTCATGAGCCACGAAAAATTGGACCAACTCGTCGACAGCCTGAAGAAAGCCGAGGCCGCCTGATGAAAGTCGAACAAATTCTGAGCCAATTCCAGGCCACGGGCGTGGAGACTTGCTTCCACGACCGCCACATCAACCCGCAAATCTATGCGGGTCTGAATGGCACGAACTGGGGCATCAAAGACTACGAAGCGCGTGGCGGCTATGCGGCCTTGCGCAAGATCCTGGGCAAAGACGGCACACCACCGAACGCCGAAACTGGCATCGCTGGCATGACGCAAGACCAGGTGATTGCCACCGTGAAGGAATCCGGTCTGCGCGGTCGCGGCGGTGCGGGTTTCCCCACGGGCCTCAAGTGGAGCTTTATGCCCCGCCAGTTCCCCGGTCAAAAGTATTTGGTGTGCAACTCGGACGAAGGCGAGCCGGGCACCTGTAAAGACCGTGACATCATGGAGTACAACCCCCACACGGTGATCGAAGGCATGATCATTGCCGCTTATGCCATGGGCATCAGCGTGGGCTACAACTACATTCACGGCGAGATTTTCCACACTTACGAGCGCTTTGAAGCGGCTCTGGAAGAGGCTCGCGCAGCAGGTTACCTGGGTGACAACATCCTGGGCAGCACTTTCAGCTTTCAGCTTCATGCCTCGCACGGTTTTGGCGCTTACATCTGCGGCGAAGAAACCGCTTTGCTCGAATCGCTGGAAGGCAAAAAAGGCCAGCCCCGTTTCAAGCCACCGTTTCCTGCCAGCTTTGGCCTGTATGGCAAGCCCACCACCATCAACAACACCGAGACCTTTGCGGCAGTGCCCTGGATCATCCGCAACGGCGGTCAGGCTTACCTCGAATGCGGCAAGCCCAACAACGGCGGCACCAAGATCTTCTCGGTCAGCGGTGACGTGGAGCGCCCCGGCAACTACGAAGTGCCCATGGGCACGCCGTTTGCCAAGTTGCTCGAACTCGCCGGTGGCGTGCGCGGTGGCCGCCAACTCAAGGCGGTGATCCCTGGCGGCTCGTCGTCGCCCGTCATTCCCGCTGAGTTGATGATGAAGCTCACCATGGACTACGACAGCATCGCCAAAGAGGGCGGTTCGATGTTGGGTTCAGGTGCGGTGATCGTCATGGACGAGACCCGCTGCATGGTCAAGGCATTGGCCCGACTGTCTTACTTCTACTCGCATGAATCATGCGGTCAGTGCACCCCTTGCCGTGAAGGCACAGGCTGGCTGTGGCGCATGGTGGACCGCATTGAACACGGCCAGGGCCGCGCCAGCGACATCGACATGCTCGACAGTGTGGCCGGCAACATCATGGGCCGCACGATTTGCGCCTTGGGCGACGCAGCGGCCATGCCCGTGCGCGGCATGCTCAAGCATTTCCGTCACGAATTTGTACACCTCATCGAACACAAGACCTCTTTGGTCGGTGCCGATGCAACAGCGGTGAAGACCCATGGTTGAAATAGAACTCGACGGTCAGAAAGTGGAAGTTGCCGAAGGCAGCATGGTGATGCATGCCGCTGAAAAAGCAGGCACCTACATTCCGCATTTCTGCTACCACAAGAAACTCTCCATCGCGGCCAACTGCCGCATGTGTCTGGTCGAGGTTGAAAAAGCCCCCAAGCCCATGCCTGCATGCGCCACGCCCGTGACGCAAGGCATGATCGTGCGCACCAAGAGCGACAAGGCCATTGCAGCCCAAAAGTCGGTCATGGAGTTTTTGCTGATCAACCATCCGCTCGATTGCCCCATCTGCGACCAAGGCGGTGAATGCCAGTTGCAAGATTTGGCTGTGGGTTACGGCGGCAGCACTTCCCGCTACGAAGAAGAAAAGCGCGTGGTCTTCCACAAGGAAGTCGGCCCGCTGATCTCGATGGAAGAGATGAGCCGCTGCATCCACTGCACACGCTGCGTGCGCTTTGGCCAGGAAGTGGCCGGGGCCATGGAGCTGGGCATGTCGCACCGCGGCGAACACGCCGAAATCGAAACCTTCCTGGGCCAGACCATCGACTCCGAGTTGTCGGGCAACATGATCGACATCTGCCCCGTGGGTGCCTTGACCAGCAAACCTTTCCGCTACCACGCACGCACCTGGGAGTTGTCGCGCCGCAAGTCGGTCGCTGCACACGATTCGTCCGGTGCCAACCTGATCGTGCAGGTCAAGAACAACCAGGTCATGCGTGTTGTTCCACTTGAGAACGAAGAAGTCAATGAGTGCTGGATCGCTGACCGCGACCGTTTCTCGTACGAAGCGTTGAACGGAGCCGACCGCCTGACCCGCCCCATGCTCAAGCAAGGCGGTGAGTGGAAAGAAGTCGACTGGCAAACCGCACTCGAATACGTGGCCAACGGCCTGCGCAATATCCAGCGTGACCACGGTGCCAACAGCATTGGCGCATTGGTCAGCCCGCACAGCACCGTGGAAGAGTTGTACCTGGCCGGCGCGTTGATGCGCGGCCTGGGCTCTGACAACATTGATTACCGTCTGCGCAACGCCGAGTTTGCAGCCGCCGAAGGCGTACGCACCTTGGGTACTTCGATCGCATCGCTGTCTACATTGCAGCGCGTGCTGGTCGTAGGCTCGAACCTGCGCAAGGACCACCCGCTGTTTGCATTGCGCGTGCGCCATGCCGTGCGCCACGGCGCTGCCGTGAACCTCATCACCGACCAAGCCGCGTTCAGCCACGCCGATGCCTGGGCCATGCCCGTGGCCAACGCGGTGGTGACCGATGCCTTTGCTTGGGCGCAAACCCTGGCCGATCTGGCCGTGGCCATTGCTGCAGAAAAAGGCGTGCAAGCGCCTTGCGCAGGCACAGCGTCTGCTCAAGCCCAAGCCATGGCCAAGTCCTTGCTGGGCGGCGAGCGCAAGGCGGTCTTGCTCGGCAATGCCGCTGCGCACCACGCCAACGCTTCGACATTGCTGGCCTTGGCCAACTGGATTGCCGAGCAAACCGGTGCCAACGTCGGTTACCTCACTGAAGCGGCCAACACCGTGGGCGCGCAGTGGGTGGGTGCCCAGCCGCAAACCGGTGGTAAGCACGCAGGCCAAATGTTGGCTGGTGGCCTCAAAGCGGCCCTCTTGCTCAACACCGAACCCGAGTACGACAGCGCTGCTGGTGCGGCTTCGGCGCAGGCTTTGGCTCAGGCCGAGATGGTCGTGACCCTCAGCCCCTTCAAGGCCAATATGGCTTTCAGCGACGTGTTGCTGCCGATTGCCCCGTTCACCGAAACATCGGGTTCCTTTGTCAATGCCGAAGGCCGTCTGCAAAGCTTCCACGCCGTGGTCAAGCCTTTGGCAGAAACCCGTCCAGCCTGGAAGGTGCTGCGCGTGTTGGCCAATTTGCTCGACATCCCGGGCGTGGCTTTTGAGACATCTCAAGACGTGCTGGCCCGTGCCACAGCCAAGCCTTTGGTGGCCTCCAATGCCACACAGACGGCGATCAGTTTGTCGGGCACCACGCCTGCACCGGCGGTGGCTGCGATTTACCAACTTGACGGCATTGTTCGCCGCGCGCCGTCTTTGCAGTTGACCGCTGACGCACGCCAGGAGGTCGCAGCATGATTGACGCTCTGTACAACGGTGGCCTGAATCTGGTCGCTGCCAATTGGTGGGCCACTTTGGTTTGGCCTGTTTTGTGGATTTTGCTCAAAATCGTCGCCATCCTGGCACCCCTCATGGGCGCTGTGGCCTACCTGACGCTGTGGGAGCGCAAGCTCTTGGGCTTCATGCAGGTTCGTCACGGTCCTAACCGCGTGGGTCCCATGGGTTTGTTGCAACCGATTGCAGACGCCCTGAAATTGTTGACCAAAGAGTTGATCAACCCTTCCGCCGCCAGCATGGGTCTGTTCCGCTTGGGCCCGATCATGGCCATCATGCCGGCGCTGGCCGCTTGGGTGGCGATTCCTTTTGGTCCCGAAGTGGCTCTGACCAACATCAACACAGGTTTGATGCTGGTGATGGCCATCACCTCGATCGAGGTGTATGGCGTGATCATTGCGGGTTGGGCCTCCAACTCCAAATATGCTTTCCTGGGCGCGCTGCGTGCATCGGCTCAGATGGTCAGCTACGAAATCGCCATGGGCTTTTGCTTCCTGGTGGTCTTGATGGTCTCGGGCAGCATGAACCTGACCGACATCGTGCTGGCGCAAGGCAAGGGCCAAATGGCCCACATGGGCCTGGGTTTCCTGTCCTGGAACTGGTTGCCTCTGCTGCCGATCTTTTTGGTCTATTTGATCTCTGGCGTTGCCGAAACCAACCGTCACCCGTTTGACGTGGTCGAAGGCGAAGCTGAAATCGTGGCGGGTCACATGGTCGAGTATTCGGGCATGGGCTTTGCGATTTTCTTCCTGGCCGAGTACGCCAGCATGTGGCTCGTGTCCATCTTGGCCGTGATCATGTTCCTGGGGGGCTGGTTGTCGCCGATTGACAGCGCCTTGTTCAACTGGATCCCAGGATGGATCTGGCTGGGACTGAAGACTTTCCTGGTCGTGTCCATGTTCATCTGGATCCGCGCCACCTTCCCGCGCTTCCGCTACGACCAGATCATGCGTCTGGGCTGGAAGATTTTCATTCCGGTCACCCTGGTGTGGCTGCTGGTGGTGGGCGCTTGGTTGTTCTCACCCTGGAACATCTGGAAATGAGCGGCACACGACCATGACCACAATGACTGCTTCCTCTTTCTCGATCAAGGACTTCCTCAAGAGCTTCATGCTCGTGGAGTTGTTCAAGGGCATGGCCCTGACTGGACGCTACGCTTTCGCCCGCAAGGTGACGGTGCAGTTCCCGGAAGAAAAAACACCGCTGTCGCCACGTTTTCGTGGCCTGCATGCCCTGCGCCGTTATGACAACGGTGAAGAGCGCTGCATTGCCTGCAAACTGTGCGAAGCCGTCTGCCCTGCGATGGCCATCACCATCGAGGCCGGTCAGCGCGAAGACGGCTCGCGCCGCACCACGCGCTACGACATCGATTTGACCAAGTGCATCTTCTGCGGCTTTTGCGAAGAAAGCTGCCCGGTGGACTCGATCGTCGAGACCCACATTTTTGAATACCACGGTGAAAAACGCGGTGACCTGTACTTCACCAAGGACATGTTGCTGGCCGTGGGCGACCGTTACGAAAAAGAGATCGCTGCCGCCAAAGCCGCTGATGCTCCTTACCGTTGAACGCCGCCAAGTCCTGAACACTTAAAAAGACAGACCTATGGACGTCAAGACCGGTTTCTTCTACCTCTTCTCGGTGGTGCTGCTGTTTGCAGCCTTCCGGGTGGTCACCGCACGCAACCCCGTGCACGCGGTGTTGTTCCTCATGCTGGCTTTCTCGCAAGCCTCTGCCGTGTGGTTCCTCCTCAATGCCGAATTCCTGGCCATCTTGCTGGTGCTGGTGTACCTGGGGGCGGTGATGGTGCTTTTCTTGTTCGTGGTGATGATGCTGGACATTGGCATCGACACTGTGCGCAAGGGCTTCTGGAAAAACTTTCCACTCGCCGCCACTTTGGGTGCCATCGTGGCCTTGGAGATGGCCGCTGTGCTGTTGTCGGGTTTCCGCTTGACCGAGGCACCTGCCATGGCCCCAGGTGCAGTGCCTGTGGACAATGCCAAGGCTCTGGGCATCTTGCTGTACACCGAGTACCTGATGCCGATCCAGATTGCTGCGGCCATTTTGTTGGTCGCCATGATCGCGGCCATTGCCCTGACTTTGCGTGAGCGCAAGGACAGCAAGGCGATCGACCCGTCCATTCAGGTCCGAGTGCGTGCGGCTGACCGCATGCAAGTGGTCAAGATGGCCGCAACACAAGCGGCCCCTGCGCCGGTTGCACAAACTGATGCAGCACCTGCAGAGGTGAAGAAATGATGACACTGACCCTGGGACACTACCTGTCGCTCGGCGCGATGCTGTTCGCATTGGCCGTGATCGGCATCTTCTTGAACCGCAAGAACCTGATTGTCTTGCTCATGGCCATCGAACTGATGTTGTTGGCCGTGAACATGAACTTTGTCGCGTTCTCGCACTACCTGGGTGACATGCACGGCCAAGTGTTCGTGTTCTTCATCCTGACGGTGGCTGCCGCTGAATCGGCCATTGGCTTGGCCATCCTGGTGCTGTTGTTCCGTAACAAGAACAACATCAACGTGGACGAACTCAATTCGCTCAAGGGTTAACAAGAATATGAGTCAAACCCTCAACGCAAGCACGCTGCTGGCTGTGCCCCTGGCCCCTCTGGTGGGCTCGGTGCTCGCTGGTGTTCTCGGCACCCAATTCGGTGGCAACTGGATTGGCCGTCGCCTGTCGCACACCCTGACCATTCTGGGCGTGCTGGTGGCCTTCATCCTGTCGGCCATGACGCTCAAGAGCGTCATCGACGGTGCCCGCTTCAACGAAACCCTCTACACCTGGATGGTGGTGGGCGGCCTCAAGATGGAAGTCGGCTTTTTGGTCGATGGCATCACCGCCATGATGATGTGTGTGGTGACCTTTGTGTCGCTCATGGTGCATATTTACACCATTGGCTACATGGAAGAAGACGAAGGCTACAACCGTTTCTTCGCCTACATCTCGCTGTTCACCTTCTCCATGTTGATGCTTGTCATGAGCAACAACCTGTTGCAGCTGTTCTTTGGCTGGGAAGCAGTGGGCCTGGTGTCCTATTTGCTGATTGGCTTTTGGTACAACAAACCCACCGCCATCTTTGCCAACATGAAGGCCTTTTTGGTCAACCGTGTCGGTGACTTCGGTTTCATCCTGGGCATTGGCCTGATCGTGGCTTACACCGGCACGCTCAACTACACAGAGCTGTTTGCCAAGGCCAACGAACTTGCAGCGATCAACTTCCCCTGGTATGTGTTTGGCCTCGATGGCATGTTGATCACCGTGATCTGCATCTGCCTGTTCATTGGTGCCATGGGCAAGTCGGCGCAGTTTCCCTTGCATGTGTGGTTGCCTGACTCCATGGAAGGCCCAACGCCCATCTCTGCGCTGATCCACGCGGCCACCATGGTGACGGCTGGCATCTTCATGGTCGCCCGCATGTCGCCCTTGTTCGAGTTGTCGGAAGCAGCCTTGAACTTCATCATGGTGATCGGCGCGATCACGGCCTTGTTCATGGGCTTTTTGGGCATCATCCAGAATGACATCAAGCGCGTGGTGGCATATTCCACCTTGTCGCAGCTGGGTTACATGACCGTGGCGCTGGGCGCATCGGCCTACTCGGTCGCCGTGTTCCATTTGATGACGCACGCCTTCTTCAAAGCTTTGCTGTTCCTCGGTGCCGGGTCCGTCATCATGGGCATGCACCACAACCAGGACATCCGCTGGATGGGTGGCGTGCGCAAGTACATGCCCATCACCTGGATCACTTCGCTGCTCGGTTCTTTGGCCCTGATCGGTACACCGTTTTTCTCGGGGTTCTACTCCAAGGACAGCATCATCGAAGCGGTGCACCTGAGCCATTTGCCTGCGGCTGGCTTTGCCAACTTTGCGGTGCTGGCCGGTGTGTTTGTCACCGCCTTCTATTCGTTCCGCATGTATTTCCTGGTCTTCCACGGCCAAGAGCGTTACGACCAGAACCCGGATGCGCACCACGATGACCACCATGGTCATGACGACCACAGCCATGGCCACGACAAGCCGCATGAATCACCTTGGGTGGTCACAGTGCCGCTGGTTTTGCTGGCCATTCCTTCGGTGGTGATTGGTTTCATGACCATCCAGCCCATGCTGTATGGCGATTTCTTCAAAGACGTGATCTTTGTCGATGCAGTCAAGCACCCCGCCATGAAGCAGCTGGGCGAACTGTTCCACGGCCCTGTGGCCATGGCAATACACGGCCTGAGCACAGCGCCGTTCTGGCTGGCCCTGGCTGGCGTGGTGACCGCCTGGTACATGTACCTGATCAACCCGAAAGTACCCGCATTCTTTGCCCGCGCTTTGCGTCCGCTGATCGTGGTCATGGAGAACAAGTACTACATGGACTGGATCAACGAGAACATCCTGGCCAAGGGTGCACGCGGCTTGGGTCTGGGTCTGTGGAAGGTGGGCGACCGCGCCATCATCGACGGCTTCTTCGTCAACGGTTCCTGGAAAGTCGTGGGTCTGGTGTCTGGCGTGGTGCGCTGGTTCCAGTCGGGCTTCCTGTACCACTACGCCCTGGTCATGATTTTGGGTGTGTTCGTGCTGATGACGTATTTCGTCTGGCTCGCTTAACGGTTTTGAGGACAAGATAAAAATGGGATTGTTAAGCCTTGCCATCTGGATGCCGATCGCTTTCGGCGTCGTCTTGCTGGCCTTCGGTCGTGACAGCCAAGCCCGCGCCGTGCGCTGGCTGGCCCTTGTCGGCTCGATCGCCAGTTTCCTGGTCACGCTGCCGCTGTATTCGGGCTTTGCGCTCGGCACTTCGGCCATGCAGTTTGTCGAAAAAGCCTCGTGGATCGAGCGCTTCAATGTGCACTACCACCTGGGTGTGGACGGCATTTCCCTGTGGCTGGTGCTGTTGACCGCGTTCATCAACGTGATCGTGGTCATCGCGGGCTGGGAAGTCATCACCCGCAAGGTCAACCAGTACATGGCCGCTTTCATGATCCTGTCGGGTCTGATGATTGGTGTGTTCAGTGCGCTGGACGGCATTTTGTTCTACGTCTTCTTTGAAGCCACGCTGATCCCCATGTACCTGATCATCGGCATCTGGGGTGGCCCGAACAAGATTTACGCGGCCTTCAAGTTTTTCCTGTACACCTTGCTCGGCTCCTTGCTGATGCTGATTGCATTGATCTATTTGTACGTCACTTCAGGCGGCAGCTTCGACATCCTGACCTGGCACAAATTGCCCCTGTCGGGCTCGGTGCAAACCTTGCTGTTCTTTGCTTTCTTCTCGGCCTTTGCCGTGAAGGTGCCCATGTGGCCGGTTCACACCTGGTTGCCCGATGTGCACGTGGAAGCGCCCACTGGCGGCTCGGCCGTGCTGGCCGCCATCATGCTCAAGCTCGGTGCCTACGGTTTCCTGCGTTTTTCAATGCCCATTGCGCCCGACGCCGCGCGCGAGTGGGGCATGTTCATCATCGTGCTGTCCTTGGTGGCCGTGGTCTATGTGGGCCTGGTCGCCATGATTCAGCAGGACATGAAGAAGCTGGTGGCCTATTCGTCGGTGGCGCACATGGGTTTTGTGACCCTGGGCTTTTTCATCTTCAACCCGCTGGGCGTGTCCGGTGGCATTGTGCAGATGATTGCCCACGGCTTTGTGTCGGCGGCCATGTTCTTGTCGATCGGTGTGTTGTATGACCGCGTGCATTCACGTGAAATCGCCAGCTACGGCGGCGTGGTCAACACCATGCCCAAGTTCGCTGCCTTCGCCTTGTTCTTTGCCATGGCCAACTGTGGTTTGCCAGGGACAGCCGGTTTCGTGGGCGAGTGGATGGTCATCTTGGGTGCCGTGAAGTTCAATTTCTGGATCGGCCTGCTGTCGGCATCTGCCCTGATTTTTGGCGCGGCTTACACCCTGTGGATGTTCAAGCGCGTGTACCTGGGCCCTGTGGCGAACGACGACGTCAAGGACCTGACCGACATCAATGGCCGTGAATTCCTGATGCTGGCTTTGCTGGCTGCAGCGGTGCTGTACATGGGCGTCTACCCCAAACCTTTCACCGACGTGATGGACACTTCGGTGATCGACTTGCTCAAACACGTGGCCCTGTCCAAGCTGCCTTGAGCAGCTTGCATTGAACGTTTAGCCCGAATAGAAGAATTGAGAGAACACAGATGATGGACAACTCCAGCTGGATGACCGTTTATCCGGAGATCGTGTTGCTGGTCATGGCTTGCGTGATTGCGCTTGCTGACCTCTTCGTGAAAAGCCCCAAGCGCAATGCCACTTACGCCCTGACCTTGTTGTCATTGGGCGGTGTGGCCTGGCTGCATGCCATGTATGCCGATGCCGGGCAGACCCTGTATGGCTTTGGCCGCCTGGTCGTCAGCGACCCGATGGGCCACTGGCTGCGCTGCTTTGCCACCATCGCAGTCATGGTCACTTTGGTTTATTCGCGCCCTTATGCGGCAGACCGCGACATGCTGCGTGGCGGCGAACTCTTCAGCCTGAGCATGTTCGCCTTGCTGGGCATGAGCTTCATGATCTCTGGCCAGAACTTCATCGTGATTTACCTGGGCCTTGAGTTGCTCACCTTGTCCAGCTATGCCCTGGTGGCTTTGCGCCGTGACCATACGCAGGCCACTGAGGCGGCCATGAAGTACTTTGTGCTGGGTGCCATGGCGTCGGGTTTCCTTCTGTATGGCATGTCCATGATGTACGGCGCCACGGGCAGCCTGGAACTGTCCGCGGTGCTGAAGGCGATTTCTTCGGGTCAGGTGAACCATCAGGTGCTGGTGTTTGGTCTGGTCTTCATCGTGTCGGGTCTGGCATTCAAGATCGGTGCTGTGCCTTTTCACATGTGGATTCCCGATGTTTACCAAGGTGCCCCAACCGCGGCGACCTTGCTCATCGGCGGTGCGCCGAAACTGGCGGCCTTTGCCATCATGATCCGTTTGCTGGTGGAAGGCTTGCTGCCGTTGGCCTTTGACTGGCAGCAAATGTTGTCTGTGCTGGCGATCGGGTCTTTGTTGATCGGTAACCTGGCCGCCATTGCACAAACCAACCTCAAGCGCATGCTGGCCTATTCGACCATTGCGCAAATGGGTTTTGTCTTGTTGGGTTTTGTGGCGGGCGTGATCAACGGTGAAACCACCTTGGCCGCCAACGCCTACAGCTCGGCCATGTTCTACATGGTTGGTTATGTCTTGACCACTTTGGCGAGCTTCGGCGTGATCATGCTGTTGGCCCGTCAGGGCTTTGAAAGCGAAGAAATCACCGACCTGGCGGGCCTCAACCACCGCAGCCCGCTTTACGCTGGTGTGATGGCGATCTGCCTGTTTTCTTTGGCGGGCATTCCGCCCATGGTGGGCTTCTATGCCAAGTTGGCGGTGCTTCAGTCCTTGATCGCATCGGGCCAAGGCTTCTACATCGGGCTGGCCATCTTTGCGGTGCTCATGTCCCTGATAGGTGCTTTCTATTACCTGCGTGTGGTCAAGGTCATGTACTTTGACGAGCCCGTGACCGCCACCACGGTGGCGGCTCACACCGATGTGCGCGTGGTCTTGTCCTTGAACGGTTTGCTGGTCTTGGTGCTGGGCGTCGTGCCAGGTGCTTTGATGGCGTTGTGCGCCGACGCTGTCGTGCGCATGCTGGCCGTCTAAGGCGAAGGCCAGTCAGCCCATGTCCTTGAATCTTCAAATAGGTCTGTTGATCCTGCTGGCCTTGCTGGCGGCCAACCTGCCTTTTGCGAATCAGCGCCTCTTCCTGCTGGGCCCGGTGCGCACGACAAAACCATTGGCTTGGCGTCTGGCCGAATTGGTGCTTTTGTACTTTGTGGTGGGGGCTGTGGGCTTGGCCATTGAAAACCACAGTGGTCAGATTGCACCCCAGGGCTGGGAGTTTTATGCCATCACGGGCACCATGTTTGTGACATTGGCTTTTCCCGGATTCGTTTTCCGCTATTTGATGCACCGCAAGCATTGACGGCTGACGCTGCCTCAATCAACGCCATGTCCGACGATCATTTGATCGAGCACCGGGTACAGCAAGAAGAGTTGCTGCGCGGCCATTTTCTGCACGCTTTTCGCGACACGGTCCGTTTGCCGAATCAGAAGCTGGCCACCCGTGAATACGTGGTGCACCCGGGTGCGGTGATGGTCATCCCGATGTTGGACACGCCGGACGGCCTTCGCCTGGTGATGGAGCGCCAATTCCGCTACCCGGTGGGTCAGGTCATGACCGAGTTCCCGGCAGGCAAGCTCGATCCGGGCGAAGATCCTTGGGTCTGCGCCCAGCGCGAACTGCTTGAAGAAACCGGCTACAGCGCCCGTCAATGGGCGCGGGCTGGCGTGCTGCATCCGGTCATTGCGTATTCGACCGAAGTCATCGAGATCTGGTTTGCCCGGCATTTGAGCTTGGGGCCACGCCGGTTGGACGAAGACGAGTTTCTGGATGTGTTGACCATGAGCCCCGATGAGCTGATGTCGGCTTGCCAGCAAGGTCGGGTGACCGATGCGAAAACCCTGACCGGCGTGCTTTGGTTGCAAAATGTCCGTTCTGGCCTTTGGCCGCTGACCTGGCAGACCGTGCCCTGAACATTGGCCATGAAAGTCCTTGACCTGCAATGCCGTCAGGGCCACAGCTTTGAAGGCTGGTTTGGCTCACAAGACGATTACGATGCACAGCGTGCGCGTGGCCTGGTGACGTGCCCGGTCTGCAACGACAGCGAGATCGTGAAAATGCTTTCGGCACCGCGTTTGAACTTGGGGCATGGCGTGGCACCTGCGATGCCAGCCGGTTATCCGTCTAAAGCTTCGGCCACATCCTCCGGGGCAGCGCTTGCCTTGCCCGAAAGCGCTGGTGCTGGCCACAACACACCGGCCCCGCCAGTGGACCTCAATACGCTGCAGCAAATGCAAAGCGCCATGCTCAAAATGGTGCGTCACGTGATGGCCAACACCGAAGATGTGGGCCCCCGATTTGCCGAAGAGGCCCGCAAAATCCATTATGGGGAACGTGAGGAGCGCAACATCCGGGGTCAGGCCACGCGCGAAGAAACCGAAGCCTTGCTGGAAGAGGGCATTGAGGTCATGCCTTTGCCGGTGCCGGAAAACCTGAAGGGCCCGCTGCAATAAAGCAGTTTGTTCGTGCAGCAACGCACCCTTGGGCAGATCGCGCCCCGACCGTTGGGGTGACAATCTCCCACCCATGCAAAAGGCTCAAGACTCATGAAACACGCCTTGCACATTGACGATGCCGAGGTCGAGCTGACCGCCATTCGCGCGCAAGGCCCGGGCGGTCAGAACGTCAACAAGGTCTCCAGCGCCATCCAGCTGCGCTTTGACGTGGCGGGCTCTTCCTTGCCCGACGATGTCAAGCAGCGCTGGCTGCAATCGGGCGACAGCCGCCTGACGCAAGAGGGCGTGTTCATCCTCAAGGCCCAGCGCCACCGCACGCAAGAAGCCAACCGTGTGGACGCTTGGGCACGTCTGTACGAAACCCTGGACCAATACGCCAAGCCCCCCAAACCCCGCAAGGCCACCAAGCCGACTTATGGTTCGGTGCAACGGCGGCTGGAGGGCAAGGCCATGCAGTCTCAAATCAAAAGCGGGCGTCGCAAGTCCGCAATGGATTAAAGACCCGCTTGCCGAACTGCTTGCTGCACTTGCGCCGGCACATCCGGGCCATCGGCCGCGATCAGTAAGCGCTGCGGCATGCTGCGCAGCCAGGTGATTTGCCGTTTGGCCAGCTGGCGCGTGGCATAGATGCCGCGCTCCATGATTTCGCTTTCGCTCCAGCCCGCATCCAGGCCCTCCCAGGCTTGGCGGTAGCCCACGCAGCGCATGGAGGGCAAATCGGGGTTCAGGTCGCCGCGAGCGCGCAGTGCCTTGACTTCGTCCAGGAAGCCAGCGGCCATCATCTGGTCAAAGCGCAGTGCGATGCGCTGGTGCAGCCAGCTGCGCTCAGCGGGCTCCAGGCTGATGACGGGAATGTGCCAGTCGGGCACATGGGCTTTGGCGCTTTGGTGGAATGACGACAAGGTCTGGCCCGTGGCGGTCCACACCTCCAGGGCGCGGCCAACGCGCTGGCTGTCGCCGGGGGCCAGACGGGCGGCAGTCTGCGGGTCCACTTGCGCCAGCAGCGCGTGCATGGCGGGCCAGCCCAGATGGGCGGCTTGTTGCTGGATCTGGCTGCGAATTTCCGGGTTGGCGGCCGGGATGTCGTTCAGGCCTTCCAGCAGGGCTTTCAAATAAAGCATGGTGCCCCCCACCAGCAACGGGGTCTTGCCCCGCGCGTGGATGTCGGTCATGAGCCGTGAGCTGTCTTTGACAAATTCGGCTGCACTGTAGCTTTGCAGCGGATCGAGGATGTCGATCAGGTGGTGCGGCACAGCGGCCAGTTCGGCGCGGCTGGGCTTGGCGGTGCCAATGTCCATGTCCCGGTAGATCAGGGCCGAGTCCATGCTGATGATTTCGACCCCGCCTTGAGGCTCCAGGGCTTGTGCCAAGGCCAGTGCCGCTGCGGTTTTGCCACTGGCCGTGGGGCCCACGATGGCGATGGCGTCCACAGCGCGGGAGGAAATGGCGCGGGTGGTCATGGCATTGGGCGTGTTCATGCGGCGGCAGCTGCCGTGACCACGGGGCGGCCGTGGCGCTGCACAGCAGTCCACGCCACCACCGTGATGAAGCTGGCCCACAGCAAGACGCCGTGCGCCAGGGCAAACACCGGGCGGTCCATGTGGGTGCTGAGCCAGCCGCCCATGAAGAAGGCCCCCAGCATCATCAAAAAACCATTCAGTGCCGAAGCGGTGCCTGCCCGGTGCGGAAACGGTGCCACCGCGCCGCTCTGGCCGCAAGGCTGGTGCACGCCGTGGCCCAGCATGAAAATGTACATGGGCACCATGACGGCCCAGGCGCCGTACCAGTCCTGGCCTTGTCCTGCATGGGCCAGCGCGGCCATGCTGACACCGCCGGTGATCGTCAGCACCGCAGCCATGCCCACGGTACGATGAACGCTGGTGCGGCGCAGCATCCAGCGGCACAAGAAGGTGCCCACGATGTAGGCCAGCGACATGCTGAGCATCAGAAAACCATAAGCCGTTTTGCTGTAGCCCATGAACTGGATGAAGACAAACGACGAGCTGGCCAGAAAAGTGAACAGCCCCAGGTAGGACGCCGAGGACAAGGCGCACCAGGTGAGGAAGACCGGGTGGCGCAGGATGTCCAGGTTGGCGCGAACCAGGGGGCCGGCGCGCAAGGCATGGGGATCGGGTTGGGCCAGGGTTTCTTCAAAGCGCCAGGCCAGCAGGGCGAGGGTGCCGGCGCCAAACACCGCGACCGCCAGCAGGGCCATGCGCCAACCCAGCCAGTCGGTCAGCAGGCCGCCCAGCGGCGCGCACGCACAGGCGATGATGCCCAGGCCCGTGAGGGCTTGGGACATGACGGTGGCACCTTTGGCCGGGGCAAACAGGTCGCGCACCACCGCCCGCGCGGCCATGACGCCCGCGCCCATGGCGATGCCTTGCAAAGTGCGGCCCGCGATCAGCCAGGCCATGGTGGGGGCAAACGCACACGCCACCGAGGCGAGGGTGTAGGCGGCCATGCCCCACAGCAAGATGGGCCTGCGGCCAAAGCGGTCCGACAGTGGCCCCCAAACCAGTTGCGACAAGCCAAAGGCCAGCAGCAGCGCCGTGAGGGTGAGTTGGGCCTGGCCCATGCCCGCCCCAAAGCCCTGGGTGATGGCGGGCAGCGCGGGCAAATACAGGTCGGTGGTGACGGGTTGCAGGCCGAGCAGCAGCGCCAGGATGAGGACGATCAGTTTTTGGGGCATGCTGTTTTTGAGCCCGATGCCGTGTTGAGGGGCTTTGATGGGGTCGTTGTTTTTGCAGGGAGCGCGATGTTTGAGGCCGGTACGCGGCTGCCCTCATACTCGCTTCGCTCGCCAAATCGGGCAGTCCGCGCACCGGCCTCAAACATCGCTGTGTGCTTGTTCAATTCACCGCCTGTCTTTGGAGGCACTGTCGCAGAGTCAGGGGCGCCCGCCGCGCGGAGCTCGCGATTTTGCGAGCGAAGCGAGTATGAGCGAGACCACGCGGCGGGCGCCCCTGACTCGGATTCCAACTGAGGTGCTGAAAGAACCATCACCGGCCCCGCAAGAACAGCGCATCCAGATCCCGCATCGTCATTTGACGCCAGGTCGGGCGTCCGTGGTTGCACTGGTCGGAGCGTTCGGTCTCTTCCATTTGGCGCAACAGGGCGTTCATCTCGTCGAGCGTCAGGCGGCGGTTGGCGCGCACCGCGCCGTGGCAGGCCATCGTGGCCAGGATCTCGTTTTGGGCGCGCTGCACCACGGTGCTGGCGTCGTGTTGTGCCAGCTCGGCCAGCACGCTGCGGGCCAGTTCCACCGCGTCGCCTTGCGCCAAGCTGGTGGGCACGGCACGCACGGCCAGGGTTTTGGCCGACAGGGGTGAGATTTCCAGACCCAGTTGCGCCAGCACTTCGGCGCAGCTTTCGGCAGTGGCCACTTCGGTCGGGTTGGCGGCAAAGGTGGCGGGGATCAGCAGGGGTTGGCTGGCGATGCGCGGGCCTTCACCGTCGGTGGTGTTGAGCTGGTTTTTCAGGCGCTCGTAAACGATGCGTTCGTGCGCAGCGTGCATGTCCACCACCACCAGACCTTGCTTGTTTTCAGCGAGGATGTACACGCCGTGCAGCTGCGCCACGGCGCGACCCAGCGGCCAGTCGCCTGCGGGCAGGGGTGTAGCGGGTGTGCTGTGTTCCTGGTAGGAGCGCACCCCTGTGCGCGATGCTTCGTCGGCCGAAGGGCCGACGGGCCACATGCCCGGCCTTTCTTGTGCCCGAACGGGGGTGGGGTCGACTTCTTGTTCGGAGAGCTTCGCGTTGGCGCGTGATTCCGCTGTGGGGTTCCACAGCGCCTTCAGATCGGCCATGGCGCGATCGCCGTCCACGCGGGGGCGCACAAAGTCGGCCGGTTTGTAGCTCGGGGCGGAGAAGGTCGACGGGCCGGGACGCTCGAAAGCCATGCCGCCTTGCTGCCAGGCCGCGGACTCGGGAAGAGCCTTGGGGGCAGGTGCTTTCAGGTCGAAGTCGCTGGCTTGGTCGGCAGGTGCATCGCTCAGGTTTTGCGAACGGGGCGCGGACAGGGCGTTTTCCAGTGCGTGCCTGACGGCCTGGTGCACAGCCCGGCTGTCGCGAAACCGCACCTCGATCTTGGTCGGATGCACGTTCACATCGACCAGCGTCGGGTCGATCTGCATGAACAGCGCATAGGCCGGTTGTTTGTGGCCGTGCAGCACGTCTTCGTAGGCGCTGCGCGCCCCGTGCATGACCACCTTGTCACGCACAAAGCGGCCATTCACATAAGCAAACTGGTGGTCGGGGCGTGAGCGGGCGGCGTCTGGCAAGCCCGCGCGGCCAATGACTTTGAGCGGTCCGGCGTTGTATTCGACGGCGATGGACTGCGCCACAAACTCTTCGCCCAGCACATCGGCCAGGCGCTGCTCCAGGCCCGCAGCGCCGGGGTGCACGCGCCACTGCTCGACCAGCTTGCCCTCGTGCCAGATGGCAAAGCCCACATCGGGGCGGGCCAGGGCGTGGCGGCGCACTGCCTCGATGCAATGCGCCAGCTCGGTGCTGTCGCTTTTCAAAAATTTGCGGCGGGCGGGTGTGGAGAAAAACAACTCCTTGACCTCGACCGTGGTGCCCACGGCGCGGGCAGCAGGGCGGATTTCGCCTGTGCGACCGTCCAGCGCAAAAGCGGTCGGTTGGCCATCCATGCGCGAGAGCAAGGTGAGTTCAGACACCGAATTGATGGCCGCCAGCGCCTCGCCCCGAAAGCCCATGGTCATCACCGATTCCAGCTCGTCGAGGTTCCCGATCTTGCTGGTGGCGTGGCGTTTGAGGGCGGTGGCCAGCTCATCCGGGGCAATGCCGCCGCCGTCGTCTTCGACCGAAATCAGCCGCGTGCCGCCGCCCATCAAGCGCAGGGTGATGCTTTGCGCACCCGCGTCCATGGCGTTGTCCACCAGTTCGCGCACGACCGAGGCGGGGCGTTCGACCACCTCGCCTGCGGCGATCTGGCTGATCAGTTCATCGGGGAGTTCGCGGATGGGGCGGCGCGCGGTCGCCAAGCTTGGTTCAGAGGTCACCTTCTGATTTTAGGGCGTCTGGCCGCCCGGTTCGAGCAGGGATAATCAATCCATGGACATCTTGCTGCAACTCCTCGATTTCATCCTCCATGTGGACCGCCATCTGGAGGCCTTTGTGGGGCAATACGGGGCCTGGGTGTATGCCTTGTTGTTCCTGATCATCTTTGTCGAAACCGGGCTGGTGGTCATGCCTTTTTTGCCAGGCGATTCGCTGCTGTTCATCGTGGGGGCCATGTGCGGGGCCGACTTGATGAACCTGCCGCTGGTGATGGGCTTGCTGCTGGTGGCGGCCATTTTGGGGGACCAGACCAACTACACGATCGGCAGGTACTTCGGGCCCAAGGTGTTCCAGTGGGAAAACTCCCGGTTTTTCAACCGGCAGGCTTTTTTGCAAGCCCATGCCTTTTATGAAAAATACGGCGGCATCACCATCATCCTGGCCCGCTTCATGCCGTTCATCCGTACCTTTGTGCCCTTTGTAGCCGGGGTGGCCGAGATGACGCGCAGCAAGTTCACGCTGTTCAATGTGGTGGGCGGGGTGATCTGGGTGGTGGGCCTGACCCTGGCGGGCTACCTGTTTGGCAATTTGCCTTTTGTGCAGACGCACCTGAGCAAAATCATCTGGGCACTGATTTTGGTGCCGGGGCTGATTGCGATTTTTGGCGCCTGGAAGGCTCGCAGGGCTGCTTGATATGAGAGGGCGGGTATGGCGCTGCCTCATGGTGGTGTGACCTCTGGGCTTGAATCTCGCGTTTCTGGTTCGCACAGATTCGCGAGCAGGGGCTCGCTCCTACAAGGGATGGCGAACAAGGGACGTTGGAAAAAGCATTGAGCTTTGCCTGGCTTGTTGTAGGAGGCAGCACCTGCAGCCGAATGCCTGAAGTGGCGCTGATCACATTTGTGAGCAGAGGCTCGCTCCCTTCAAAGACCTGTGTGCCTGCCTCAGCCCTGAAAGCTTTGCACTTCCGCCCAGCTCGGCGGCTGGCAGCCCTGGCGGGTGCAGTTGATCGCCGCAGCTTTCATCGCGTGTTCCAGCGTCGAAGCCACGCGGGCAGCGGCACCGTCGGCTTGCAAGGCCCAGTCGGCCAGGGTGTTGCCCCAGAAGGTGTCGCCTGCGCCCACGGTGTCGGCCACGGTGATGCGGGGCACGGGCAGGCTGTGGTGCTGGCCTTCGATGTCGAGGTAAGCGCCTTCGCCGCCAAAGGTCAGGGCCACGCGGCTCAAAGCGCCTGCTGGCGCACCCGCGCGCAGCTCGCGCACCAGACGCGCCGAATCGTCAATGCCGACCTGCGCAAAACCCATGGTCTCCAAGTCTTCGTCACTGGCCTTGAGCCAGTCGGTCAGGGCGATGATGTCGCGCAGGGCTTGCACGTATTGCGCGAGATCCCCCGCCACTTTGGGGCGCAGGTTGATGTCCACGCTGATGGTCCAGCCCAGTTCACGGGCGGCTTTCAGGATGGCCACGATTTTGCTGTGCTCGGGCGGGATCAGCAGCAGCGAACCGGTGTGCAAAATGCCTGGCCGCTCTTGCTGGCGCAGCAAGGCCACGATGCCGTCCACGCTGTAGTCGCGGTCTGCAATGCCTTCGCGGTAAAAACCGTAGCTCGGTTGCCCGTCGGTCACTTGCACCACGGCCAGTGAGGTGGGCAGACGCGAGCTGCCGCCCGGCAATGACACGCCGTCTTTTTGCAGCAGCTGGGCCATGCCCTGTCCAAGCAAGTCGGTAGACAAGGGGTTGAGGTAAGCCACGCGGGCCCCGCGCAGGGCGGCAGCGCGGGCCATGTTGAAGGGGCTGCCGCCCATGAGCGGCAAGAGCCGCCCGTCGGGCTGGGCAATGCAGTCCATCAGGGCTTCGCCCAATACAAAAATTGGCGTGGTCATATCAGCGGGTGGTACTTATTTCTTGAGCAAGTGCTTGCGGCGCACCACGTCAATCCAGACGGCCACAATGACAACGGCACCGATGGCCATCATTTGCTTGAACTGCGAGACTTCCATCAGGTTCATGCCGTTGCGGATCATGGTGATCAGCACCGCGCCCAGCAAACTGCCCCAGATGCTGCCGCGCCCGCCAAACAGCGAGGTGCCGCCCAGAATGACGGCGGCAATCGCGTCGAGCTCGAACATTTGCGCCATCTTGCCGCTCGATGAATCCATGCGGGCCATCAGCACAATGGCGGCCAGCGCACAGCACAGGCCTGAAATCACATACACGCCCAGCTTGTACCAGCGGATGTTGATGCCGACTTGCCGTGCACCCATTTCGTTGGAGCCCATGGCATAAACGTAGCGGCCGATTTTGGTGCTCGACAGCACGAAGGCCATGACCACAAAGAAGATGCCGGTGATCAGCGTGGGCATGGGCACGCCCAGCACATCGCCGTAGCCGATGAAGGGGAAGGGGTCGGGCAGGCCCGCGTTGTCAAAGCCGCCCGTGAGATCAAACGCCAGACCGCGCCACAGCGTCAGGCCACCCAGCGTGACGATGAAAGCCGGAATGCCGACGAAAGCCACCAGATAACCGTTGAACAGACCCACCGCCGCGCCAATCGCCAGCGCCGCAGCCATGGCCAGGTAAGGATCGATGCCGATTTTGATCATCATGTGACCGGCCACCGCACCGGCCAGCGCCGTCAGCGCGCCCACGGCCAGGTCCACGCCACCGGTCAGGATCACAAAGGTTTGTCCACCCGCGAGCAAGGCGATGACCGAGGCCTGCACCAGGATGTTGGACAGGTTGCCGGTGGTCAGGAAGTAGGGGGATGCGAAGGTGAGCAAAACGCCCAGAACGATCACCGCTACCAGGGCGCCGTACCACTCTTGTCGTGTGATGGATTTCATAAATTCTCAATATTCATTGCATGTCTTCTGTGGGAGCCCACCCCTGTGGGCGATTGAGCAACTGCTCAGAGCACGCATTCGCCCACAGGGGTGGGCTCCTAAAGACAAGGGAGCGCCCGGACACGCAGGTCCGGGCAGGGGATCACTTGGCTTTGACTTTCATGAACTGGCCCACGCCGGAGTCGGCAGCGAACTTGTCCACGTTGGCGGGCAGCACCAGGAAGGAGCCGGTGTCGATGCGGGCTTCGACTTTTTTGCCTTGCGCAGCAGCGATGGCGGTTTCCACGCCGACCTGACCGATCTTGGCCAGCATCTGCGCGGCGTTGGCTTGTTGCCAGCCCTGTTTCATCATGTCCAGGCCGCCGGGCGAGCCGTCAAAACCAGCGATCTTCACATCGCCAGGCTTTTTGCCTGCGGCCATCAGCGCAGCCTTGGCACCCAAAGCGCCGCCGTCCCAGGCGCAGGCAATCACTTTGGCACCGGGGTTGGCGCGCAAAGCGGCTTCCACACCGTTTTGGGCCATGGTCTGGTCCCAGGTGGTGGCCACTTCAACGATCTTGATGTTCTTGCGGCCTGCATTCAGCGCGTCCACAAATCCTTTTTTACGCTCCTGGCCGGTGGACTGGCCCTGGTCACCGGTCACATAAATCACGGTGTCGCCGTCTTTGATCTGCTCGGCGGCCCACTTGCCCTGCACATTGGCGGCTTTGATGTTGTCGGTGGCCACATACGAAGTGATCTTGGAACCTGTAATGCCGGTGTCCACAGCGACCACGGCGATGCCCGCGGCCAAAGCCTTGTTGATGGCGGGGGCGATACCGGCGGAATCGACGGGGGCGATGGCAATCGCATTGACCTTGCGGGTGATCATGTCTTCCACGATGGCCAGCTGGCGCGACAACTCGCCTTTGTCGGCGGCCAATTCGATGAACTTCACGCCTTTGGCCTGACCGGCTTTCTTGGCGCCGCCATTGATCAGCGTCCAGCCTTCGTTGGTGTTGCCGTTGGTGATGTAGGCCACGGTCACGTCAGCGGCCATGGCCGAGGTGAACAGGGTGGCCGCTGCTGCAGCGATGGCCAGGCGGCCGAATGTGCGTTTGGTGATCATGGGTCTTATCTCCGTTGTTGAGTGTCGATTCGTTCAGAAAACCGTTTTTCTGACCGCGGACGGATTAGAAACTGAAAATCAGACTAAGTAAACCTAGTAGTTTTACTAATGCAAAGATCGGGGAAATGCGCGATGCTTGCCCCCATTCCATGTGAAAGAGTTGCCATGTCGCCATCCACACCTGTTCTCGAAATCCAGAAACTGACCAAGCATTACGGCGGCGTCAAAGCCCTGACCGATGCGCAATTTCGCCTGTTGCCCGGCGAGCACGCCGCCATCGTGGGTGACAACGGCGCAGGCAAAAGCACCTTTGTGCGCCTGATCACCGGGGCCGAGCAGCCCAACTCGGGCGACATCCTGCTGGACGGCGGCAAGGTCAACTTCGAGTCGCCGCTGGATGCCCGCGAGCAGGGCATTGAGACCGTGTACCAGACGCTGGCGCTGGCCGAAGACCTGGATGTGCCGGCCAACATCTTTCTGGGCCGCGAGATCACGCGCCTCAATCTGGGCCCGCTGTCCATCCTGAACCACAAGGCCATGCGCGAGCAATCGGCCAGCATGCTGGCCACCACTGGCGTGAAGATCCAGGACATGTCCGAGAGCCTGCGCGGCATGTCCGGCGGCCAGCGCCAGTGCGTGGCGATTGCCCGCGCTGCCGGGTTTGCCAAAAAACTCATCATCCTGGACGAGCCCACCGCCGCTTTGGGCGTGCAAGAAACCGCCCGCGTCGAAGAAATCATCAAGGGGCTCAAGAAGCAGGGCATCCCGCTGATCATCATCAGCCACAACCTGCGCCAGGTGTTCGATCTGGTGGACCGCATCTGGGTGTTCCGCCAGGGCCGCATCATTTGCAGCCGCCTGACCCGCGAAACCAACCCCGAGGAAATTGTGGGCCTGATCACCGGTGCCATCGACCCGGCCAGCCTGCGTTCCGAAGAGGCCGTCACATGCTGAAAGGGATCGATCCGCTGCTCACGCCCGAGCTGCTGATGCACCTGTGCGCCATGGGCCACGGGGAATGGGTGGCGGTGGTGGACGCGAACTTCACCGCCGACTTTTTGAGCCAAGGCAAGCCTGTGGTGCGTATCCCCGGCCACAGCCTGGAGCGCGTGAGCCGCGCCGTGTTGTCGGTGTTTCCGCTGGCAGTCGATGTGGCGCAACCGGCCGCTTTCATGCGCGTGTGCCACAGCGCAGACGGCCACCGCACAGCGGCCCAGCAGGCGGTGGTCGATCTGGTCGTGGCCGAGGGCTTTGAGGCCGCTCAGGTCGAGCCGGTAGAGCGCTACGCCTTTTACGAGAAAATCAAAGGGGCCAGCCTGATCGTGCAAAGCGGTGAGGGCACGGCCTACGGCAACGCCTTGTTCTGCAAGGGCGTCATCCTGCTTTAACCCTTTTTCAACGACTTCAACACCCGTTTTGTAGGTCGGCAGCTTTAGCTCCGACAAGTGCCCACGCCGAAGCCTGCAAAGTCGGCGCTGAAGCGACCGACCTACGAGGTGGCTGCGAATGTCTACTGCGAAACCTGCCCTTATGAACAGCGCCATTCCCCCCTCCGCCATGCGTGGTTCCAACCACGTGGGCATGCGCCAGTTCAACGAGCGCATCGTGCTCCAGGCCATCCGCCACCACGGGGCCATCCCCAAGGCCGACCTGGCGCGACTGACCCAGCTGTCCACCCAGACGGTGGCCATCATCGTAGGGCGACTGCTGGACGATGGGCTGCTGGTCAAGCAAGACCGGGTGCGCGGCAAGATCGGCCAGCCCTCGGTGCCGCTGTCGCTCAACCCGCAAGGGGCGTTCAGCGTGGGCATTCAGGTGGGGCGGCGCAATCTGGAGCTGCTGGTGGCCGATTTCACAGGCCAGCCGGTCGAGCGTGTCGAAGTTCATTACGACTACCCCGATCCAGACCTACTGTTCGCCTCCATGGCCGAGGGCCTGCAAACCCTGCAAACGCGCATGGGCGATCTGTGGGCACGCACCGTGGGCGTGGGCCTGACAGCCCCCCTGTCCCTGCACAAATGGGCCGACCTCATGGGCGGGCAAGCCGCGCAGGCCTTGGCCCGCTGGGAACACATTGACCTGCCCGCCGAAGTGCAACGCCTGACCGATTTGCCGGTGGTGTTTGCCAAAGACACCACCGCCGCCTGCGTGGCCGAGTTGCTGCAAGGCCATGGCCGCAGCGTGCGCAGCTTTTTGTACGTGTTTGTCGGCACCTTCATCGGCGGCGGTCTGGTGCTGTCGGGCCACATCATGAACGGCGAGCGCGGCAACGCCGGGGCGATTGGTTCCTTGCCCGTGGGCCTGGCCTCCGCCGGTTCAGGCATGCCGCCGCAACTGTTGCAAAAAGCCTCGGGCTGGCAGCTCGAACAAGCTCTGCTGGCGGCAGGCCACAACCCCTTGCTGATCCACCAGGCCGGCATCATGGATGCAGCGTATGGCGAGTTCACCGCCTGCTGGATCGCGCAGGCCAGCCAGGCACTGGCCATGACCGTGGCCAGTGCCGCCGCCTTGCTCGACCTGGACGCGGTGGTGATGGACGGTTCGCTCGGCGCGCCGCTCATGACCGCCCTGATGGCCGCTACGCAGGATGCGTTGGCTGGCTACCGATTTGACGGCATGCACCAGCCCCAATTGCTGGCAGGCCAGGTGGGGGCGCACGCCCGCGCTTTGGGTGGCGCATTGTTGCCCCTGCACAGCCAGTTTTTCCCGGACAAAGACATCTTCCTGAAACAGGACAACGCATGAAGCTTTACCTCGATTCCGCCGACGCCCGCCAATGGGCCTTGCCTGCGGGTTGCCCGCCCGTGCAGGGCGTGACCACCAACCCCACGCTGGTCATGCAAGCCGGTTTGCCGGTCAGCCTGCCCGGCTATCTGAAGCTGGTAGCGCAGGCCGGTGAGGCCCGCATCCCCGAGCTGATGCTGCAACTGCCCCGCGCCGATGTGGGCGAGGCCGCGCAATGGCTCGAAGTGCTGTTGCCCGCCGCCGTGCAGGCGCGTCTGCGCCTGACCATCAAGCTGCCTTGCCACCCCGACTGGCAGCCGGTGCTGCGCGAGGTGCAGGCCTGGGGCGTGCCCACACTGCTGACCGGCTTGTCGAACCCCGTGCAACTGCTGTGGGCGCGTGCGCAAGGCGCTAACTTTGTCGCGCCCTATGTGGGCCGCCTGCAAGCCGGCGGCCGCGATGTTTGGTCACTGATTGAGGCCTGCGTGGCCGTGCAAGCCGATGGCCTGCAACTGCTGGCCGCCAGCATCAAATCAGCCGATGTGCTCTCGCGCCTGATCGCCTGCGGTGCCCACGCCGTGACCGTGCGCCCCGAGTTTGCGGCCGGTCTGGCCACCGATCCTTTGACCCTCACGGCCATGGATCAGTTTGACCGGGATGTGCAGGCGAGCCAGCAGGCTGCTTTGTAACAGCTTACCCCGGTGTGAGATGGCCACCTGCCTCAGGGCAGGCGTGTGATGGCAGTGGCGTAGACCGCGCTTTTGTCGCGTCTGCCAATGGCGATCACGGTCACGTACACCACGCCGTCATCGACCCGGTACACCAGTCGGTAGCCTGCCTGTCGCAATTTGATCTTGTAGCAGTCGGCCATTTGCGACAAAGCGGCTGATGGAACCCGGGGTTCTTGCAGTCTTTCCAGCAGTTTTTTCTTCAATGGGCTTTTGATGCTGCCGTCGAGCTTTTGCCATTCGGCCCATGCCAGTTCGTGAAAACGCAGCTTATAAGGCATCTGGGCTGATGTCGATGAAGGGGCCGTTGGCGCGTTCTTGCACGAGTTTGGCGTCTTCCAGGTCTTCCAGCTGGTTGAGCAGGCGCTCAAAATAAGCCGCTGGCACCAAGTAGGCTTCGGGGCGGTTGTGGTTGAGCACGGCCACGGGTTCGTCGTCGGCTTGCGCCAGGATGCTGGCGTAGTTGCGCTTGAGCTCTGTGACGCTGACGCTGTTTTTGCTGAGGATGGTGTCCATGAGGCCGCCTTTGAATTCAAAAGACATTTTATATGATGTCTTTTTGGATATCAAATTTGGCGTCTATTCGCCGCTCAAATGGACCGATTGCGCGCCAACGGCGGGTTGCGCGAGAAATAGTTCAGGATGCCGCGCATCAGGGCGTCGGTGAGCTGCTTTTGGTAAGCCTCGCTGCGCAGCTTTTCTTCTTCTTGCGGGTTGCTGATGAAGGCGGTTTCCACCAGCACGCTCGGAATGTCCGGCGCTTTGAGGACCGCAAAACCCGCTTGCTCCACCCGGGGTTTGTGCAGGCGACCCACACCACCGATCTCGCGCAGCAGGCTGCCGCCCAGCTGCAAGCTGTCCTTGATTTGAGCGGCGGTGCTCATGTCCAGCAAAGCGCGCTGCACCTGGGCATCTTGCACCCCCAGGTTGATGCCGCCGATCAGGTCGGCCTTGTTTTCCTGCTGGGCCATCCAGCGGGCGGCGCTGCTGGACGCGGCCCCCTGGCTGAGCGCAAACACGCTGGCACCACTGGCTTGAGGTGTGAAAAACGCATCGGCATGGATGCTGACAAACAGGTCGGCCTGCACTCGGCGGGCTTTTTGAACGCGCACCTGCAAAGGCACAAAAAAGTCGGCATCACGCGTGAGGAAGGCGCGCAGGGGATTGCCATTGACGCTGCTGGCGTTGATGCGGTCGCGCAGCATTTTGGCAATTTTGAGCACCACGTCTTTTTCTCGCGTGCCACCGGGGCCAATGGCCCCCGGGTCTTCGCCGCCGTGGCCAGGGTCCAGCGCGATCACGATCAGGCGGTCGGTTGTGGCGCTGGCTTTGTCGGTCCGTGGCGGATGGTCGGGGCGGTCCATGGACACTGCAGGGGGCGTCACCAGGTCTTGTCTGCGGGTGGACGGCACAGGCAAGCTGCCCGGTGCCCCCGCTGCAGCGCCCAAGCCGCCAGGCAAGGTCTGCCGGGCAATCAGCTCACCCAAAGGGTCATTCACCCCCGCGCTGGGCGCCGGCAGACCCGCTGCCGTGGGCGTTGCCGAAGCCGAGACGCGCTCCTGGATAAGCTGCTCCAAAGGGTCCACGGCCTCGGTGGGGTAGAGGTCCAGCACCAGCCGATGGGCGTAGGCGGCCACGGGTTGCAGGGTGAACACCTGGGGGGCAATCGGGCGTTTCAGGTCAATCACCATGCGCACGGTGTTGGCGCTGAATTGGCCGACGCGGATGCCCGCAATGTTGGGGTCTGAGGCCTGCACCTTGCCCACCAGGTCACGCAAAGCCGCATTCAATTGCAAGCCCTCAATGTCCACCGCCAGCCTGGGCGGTGATGTGATGAAGGTTTGCGTGGTTTTCAGTGGTGCGTCCGATTCGAGCGTCACGCGGCTGTAATCGGGCGCAGGCCAGATGCGCACGGCCAGCATGTTGGCACCGCGGGCCAACTGCGCGGCCCCCAGGCTCAAGACCAGAAAACCTGCCTGGATCAGACGGCGGCGGTCAGCCTGCATGCGCAGCACCTGCTGGAGACGATTGCCGCCATGATTCAAGCCATGTTTGGCCCCGATCGGTGCCCGCCTGGATGTGCACGTGGCGCTGGTTTTCGTCAATGGCTTGCAGTGTAATGACCCAGTCTGGCGGGGGCAGTTGACCGGCCACCTTGTCCGGCCACTCCATGAGCTTCAGGCCTGGCCCGGCAAAGATGTCGCGAAAGCCCGCATCTTCCCATTCCTGCGGGTCGTTGAAGCGGTAAAAGTCGAAGTGCCAGATGGGCCAGGCGGTATCGCCTGATCCGGCCTGGTGCGGTTCGACCACGGCGTAGGTCGGGCTTTTGATGCGGCCTTGCACCCCGGCCGCACGCAGCAGGTGGCGCACCAGGGTGGTTTTGCCTGCGCCCAGGTTGCCGCGCAGCTCAATGCGCGCATCGCGCCCGCCTGGCCAGCTTTGCAGGCCTTGCGCCAGTTGCGCCGCAAAGGCTTGTGTGGCGGCTTCGTCCGGCCACCAAGCTTCCCACGCCACAGGCTGTCCGATCAGGGCATCAGG
>Ga0255139_1000045_pt1 | contig 53706 bp, 42 predicted proteins | sample Law_Colum_RepB_8_FD_188549 | JGI IMG/M metagenome (GOLD analysis project Ga0255139, IMG submission 188549) | Freshwater microbial communities from St. Lawrence River, New York, United States - Law_Colum_RepB_8d | ecosystem: Environmental > Aquatic > Freshwater > River | place: USA: New York...
GCCGCACCAGGCGCAACGTGTCGTCATGACTTTCATCCTTGATAAGATGGGTAGGTGCTCCAAGCATAGCCCGGAATCGCGTTGCCTGGAGTATACAAATACGCACTGGCCGATGGGGTTGGCACCGGCATAGAATCAGAGCAGTCAATTCGCTTCATTGTCATGAGAGTTCACTATGTTCACCACTGTTCGTACCCGTCTCCACAAGTCCACCACTCTGGCACTGACCGCCGTCCTGCTGGGCAGCTGCGCCGTCAACCCGGTCACCGGCCAGCGCGAACTGGGGTTCATTTCCGAGCAGCGCGAGCTCACCATCGGTGCAGAACAATACAGCCCGTCGCAGCAGTCCCAGGGTGGGCAGTTCAGCGTCGATCCAGAGCTGAGCGCTTACGTGCAGGGCGTGGGACAACGGCTGGCCGAGGTCAGTGACCGCCCGCTGCCATACGAGTTCGTGGTGCTGAACAATTCAGTGCCCAATGCGTGGGCATTGCCTGGCGGCAAGATCGCGGTCAATCGGGGCTTGCTGACCGAACTCAACAATGAAGCCGAACTGGCGGCCGTACTCGGCCACGAGATCGTTCACGCCGCCGCCCGTCACGGTGCCCAGGCCATGGAGCGTGGCATGCTGCTGCAGGGTGCGCTGGTGGTGGGCGCCATTGCGGCCCAGGGCAGCGAGTATTCTGATTATGTGGTGGGTGGCGCCATGCTGGGCGCCCAGCTGGTGACGCAGCGTTACGGCCGCGACGCAGAGCGCGAGTCCGATGCCTACGGCATCCGTTACATGGCCGCCGCGGGCTATGACCCGGCCGCTGCCATCAGTCTTCAGGAAGTCTTCGTGCGGCTTTCGGAAGGCCGCGACAGCAACTGGCTTGACGGCCTGTTCGCCAGTCACCCGCCGTCCCAGGAGCGTGTAGAGAACAACCGGGCGCTGGTTGCCCAGCTGCGTGCCGAGGGCATCAGTGGCGGCGAGCTGGGGGAAGATCGTTACCGGGAAGCCACTGCCTTCATGCGTGAGACGCAGCCAGCCTACGAAGCCTTCGACGAAGCAGAAAAGCTGATTGCCGAAGACAAGCTGGAAGAGGCCGATCGCCGCCTGGAGACTGCCCTCAGCATGGTGCCCGACGAAGCCCGCTTCCATGGTCTGGCCGCCGATATCCTGGTCTATCAGCGCCGTTATGAAGCGGCGTCACGCCGCTACGATGATGCCATCTCCCGCGACCCGGACTACTTCGACTATTACCTCGGCCGAGGCGTTGCGTTCGCCCGCCAGGGGGAGCGTGAACGCGCACGGGACGATCTGGAGCGCAGCGTCGGCTTGCTGCCCACAGCCCTCGCCATGAGTGAACTAGGCGAGCTGGCCCTGCAGAGCAATGACCGCGTATCCGCCAAAGAGTATTTCCAGGCCGCAAGTGCTGCCTCCGGGCTGGTCGGCGAGCAGTCCCTTGCCGCCTTCATGCGCCTGGATATCCCGGACAACCCCACCCAGTATGTCGCTGCGCAGCCGGTGGTCAACAATGCCGGCCGCCTGCTGGCCCGCGTCGAGAACCGCTCGCCCGTGGCCATGCGCGACATCAGCATCGAGTTTCAGGCCGTGATCGCGGGTCAGCTTGCAACGCGCACGCTGGTGGTGCCAAGGCTGGCGCCCGGCCAGATCGGCGAACTCGACTCGGGCCTGAACTTCCCGCAGGGCGTGCTGCCGACGGTCAATCAGGTGAATGTGGTGGTGCGGGGAGCGGGGGTGGAGTGAGGGTCCGTACGCGCATTGCGCCACCAGGAATGATTCCGGCCTTCTCGAAGCAGGAGGCAGCCGTGTCTACGCAGATGCCTCTGCAGATCGATCCTCTTCATAAATCACCATTTCATCCTTGAAAGTGGAGATTGATTTCTTGAAGTGGCTGTCGAGAGCAAGTGCTTCACGCAAGGTTTGTTGCAGGCTGGACTTCAAGTCTTCCAGGGAACGCTCCTGGCAGTTGACGCCTGCGACTTCCTTGACCCAGCCCAGCCACCAGCCACCCTCGTGTCGGTCAACAGCCGTGAACAGCTTCTGCATTTCTGTGACCTCATGAACCAAAGGCGTTTTCGTCATTGAGTTGAAGTTAAGTGTACTTCCGGAGAAATGGCAAGGCAGGTGCATTTTTCGGCCAAACTTGAGGAAATTTTGGGGTGACCGTCCCGGGTGACTTCTATATACTCCCGTTCCGCACGCATCCGTAGCTCAGCTGGATAGAGTAGGTGGCTTCGAACCACTTGGTCGGGAGTTCGACAAGCGCGCAGGACAGCCGTAGGCTGCCCGAAGGGTGAGAAAGCCGGCTCAGCCGGGTTTCGAATCAATCTCTCCGGGGAATGAATTAGCAGCGTCACAACTGATGGCCGTGATGATGAAAACAAGACATCAACAGTTATGCATCCGTAGCTCAGCTGGATAGAGTAGGTGGCTTCGAACCACTTGGTCGGGAGTTCGAATCTCTCCGGGTGCACCAAATAAAAAAGGGTCCTCCAAAGAGGGCCCTTTTTTATTTGGTTTCCCTGATCGATAGAACTCCCTGGTTCGACAAGCGCGCAGCGCGCAGGACAGCCGCAGGCTGCCCGCTCTTCTCATTTCGCCTGTCGGCTTCATTCCCTTAACCTTTCCAGAAATCCCCGCAGCCCCACCACCTGAATATCCCCAAGCATCGGGAACGCATCAGTCTGACCGTGTACCAGGAATCGATGCGTTGGCTCGATGTCGGCGCAGGCTTCGTGGAATCCGCGGGCAAGCCCAGCGGACGGGCTACGTTTTATCTCTATTGCGTAGAGGCGGCGTGGCTGATCCGGAAACTCCAGCACCAGATCAATCTCGGCTCCGCCCGACGTGCGGTAGTAAAAAGGCTGCACGCCCACTGGCAGCACAGCCAGGATATTTTCGATCACAAACCCTTCCCAGCTCGTGCCCGCAACCGGATGGCCAAGCAGGTCATTGAATGAGCCGATATTCAGCAGAGCATGTGTGATGCCGCTGTCGCGGACATAGACGCGAGGTGACTTCACCAGACGCTTCCTGGTGTTGTGTGTATAGGGCAGAAGTTTGCGGACAAGCAGCAGATCGACAAGCAGGTCCACGTAACGCGTCACAGTGACACCGGCTACTCCCAGTGAACTTGCAAGGCCAGCGGCATTCAGATTCCCGCCCTGGGAATGGGCCAGCATCATCCACAGCCTCTCGAGCGTGGCGGCCGGCACGCGCGGACCGAGTGCGGGGACGTCTCGCTCCAGATAGGTCCTGATGAAGTCCTGCCTCCAGCGCAAACTCAGGGGGTCATCGCCTGCAAGCACGCTTTCGGGAAAACCGCCACGCAGCCAGAGCTGATTCAGTTTCAGCTGGTCATCGCCCGGCTGCTGGTACTCCAGAACATCGATGGGGAATAGTTCGACAAAGGCTATTCGTCCGGCCAGGCTCTCACTGGATTGCCGCAACAGTTCTATGGAGGCGGAGCCGAGGAAAAGAAACATGGCGTTTTTGCGGCCCTTGCGCCGCTCGGCGTCGATCAACCCTCGGATCGGAGCGAAGACTTCAGGCAGTCGCTGCACTTCATCGAGGATGATGAGCTTGCCGGGATTGGCCTGCTGGAATGCTTCAATATCCTGAACCTTGAGCAGGTCCGTCCTGTTCTCCAGGTCGAGATAGACTGCTGGCAGTGCGTCTTTCAAGGCAAAAGCCAGCGTTGTCTTGCCAACCTGACGGGGCCCCAGCAGCGCAACAGAGGCGCTGCCATTCAGTCGATCCCGCAGTAGAGTGAGAAGTCGTCTTGTGATCATGTACGCAAATGTAACAATAAATATTGCATTTGCATAGTTAGCAAGTGTTCAGCGAGGATTGCAACTCGGAACGCACGGTCGCGTTCATGGTGAACACGGTCGGGGCCGTCGTGCTTGCCAGTCACCGCCCCCTCCACTACATTGCCTGCACATTCACTGCAATTAATGCCTGCCATGACGACCACGCTTCCCAATCTCGCCCCCGACTTGTTCCACACGCCCGACGCGTCTCGCCTGTGGCCTACGCCTTCCACCCACGCGCCTCGCATCCTGCTGCTCTATGGTTCGCTGCGGCAGCGTTCCTACAGCAAGCTGCTGACACTGGAGGCCGAGCGCCTGCTGCAGGCGATGGGCGCCGAGACCCGGTTGTTCGACCCCACTGACCTGCCACTGCCCGACGGTGCTACGGCGGAGCACCCCAAGGTGCGCGAGCTGATCGAACTGGTGCTGTGGTCCGAAGGGCAGGTGTGGACCAGCCCCGAGCGCCACGGCGCCATGTCGGGTGTCATGAAGGCGCAGATCGACTGGATTCCTCTGGCATTGGGGGCCGTACGTCCCACGCAGGGACGTACCCTAGCGGTGATGCAGGTATGTGGCGGCTCCCAGATTTTCAACACGGTCAACCAGCTGCGCGTGCTCGGGCGCTGGATGCGCATGCTGACCATCCCCAATCAGTCCTCGGTCGCCAAGGCCTATGACGAATTCACCGAGGAAGGCAGGATGAAGCCATCGCCTTACTACGACCGTGTGGTGGACGTGATGGAAGAGCTGCTGAAGTTCACGCTGCTTACTCGCGACAATTCGGCATATCTGACTGACCGTTACAGTGAGCGCAAGGAGTCGGCCGAAAAGCTGCATGCCCGCATGGCACTGGGCTCCGCTTTGTGAGTGCCGGAGCCCCCCGCAGACTCTGGCTGATCTCCGCCCTGGGCATCATGCAGATCTTCGCGTGGGGCGGCACCTTTTACCTGCCGGCCATTCTCGCTTCTTCCATTTCCGGGGACACCGGCTGGCCGCTGGTGTGGATCGTCGGCGGGCTCTCCATCGGACTGGTAGTAGCGGGCATCGTGGCGCCCCGAGTCGGCGTGGCCATCGACCGGCATGGCGGCCGCTATGTGCTGACGATTTCCTGCGTGACCATCGCCGCCGGTCTGGTGGTGGTTGGCACGGCGGGCACGCTGTGGCTCTACATTCTGGGATGGATGATACTGGGGATGGGCATGGGCGCCGGGCTCTATGACGCAGCGTTTGCCACGCTCGGGCAGATCTACGGCATGAAGGCGCGCTCGGCCATTACCGCACTCACCTTGTGGGGTGGCTTCTCCAGCACAGTCTCCTGGCCGTTGTCGGCCTGGTTGCTGGAGGCCTTCGGCTGGCGCGGCACCTGCTTCGTCTATGCCGCCATTCTGCTGCTGATCTGTCTGCCGATGATCCGCGCCGCGCTGCCAGCTTACGTGCGCAGGAACCGTCGCAGCGACCCGACCCATGTCAGTGTGCCATTCGTGTTCACGCCCCAGGAGCAACGACAGAAGGTGCTGATCATGCTGACGCTGATGTTTGCAGGCGCCATCGGTGCTCTGGTGTCAGTGCATTTGATTCTGCTGCTGTCCGGGCGAGGCTTGTCCATCGACGAGGCGGTACTGATTGGCGCCCTGATCGGCCCGGCGCAAGTGGGCGGCCGCATTCTGGAGGCGGCCAACCGGGAGCGGCACCATCCGTTGTGGACGCTGACCATCGCCGTGGGCCTGATGGCACTGGGCATGGTGTTGCTGGCGAGTGGATTTGCGGTTACAGCATTGGCCATCATTCTTTACGGCGCCGGCAATGGCATTCTGTCCATTGCCAAAGGGGCACTGCCGCTGGCAATCTTCGGGGTAGAGCGCTATGCCCGCGTCATGGGGCAACTGGCCCGCCCGTCGCTTCTGGCGCAGGCATTGGCACCGGCATTGATTGCGTGGCTGATTACCGATGGGGATCCGCAGGTGCCGCTGCTGGTGCTGGCACTGCTTGCCAGTGCCAATGTGCTGGTGGTTGCGATGCTCTGGCGTTTGCACGTGCGGCAACATGACAATCGCAAGGCAATTTCACAGGAGTAGCAGATGAACCACATTGCTGGCGGGAATGACAAACACGCTCTCGTGCTCGACCTGCATACCAGTGCGGCGATGCTGATCTCTGTCTTCGGTCAGCCGGAGCGCGCCGAAGCGCAGGTCAGCAGTTACCGATGGCGTGTGGTGAATGCCGATGGCAGTCAGGCGCGCATTTTCAGTCTGCAGACGGGAGAAATCAGTGCTTCCACGGTGCTGGCCTGGCGTGTCGAGGGCGACTGCGCGGCCGCCATCGACCAGGTACAGCAGGCGCTGCAGGCAGGCGAGAACTACTACGAAGGCAGCCTGCACCCCGAACTGTTCATCACGCGCAAACGCTGACGCGGGGCTCAGTCGGGCGCGGACTCAGCCTGACCCCATAGATTGTTGCGACTCATGAACGTGCCCTGTTGATAGTGCTGATAGGCAGTCTCACTCAGGGCGACGCCCGTTACCCCCTGCATCACCATCACGCCTTCCATCAGCGTGCGCTGCCAGGACAGTCCCACATCCAGAGACTCCAGCAAGGCCTGATAGGCAGGGTTGTCGATCAGCGTGTCCGGAAAATACAGCTCGCTGGCATGGGTAGTATTCAGCAGCCAGCGCTTCTGCAGCGGATGCAGCCCGCTCCAGAACTGCGTGCCGAGTCGCAGATCACCATTGATGAAACTCACTACGCCATTGGTAAAGGCGGCATCCTGACCCTTGGCGACTTCTGCGGCAAAGGCATCGCTGTCCAGACGCAGGCGGCCGCGCCAGGCTTCGATGACGGCGCGGGTGTAATCCGTAGATATCCCTTCAGTGTCAGCCTGTCGCTGGCGTTCCAGAAAAGGCTCGGACTCCGGCGCATTGCCGGTGTAATTCAACTCCCGTGCCACGGCTCCCAGATAGCCAATATGCTTGGGGCGTACCTGCAGTTCCAGCTTGCGGGCCACGATGGCGTCTTCGGGGGGCAGCAGCGACACGCGATAGCTCCAGATCTCGTCGGGCGAAATCTCGAAAGGGCCGACCTCCGCCGCCTTGTCCAGAAACTGCGAGGCTTCGTCGTACAGCCGCGCGCCAATCAGCAGCAGCGCATAGTGGGCCATCGCAAACGGGGGGGGATTGCCGGACAGAATCTGCTGCCGCAGCAGCGCTTCCTCCTGATGATATTCATTGCCCGCCATCCGCGTCTCGATGGCTCGAATGGACTGCAGCGCCGCATTCTCCCGGTCCAGCGTCGCGACTTCGCGGTGCACCTCGGCGACCAGTGCGATGAGAGCCTGTTTCTTCGGGATGCGGGCAAACACCGAAAGATTGTTGGCGGCAGCTGCCACGCCCAGATAGGCATTGATGAATCCGGGGTCAAGGTAGATGGCTTCCCCGTAGAAGGCAATGGCCAGTTCCCAGTCGGCAGGGTTGAACTGCGCATTGTGGAATTCGCCCTTCATGAAGCGGTCGTAGGCCATGGCGTCGTGGGTGCCCCAGTCCTGCATGCGGGCGCGCTCTTCGGCGTACAGATGAATCTCCAGCGCACTGACAATGTTGGTGACGATGGTGTCCTGAATGGCGAACAGATCGCCCTCGGACATGTCGAAGCGGCCTGAATATTCCTGGACGCCATCTTCCGCGCGGACCAGATTCACGATCACCCGCAGCCTGTCCTCCGCCTGAATCAAGGTGCCCTGCAACACATGGCTGACCTGGCCTGGCAGCCGCGCGCTCGACGCAGGAATGTCCAGCAGCGACACCACACTCAGGGAGTTGAGCATGGACAGATCATTGATGAGGGTACTGGTCAGGCCATCCACAAGATAGCGGTTGGTCTCGATGCCATTGCTCTCGAAGCGGAAAGGCGGCACTCCGATCACCAGGCCATCGGCCGCTGCGCCGCGCCGTTGCAGATCCGCTACCCAGAACAGTGCGATGAGTACCAGGCTTGCGCAGAACCCTACGGCCAGCAGGCGAGCATCCATGAGTTCCCAGGCAGCCAGGAACCGTTTGCCCAGCGACGGCGTCTCGGGAAGGACCACGGCGCTGTCGGCAAGCACAGACACCTGCAGCTTGTAGCCGCGCTTGGGCACCGTCTTGATGTAACGCTGACGCCGCACGCTGTCTCCCATGGCGGCGCGCAATTCGGCAATGGCTTTGTGAATGGCGTGATCTGACGCCACGGAACTCCAGAACCGGCTCAGCAACTCCTCGCTGCTGACAATGCGGTCGGCGTTTTCCGCCAGATGGATGAGTACCTCCATGCTGCGGGGAGACACCTTGTTCTCGGCATCGCCAAGCGTGATGGTGCCGGCCCCTCGCGAGATCGCGAAGGGACCGATCTGCAGTGTTCTGTTCAAGGCTTCATTCATCGAGTCACCGCTGGTGCGAATTGGTGCGACGTCAGGGGGCACCTGCCTCTTTTTGGTTCGTGCCGTTGCAGAAGCGCCTGGGATTCACCCGCGGCGGCCCGCGCCGGCGCCTTTGCGAGCGTCGTCAGAGCAGACATTTGCAAGATAAGTACCAGTATCGCGTGCGGGGAGAAGTGGTGGAGGTGCCCGGAAGGCGCGGGCGGGAGGTTCAGGAGGATTCCGGGAGAAGATAGGGAGAGGGATGGAAGGAAATTCATCCGCGGGGAGGCCAATACTGCGCTCAATCCAGTGACAGCCGCTCCGTTTTTAAGCTCGAACGGGCAGTGTCACAGAGGGAAGACCTCGAGGTCATTCTGACAACCGCCACAAGAATGGAGCAAGCACTATGACTAACCCTGTCAGCCGACGTGAATTCATGAACCTGCTGGGTGCTACCTTCGGCACCGGTGCCCTGATCCGGGTGGGGTCAGCCCTGGGCATGCTGCCAGCGGTTGCTGCCCTGACCCGACCAGTGCTGGCAGCCCCGGCGCCTGGCGCAGGCACTGCCGTCATTCTTGGCGCCGGCATTTCCGGACTGACCGCCGCCTGGGAACTGGCGAAAGCGGGCTACGATGTCACGGTGCTGGAGTCCTCGAATCGTGCCGGTGGCCGTGTGATGACGGTACGCTCCGGCGACGTGGTGGACGAGATCGGCAACCGCCAGGTATGTGAGTGGGACAACGAGCCCCATATGTACTTCAACGCCGGTGCCGCCCGTATCCCCAGCACCCACCGCAACCTGCTCTCCTACTGCAAGGAATTGGGCGTAGACCTCGAAGTCTTCATCAACGAATCCAAGACGGCCCTGATTCAGGACGACGCGATGCTGGACGGCAAGCCCATCCGCAATGCCGATGTGTCCACCAATGTGCGTGGCTTCCTCGGCGAACTGTTTGCCAAGTCTTTCACTACCGCACAGCTGGATCAGCCGTTCTCCGAATCTGAAGCGGAGACCATCATGGGTCTGATTCGCCAGTTCGGTTCGCTGGATCGTGAAATGAACTACAAAGGCAGCAACCGCAATGGCTATGTCAGCGGTGGCTTCATCGATCACGGCGTGCAGAAGGAGATCATTGAGTTCAAGCACCTCATGAAGAGCCGGCTGATCTCCCAGACACTGACAGCGAACGAGGGCGAGACCGGCCCGCTCCTGATGCAGCCTGTCGGCGGCATGGACCGCATCATCGCCGGCTTTACCCGTGCGCTGGGTGACCGCGTCAAGTACAAGACTCCCGTAATGTCCGTCATGGTGAAAGAAGCGGGCGTCGAGGTGGTTTACCTGCAGGACGGCGTGCCCCAGCCCATCACTGCTGATTACTGCTTCAACTGCATCCCCGCTCACTTCATGGCCGGCATCGAGCACAACCTGCCGGGCGACTACATGCAGGCGATGAAATACATCCGTCGTGGCGAAGCCATCAAGGGCGCTTTCCAGGCAAAGGAACGCTTCTGGGAGAAAGAGGAGATCTACGGCGGCATCAGCTGGACCAGCGCGCCGATCCGTCAGCTCTGGTACCCCAGCCACGGCATCCACAAGGATAAGGGCGTGATTCTGGCGGCCTACGACTTCGGCAATGGCGGCGAGTTCACGCGCATGTCCCAGGCCGAGCGGGTCGAATGGCTGCTCAAGGGCGGCGAAAAGCTGCACTCGAATTACCGGCAGATGGTGGAGAAGCCCATCACCATCGCCTGGCACCGCATGAACCACATGCTGGGTTGCTCGGCACGTTGGGGGCGTTCCGGCGGCGGCATGACGATGGAAGAAGAAGGGCTCTACCACACGCTGCAGGCGCCGGCTCTGGGCCGTCACTACATGATTGGCGACCAGATCAGTTTCCACGGCGCCTGGCAGGAGAGCGCGATTCTTTCTGCCCACTGGGCCCTGGCGGACATGGATCAACGCGTTCGCAGCGCCGCATGAGGTCTTTGCCCTCGCAATACAGCGCCCGTTCCGGCGGGCAGTTACTGGAATCTGGAAGGAGTTTGAAGACCATGATGAAGAAAGGTGTAGCTGTATCCGGCCTGCTGCTCGGGTCCCTGTTGTCGACGCATGCGCTGGCGCAGACGGAAGGCTCTGAATACTACAACGACCGCTACTGCATGACCTGCCACGGCGCGGATGGCATGGGCAGTGAAGGGATCCGGGGGCCGCGTCTGGCCGGCATGGAACCCTGGTATCTGAAGCGTCAGCTGGAAAACTTCCGGGCTGGCGTGCGGGGCACTCACGAGATGGATGTGCCGGGCACTGAGATGCGTCCGATGGCTGTGCCGCTGACTGATGAAAGTATCGCCGATCTGCTGGGCTGGATTGGCAGCTGGGAGTACAGGCCTGCCGAGATCACGCTGACAAATGGCGACGCTGCGGCCGGACAGCCGCTCTACGGCACCTGTGCCACCTGCCATGGTGCGGACGCGCAGGGTAACGAGGCCCTGGGCGCGCCGGCACTGGCGGGTCAGAACGACTGGTACCTCTTTGCCCAGCTGAAAAATTTCAAGGCTGGCTATCGCGGCACCCATGCAGACGACACCTATGGCGCCCAGATGGTGCCCATGGCGGCTGCGCTGGCTGATGACACGGCCATCCTGAACGTCGTCAGTTACATCAACACACTCGGCCGCTGAGGCCAGGAGACACTGAATGACCATGAACTTGTTGAGCCGCGCCCGCCTCCTGCTGTTGCCCGGCGTCATGGCCCTGGCCGGCTGCGGTGCCGAAGACGTCAGCCTTTCTCCGGTGGCCTCGGCGCAGGAAGCTGCTCCCACCATCCAGCGCTTTCAGGAGGGCACCAACTTCAACAACGTGATCGCCATTCCGACGGGCGCAGAGACGCTCTACCTTAGTGGTGCTGGCGCTGTTCCGAAAGAGGACGGCACCTGGGGCAACATGGAAGAGCAGGCCATCCAGATTTTCGAGACCTACAAGACCACGCTGGAAGAGTTGGGCTGGTCCCTCGAAGACATCATTCAGGTGCGTGTGTTTGCGCTGGCGAACCCGGATGGCACGCTGGACTTCGAAGGCTTCAATCGTGGCTACCGGCAGTTCTTCGGTTCCGACATCAATCCGCTGAAACCCGTGCGCTCCTTCGTGCAGATCGCCGGGCTGGTGCGGGAGGGCTGGCTTGTCGAGGTGGAAATCCGCGCCGCGCGCATGCCGCAGTAATCGCCACAGCAGAATTTTGATCCAAGGTTTGACGCTGGTAGTAAAGTGCTTGGGGGAGGAGGGGCCGTGCCCTCCTCCCCGTTTTTTTATGCGCAATTCCTGCAAGGATATAAACAGTAGCCTGACCCCCTGTGTGTGTCACGCTGCCGCATTCAGCAAGGTGATTTGGCGGTGTACCAGAGCGGATTTTGTTGACGGTGCTGGCGAAAGTAGCTAGTGTTCGGGGGGTTTTTAGCCCGGCAAATGTCCGTCCAAACACCTTAACAAGAAGAATCGCTGCTATGAATTACGCAAAAATTGTTGGTCTGTTTCTGGGTGCCTACCTCCTCAATATGGTGGCTCCGCAAATTCTGGAGCATCTTGCTCACCTGCCTGGAGCAGAGGCTGCCATTGCTCAGACTCTCTGGTGTCTCGGGCTTTTCCTGGTGTTTGGCTGGGCCTGCAGCAAGCTTGCCGAAGGCACAGTATTCCCGAATTTCACGCTGCAATTGCTGGTCGGCATCATTCTTCATGATGCGCTGGCGCCAATTGCACCGCAGATCATGATCCCAGTGGTGGTGTGTACAGCCCTGGCTGCCATCATCCTGAAAGGGGGTGGTGATGAAGTTGAAAGACTGGACTTCTTGAAAATTGCCTACCCTTTGATGATGCTGGCCGTGGTCGGCTATCTGATCACCTTCTTCATCATGTTCCCTCTGCTTCTTCTGCTGGGCCTTGATGGAAAGACCGCTGCGCTGCTTGCGGCGATTATCGGCTCAACCGATCCGGCTGCACTGATTCCCACATTGAAAAAGGTTGCCTTCAAGGACCAGTACAAGCGTCTGGCGGGCCTGTCGGTTGCTGAAAGCGCGGTGAATGATGCGGTAGGCGCGATCTTCGTGGGCGCACTGGCCACCATGATTCTGGCCGGGACGTCAGTGGAAACCACTGCCGCGTTGACCAGCGGTCTGTTCAGTGCGGACAACATGATGAGCCTGGGGCGTCAGTTCCTGTTCGGAACGATTGCTGGTGTTATCGGCTGGGGGTTCATGTACAGCTATGAAAAGTACAAGTCCACTCATCACCAGAATACGGGTGAGGCGGAGTCAGCCTACGATTTCGCAATCGTCCTGGCAGTCCCGCTGGTGACGTTCGTGCTGGCACAGGCTCTCCACGGCAACGGCTTCCTCGCCGCTTTCATCGCCGGCCTGCTTGCCAACTACAACCACAACAATCACGCCTTCCAGAAAACCCTGCATACGATGGAGATCAAGATTGAAAGTATCTCCAAGCCCATGATCTTCATGATGGTCGGGCCCTTCGTTTCCCTGGGTGATCTGGCGGACACTGCAGTGATGGGGTTTATCGTGTCCGTATTGTTCATGCTGCTGGCGCGTCCATTGGCCGTCATGGTCTCCATGCTGCCCACGAATCTGAACATGAAAGACAAACTGTTCATGAGTGCCATCAGGGAAACGGGTGTGATTCCCGTCGTGCTGGCAGTCATCACTGTCGCCCAGTTCCCCGAGCTGACGCTGCTGATGCCACTGACAGCGTGGGTCGTCATCTGGACTCTCACCATTCTGCCGGCCATTACGCCCTGGTGGGCAGCAAAATTGAAAATCGTCGACTAAGCACAGGCTGACTGGCGAAAGAAGGTCCAAGAGGGGGAGTATTCCACGGAGTACTCCCCTTTTTTTTGCCTGGACGGAAGCTCGTCTGTACACAGTTCTACAGTCTTTTCCTTTGATGTATGTCGTTGCTGCATTCAGCCATGAGGCCTATGCTCAGTCTGAAGTGGTCAAATACGCAGCGATATACAACGAGGGAGTACGAGACGATGAGTGACTACACGCATGTCATGATTGCCATAGACGGTTCCGAAGAGTCGATCAAAGTGCTTGCCAGAGGCATGGCGCTGGCGGGCACCGCAAGCAAAGTCAGCGTGGCACAGGTGTTTGATACCCTGGTGGGCAATTATTCCTACGAGTTGAACATGGGGGATTTTGTGCTGGCCCAGCGCGAGTACGAAGAGACGGTGGCAAAACAGACCCGCGAATTGCTCAGGAAGGCATGTCCTTCCCTGCCGGCAGAAGCGGTGCATTTCCTGCGCGGCAAACCTGCGTCAGAGATCAAGAGGCTGGCAGAAAGTCTGCATGTCGATCTGCTGGTCATCGGCAGTCACGGGCAGGGCGCCGTCAAGGCAGCCGTGCTCGGTTCCACTGCCAACGCCGTACTGCACGGCATCCATTGCGATGTCTATACCGTGCGGGTCTGAGATTACTGCACCATGATTGCCGCGCGCGTTCAGAGGTCCTTGATGAGACTGATCGCGCCGCGGATCTGCCCTTCCAGGTAACCCGTTGCCATGTCATTGGGATAGCGCTGCTGCAAGGCACTCATCACGTCTTCGCTGATGTCCGTGCCATGGCAGGTCAGACAGAGTGGTGCCGCTGGCTGTGCCTGCATGTAGCGGAACTGGCCGGAGACGGTTTCAGCCGTATTCAGGCTGGCCCCCGGCTCACCGCCGCGCTGCCGCTGATCGAACAGATTCAGGATCGTGGTTTCCCAGAAGTCGGGCGCGGCAGCGCTGCTGTTGCGAGCCTTCAGGCTGACGCGGGAGACATCCCAGCCAGTCTGTTCGCTCAGGCGTGCCGCAATAGCGGGAGCTTCCACCGCGCAAACTTCTATTGCATGCACCGGGCCGCCAGAGGCAATGGCCAGTTGCAGCGTCGGGAGCAGCGTGCCCACGAACTGCTGCGTGATGGATACCGCTTCGGCGGTCAGTTCCGGGGACACGCCGGTGGGCATGGGCTCGTTGAAGTCCAGCGCGTAAGGTGGCTGCACTTCCGTGGTACCCGGCACTGAAATGGGAAGCTGCGACAATACGGGGCCAGCGCCCAGAGTGAGGGCACCCAGTACACCAAGGGCAGTCAGGGCGGCAAAGGAACGGATGGGCATTGGCATGATCGTTATCTCCTGTCTGGGTTCCGAACGGCGGGTTTGCGGCATTCTCGCCGGTTGGTCGGGCCCCTGCAAGGGAGTAGGCTCCGGAATGCCCCTGTTCCAGATGACGGGGTGGTCCGGCGAACAGTCGCCGGAAGGGGTTGTGCGCTATGTTGCAGCCCACACCGTCACCAAAGTTTCCGCTCTCTGGGAAGACCTGCAACGCTGGCAGGTGTTCGCCATTGTGGACGGCATTGCCGTCGAGGAGTTGTAAGCAGATGACCTGGCCCCTCAGTGACAACAGCATACTGATGTGCAATGCCGGCAGTGCCACACTGAAGCTGGCCGCCTGTGCATTGACCGGAAAGCCTCTGTGGGAGCGGCGTCTGGAAGGGGCACCTGGCACGCTGGAGGCGGGCTTGCGGGAGCAACTGAGTGCCAGCGCCGAGGCGCCGCATGCCGTGCTGCATCGCATCGTGCATGCCGGCGCCGTGCAGGAGTTCCCCTCCCGCATGGACGACTCCCTGCTGGCGCGCATTGCCCACTGGGCACCGCTGGCGCCCTTGCACAATCCCCTGGCTTTGCGACTGGTGGCTGCCGTGCGCGAACGTTGGCCGGACGTGCCGCAATATGCCGTGTTCGACTCAGGCCTGTACGGGCAATTGCCCGATGTGGCTGCGGTGTATGCGCTTCCTGCCACGCTGTCGCCGCGCTGGCCGTTGCGGCGCTACGGCTTCCACGGTCTCGCGCACCGCAGTCAGTGGCGCCAGGTGCAGCCTGCTGATGGCGCACCCGGTCCACGTCGCCTCATTACCCTGCAGTTGGGCAGCGGGTGTTCGCTCACGGCGTGGAAGGACGATCAGGTGCTCGACACCACCATGGGCTTCACGCCTCTGGAAGGTCTGGTGATGGCGACGCGCAGCGGCACACTGGACCCGGGCATCGTGCTGCATCTGCTGCAACAGGAGGGCATGAGCGCCGAGCAGATACGCCAGTGCCTCATGCATGAGGCGGGACTCGCGGCACTTGCACCCGGCAAGGGCGACATGCGTGCGCTGCTTGCCAGTGCACTGCCGGCAGCTGAACAGGCGCTGGCCCATTATTGCTGGAGTATTCGCAAGGCAATCGGCGCGGCCGTCGCCGTGCTTGGCGGCCTGGATGCGCTGTGCATCGGCGGCGGCGTGGGCGAGAACCAGCCTCTGGTGCGGGCGCGCATACTGCAGGACCTGCAGGTGTTCGGCATCGCGCTGGACACGAAAATCAATACGCAGGCGCCACGCGCCGGCAGGCTGCAGAGCGCCGCCAGCCAGGTCGTCATTGCCTTGACGCCAGTCAATGAAATGGACGAGATGTTCAGGCAATTTGCCGCTATCACCGCACAGGCTCTGGGGAGCACACATGAATGAATGGCAGGAACAATGGCGCAACGGCCTCGGGGTGATCGCCCACCGTGTTGATACCCGCGAGCGTGTGGCCGCTCTTGTGGAGTATCTGGACATCACCGGGCAGTGCCCGGCGCAGCGCGCATGGCAGCTGTTTGCAGCGGCAGACCGCCTGTCGAGCATGGGCCTGTGGCTGACGGCGCACATGACTTACGCACGACAGGTGTCTCTGGAAGGGCGCGCGCTGGCGGCGGCCGATTTCAAGCCTGTGCCCGAGGGGCATACCGGTGGCGCGCTGAACATCGTGCCAGCCTACGTCGGCTATCTGCTGGCCAATGCACTGTCGGGCAAGACCCGGGCATGGGTCATGGGGCAGGGACACTGTGTCGCCGCGATTGATGCCGTGAACGTGCTGACCCGCAATCTTGAACCGGAACAGGACGCCCGCTACCCGCTGACCGACGCCGGGCTCAGCCGCTTGTGTCAGGACTTCTACAGCTACGAGACCGGTCCCGACGGACGTCCTGCCGCGCCGCTGGGCAGCCATGTGAACGTCTATACCGCCGGCGGCATCAGCGAAGGCTGCTACCTGGGCTTCGCCGGCCTGCAGTATGTACACATGCCTTTACCCGGCCAGGAGCTGGTCAGTTTTCTCAGTGACGGCGCCTTCGAGGAGCAGCGCGGCAGCGACTGGGCGGCACGCTGGTGGCGGGGCGAAGACACCGGGCTGGTGATGCCTGTGATGATTGCCAACGGCCGCCGCATCGACCAGCGCACTACCATGTCCCAGTCTGGCGGCGTGCACTGGTTCCGTGAACATCTGCAGCTGAACGGCTTCGAGCCGATCGACATCGACGGACGCGATCCGGCCGCTTTCGCGTGGGCCATTCTGCACATGGCCGAGCGTCTGACCCAGCAGCACGAGGCCATCAAGGATGGTCTTGCCAGCTACCCGGTGCTGTTGCCCTATGCCATCGCCGAGACCGTCAAGGGCTATGGCTTTCCGGGTGCCGGCACCAACGCCGCCCACAATCTGCCGCTGCCAGGCAGTGGAGCGACGGACGAGCTGACCCGCACGTTGTTCAATGAGGGCTGCGCCGAATTGCACGTGCCGCCAGAAGCATTGCAGGACGCCATCGCCACGCTGCAGACCCACGCTGCCCAGCAGCGGGTTCAGGAACGCGATCACTGCCTTCGCAAGCTGCAGGTTAGCGCGCCGGTGCTGCCCGACCCGCAGGACATTGCCCTGACGTCCCATACTGCGCCGATGGCGGCCATCGACGAGTGGGTGTGCGCACTGGCGCTGGCCAATCCGCAGAAGCGCATGCGGGTCGGCAATCCTGATGAGATGCGCAGCAATCGCATGAACAAGACACTCGACCTGCTGCAGCACCGGGTCACGTCGCCCGAGAAGGGTGTGGCGGAATCGTTGCAGGGCGCTGTGATCACGGCGCTCAATGAAGAGGCGGTCATCAGCGCTGCTCTGGCCAACAAGCAGGGCCTCAGTCTGGCGGTAAGTTACGAGGCCTTCGCGGTCAAGATGCTGGGTGCCATGCGCCAGGAAGTGATCTTCGCGCGACACACGCTGGAGACCGGGCGCGCGGTGGACTGGGTGTCAGTGCCGGTGCTGGCAAGCTCCCACACGTGGGAGAACGGCAAGAACGAGCAGTCCCACCAGGACCCGACGCTGTGCGAGGCCTGGCTGGGCGAGATGGCGGATGTGGCCCCGGTGTATTTTCCGTTTGATGCCAATTCCGCCGTCGCCGTGGTGCGGGGACTTTTCGGTACCCGCGGGCGTGTGGCTACGGTGGTGGCAGCCAAGAATGTCGGGCCCCAGCACTGCACCGCCGCACAGGCGCAGCAGGCGGTGCGGGATGGCGCGCTGCTGCTGCGGCACGAGGCCAACGCCCCCCTGCAATTGCTGGCGCTGGGCTCGTATCAGCTGCAGGCCGCTCTGGAGGCTGCGGATCTGCTGCAGGCCGAGGGCATCAGCTGCTCGGTCGTGGCCATTGTCGAGCCGGGCCGCTTCCGCATTCCGCGGGATGCCCGCGAAGCAGAGTATGTGCATGACGAGGCCGCACTGGCCGCAGTGATTCCCGCCGTGCAGCGGCGGCTGTTTGTCTGCCATACCCACGCCGAGGTCATGACGGGTGTGCTGCGGCGGCTTGATACGGGCGCGGCCAGCAGTCGCTTCATGGGCTACCGCAATCGCGGTGGCACGCTGGATGTCGCCGGCATGCAGTTTGCGAACGGGCAGAGCGTGGCGCACATTCTGGCCGAGGCACGTGCCCTGTTGTCCGGGGCGGCGGCATGACCGACTGTCTGGAGACCACAGGAGTGAGTACCGAGGAGAACTTCCTGTTTCTGACCCGGGCAGGCATCGATACCCATCAGGAACCGGTGGTCTACATGCGCGAGGACTGCCATGTCTGCCGCTCGGAGGGCTTCAGTGCCCAGAGTCGCGTGCGGGTATGCGTGGGCGAGCGCAGCATCATTGCCACGCTCAATATTGTGCGCGGGGATTTTCTGAGTCATCAGAAGGCGGCCCTCAGCGAGAGCGCCTGGCAGCTGCTGGGCGCGAAAGAAGGCGACAAGGCCCGGTTCAAGCATGCGCCGCCCGTCGAGTCGATGTCCCACGTGCGTGGCAAGCTCTACGGCAAGCCGTTCACGCTCGAGACTGCCCGCGCCATCATCACCGACATCAGTCAGGAGCGTTATTCTGACATTCAGCTGGCCGCCTATGTCACCGCGTGTGCGTCCACCAGCCTGAGTCTGGATGAGACCATCGCCATCACCCGCGCCATGGTGGAGTGCGGGCAGCGTTTCGACTGGGGCAGTGGCGTGCAGGTGCTGGACAAGCATTGCGTGGGCGGGCTGCCGGGCAATCGCACCACGCCCATCGTGGTGGCTATCGTCGCCGCGAACGGCTTGCTGATGCCCAAGACCTCGTCCCGGGCCATCACCTCGCCGGCCGGTACCGCCGACACCATGGAGACGCTGACCAATGTCACGCTCAGCTTCGAGCAGATGCGCGCCGTGGTGAACGAGCAGGGGGCCTGTCTGGCCTGGGGTGGCTCGGTGGCGCTCAGCCCTACCGACGACATCATCATCCGCGTGGAGCGGGCGCTGGATCTGGACAGCGAAGGGCAGTTGGTGGCATCGGTGATTTCCAAGAAGATCGCTGCCGGCTCGTCCCACGTGCTGATCGACATTCCCGTGGGACCCACCGCCAAGGTGCGCAGCCCGGCGCTGGCGGAGCGACTCGGGCAGCTCCTGACCCGCACCGGCGAGGCCCTGGGCCTGCAGGTGCAGATCATTCTGAGCGACGGCTCCCAGCCTGTGGGCTGCGGCGTCGGCCCGGCTCTGGAAGCCCGCGATGTGCTGGCCGTGCTGCAGGGCAAGGCCGGCGCGCCGCTCGATCTGCGCCAGCGCGCGCTCACGGTGGCAGCGGCATTGCTGGAAATGGGGGGCGTCTGCGGGCACGGGGAAGGGCAGGCACTGGCAGCGCAGACTCTGGACAGTGGGCATGCGTGGCAGAAATTCGTCGCCATCTGCGAAGCGCAGGGGGGCATGAAGACGCCGCCGGTTGCGGCGCATCAGTTTCCGATACTGGCGCCCCGCGCCGGCATCGTGGCGCTGTTCAACAATCGGGTGATCTCCCGACTGGCCGGTCTGGCGGGAGCGCCCAGTGCACCGGCAGCCGGCCTTGACCTGCACGTGCGTCTGGGTGACCGCGTCGAGAAGGGCCAGCCTCTGATGACGCTGCACGCCGAGGCCGCAGGCGAGCTGGAATACGCCCTGGACTTTTACCGCGCGCACCCCGAGGTGCTGCGCATCGAGGAGGAAGTGGTGTGAAACGCCTGTTGTATTCAATGCCGGGTCAGGACGCCCTCGCGGCCTGCCTGCAGACTCTGGCCGCGTTCGAGCCGGGACAAATGAGTTTGCGACAGTTTCCCGACGGCGAGACCTATATCCGCGTGCTCGACGATGTGCGTGGCGCCGAAGTGGCCATCCTGTGCCAGTTGCATCACCCCGACGAGAAGACCTTGCCCTTGCTGTTGCTGGTGGCAACCTTGCGGGATCTCGGTGCCCGGCGGGTCGGCATCATCGCCCCGTACCTGGCTTACATGCGTCAGGACAAGCGGTTCCATGAGGGGGAAGGCGTCAGTGCCCGCTATTTTGCGCGGCTGCTCAGCCAGCAGGTGGACTGGCTGCTGACTGTCGATCCGCATCTGCACCGCATTCATGCGCTGAGCGAGGTCTACAGCATTCCCGCACTGGCGATGACGGCTGTGCTGCCGATCGCGCAGTGGCTGCGGGAGAACGTGGCGCAGCCTCTGGTGATCGGCCCGGACAGCGAATCTGAACAATGGGCTGCCCGGGTGGCCGAGGCAGCGGGGTGTCCTTACGAGGTGCTCACCAAAGAGCGATTCGGCGATCGCGACGTGCAGGTGTCCGTGCCCCATGTCGCTGCTTATCTGCAACACACGCCGGTGCTGGTGGATGACATCATCAGCACCGGACGCACCATGCAGCAGGCGGCCAGGCATCTGCAGGACGCTGGTCTGTGCCCACCGGTGTGCATCGGCGTGCACGGGATCTTCGCGGAGGGGGCGCTGCAGGAGATGCAGGCGGCCGGTCTGCGCGTCGTCACCAGCAACAGCATTCCGGCGCCGGGCCAGCAGATTGACCTGGCACCCTTGCTGGCGGAAGGCTTGCGCGCGCTGCGGGTTTGATGCGGCTCTACGCTTGCGTCAGCAGCAGGCGCCTCAGAACGCGATGACACTGCCCCGCGCTGGAATCTCGCTGCGAATGCCGCAGTCGGTCCACAGTTTTTGCGACAGGGCTTCCAGGGCCAGCGCTTCGCCGTGCACCAGCATGAAGCGGGGCTGCGTCTCGAACTGCTTCGCCCAGTCAATGAGTTCGCTCTGACCCGCATGGGCAGAGAAGCCCCCCAGGGTCTCGATGCGGGCCCGCACGATGTACTCGTCCCCGAACAGGCGGATCTTCTTCATGCCGTCCACCAGCAGCCTCCCCAGCGTGCCCCGCGCCTGGAAGCCGATGAACAGCAGTGTGCTGTTCTCGCGCCAGATGCGGTGCTTGAAGTGGTGACGGATGCGCCCGCCGGTGCACATGCCACTGCCGGCGATGATGATGGCGCCCTGCTTGATCTTGTTGATGGCCATGGAGGCTTCGGAGCTGCCGGTCAGCTGCAGGGTGGGCAGAAATTCCGCCAGCGAGTCGCGGCCGGCCTTGTCCAGGCAGCGCACATCCTTGCTGTCGAGCTGATTCAGCCAGCGGTCGTAGACCTGGGTCACTTCTATCGCCATCGGACTGTCGAGGAATACCTGCCACCCGTCCAGCTTGCCCGCGTGATAGAGACAGCCCAGGTGATAAAGCACTTCCTGTGAGCGGCCCACGGCGAAGGCTGGAATCATCACGTTGCCGCCACGCGCCCAGGTGTCGTGCAGGATGGTTTCCAGCTGCGCAAGACTGTCATCGATGGAACGGTGGTTGCGGTCGCCGTAGGTGCCTTCCATCAGTACCACATCCGCCTTGTGCAGAATGGCCGGCTCGTTCATCAGCACGGAATTGGTCTTGCCCAGATCGCCCGAGAACACCAGGCGGCGCTCCTGGCCCTTTTCCTTGAGCACAATCTCGACAATGGCCGAGCCCAGAATGTGTCCCGCGTCGTGGAAGGTGAGGATGGCTTCGGCACTCAGATGCACCGGCGTGTCGTAGGGACTGGTCTGGCACAGATGCAGCACCCGCTCCACGTCCTTTTCGCTGTACTCCGCTTCCAGCGCGGGCCGTCCGCTGCGGGCCCGGCGCAGATTCTCGTGCTCCAGGTCGCGGTGATAAAGCCCGGAGGCGTCTTCCAGCAGGATGCGCAGCAGGCCGCGGCTGGAGTCGGTGCAGTAGATCGGGCCATCGAAGCCCTGGTTCACCAGGGTGGGCAGCAGGCCGGAATGGTCCAGGTGCACGTGGGACAGGATCACCGCATCGATGCTGCCCGGTTCAAAAGGAAAGCCTTCGTCCTGAATGCGCCCCAGGGCATCGCCGCCCTGACGCACGCCGCAGTCCAGCAGCACGCGGCCGAGGGCGGGAGAGTCGAGCAGATGGCACGAGCCTGTAACTTCCTGTGCTGCGCCGTGAAAAGTAATGGTAGCCACGAGAGTACTTCTGAGTGGTGCTGCGTCTTCAATCCTTGCTGGGGGCCCCCGGCGTTTCGGCCGGATCTGCGGCAGGCAGAGGCTGCGCGCTGAACAGAATATCTGCATACCAGGCCTGCAGAGCAGCGCCTGTATTGTCGGTGTCGGTCATGATGGCGACAGCGTCGATGCGGTCGAGTTCTTCACCGAAGGCAGCAAACCAGTCGGCACGAATGTCCCGTGAATGCCATTGCCATTGCCCGGCCAGGTCGTCGCCGGAGTCCACAGCAATCATCTGCGTGTCGATGCCTGCCAGCGGGCTCGTCCACCGCGTGCCCACCGGTTGCGAATTGGACCATACATAGTTGAGGACCCTGGCGCGCCAGAAGGTCAGGCCGCCATTGCGCACCACATAGACCCGTGCCGGAAAATCGTCGCCATCATGGCTGCGCTCGTTGATATCGGTGCCCAGTGTGCGGTCGATGCGCCAGCGCCATTGCAGGTAAGGCGTTCTGTTCAGATCAATGTTGCGGCGCTGGTACAGGGCGCTGGCGCTGTCGTCTGCCCGTGCGCGCACCACCCGTTTGCCGTCCAGCAGAACGCCGCGATATTCCGTGGTGGTTGAGAAGATGCGATCTTCCCAGTGCAACATGTCTATGGCATTGAACACTGCCTCATCCTGGGCGTGAACTCCCTGTGTGCACAGCCCGAGGGCGGCGCTCGCTATGGCTTTTGACAATCGCTTCATTTAGGCTTTGGCACAGTTCAGAAAGTGTTTGAACAGTAGCAGCAAACCTTCCTTCAAGACAAATTCCGGTAGCGTGAGCCATGAATGACAACAAGAACAACAAGCATGAAACATCGCTCGACAAGGTGGCAGGCAATGGTCTGCTGAGCAGACGTCACCTGCTGGGTCTGAGTCTCGCCGGCGCTGGTGCTGCCGTGGCCGGCAATGTGCTGGGTGCGGAAGCTCCCGCGCTGAGCATGCCCGCCTGGTCCCGCAGCCCTGGCCGCGGGCCGTCGGAGTACGGCAATCCGTCGACATTCGCTGCAGGCATCAAGCGCCTGGCGCCGCCGCCCAACGCGACGCTGCCTGGTGGAGGTGCCTCGCGCACGCCGCTGCACCTGCTGCAGGGCATCATCACGCCGAACTCGCTGCATTTCGAACGCCACCATGCGGGTGTCCCCGACATCGATCCTGCGCAACATCGCCTTGTCATCAACGGGCTGGTGCGCCAGCCGCTGATGTTCAGCTACGAAGATCTGCTCGCCTATCCCATGGAAAGCCGCATCCTGTTCCTGGAGTGCTCCGGCAACAGTGGCGGAGCAGCCGGACCCACGGCGGCAGACACCAGTGCCGGCGGGCTGCATGGTCTGCTGTCCTGTGCCGAGTGGACAGGCGTTCGATTGTCCACTCTGCTGGACGAAGCCGGTGTGCTGCCAGAGGCCAGCTGGGTCAGCTCGACGGGAGCCGATGGAGCCAGCCTCGGTCGCTCGATCCCTCTGAACAAGGCCCTGCGCGATGTCTTCATCGCCCTGTACCAGAATGGTGAGCCGATCAGGCCGGAGCAGGGCTACCCCATGCGCCTGTTCGTGCCGGGCTGGGAAGGCAATGTCAGCGTCAAGTGGCTGACCCAGATCAAGCTCACCGACATGGCCGCCAATTTCAAGGACGAGACCTCGCGTTACACCGAGCTGCTCCCTGACGGCAAGGCACTGCAGTTCACGTTCCCGATGGGCACCAAGTCTGTCATCACCTCGCCTTCCGGGCAGATGACGCTGCGGCGGCAGGGCATTCACGAGATCACCGGGCTGGCCTGGTCGGGCCGCGGCGCGATTCGGCGCGTGGAAGTCTCTGCCGATGGCGGGCGCAGCTGGGCCGATGCCCATCTCGAACCGAATCAGCTGGAACTGGCGCTGGCACGTTTCCGCCTGCCCTGGCTCTGGGAGGGTGGGCCCGCCGTGCTGCAAAGCCGGGCCACCGACTCTGCGGGCAATGTGCAGCCCACCCGCGACGTGTTCCTGAACACCTACAGCCCTGCCAATCGCTACCACTTCAATGGCATTCAGAGCTGGGCAGTGTCTGCCCAGGGCGAGGTGAAAAATGTCTACGCCTGATCTGAAATCATTAGTGCTTGCCGGCACCATCGGTGCGGTCTTGTCAGTGTCTTCCCTCGTGCTCGCCGCTGACGCTCCAGTGCGCCTCGGCACACCTGTCACAGAGGCACAACTGTCGGAGATTGACCTCATCGTGATGCCCGATGGCAAAGGGCTGCCAGCGGGTTCGGGCACTGCTGCCCAGGGGCAGGCGGTGTACGACCAGCAATGCGCAGCCTGCCACGGCGCGCTGGGGGAAGGCACGCAGGGCGTTCCGGCACTGGCTGGCGGCACCTTGACTGGTACGCCCATCCTGATGACAGCGGGCAGCTACTGGCCCCATGCGTCCACACTCTATGACTACATCCGCCGCGCCATGCCCCCCACGGCGCCCAAGTCCCTCAGCAACACCGAGGTCTATCAGGTCGTGGCCTATGTGCTGCATCTGAGCGGTATTGTCGAGCGCGACTTCGTGCTGGACGCCAGCAACCTTCCCCAGGTGCAGATGCCCAATCGCGATGGCTTCATCGATCGCAGTCAGGAACAGTGAGTCCCCTCGTCCCGGCGACACCGCAGCTGCGCGATCCAGAATTGTTTCGCGAACTCGGCTGCATCGACGGGGCGTGGGTGTCTGCCGATTCCGGCGCCACCATTGCCATACACAATCCCGCAGATGCTTCCCTGCTGGGCCACGTGCCCCGCATGGGAGCTGTCGAGACCGATCGCGCCGTCGCCGCCGCCGGGCGGGCCTTGCCTGCCTGGCGTGGGCTGACTGCCGGTTCGCGGGCACGCCTGCTGCGTGACTGGTTCAACCTGATCATGGCCCACCAGGAAGACCTGGCGCGGCTGATGACACTGGAGCAGGGCAAGCCCCTCGCCGAAGCCCGCAACGAGATTGCCTATGCCGCCTCCTTCATCGAGTGGTTCGCGGAAGAAGGCAAGCGCGTCTACGGGGATACGATTCCGGGGCATCAGACCGACAAACGCATCCTTGTGATCCGGCAGCCAGTTGGCGTTACCGCCGCCATCACGCCCTGGAACTTCCCCGCCGCCATGCTCACCCGCAAGGCCGGAGCCGCATTGGCCGCCGGTTGCACCATGGTGGCCAAGCCGGCCTCGCAGACCCCGTTCTCGGCACTGGCACTGGTGGCCCTGGCGCAGCGTGCCGGCATCCCGGCCGGTGTGCTCAACATTGTGACCGGCGATGCAGCCGCCATAGGCAGCGCACTGTGCAGCAATCCCACCGTGCGCAAACTGTCGTTTACCGGTTCGACGGAAGTCGGGCGGAAACTACTGGCGCAATGCGCGCCGGACATCAAGAAGGTTTCTCTGGAGCTGGGTGGCAACGCGCCCTTCATCGTCTTCGACGACGCCGATCTGGACGCTGCCGTGCAGGGCGCCCTGGTGGCCAAGTTTCGCAACAATGGTCAAACCTGCGTCTGTGCCAATCGCTTCTACATACACAACTCGGTGTATGACGCGTTTGCGCGCAAGCTGACTTCTGCGATCGAAGCGCTGGTGCCGGGCAACGGACTGCACGAAGGAGTGACTACAGGGCCCCTGATCAATGCGGCGGCGGTGAACAAAGTACAGGAACACGTTGCTGACGCCCTGGCCCGTGGTGCCACTGTTGCCACAGGGGGCATGTCACACAGGCTGGGCGGGAATTTCTATCAGCCGACGGTGCTGCTGGAGGTTGCTCACGACGCGCAACTGACACAGGAAGAGACGTTCGGACCCATCGCGGCTCTGCTGCGATTCGATACAGAAGAGGAAGTCCTGACCCTTGCCAACAACACTGCCTTTGGCCTCGCCTCCTATCTGTACACACGTGACATCGGGCGCGTATTCAGAATCAGCGAAGCGCTGGAATGTGGCATGGTCGGCGTGAATACCGGATCTATTTCCACAGAAGTGGCACCTTTTGGAGGCATCAAGGCATCCGGGCTCGGCCGCGAAGGCTCCAGATACGGCATCAACGATTATCTTGAAATGAAATACATCTGCCTTTCCATTCTGTGAGGCATGCTCCCGACTGATTGCTCTTCAACACCTTGGTTCGGCAGATCGCGCTTGCGTGGCCGTTCAGCAACTACCGTACTGTGGACACACTGCGTGCCTTCACAACAGTAGATGCGGCTTGCAACTTCAGCGAGGACGCAGCCCTGGGCGGCATGGAATCGATCATGTACGCCCCGTGAGGCTGGTTGGCTCTTGGCCAACTGGCTGGTTGCAAGGCGCCGGCGGTGCAGACACCAAGCACCTGACCTGCAATCTCGCGGGCAGACCGAACATGGCCTGTGCTAGTATCCCGGCTTTTTGAAGTCTTGGTAACGCAACGTGAATAACAATAAATCCCTGAGTGGGCGGTTTTCCCGCCTTGCATTGAGCGCATTTGCGCTGTTCGCCGCCTCTTCGGCCTCGCTTGGTCAGGACGCAGAAATCCCTCCGCCTGCCTTGCCGTACTTCGAGCAGGCTGTCGCCAACATCACCCTGGACGGCGTGCCCGACGAGGCCATCTGGCAGCAAGTGGCGCCCTTCGATGGCATGCGCGTCATCCGCCCCGATACACTGGCCACGCCCTCGCTGCAGACGCAGACCCGGTTCCTCTACACCGAGCGTGGCCTGTATGTGGCGGTGCACAACGAGCAGGCGCCCGAGACGCTGATCGCCCGCATGAGCTCCCGCGACCAGGACCTGGAGCGCGATGCTTTCGTGCTGGGACTCGACCCGTCGGGCAGCGGCCTCTATGGCTATCTGCTGCAGATCAATCTGGGCGACACCCTGAACGATGGCACCATCCTGCCCGAGCGGCAGATCAATCTGCAGTGGGATGGGCCGTGGAACGCCCGCACCGCCGCGAGCGCCGACGGCTGGACGGCCGAGATCTATGTGCCCTGGTCCATGATGAGCCTGCCTGCGGCAGGGCAGGAGCGGACGCTTGGCGTGTACACCGAGCGGCGCATTGCCCAGACCAACGAGACCTGGTCGATGCCCGCGCTGCCTGATACGGCCCCGGGCTTTCTGTCGGCATTCAGCCGTGTGACTGTGCGGGGCATCGCGCCGCGCCAGCAGCTGACCTGGTATCCCTTCGTGGCCAGCAATTTCGAAAATGCCAGCAACGAGCGGGATTCCCGGGTCGGCACCGACATCTACTGGCGGCCTTCGTCCAACCTGCAGCTGGCGGCCACGTTGAACCCGGACTTCGGGTCAGTGGAGTCTGACGACGTCATCGTCAACCTTGATGCCTTCGAAACCTACTATGCCGAGAAGCGCGCCTTCTTCCTGGAAGGGCAGGAAATCTTCATCACCTCGCCCCGCGCCGGGGATGACGGCGGCCCCAGCAATGCCGGGCCGCGTGGCACCGGTGCCCGCGGCCAGCCCACCACCATGCTCAATACCCGGCGCATCGGCGCGACGCCTGACTATGTGCTGCCTGCAGGCGCCACCGTGGACCCCGTAGACCTCGGGCGCCCTGCGGACCTGCTGGGCGCGGTGAAACTGACTGGTCAGTCGGGCAATCTGCGTTACGGCGCCTTCCTCGCCGCCGAAGATGACAGCCAGGTGCGCGGCCTGGACCGCACTGGCAACAGCTTTGTCGCCCAGGCCGATGGCCGCGAGTTTCTGGTGGGGCGACTCCTGTACGAGGACACCGCGGGCGGCGGCCGCCGCGCAATTGGCTGGATGAACACGCAGCTGCAGTCCGATATTGCCGACGCCTCGGTGAACGGAGTGGACTTGCACTACTTCTCGGCCGACACCCGCTGGCTGTTCGATGGCCAGTTGCTGCACAGCGATGTCGCCGGCGAGACTGGCAATGGCATGTTCCTGGACATGAGCTATCTGCCCGACCGCGGCCGCCAGCACCGCTTCGGGGCGGAGTATCTCGACGAGACGCTGGACATCGACGACTTGGGATTCTGGCGCCGCAATGACAGCATCGGTGTGGAGTACCAGTACAAGGTCACCGAATCCGATCTGCCGAATTTCCGCAGCCGCACCCGCAGTGGCATCCTGCGCTATTACTGGAACGCGAAGGGCGAAGGCATCCGCGCCGGCATCTACACCGACCAGGACTGGGTGTTCAACAACAACCACAGCCTCGGCCTCAGCATGAACTACTTCCCGCGTCGCGTGGACGACGAGCTGAGCCGTGGCAATGGCACCTTCAAGATTCCCGAACGCTGGGATGGGCGCCTGAGCTGGACCAGTGACCGTGCCCGCGCCGTGAGTCTGCGCGGCGCGCTCAACATGCAGCAGGAGTACCTGGGCGTGCGCCGGTTGACCGCGTCAGCCGGGGTGGTGTGGCGTCCGGCCGACCGCTTCTCGCTGCAGATGGATGTGGACCGCGTGGACCGCGAGGGCTGGCTGGTCAATCGTGGCGGCGGCCGCATCAATTCCTACGAGACCAAGGAGTGGGCACCGAAGGTGGCCATGGAGTATTTCGTCAGTGCCAAGCAGCAGTTCCGTGTGTCCATGCAGTGGGCCGGCATCGACGCCAATGCGGATGAGTTCTACCGCATCCGCACCGGTCGGCTCGATACCATGGAGCAACTGCTGCCACCGGCGGGGCCGACCCAGGACTTCATCATCAGCCGGCTGAGTTTCCAGGCCCGCTATCGCTGGGAGATCGCGCCTTTGTCAGATCTGTTCGTGGTGTACACACGCGGCAGCAATCTGCCCCGGGATTTCGAAGGCGATACCCATACGCTGTTCACGGAAGCCTGGAACGAGAAAATCATCGACACCTGGGCGATCAAGTTGCGGTATCGGATCGACAGTTAGCAAGTGTCTGCGAATTCCACTGCGCCAGTGCGGCGCGTCAGGCGGCGGGGAGGCCGGCGCTCCGGGCTGCGGCTGACCTGCGCTGCTCCGCAGTGCCCTCTCTCCACAAAATGCCTCAGGTCATTTTGTTGCGCTCGGCGCTGGTCTTTCATGCCGCTGCCCGGAGCGCCGGCCTCCCCGCCGCCTGACGCGCTGTCCAGAAATGTGCCGCCTTCCTGTCCCTTTACCTGGCACTCGCTTTTTGTGAGGAGAATGCTCCGAGTGGACTTTCCCGCTGCGCTTCTCTAGGCTTGGTCCCAGTCAAAATTAAAAGCCCACAGGAGACGAACATGCGCTTTCCCGCGACCATGCTGTTGTGTCTGGCCACCCTGGCCAGCCTTCCCGCCGTGTATGCCCAGGACCACGAGACGGTGCCTGACCCGGAAGAGTTCAACACTCCCATTCCGCTGTACACCGTGGCCTTGGGGGATCACACCTATCCCATCTCGACCCGCAATGCCGAGGCCCAGGCTTTCTTCGATCAGGGCTTCCAGATGATGTACTCCTTCACCAAGGTCGATGCCGCGCGTTCGTTCCGGGAAGCCCAGCGTCTGGACCCTGACTGTGCCATCTGTTACTGGGGAGAAGCCTGGGCCTGGGGTTCGTATCTGAACGGCCCGATGCCGGCGGAAGACTCACCCCGCGCCTATGCGGCGATGCGGGAAGCTCTGCGTCGTCTGGACAAGGCGACCGAGAAGGAGGCCGACCTGATCATGGCCATGACGCAGCGCTATGTGGCCAATTTCTCGGCCGAGCGCCGCATGGAGCAGGAGCGCGCCTACGCTGATGCCATGGCGGTCGTGGCCGAGAAATACCCCGATGACCTGGACATTGTCACGCTTTATGCCGACTCATTGTTCCTGCTGGAGCCACGCCGTGGCACCCGCGATCTGGACGATCCGAACGTCATCCGCCTGCACAATGTGCTCACCAGCGTGCTGGATCGCGACATCACCCACGTTGGCGCCTGCCACCTCTACGTGCATGCCACGGAGTCCACCACCAATCCCGGCCTCGCGGAAGCCTGTTCCGAGTTCCTCGGCAATGCAATCCCCGGCGCCAGTCACATCAACCATATGCCCAGCCACACCTGGAACGAGATCGGCCGCTGGAATGATTCTGTCCGCGCCAACATCCAGGCGTGGCACTCCGACCAGAAGGCTGCAGTGGGCGAAGGCTTCGCCATCTACCCGATGCACAATCTGGCGATGCTGCTGTTCGCGGCCAGCATGGACGGGCAGGGCGCGATCGCCATCCAGGCTGCCAAGGATTACGACAAGTTGATGAACAGTTCCATTTACCACGTCCTGACTCTGGTGCGCTTCGGCCGCTTCGACGAAGTTGCTGCGGTCAGCAAGCGTCCCGAGAACAGTGACTTTGATGGCGGGTCCTGGGACTTTGCGCAGGGCTACGCGGCCCTGAAGATGGGCGACACCATGACCGCCCGCGAGTATCTGGCGAAGCTGGATCAGCTGGCCGCGGATACCACTGACAATTACCGCTTCCACGACGGCAACAATCTGCTGGAAGTGCTGGTGGGCATACTGGATGGCGAGATTGCCTGGAGCACTGGTGACATGGCCAGTGCCATCGAGGCCTTCGAGCATGCCACCGCCGCCTACAACGCGATCATCTATGACGAGCCCGAGCCCTATCCGTTCTCCGCCAAGCACTGGCTGGGCGCGGCCTACATTGAGGTGGGCGAATACGACAAGGCCATCACGCTGTACGAGGAAGACCTGCGAGAGCACCCCCACAATGGCTGGGCGCTGTACGGCATCAAGCAGGCGCTGGCCGCGCAGGGCAAGGTGGATGAGGAGATCGACAAGCGCTTTGAGGAGGCTTGGGGGCGTTCCGATACCTGGATTCTGGGATCGAAGTTCTGAGGTGATTGCGCGTTGGCGTGGTGGTACAGGCTGGGGCCGGGAGGCGGGGCTTGCCTTTGTGGACACGCCGTAAACCCATCCATGGGGGCTCGGCTGCCGCCGTCCTGGCGGCAGACGGTCCACAAAGGCAAGCCCCGCCTCCCGACTCCAGCCCGTGCCGCGCGACGCATTCGCGCAGTCACCTCGTACTTCATGGGGGTTCGCGGAGGCGCTGCGGCCATTGATTGACCATCTGACCCCATGTGGGAGCGGGCCTGCCCGCGAACTGCCGCTCCGCCTCTTCCCTGGAGGGGGAGATACGACCGAACAGGTTGGTGTGAATAGGGGGCGAGTGGCGTGAACGAGCAGTGAGTGTGTCGCGGGCGGTCAGGCTGGACCGTCAGCCGCCTGGACGGCGGCTGCCGAGCCTCCATGGATGGGTTCACGGCGTGTCCAGCAGGACCGCCCGCGACACGCTCAGTGCGTCATCAGGGCACTGAAAATCACCCCACCTTTGGCACAGTAATTACGATCTCCCCCTCCGACCTCTCCGTCTTCATGCCTTTCGCATCCACCGGCTCCCCAAGTTCGATCGCGCGCGAGAATTGACTCACGCTGGTGCTGTTGGTCTGCAGGCCGCCCCGATTGTCCTGCTGGCTGGTGCGGATCTCAGCCGAGATCGACAGGGTCGAATCCTCCAGCGCCGTCGACAGTTCCACGTCGCTGCCCTCAGCGAGCGTGATGACCACGCGGAACTCCGTGTCCGACTCCTCCACCGCAATGTCTGGCTGACTGAAGGCTGCTGAGAAACCGCCGCTGCTGTTCATGTTGTTGAAAAGCTGATCCATCTGCGACTGCATCTGTTGCAGCCGCGCAAACGGGTCGCTGCCGAACACGCTGGCGCCGAAGGGGTCGAAGGCGGGGTCGAACAGCGAAGTGGGTGCATTGGCGCGAGCCTGCTGATCGGCCATGTTTTCCAGTTCTTCCAGCAGGGCGGGGTTTGCAGAAGGCTCGTCGCCGCGCAATGCCTGCAGCTCGGAGCTCAGGCGAGCATGTGACCAGCCGAAGGCGGCAAGGGTGATGACAAGAACGGCGGTGAGTCCGGCAATCAGCAGAGTTCTTGTGTCTTTCATGGCTCGTCTCTCGTGTCAGTGTGTCAATAACGGCGCGGGCGCGTGGCGCCGGTGGCGAGGAAGCTTATAAGGACCAGCATGAAATTTTTCAAGTTCTGCTGTTGGGCATCGATCCTGGAGCCGGGGCGGGTCAGACATTGCCGGACACGCCGTAAACCCATCCTTGGGGGCTCGGCTGCCGTAGTCCGACCGCCATGGATGGCGGAAGTGCCGGTTTTGCAGGAGCAAAAACCGGCCAGGCGGCAGACGGTCCGGCAATGTCTGACCCGCCCCGGCTCTCAGCGCAGTGCCAGGCTGCAGTACTTGAGTGGGTGAGGAAGAGCGTTCGCGGGCAGGGCCCGCTCCCACACCAGGGCCTTCTGGCCCACTATCCCACAGTCCCAGAGTCCCAGAGTCCCAGAGTTCCAGAGTTCCATAGTTCAAAAAATCCTCAATCCTCAGCCCTACCTCCTCACTCCACGGCAGTGGCACGATGCAGCGCTTGCCGGGTCCGGGGGCGGGCTTGCGGACCGTCGCCCGCCAGGGAAGGCGGGCGCCGAGCGTACAGGGACGTATTCACAGCGTGTCCGAAAGCCCGCCCCCGGACCTGGCAAACGCGGGATCAAGCCACTACCGCTCCACCGTATAGGTGATATCGAGACTCTGCGTACTCCCCGACTTCGCCTCCAGCTTCACCCGCTCCGACAAGGTGTAATCCACCGCCAGCGTTGACTCCGTCTCGAACAGGCCGATGCCGTACTGGATGAAGATGCGTGGTGTCAGATACTTGCCCAGCGTCAGGCTGCTGTTGGCCACGTCGCCCGTGCTGGTGATGGCCAGTGTGTCCAGGCCCAGTTGGTTGCGGATCTGGTTGGTCAGGTTCTGGCCCTGATTGATACCCAGTGTGGTGATGGCGCCGACCAGCGCGTTGCTGTCCTGACTGCCCACCTCAGCCAGAGGTCGGCCGGTGAGCATCACCGCGATGATGTCGCCGTCCGGCAATGTCGGGGTCGAGAACAACTGGCTGCGGATGTTGCGCAGGGTGCCGTTCATCTGGACTCCCACTTTCACGTCATCCGTCTCGCGGGTGGCGCGGATGTCCAGTGCCGGGTTGTCGTAGCTGCCGAAGAACAGCAGCTTGCCGTGCTCGATATTCAAGGTGCGCCCATACGTCTGGTAGCTGCCCTCGGTGACTGTCAGCTCGCCGTAAGTCAGCGGGGCGCCCGTGGCGCGCTGGGTGATTTCCAGAGCGCCGCTCAGGTCAGCGTCCAGGCCCCAGCCTGAAAAGTGCACGTCTTCGCCCAGCTGCAGGGAAATCTGCGCCGTCAGCGGCAGGCCGTCCAAGCTGCTGAGACGGGTCTCGGCGGCATTGCGCACATCCGGGCCGTCGGTGGGCTGGACGACGAGTACTGTGTCGGCCGACACGTCGATGGCCGATTCGGGCAGGCTGGTGATCGCCACATCCATCAGGGGCAGGGCCAGCGTGCCCGTGATGTCCACGCCCTGCGCGTTGGCATTCACGGTCAGGTCGGGCGTGATGGCCATGTGCAGTTCGGAGCGCTCCACAAGGGTGAAGTCCTTTCCCTGCAGGGTCAGGTGCACCTGACGTTCTTCGCTCAGAGGAGCATCGATGTCACTGAAGAATGTCAGCGTCCCCGTGCCTGAAGTGGCCTGTCCCTGAATGGCCAGGCGCTCCCGGTTGTCGCTGAGCAGATTGGCGCTCAGATCCTGCAATTGCAGGCCGAGAGCAGGAACCTGCAGCGCGCCGTCGAGCAGTGTCAGCGTTCCGCCCAGATGCGGGTCGTTCAGTGTGCCGCCGAGGATGGCGAGTCCGGAAAGGCGTCCTTGCACCTGCGTCAGTGCGGGCAGCAGCGTTTCCACCCACTGCAGTGCGTCGAACTGGATTGCTACCTGGCCATCCAGCGCGCCGCTGGGCGCAATGTTCAGACGCGTGCGAGCCGTGCCCTGCAGTCCAGTGCCACCGCTACCGGCAGGCTGCGCAAATTCCAGCATGCTGCTGGCGCTCCAGGCCAGATTCTCGCGTCGGGCATCCACCGTGGCTGTGCGCAACTCGAAGCGGCGCAGGGCCACAGGCGCCGGCGCGCTTTCGGAGATGTCTTCGGCCGCAGACGCAATCTCCAGTGCGCCAGCGTCGATACTCACGGCTACGCTCAGCGCCATATCCTCCAGAGCCTCACCCGGTTGCACACTGGCCTGCAGGGTTGCATTGAGGCGCCCGCTGGCCTGGCTGCTGGCAGGCAACGCGGGCAGCCAGCGCGGACCACTGGCATCAGGTTGAGCATTGAAGCGCTCCAGGTTGAAGCCACGCAGGGTCGCGTTGGCCAGCAATGCGCCAGAGTCCGTCTGCGCGGCGTCCATGCACAAAGTGCTGCCTGTCTGCTCCCAGCAATGGGCGCCCAGGGTGAACTGTTCTGCCGACCAGGCCAGTGCCGCAGGTTGAACAAGACGCCACAGGCCAAGCTCGCTGTCCAGACTGCCGCGCTCAAGCGCGCCCTGCCAGCGCAGTGTTTCGCCACTGGCCAGCCCGGCAAAGGCCCCAGAGAAGGCAAGGTCGGCCTGCAGCTGGCTGCTGTCCAGCACCAGGCTCAGGCGGTGCGAGTCCGCGACGCCTTCCCCGCGCAGCACAACGCTGCTGGCAGCCAGGCTGCCTGACTGCAAGTCACTGGCATTCAGCTCGACGGTATTGACGCCGTTTTCATAGCGACCTTCTCCCTGCAACCGGGCGATGCGGGTCTCGCCAAGGCGCAGGGCGGCACCGGTGGCGGTCAGAGTCAGCTGTGGGGCAGCGGCGGTGCCGGCAATCTGCGCGGCGGCGGAGATGCTGCCATCCAGCAGCGGAGAAAGGGCACTGAGCTGCGGAGCCTCCAGCACGGCGCGCAGCGCCAGTGTGTCGGCCCATTCACCCTCCAGCTGCAGTGTGTTCGGTCCACTGCGAAGACGCAGCGCGTTGAGAGACAAGCCCGCGTTGGAATAAGACACGGCCCCGCCGCCGCTCAGCGGATAGTCGTTCAGACTGCCTTCCAGCGAATCGATCACCAGATCCACGCCAAGAGCCCCGTCCTGAACGTTCAAGACAATATTGCCCGTACTGGCAAGTTCACCCGGCAGCACGCCTTCGGGCAACAGCGCCGCGTAACGACTGGCGTCAGTCTCCCGCAATGTGTAGGTAAAGGCGGCGCGCAGTCCGGAGTTCCACTCCAGATCGCCGGTGGTGCTCAGGCTGCCAGTGGCGGTGCTGGCGCTGAGCTGGTCGACCTGCAGCGTCGAGCCGGACAGCAGGGCGTTCCAGCGCAGTGCCAGATCACTCATTGCCACTGTCCCCTGGCTGTCCTGCACCAGCAGCGCGCCAAGCCCGCTGATCTGCAGCGCGTCGAACCAGCCGTTTGTACTGATCTCGGCGTCGCGAATCTGCAGAGAGATGTCACTGCCGGGTGTCAGCGCGTCCAGAGACTGGCTGCTGAACGTGTGCGTCAGCCCAAGGCTCTGTCCGGTGCCACCCTGCAGCAGGTTGAGTACAATGCTGCCCTGGGTGTCGACCTGCAGCGGGCTGTGCAGCACGTGGGCAAGACCAAGAGTGCCGAGATTGCCATTGAGGGTCAGACTTCCGGCGGGCTGCGCCAGCCCTTCGCCGAGGTCGATGGCGTATTGCCAGTCCAGTGCGCTGCGCAGACTGACAGTGCCGCTCAGATCGGCCTGCAGCGAGCCACTGGCGCGCAGTGGGGCAGCTTGCAGACTCAGGTCGGTGATGTTGAGCGCCGTGCCGTCCAGACTGGCGGCCAGCGCCATGTGTTCGATCTGCTGCACCTGGCCATCCACGGTCAGCGTGGCCTGGTCCAGCGTGAACGCCTGCAGATTCAGCGCCATGGGCAGGGGCAGCACTGCGGCGAAGGGGTCCGTGCCCAGGGGGGCCGTCGCCGGGCCGGGGGCGCTGGTCCAGTCCACGAGCAGCCCCTGCAAGTGCAGACTGTCCAGCACGAAGGTGCCGCTGAGCAGACTGAAAGGGTTCCAGCGTGCTTCGAGGCTGGCTATACGAAAGCTGTTGCCGTCCAGCGTCAGCTGTAGATCCCTTGCCTGCATGCCTCGCAGCAGCGTGCCGGCGCTGGAGCCGACGTCAATCTCCAGCCCTGGGTCTCCGGCAAGTGCCCAGACTCTGGCCACTGCCCAGCGGCTCCCGGCGTTGGTACTGACCAGCGCCGCGAGCGTGCCCAACGTCAGCAGCACCAGCGCTGCCAGCGAGGCAAATGCAATGAGTGTGCGGCGTACAAGCGGGCTCACAGGTCTGGCCCCATGGTGATGTGCAGGCGGAAGCTGCCGCCATCCAGCCCTTTGGCGATGTCTGCGCGGATCGGCCCGATGGGCGACATCCAGCGCAGCCCCATGCCGGCGCTTTTGTAGAGGCTCAGGGCATTCAGGTCGGTGAAGGAATTGCCGGCGTCCATGAAGACGGCCATCTTCCAGTTGGGGCGCACGGTGAAATCGTACTCGGCGCTGGCTGTCAGCAGATGCTTGCCTCCGATTACTTCGCCCAGTTCATTGCGAGCACCCAGGCTGCCGAACTGGTAGCCGCGCACACTCTGGTCGCCTCCGGTAAAGAAGCGGATGGAGACGGGCAGCACGCTCAATTCATCCACGTAGGTAGTGGCGGCTTCCATGCGCACCAGCGCGCGGCCGGGGCCGATGGTATGCACGAACTTTGCACTGGCGTAAAGCTGCAGAAAGCTGAGGTCGGACACGAACGCATTCGACGCACCGCTCACCTGGGTGAAGAGGCGCCAGCCCCGCGTCGGAAAGATCGGATCATCGGACGCTGTCTTGGTCCAGTTGATACCGGTGATGGTCAGATTGCTGCTCTCGTGGCTGTCCACCGCCACGGTGTTCAGCGCCGAGTTCTCGCGCTGGAAGTTGCTGAAGATGTTCTGCAGCCATTCTTCCCCAAGCAGCGGAATGTCGATGGCAGAGCGGTAGCTCACCCCCAGCTTGTAGGTATCGATGCTGTAGGTGTCGTTGTCCTGGCCGACGTAGCCCAGCGAGACACTCAGGCTCTCGGTGGCCGGGTCGGCCATGGGAATGATGTGGCTGATGTTGGCGCGATTCTCCATGGTGGAAAGGGCAACGTCGCCATTCTGGCGGTGCCCGGAGCGGTTGAAGTAGCGATCTTCGTAATTGACCGTCATGCGTGGACCGTTGTCCGTGGTCATCCCCAGGCCCGCCGTCCAGGACCGGCGCGGCCGCACCTGCAGTGCGATATTCACGGGCACTTCAGACACTGCGGCAATGGGGGATGTCTGCGCGGCCGTGAGCTGCGGTGTCACCGCCACATCCATGAAATATTGACTGTTGTTCAGACTCTCGCGCAATTCCACCAGGGCCTCGGTGGAATAGGGGGAGCCGCTGGCAAAGGGCACAAAGCGGGAGATGAAACGGTCTGACAGCTCGTCAATCGGGCTGATGTTGATGGTGCCGAAAGCAAAGCGGGGGCCCGGGTCGAAGTCGATGTGCACATCGGCGCGATTGCGCGCCAGGTCGATGGCCAGTTCAGAGCGTGAAAAACGCGCACCGAAGTAACCATTCTCGACCGCCAGGGCGCTCAGTGCCGATTTCAGGTTCTCATAGGAGCGGTGATTGAGAGGCGCACCGCTGACCACGGGAGAGCTTGCCAGCAGCGCTTCGAAAGGCGCACTCTCCACTGGCTGGGCGCCGGCGAAGCGCACCGCGATATCCCCGAACAATACCGGCTCGCCCGGCACGACGTCGATCTGCAAGGTCCAGCAGGCGTCGCTGCGCCCGAAGCGCAGCTGCTGGGATAGTCGGTAGAAGCCCAGGCCCTGCGCAGCCCGGTCGACTTCGCGTCGCACTTGCGCCCGCCGCGACTCGAGTCTGAAGAGATCGGCGTCGCAGCGCTCGTCGTCGATGCTGAGCAAGGCTCGGATGTTGGCTTCCAGCGGGGCACTTGCACCAGTGACGCTGATCACAGGCAGGGGGCCGGCGTCCTGCGCAAAGCTGGAGCCTGCCAGACTCAGCAGTGTCAACAGAAACAGAAAGCGTGAATTCATGGACCTCGGCATGGCGACTCGCATTGGGTTGGGGCGATTATGGCACCCCGTTTGCGCCGGGGTATACTGCCTAACCCACACAGCAGGCAGATTGCGGCCTGCTGCTATCCGGACGCAACTGTCATGGCAACAAGACCTGAAAATGCGGACAGTTCCGTGCAAGCGTCCCCGGCGGCCGGCGACGGTCCCACACGACTCGAGCACGACTCCCTCGGCGCCGTTGCCGTGCCTGCCACCGCTCTTTGGGGCGCGCAAACGCAACGCTCCCTGCAACACTTCCGCATTGGTCATGACCACTTCAACGCGCGGTTCATTCAGGCGTTCGCCCTGGTAAAGAAAGCAGCAGCTTTGAGCAATCTGTCGCTGGGGGCTCTCGACGACCACCGCTGTGCCCTGATCGTGCAAGTCTGCGACGAGATTCTGGCCGGACAGCACGCCGCTCAGTTTCCACTGTCTGTCTGGCAGACAGGCAGTGGCACGCAGACCAACATGAATCTCAACGAGGTGATTGCCAATCGCGGCAACGAACTGGCAGGCGGGCAGCGCGGAGAACATGCACCACTGCATCCCAATGACCACGTCAATCGCGCGCAGTCTTCCAATGACGTGTTTCCCACCGTGATGCATGTGGCGGCACTGCAGCAATGGCAGCAAGCGCTGCGGCCTGCACTCGATGCCATGATCGACACGCTGGCTCGCAGGAGCGCCGAGTTTGCCGGGCATATCAAGAGCGGGCGCACCCACATGATGGACGCCACGCCGGTGACGCTCGGGCAGGAATTCGGCGCCTGGTGTCAGCAATTGCGCTATGCGCGCAAGGCACTGGAAGAGGTGATGCCGGGCCTGAGTCAGCTGGCGATTGGTGGCAGCGCGGTGGGTACAGGTGTCAACACCGACAGTCGCTGGGCCGATCTGGTCGCCTGGCAGATTGGCGAGCTGGCAGGCATCCCCTGCACGTCGGCGCCCGACAAGTTCATGGCGCTGGCGGCCCATGATGCGCTGGTGGACCTGCACGGCCGCCTCGCGGTGCTGACCACGGCGCTCTACAAGATGGCCAGCGACATCCGCCTCATGAACAGCGGACCGCGTTGCGGCCTCGGTGAGATCCGTATCCCTGCCAACGAGCCAGGCAGTTCGATCATGCCGGGCAAGGTGAATCCTACCCAGGTGGAAGCACTGACCATGGTGTGCCTGCGGGTGCTGGGCAACAACGCCGCCGTTGGCATGGCCGGCACGCAAGGCCAGTTCGAACTCAATGTGTACAAGCCCCTGATCATTCACCTGGTACTGGAATCCATGACCTTGCTTGGCGATGCGCTCCACAGTTTCCGCGAACATTGCCTGGAAGGGCTGACGGCGGATGCCGAACACCTGTCCCGCACCATGGAACGCAGCTTGATGCTGGTGACAATTCTGTCGCCCGTCATCGGCTACGAGCGTGCCGCTGCGGCGGCGAGCTACGCCGATGCCCACGGCGTCAGCCTGCGCGAGGCCGTGCTGGCGCTTGACTTGCTGAGTGCTGAGGAATTCGATGCCAAGGTAAATCCGCAGAAGATGCTGTTTCCGTTCGTCACAAAACCCGGCTAAACTCGGGCTTCCTTTTCAACCTGCTGAGGGCTTATGGAATTCCTGTTGGACCCATCGATATGGGTCGCGCTGATCACTTTGATCATTCTCGAGGTGGTCCTCGGCATCGACAATCTGGTTTTCATTGCCATTCTGGCGAACAAACTTCCCCCGCATCAGCGTGACAAGGCCCGCGTCATCGGACTGGGTCTCGCGGTCATCATGCGCCTCGGCCTGCTCAGCGTGGTTTCGTGGCTGGTGACGCTGACTACCCCGCTGTTTACCCTCATGGAACACGACTTTTCCGGTCGGGATTTGATTCTTCTTTTCGGCGGCCTGTTCCTGCTGTTCAAGGCCACCACTGAGTTGCACGAACGCCTTGAAGGATCCATGCGCGTCCAGGTCGAGAACCGTGTCTATGCCGGTTTCTGGCTGGTGGTGTCGCAGATCGTGGTGCTGGACGCGGTGTTCTCCCTGGACGCCGTGATCACCGCCATAGGCATGGTCAACAACATCTACATCATGATGACTGCTGTCATCATTTCTGTGAGTTTGATGCTGCTGGCGTCCAAGCCACTGACCGAATTCGTCGGCAAGCATCCGACCATCGTGGTGCTGTGTCTGAGTTTCCTGCTGATGATCGGCCTGAGCCTGGTGGCCGAGGGCCTTGGTTTCCACATTCCCAAGGGCTATCTGTACGCGGCCATCGGCTTCTCCATCACCATCGAGTTCTTCAATCAGGTCTACAACCGCAACCGTCAGAAGAACGAGGCACGCATGCCCCTTCGCGAACGCACGGCCGCCGCAGTTTTCAGTTTGCTGGGCGGACGCGGCTATGATCAGCCGGAGACGGTAAGCGAGAAGGCCGCTGCTGAAGAGGAGGCGGCCTTCCACGTGGCCGAGCGCAACATGGTAACGGGCGTACTGACGCTGGCAGAACGCTCCGTGCGCTCGCTGATGACACCCCGCACGGATATTTCCTGGGTGGACCTGGAAGATGATGTTGGTGCGATCCGGGCCATGCTGATCGAGACACCGCACAGCTTCTTTCCGGTATGCCGAGGCAGCCTTGACGAGATCGTGGGTATCGCCCGCGCCAAGGACCTGCTCAATGATCTGGCCGTCAACGGCAGGATCACGCTGCGCGATGCCCTGCGCAAACCCATCTACGTGCCAGACTCGATTGCCGTACTGCCGCTCATTGAGACCCTGCGCCGGTCCAAGGGCCAGCTGGTGCTGGTGGTGGACGAGTACGGCACCATTCAGGGACTGATCACCCCCATCGACGTGTTCGAAGCCATTGCGGGCGAGTTCCCCGACGAAGACGAGACGCCCGCCATTGAAGGCCTCGATGAGAATGAGTGGCGTGTCGCCGGCCATGCCGACCTCCACGAGCTGTCCCGTGTGCTGGAGACCAGCCTGTTCGATGCGGACATTGACGACTTCGCGACGCTCGCCGGCTTCCTGATGAGCAAATTCGACGGCTTCCCTGAAGTCGGCGCCATCCTGGAGCTGGAGGGTTTTGCCTTCAAGATACTGGCGGTGGAAGAGCAGCGCATTGCCCAGGTGCAGGTCACGCGCGCGCTGCAACAGGAGCTCTACATCGGATGACGCAGTCGGAGTACCAGCAGCGCGTCAAAGCTCTCTCTGACCGGCTGATCGTGCTGCAGCAACCGATCCGCATCCTCGATGCCATCAAGTGGCCAGCCCGTTTCGAGCAGGAGTTTCTGGACTCGGGCGGCACACAGTTGCCCGCCGTGGATCGCGCCTACTACGAGCGGCTCGCGCTCAACTTCCAGCCTGACACCCTGCGTGACCAGTTCAAGAGCCTGCGTGAAGACGTGCACCGGCAACTGGGCGCCCATGACGGGCTGGGCACGATCCTGTGCGCCACCATCGATCAGTACCTGCTGGTGATCGAACTGCTGATTCACCGCGGGCTGCCCGCATTCGGTCAATACAGCCGCGAACTTTATGGGTCGGCGTCAGACAAGTTGCGCGGTGACCACAAGACCCTGCGCAAACTCGGCGAAAAGCTGTGTCAGATATTCTCGCTGCCAGCAGCGGCCCACATGAGCCGGCCCTACGGCAAGACCATACCTGCGCCAGAGGCCGTCGCCATCCTGCGTCAGCGCCTGACCAGCTATTTTCCGGCCGGCGACATCCGCGTCATGCTCAGCGACGGTATCGTGTCGGATGCGGCGGCGGGGGGCGATTACATCAAGATCAACCAGGATTCGGACTTTTCCGAGTTCGACCTGCAGATTCTGGAAGTGCACGAAGGCTGGGTACACGTTGGCACTACACTGAACGGGCGCAAGCAGCCCTGGGCCAGCTGGCTGAGCGTAGGATCGCCACGGGTGACGGCGTGTCAGGAAGGCCTGGCAGTGCTGATGGAGACGCTGACGTTCAGCTCCTACCCGCAACGGGCACTGCGCGTGAGCGACCGCGTGGTGGCCGTTGACATGGCCGAGCAGGGCGCCGACTTCATCGAGGTGTATCGCTTCTTCGTGAATCGCGGTCTCACGGAGCACGAAAGCTACCGCATCACACAGCGCGTCTTCCGCGGCGGCACGCTGACAGGCGGCTCAGTGTTCACCAAGGATCTGTCTTACCTGCGTGGTTTCGTGGAGAACGTGAATTTCATCCGCAGCGCCATCAATTCCGGCGTGCCCGAGATCATCCCCATGCTCTTTGTGGGCAAAGTGACCCTGGACGATATTCCGATTCTCTATCAGCACTACCTTGAAGGCACCATCGCGGGCCCCCATCATATTCCCGCAATGTTCCGCAACATGAATGGATTGTACGTCTGGTTCGGTTTCTCCAGTGGGATATCCGTGGTCAATCTGGGAAGGGTGCAGAAACACTTCGACCTGATCTTCCGTGAGATGCCCCGCAGCGATCCGCTCTATGATGCGGAACAACATCTGCTCCATCCACAGGCTCCGCAGGACGACATCGAGTCCACGCTGGGCTGATACTTCGAGAGGTCCAAACCGCTATGAAACGCATTGCTCTGTTTCTGATGACCAACCTGGCCATCATTGTCGTCCTCAGCATCACCCTGCGTCTGCTCGGCGTGGAGCGCATCCTCGACGAACAGGGTGCCGGGCTTGATCTGAACAGCCTGCTGATTTTCTCGTCCGTCTTCGGTTTTGGTGGCGCTTTCATTTCTCTGGCCATTTCCAAGTGGATGGCCAAGCGCAGCACGGGGGCACGTGTGATCACTGCGCCTGCCAACAGCACCGAACAATGGCTCGTTGACACCGTTCGTCGGCAAGCACAGGCAGCGGGTATCGGGATGCCGGAGGTGGCCATCTTCGATTCGCCCCAGGTCAATGCCTTCGCCACCGGGGCATCACGCAACAGCTCCCTGGTCGCCGTAAGCTCCGGCTTGCTGCAAACCATGACCCGGCAGGAAGCTGAGGCGGTGCTGGCCCATGAAGTCAGCCACGTGGCCAATGGCGACATGGTAACGCTGACCTTGATTCAGGGAGTGGTGAACACCTTCGTGATTTTCTTTTCGAGGGTCATCGGGCACTTTGTGGACCGCGTGGTGTTCAAGACCGAGCGAGGTCACGGTCCGGCCTTCTGGATCACGACCATCATTGCCGAACTGGTGCTGGGCATTCTGGCGTCCATCATCGTGATGTGGTTCAGCCGGCAGCGCGAGTACCGTGCTGATTCAGGCGGAGCGAAACTGGCGGGCCGTCAGAACATGATTGCTGCGCTGGAACGTCTGCAGATGGGGCAGTCAGCGTCACTGCCTGACGAACTCGTCGCCTTCGGCATCAACAGCAAGGCCATGGGTTCACTGGCCGGCCTGCTGACCTCCCACCCGCCGCTGAGTCAGCGTATCGCAGCCCTGCGCAACGCACAGGGCTGAGCCTTCAATTGCGAGCTCTGAAGCGCATGTCCAATGTGTAGGGATGCGCTTCGTGCGGAGCTCCAAGATCCAGATCCATCACACCTTGTGTATGCCCATGCTGCCAGAAGCGCGCCACGCGGCGTGCTTCTGCTTCGTTGGCATTCACAGGGAATGTGTCGTAGTTGCGCCCGCCGGGATGCGACACGTGATAGGTACAGCCGCCCAGAGAGCGCTTGTGGTGAGTGTCCACCACATCGATCACCAGCGGGGAGTGCACGTCGATGGTCGGATGCAGCGCTGACCAGGGCGCCCATGCCTTGTAGCGGATGCCGCCAACGAATTCGCCTTCAGTGCCGGTGCTGCGCATGGGCACCTTGCGGCCGTTGCAGGTCACGATGAAGCGGTTGCCCGTCATGTTGCGTGTGCGAATCTGCAGTCGCTCCACGGACGAGTCCACATAACGGGCGGTGCCCTGTCCCGTGGACTCTTCCCCCAGCACATGCCACGGCTCGATCGCCCGGTGCATGTCCAGCTGAATGCCTGCCACATGGATGGTGCCGTAGTGCGGGAAGCGGAATTCCTGGAAAGGCGCGAACCACTCCAGCTGGAACGGATATCCCGCCTTGTTCAGGTCGTCGATCACCCAGCCCAGATCCTCCCACACGAAATGCGGCAGCATGAAACGGTCATGCAGCTCCGTGCCCCAGTTGATCAGCGGGCGCGTGTACGGCGTCTTCCAGAAGTGGGCGACGAGCGTGCGGATCAGCAGCACCTGCAGGGCACTCATCTGCCAGTGGGGCGGCATCTCGAAATTGCGGAACTCGACAATACCGAGCCGGCCGCTGGCGCTGTCAGGTGAATAGAGTTTGTCGATGCAGAACTCTGCGCGATGCGTATTGCCTGTCAGGTCCACCAGGAAGTTGCGCAGTATGCGGTCCACGAGCCAGTACTGCCCGGTTTGCTCCTGCTCCAGCTGCTGCAGCGCTATCTCCAGTTCGTACAGATTGTCATCACGGGCTTCGTCCACGCGCGGTGCCTGGCTGGTCGGGCCGATGAACTGGCCAGAGAACAGATAGGAAAGGCTGGGGTGGTTCTGCCAGAAACGCAACAGACTGCCAAGCAGGTCAGGGCGTCGCAGAAATGGACTGTCTTCGGGTTTTGCTGCGCCGAGAGTCACATGATTGCCACCGCCAGTGCCGGTATGGCGCCCATCCAGCATGAACTTCTCGGTGCCCAGCCGGTTCTGCCGCGCCTGCTCGTAGAGCGTGTGCACGATATGCGTCAATTCCGGCCAGCTGGCAGCGGGCTGGACATTGACTTCAATGACGCCCGGGTCCGGCGTGATCATCATCTTCTGCAGACGCGGATCTCGCGGAGGCTCGTAGCCTTCGATCACCAGCGGACAGGTCAACTCCTCTGCCGTTGCTTCGATGGCGGCAATCAGCGTGACATAACGCTCGAGGTCGGTCTGCGGCGGCAGAAACAAATATAGTCGGCCATCGCGTACTTCGGCACACAAGGCAGTGTGAAATACGCGGCCGTCGCCTGCGTCACCGGCGTCCAGCGCTTCCGTATCTTCTTCGGCCAGCAGCGGGTAAGGCAGCTCCTCGCGTGGTGAGAAGGGATCCCTGGCATGTTCTTCTTCCTTCTCCTCGGGCACTTCCCACGGCAGACTGTCCAGCGGCAGCCGGAACCCAACGGGGGAATCTCCCGGAATCAGCGTCAGCTTTTCCTTGCGGAAATACCAGCGGCAACTCAGCCAGCGGATGGTGCCCTTGAGTTCCGTCGATGCCAGCGGCAGGACGTAACCGGTCTCCTTGTCCAGTCCGTGTGCGAAGACGCGCTTGATGCGAGCGCTCTCCAGAGGGTCAATGATCTTGTTGTCCCACAATGACACATTGGCAGGGAGCTCGGACTCGCGCTTGAGGTACCACTCCTTGTTCTCGAAGGCCGGCAGAATGTAACGTGGACTGACCCCGAGTCTTCCGGCAAGCGAGGCAATGAAGCTCGCGGCCTGCCGATTGCTTACCGGACCATGAACACGATCATCTGCCAGCAACTGCGGGTTGTGCCAGAGCGGTTTGCCATCGGTGCGCCAGAAAAGACCAAGCGCCCAGCGTGGCAAAGGCTCGCCCGGATACCACTTGCCCTGGCCGATATGAATTATACCTTCGGGTCCATAATGCTTTTTCAATGCCAGTAGCAGTTCGCCTGCCAGCTTGCGCTTTTCCTTGCCAAGTGCGGCCGTGTTCCACTGGGCACTTTCCATGTCGTCAATCGAAATGAAAGTCGGTTCGCCGCCTACTGTGAGGCGGACATCGCCGGCTTCCAATTCTACGTCCACGCGAAGGCCGAGTGCATCAATGGCTTTCCATTGCTCCGAGTTGTAAGGCTTGGTGACGCGAGGGTCTTCGTGGATACGCGTGACGCTGTTATCGTGAAAGAATGAGACTTCACAAACACCCGTTGCGCCCGTTATTGGTGCGGCGCTGACGGGGTCAGGGGTGCACGCCAGCGGAATATGCCCCTCTGCAGTGAGTAGTCCGGATGTCGGGTCCAGCCCGATCCAGCCTGCACCAGGGATGAACACTTCAGTCCACGCGTGCAGATCGGTAAAGTCTTCGGCCGGACCGGACGGTCCATCAATGGAGCGTACGTCGGAACTCAATTGCACCAGATAGCCTGAGGCAAAGCGTGCCGCCAGTCCCATATGACGCAGTGTCTGTACCAGCAGCCAGGCGCTGTCCCGACAGGAGCCAAGCACGGTGCCAAGCGTTTCCTCGCAGGTCTGCACGCCAGGCTCCATACGAATCACATAGTTGATGGCGCGCTGGGTGCGGCTGTTTTCTGTGGTCAGGAAACTGACAATAGGCTGGCGCGACTTGTTGACGCCCTTCAGCCATTCCTTCATGTGCGGACCTGGCGCCTCGACTTCGAGATAGGGGGCAAGATCACGTGACAACTGCGCGTCATATTTGAAGGGATAATATTCGGCACTTTCTTCCACAAAAAAATCGAAAGGATTGATGACGGTCATGTCGGCGATCAGTTCGACAGTGATGGAAAGTTCGCGTGCAGGCTCTGGAAAAACCAGGCGTGCCAGGTGGTTCGAAAACGGATCCTGCTGCCAGTTTGTGAAGTGAGTAGCGGGAGTGATTTTCAACGAGTAGGCACTGATGGGAGTGCGACAATGAGGAGCCGGTCTGAGCCTCACCACATGCGGAAGAATCGGCACAAGACGATCGAATTTGTATGTCGTCTGGTGGTGTATTGCTACTTTAATTGTCATAAGGTAGTGTGACTCGCATATGCGTATAGACTGGAAAACATATAACCCCGGAGCGTTTTACGACGAGCTCATAAGTTCGCCGGGACATGCTCGGAAGTCTGGTCGAATCCTCGCCCGCTACCTCAGTTCACTCAAAAGCGAAGACCTTCAAGAGCGCAAGACAGCCGCTGAACTTGCCATCAAGGCGATGGGAATCTCGTTTACAGTTTACAGTGAAGCGGGGAATATAGATCGAGAGTGGCCGTTCGACATTATTCCCCGAATCATTACAGAAACACAATGGCGCTCTACAGGTAAAGGACTTGAGCAGCGACTGCGCGCTCTGAACTGTTTCATACACGATGTTTACAATGATCAGAAAATTCTGAACGACAAAGTAGTCCCTAAGGAACTGATTGAGAAGTCTGTAAATTTCCGCAAGGAATGCATTGGCATGAAGCCCCGTTTCGACGTGTGGGCACACATCTGCGGAACCGATCTCATACGGGATACAGACGGGCGTTTTTACGTGCTGGAAGACAATCTCCGAGTCCCCTCCGGCGTGTCCTACATGCTGGAAAATCGCAAGGTAACCAAGCGCGTTTTCCCCGAGCTTTTCGAGAATTACGACATCCTTCCGATTACGGAATACACCACGCAATTGTTCGACATGCTGGCGGCGATTTCACCGCGGCCACTGGACTATCCTGAAGTCGTCGTGCTGACACCCGGCATCTACAATTCCGCTTATTTTGAACATTCCTTCCTGGCGCAACGCATGGGCGCGGAGTTGGTCGAGGGCGGTGATCTGGTTGTTGAAGACGATTGCGTGTACATGCGGACCATCAACGGATTGTCGCGGGTTGACGTGATCTACCGGCGCATCGATGACATGTTCCTGGACCCCGAAGTATTTCACCCTGATTCTGTTCTGGGCGTGCCCGGCTTGATGCGCGCCTGGCTCAAGGGCAATGTGGCACTGGCCAACGCGCCGGGTGCCGGCGTTGCCGACGACAAGGTGATCTATACCTACGTGCCCGCCATGATCAAGTACTACCTCGGTGAAGAGCCCATACTGGAGAACGTGCCCAGTTATCTTTGCGTCGACGAGAAGCAGTGCAAGTATGTGCTGGAGAACCTCGACAAACTGGTCGTGAAACCTGCCAATGAATCAGGCGGATACGGCATGTTGATGGGGCCAATGGCAAGCAAGAAGGAGCGTGAGGAATTTGCGCGCCGTATCAAGGCTGATCCGCGCAACTACATGGCGCAGCCGTTGATATCCCTTTCCACCGCGCCTGTGCTGGGCGAGCGCGGCGCTGAACCCCGTCACATCGATCTGCGCCCCTTCATCCTGCAGGGGCGCGATGTCTATGTCACTCCTGGCGGACTGACTCGTGTTGCAATGGTCAAGGGGTCTTATGTCGTCAATTCCTCTCAGGGTGGCGGCAGCAAGGACACCTGGATCGTCATTGAAGAGGAGAGCTGAGCCATGCTGTCCCGCGTAGCAGAAAGAATCTACTGGCTGGGCCGCTACCTCGAGCGTGCCGAAAATACCGCGCGTCTGCTGAACGTCTATTCGACACTGCTGCTGGACTTGCCGCGTGGCGCGAAGATCGGCTGGCACACGCTGGTCGAGATCACGGGCAGCCGGCCCGGATTTGACGAAAAGTATCAGGATACGGATGAGCGCTCAGTGATCCGGTTCCTGCTGTCAGACACTAGCAATTATTGCTCAATTTTGAGTTCACTGGCGCTGGCGCGGGAGAATGCGCGTACCACACGCGAGATTATTCCGTCGGAAGCCTGGGAGCAGATCAACAATCTGTATCTGTTCGCCAAGGAAAACGCCAGCAAGGGTGTTGCTCGCGGACCCCGGCATCAGCTTCTGAATCAGATCATTGCCCATTGCCAGCAGATTGCCGGACTCTTCGCTGGCACCATGAGTCACAACAGTGGCTACAATTTCATCCGCATCGCGCGCAGTCTTGAGCGTGCAGACATGACAACGCGGATAGTCGATGTCGGCTCTGTGACACTGCTGCCGGGGTTGCGGCAGGGCGGAAAATCTTCAGAGCAGATCGAGCCCTTCGAGAACATGATCTGGATGGCAGTCCTGAATTCCCTCAGCGCCTATCAAATGTATCGTCAGCATGTTCTTGATCGAGTGAATGGCGGGGATGTAGTGACTTTCCTCATGCAGGACCGGCAGTTTCCACGTTCCGTAGTGCACAGTCTTGCCAAGCTGGAATCTTGCCTGCAGTCCTTGCCAAACAATGGTGCGGCCCTGGCCGAGGTGTCTTCCACCCAGGCTCTCGCTATAGACGCTGATATCCCGCTCCTGGTTCAGAACGGGCTTCTCGAGTACATCGATGAGTTGCAGATTCATATCGCGGGCATTCATGCCCGTATCACTGACACGTGGTTTCTGCCCGTAGTCAGCGGGCAACAACAGTCCGCATGAGAAATTTCCAGTGTGTTTGCGGACAGATGTTGTTCTTTGAGAACACCATCTGTACGGCCTGTCACCGTCGACTTGGCTATGATCCGCTGCGGTCTGAACTGCTGGCACTTGATCCCGTGTTTGATGTGTATGGTCAGCCCACGCACTGGTGGCGCAGCGCTGACCTCGGGGCTCAATACCACCTCTGCTTGAACGACATTGAATTCCATGTCTGCAACTGGCTGGTCGCCAATCCTGAAAGCTCCTATTGCAGCGCCTGCGAGCTCAATCACATCATCCCCAAAGTCGAGTCGAGTTATCGTGCACTGCAGCGCCGCCAGTGGTGGGCGAGCATGGAGCAGGCAAAGCGCAGGTTGCTGTATACCCTGTTGGCAATGGGTTTGCCTGTTGTTGGCAAGGCCGAGTCTCATGTCGACGGCCTCGCATTCGCGTTCCTCGAAGATCAGCGCTCGAATCCTCGCGTACACGAGGAGCACGTCCTGACCGGCCATCTGAGCGGACTCATCACCGTGAATCTGGCAGAGGCCGATCATGTGGAGCGCGAAATCGCGCGGCAGGGTCTGGGCGAATCCTACCGCACTTTACTGGGGCATTTTCGTCACGAGAGTGGTCATTATTACTTCGATCAATTGATTGTGACGGAAGGGCTGCGCGAGGAGTTCCGTTGTCTGTTTGGCGATGAGCGAAAAGATTACGAAAGTGCTCTGGCGGACTACTATGCCCATAAGGATCACATGGTTCGGCAGCTGGACATGGTCAGCGCGTATGCGCAGGTGCATCCACTGGAGGACTGGGCGGAGTGCTGGGCGCATTACCTGCATATGATGGATACGCTGGAAACAGCATCGGACTATGGGCTTGTAGCAGGCGGGATCATGGATCTTCGGCGGCAGCCAGACATTGAGTGGTGCCTCGGGGAGTGGTCTCGCGTCTCTGTTGCACTCAATGCTCTGAACCGCAGCATGGGCCTGGAAGATGCCTATCCATTCGTGCTTTCGTCACAGACGCTCACGAAGCTCCGCTTCGTTCATCGGCTGATTTATCCCAGCTCGCTGCCCATGCAAATGGGGGCATCTGACGGAACGCATCCTTGAGACGCTGATCCCAGCTGCGTTTGAGTTCGCGCAGGAATTCGCTGTTTTCATCGAAACGCAAAGGCTCGTTCAGCGTGAGTGTGTCGGTGCGATAGACCAGTGTCTCGATGGGCGGGCCAACGCTGAGATTGCTGCGCATGGTCGAGTCCATGGACACCAGTGCACACAGGGCACAGGTGTCCAGATTCAGATCGGGTGTCAGAATGCGATCGAGAATTGGCTTGCCGTACTTGCTCTCGCCGATTTGCAGATAAGGGGTGTCTTTCGAGCTGGTAATGTGATTTCCCTGAGGGTATACCAGCATGATGCGGTGTTTGCTGTTGGCGATCTGCCCGCCGATAATGAAACTGGCTTCGAAGGTGTTGCCAAGTTTGGCGTGTTTTTCCTGTTGCGTGAGGCTCACATCGCCAAGATAGTCAGCTGCATCGCTTACCGTCTCCGCTGTCAGCAGGCTGACTTTGGCGCGTTCCTTGATGTCGCGCTTGACCTGCGCAATGGTGGCTTGTGTCGTGGCCAGGTTGCCCGCCGTCAGAATGACGAACTGGCGCTGCCCTTCCACTCCAAACCTGTACATCTTGCCATAGGTGCTGACCTGGTCGATGCCCGCATTGGTACGTGAATCAGAGCAAAAGACCATGCCTGCATCTACTGCGATTGCCACACAATACGTCATGATTCATAAACCGGGGTTGCTGGTGGGTTACTGCTGTTTGAAAGCACTTCGAATTGAACAGTACACTAGTTCTCAAGGAAGGTGAATAGAAGTTTAGGGTCCTTTTTGACCCGTGGGTGTGGTGTTATTTCCGGGGGAGCGAAGCCTCACCTCTGCAAGTTGGAGAGGTGTCATATCCGCATGTGCGGCAGATCATTGATCGTCGAGACTGTCCTCGAAATCGTCAAAATCGTCGACTTCGTAGCTGTCCTTGATGTTCTGGTCGCCACCGTCTTCTTCGAACTGAAGGTCGCCGTACATGCGCTTCCAGTCGAGTCTTTCTTCGGTACGTCGGCGAAGCTCAGTCAGGCGACGCTTGTGAACGCGCTTGTCACCGGGCTCTTCCAGCTCGGTCTCTGGTATGAAGGCAGCAGAATCAAAAAAGTCTTTTGACGCATCTGCGATATCATCCCATTGATGACTTTTCATGTGATTAATCTCTCGCTTAATCAGGTTGTATCAGACGAATTGCCAAGCAAAAATGCGTTGTTTCCATTCCACTTTTTGCGTTTTGTCAAGTGATTCCGGCGGGGCGCATTACGTTGCGAATTATGGGGTTAAAATCCGAGAAAGCAATAGAGCTCCCCATTATTTTTAGGTGTTCATCAGTCAGCATAAATTGTCGAAAATCAACATTGAAACTGACCGCAATTTCGCATAATCCAGTGACAGATTCGTGTCAGTCTGCAGGGGCAAAAATGTATGGTGCGTGATTGTCTGGACTGTGGAATGAGGATTTCTGCGGATGCGCAGGTTTGCCCCAAATGCGACGCTGTCCTGCACTCTCAAACCGATGGTTCCGTTCTGCATCGCGACATTGCGCATCAGCATGAGACTCTTGCGGTTGCGCTGCAGAAAATGGCTGCGACACTGGAGGAGGGGCGCAGCGGGCATGCCTGTGCAGTGCGACTAGTGGTAGGGCGGGGCTTGATCAGAGAGGGGGTCATGCGACAGCTAAGCTGGCTGGCCATGAGGGGAGAGATTCTCGAGTTCGATCATGATGCGGGCAATACTGGCGCCATAATGGTGACGCTGCGCAAGCTGCCAAGGCGCAGCGGCAGTTAGAGTCCGCGATCGATCAACCGGAAGTCCGGAACAATTACCGGGTCAAGTTCTTCTTCAACCGGAATAAGTTCGGACGGCGGCTTGGCGTTGGGGCCAAAGGAAAAGCTGAAGCTGCCTCGTGCGACAAAATTGCTTGAATCGATGGCTGCCCACTCAACGGTATAGTAGTCGGCTGCAGGCAGTGGCGGGAGATTCCAGAAAAATACCCTGCTTGCGTCAGGATCGTACCGAAAGCCAATGTCGACCGCCTCGTTACCCGGGGCCTTCAGGCTCAATTTGACAAGTCGCACATAAGTACTGAAGCGCATCATCAGATCGGCCGGTGCCTCGGCGAGCACTTCGTTCTCTACAGGCGCTGTTTCGGTAACCACATCACTGTTGGAATTGATTGTCATGACATGCTGCGCGTGCGACGACGCGGCAAGCAGAGTGATCAACAAAGTGACAAACCCGATCAGGTAGCGCGGTCCGCTGAGAGCGGCAGAAAAGCATTTCAACTTCATGGGGCCGTAATCCTTGCCAACGCGATAAGTGCACAACCCGGTTTTTATAGCATGACCGGGACCTGGCTTGTAAAGAAGAAAGTGGGCGGCCGAGGGGCTTGTCAAAAGCCGGGAGGCGTTTTGCGCGAGAGCGTGGAAATGGTGCCGGAATTCGCCAGAAAATTCAGTATGATTCTGGCTGATGAATTTCGAAACTCTCGAAATTCAGTAATACACCAGAATTTATTCGGATTGCGGGAGACGCTTGTTCATCGCCATGGTCATATGGCCTCGTCCAAAAGTGCCTTAAATGAGGCGCCAAGGCCACTGGATGACAGCTCCGTAGCTGCACCGCCTGACCCAATAACAATAAAAGGAGGCGCCCCATGCGTGTTTCGAAAGCACTCGCCCTATCCGTATTCCACAAGACTGACGGGAACTTGAAAGCCGCTGCTTTGCTGGCTTGCGCCGTGCTCAGCCCCTCCGGCGTGCTGGCGCAAGGGACCGACAGTGTTACCTTTCATAAGGACATCGAGCCCATTCTGCAGCGCAGCTGCCAGACTTGTCACCGCGTCGGCGGCGTCGCCCCGATGTCACTGGTTACCTATGACGAAACAGCACCTTTCGCCGGGCTGATCGAATACAAGACAGGTTTGCGTGATCGCGCGGGCGCGATGCCTCCTTATTACCTCGAGAAGGACATCGGGATTCAGGAATACAAGGACGACCCGTCCCTGACCGATGAAGAAGTCGCTGCCATTTCGGCCTGGGCAAGATCCGGCGCCCCGAAAGGAGATGCTGCAGATGCCCCGGCGCCCCGCCAGTTCAGTGAGAGCGGTGTATGGACTGCCGGTACTCCCGATCTGATCATCAGGACAGAAGACGTCACTGTGCTCGGCACTGCTCCTGACTGGTGGGGAGATATTCCCCGCGTTCCGACCGGCCTGACCGAAGATCGCTACGTTGCGTCGGTCGAGATTCGCGAAGTCAATGACGTGGACACCAGCGGGGCTGCGGGGACAGTTGGTGGACGCAACATATTTCACCACATGATCTGGAGCACGCAGATCCTCGACGAGAATCTCGTTGCCGTGGAAGGGGAAGAAGCCGTCGGCTGGCCAGTGCATGAGATTGCCCGCAATCCCGACATATTCGATCCTGAGGGCGGACGCCTGCTGAAAGCCGGGTCCTACGTCGTTTCTGACTCCGTGCATCTACACTCCACCGGCGTAGATACCACTGGTCACCTGCTGATCGGTTTCCGCTTCCACCCCGTAGGCTATGAGCCAAAATATCAGCGCGCTCCTCTGTCGCTTGGCAATGGGGTGGA
>Ga0255139_1000046_pt1 | contig 52820 bp, 47 predicted proteins | sample Law_Colum_RepB_8_FD_188549 | JGI IMG/M metagenome (GOLD analysis project Ga0255139, IMG submission 188549) | Freshwater microbial communities from St. Lawrence River, New York, United States - Law_Colum_RepB_8d | ecosystem: Environmental > Aquatic > Freshwater > River | place: USA: New York...
TTGCAGGACTTCCCTGATCTGTCGGGCCACCAGGTTTATGCCTGCGGTGCGCCCATCGTGGTGGATTCGGCCAAGCGCGACTACGTGGCGCAAGGCGGTTTGCCCGAGGAAGAGTTCTACGCCGACTCGTTCACTTCAGCTGCTGATCAATAAAAACTCACTTGCTTCAAACAAGAACCCCTCAAATTGGAAAGTTAGACGATGAACGATCTCGGACGAATCGAAGAGCTGCCCCAAGACTATGTGCAGGACCTGCGCAACCTGAATCTGGTGCCCTTGTGGCCCAGCCTGCGCGGCGTGCTGCCCCCCAAGGTGCCCACCCGCCAGACCCAGCCCACCTGCTGGGCTTACAAAGACATCAAACCGCTCTTGCTCAAAGCGGGCGAGCTGACCCCGATTGAAAAAGCCGAGCGCCGCGTGCTGGTGCTGGCCAACCCGGGCCACGGCCTCGACAAGATGCAGGCATCGGCCGCCATGTATTTGGGCATGCAACTGCTCATGCCCGGCGAGTGGGCGCCCAGCCACCGCCACACACCCAACGCGGTGCGCATGGTCGTGGAAGGCGAAGGCGCATGGACCACCGTGGACGGCGAAAAATGCCCGATGAGCCGCGGCGATTTGATCCTGACGCCCACAGGCCTGTGGCACGAACACGGCCATGACGGCACCGAACCCGTCATCTGGCTCGACGTGCTGGACCTGCCTCTGGTCTATTACATGGAGGCCAGCTACCACATCAATGGCGACCGCCAGACGGTGCAGCCTGGCCGCAGCGACCAGCAATACGCCCGTGGCGGCGTGGTGCCCTCGCATGTGTTTGACCGCAGCAAGAAGGCTTACCCCATGCTGCGCTACGCCTGGAAAGACGCCAAGGCCGCGCTCGAATCGCTGGCGGCTGACGACGCCGGTTTGGAGCAGGTGCAAGTCACTTACACCAACCCCGAAACCGGCGGTGACGCTGAAAACATCCTGGGCTTTTATGCCCTGATGCTGCGCCCCGGCCAGACGCTGCGCCTGCCTGCACGCTCGCCCGCCCAGGTGTTCCACGTCATCGAAGGCGCGGTGCAAGCGCAGATCGTGGCCAACACCTTCAGCCTGGCCGAAGCCGACACCTGCTGCGCCCCCGGCTACGAAGCCGTGACGCTGACCAACCTGAACGCCGATCAAGCGGCCTTCGTGTTCATCGCCGACGAATCGCCACTGCACCGCAAGCTGGGCGTGTACGAAAACCGCGGCTGATGCCCCTCTTCTGTAGGAGCTTGCCTGCAAGCGATGATTTCAGTGATTAACTGACCGTCCTATCGCCAGCAGGCTGGCTCCTACAAACAACCTTTCACCTTCTGAACGACCCATGACCTCATACCTCTTCACACCACCCGCCGTTCAATCCCTGCCCATCCGCGGCAAAACAGAACGCTTCCCGATCAACCGCATCTTCTGCGTGGGCCGCAACTACCACGCGCACGCGGTCGAGATGGGCCGTCCTGTGGACAAGAGCGTCGAGCAAGCGTTCTACTTCACCAAGTCGCCCCAGACTTTGGTGGAAAGCAGCGCGACCGTGGCCTACCCTCCCCGCACCAGTAACTACCACTTTGAGATGGAACTGGTGCTGGCCATTGGCAAAGAAGGTTTTCGCGTGAGCGAAGCCAACGCGCATGAGCTGGTGTACGGCTACGCCGCAGGCCTGGACATGACGCGCCGCGACCTGCAACTGGTGGCCCGAGACAAGGGCCGTCCTTGGGACACGGGCAAGGACATCGAAGAAGGCTCGGTCTGCTCCGAGATCGTGCCCATGCCCGGCGTGGTGATCGAAAACGGGGCCATCGCTTTGGAAGTGAATGGCACCACCAAGCAGTCGTCCAATGTGGACAAGCTGATCTGGAACATCCGCGAAATCATCGCCGACCTGTCCACCTACTACCACCTGCAACCCGGCGACCTGATCTACACCGGCACACCCGAAGGCGTGGGTGCGGTGGTGACCGGTGACAAGATCACCGGCCGTGTGGAAGGCGTGGCCGAAGTCGCACTGACGATTGGTGCTGCGGAATAAGCAGACCATGAACAGCCCCTTCTTTGTCACACGTGAGGAACGCGTCGCACTGGCTCGTCAGCGTTATTTCGAAGAAGGCATTTTGCCAACGGGCGTGGTCAGCGAAGCAGTTTTCCAGTCCTGGACCCGTTGTCACCGCTCCAGCCAGAAGCCCCACGACAAGATCGAATTCCAACCGGTGTCGCTCAGTCGCAGCCAGTTGGCTTTGCAAAAAAACCGCACCCTGCATGAAGCCTGGCTCGATGAAATGCCAGCTTTGGGCAGTGCCTTGGGCTCGGCGCGTTGCTCGGCCATCTTGACGGATGCCTCTGGCGTGCTGATTGGCGCAACACCCTCTGCACACCTGACGCAAGGGATCATTCCGGTGGCCCATCGAATTGGCGTCAATTTGTCGGAAGAACATGTCGGCACCAGCGCGCCAGGCATCGTCGCCCGAACCGGCAAACAAGCGTCTGTGCTGGGGGCCGAACATTACGCCAATGCGGTCAAGACGATGTTTTGCACGGCCGCCCCCATCCGCAACATTCAAGGCCAACTGGCGGGCATTCTGGACATTTCAAGCGAAGGTGTGCCCTTCAAATTCGACCCCGCCTCCGTGGTCGGTTTGTACGCCGCCTCTATCGAAAACCGTTTGCTGGTGGCGCAGTCGCAAGATTTGCTGATCGTTAAATTTCAATTTCTGCCAACCATCATTGAGACCCCGATGGTCGCCATGCTGGGATTTGACCTGGCCGGCCAACTGGTCTGGCTAAATTCCGTGGCCAGCAATTTGCTGGGCATGTCGGTCAACCCCGACGAGAGGGAAGCCTGCACGACTGAGCACATCTTTGACACCCATTTTGGGCAACTGGCTTCGTTGGTCGGTCAGGGTTTTCAATCGCAAAACCTGCGTAACGGATTGCATGTTTTCGTCACCTGCGAGCTGCGTAAACATGGCTCTTCAGAGGTTCGCGCTAGGCTCCAAGCTGAGCACATCCAAGCCACCACCACGCTTGCGCCACAAACTCCAGGTGCGCAATCGATCAGCACAGTTTCGGTGCCCGTACAACATGACGCTTATTTGCCGGCCGACAGCCTCAGAGATGCCGATGCCGACCTGATTCGGAAGTGTCTGGCCGAACACAAAGGCAATTTGTCGCAGGCGGCCAAGCGATTGAAAGTGTCGCGCGGTCTCATTTACCGACGCCTAAAAGAGCTGGGCATCGATCCCGCCGACTACAAAAAATAATTTCTTCTGCAAAAGAAGAACCGCCGAGTGGGCGGGCCGTCAAGATGGCCGTGTTTTATAGCCCCCAAAAGCTGAAGGCTGACACATTCTTGTCCTGACACCAAGAACCACTTTGCTGCAGGCATTGCAAGTGTGAATTTGTTCCAAGACAGAACAAAAAAGGTGGGGGAAATCCCGACATACAAGGCTGTTGACGTGCCGCCTAAAGTCGCACCTGCGCTGGGCGAACGATGACCCGCCAGCACCAGCGAGTTGATCAAGAAACCAGAATCACAGGAAGACAAATGAACCACCACATTGACCACCTTGAATCCCCCAACGACACCTTGATGGAGCGCCTGGAACGCGCCCTGATTGCAGGCCGACTGAACCGTCGCGGCTTCATCCGTGCAGCCACGGCCGCAGGCTTTGGCTCGCTGGGCCTGAGCGCCCTGGCCGACGAACTCGATGCCATGCGCGCCAATCAAAACGAGCGCAGCACCAAACTCAAAGCGTCATACGACTATGTGGTGGTCGGTGCAGGTTCTGCGGCTTGCGCTCTGGTCGGCCGTCTGGCCACGCGCAAAGATGCTTCAATTTTGATGATCGAAGCAGGCGACTGGGACACAGCACCCTCCGTGTTGGACCCCAGCGTGTGGTTCACCAATTTGGGCACCGAGCGTGACTGGGGTGATGTGGCCATCGCATCGCCGCACACCAACAACCGTGCCATCCCTGAGCACATGGGCCGCGTGGTTGGCGGTGGCAGCAGCATCAACGCCACCATCTGGGCTCGCCCCTTCAAAAATGATCTGGAGTTTTGGGCGCAGGCCAGTGGCGACAAAGCCTGGGGTTATGAGTCAGGTCTGGAGGTTTACCGCCGCATGGAAAACTGGCAAGGCAAACCCGATGCCCGTTACCGCGGCAAAAATGGCCCGGTGTGGTGCCAACCAGCGAACAACCCCCACCCCGTGGCCAATGGCTTGTTGCAGGCCTGCAAGACGTTGGGCTACCCCGTTTTGGACGATCAAAATGGTCAGCGTGAAGAAGGTGGTATCGGCTTCGCATTGATGAACCAGATCATCCGCGATGGCCGTCGTCAAAGCATGGCCCGCTCTTATTTGTACCCCGTGCTGTCGCGTCCCAACGTGACGGTGGTGGTCAACACGCATGTGGACAAACTGGCCCTGTCGGGCACCAAGGTGACTGGCGTGCACATCAACCGTGGCGGCACTCAAAGCGTGATTGGTGCCAATACCGAAGTCATCATTTGCTCGGGCGGCATCAACACACCCAAACTGCTCATGCTCAGCGGCATTGGTGACGATGCGCAGTTGCGCCAGCACGGCATCAAAACTGTGGTCAATTCGAAACAAGTGGGCAAGAATTTCCAGGACCACCTGCTGCACGGCGGTTGTATCTTTGAACCCAAAGAGCACATTCCCCACCGCAACAGCGCAGCCAATGCTGCGGGCTTCCTCAAGAGCCAATCGTCTTTGGCCTCCCCCGACGTCAACATCGTGCAGATCGAGTTGCCCTACGCCTCTGATGTGGTGGCCAAACAATATTCGCCACCTGGCACCAGCTGGGCCTTGTGCGCCGGTCTTGTGGCACCCAAGAGCCGAGGGGAGATCAAGTTGCGCTCGGCCGATCCCAAAGATCGCCCCATCGTTGATGCGCGTTTCCTGAGCCACCCGGATGACGTCAAAGCTTTGGCTTTTGGCATCGAAGTCAGCCGCGACATCGGCAACTCAGCCGCCATGAAAGATTTCGTCAAACGTGAAGTAGCCCCAGGGAAAAAGCTTCAGGGAAAGGAGATGGAAGACTTCGTCCGAAATGGCGCAACCACCTATTTCCACCAATCCGGCACATGTCGCATGGGCAAGGACAAAGAAGCTGTTGTGGACGCTCAACTGCGTGTGAATGGCGTTCAAGGTCTTCGCATTGCCGACAGCTCCATCATGCCGCGCATCGCATCGGTCGCCACCATGGCCACATGCGCTTTGATCGGTGAGCGCATGGCCGACATCCTCGCTCCGCGCAGCTGATATCGCACCAACCATGCTCAGTTATTTAAAAAATCTTTTTTCAACCCAAGAACCTCAAGCAGACAACTTTATGAAATCCCAACTCCTCATCGACAACCAGTGGGTCAACGCTGAAAACGACGCGAAATTCGAGCGTCGTCACCCCGTCAACAATTCCCTGGTCACAGAAGCGTCTTCGGCCAGCGTTGCAGACGCCAAAAAGTCGGCCGAATCCGCGCATGCCGCGTTCAAATCTTGGCGCAACTCCCCACCCAGCGAGCGCCGTCGCCTGCTGCTCAAAGCGGCCGACATCCTGGAATCCAAAACACCTCAGTTCATTGAGGTGATGGCTTCTGAAGTGGGTGCATCCCCGCTGTGGGCCGGTTTCAACGTTCACCTGGCCGCCAACGTTTTCCGCGAAGCCGCATCGCTGGCCACGCAAATTCAGGGCGAAACCATTCCAACCGACAAACCCGGCGCGCTGTCCATGACGCTGCGTCAACCTGTGGGCGTCATCCTGAGCATCGTGCCTTGGAACGGCACCGTGGTGCTTGCCGCTCGCGCCATTGCTTATCCCTTGGTGTGCGGTAACACCGTGGTCTTCCGCGGATCCGAAGCCAGCCCCAAAACACACGCCCTAGTCGCCGAGGCCTTGGTGGAGGCAGGTTTTCCTGCCGGTGCATTGAATTACCTGAGCAACTCACCACAAAGCGCCCCTGAAGTGGTCGATGCCCTGATTGCCCACAAAGCCATCCGCCGCATCAACTTCACAGGCTCCACGCGCGTGGGACGCATTGTGGCGGAAAAAGCCGCCAAGCAGCTCAAGCGTTGCCTGCTGGAATTGGGCGGTAAATCACCTCTGGTTTTGCTGGATGACGCCAATGTGGATGAGGCCGTCAAAGCCGCAGTCTTTGGCTCTTTCCTATACCAGGGTCAAATTTGCATGTCCACCGAGCGCTTGATCGTTGACGAAAAAGTAGCCGATGAATTCGTTGCCAAATTTGCGGCACGCGCCAAAGAGCTGCAAGCTGGTGATCCCGCCGTTAACCCCCAATGCATCATTGGCCCCATGATCAACGCCTCGTCGGGCTCACGCATCAACGAAATGCTGCAAGACGCCTTGAACAAAGGCGCCAAACTGGTATGTGGTGGTGTGGCCGATGGTGCCGTGATGCCTGCAACCATCCTGGACCATGTCACTTCGGACATGCAAATCTATGACCAGGAAACCTTTGGCCCGATCACGGTGGTGATTCGTGTCAAGACGACCCAACAAGCGATAGACGTGGCAAACGACAGTGACTACGGCCTGTCTTCGGGTGTATTCGGGCGTGACGTTAACCGCGCATTGGCGGTGGCCATGGAAATGGACTATGGCTCTGTCCACGTCAACGGCGCAACCGTGCAGAACGAAGCACAAGCACCGTACGGCGGTACGAAAAACAGTGGCTATGGTCGCTTTGACGGTCGCGCAGTGGTGGATGAGTTCACAGAGCTCAAATGGGTCACCATCGAGCCTCATCAACAGCAATACCCTTTCTGATCAAGCATCAGACTTTGGCTTAAACGACTTCCATGGGCGGTCGTTTAAGCTGAGCACTGCCTTTGTGCAGCTTACGACCACTTCAATAAAATAAGTGCGGAAATCAAAAAAGCGGCGACATCATGGATGTGCCGCTTTTTTTCGGGGATCTATTTTTTCAGATAGCCACCCACCAAGGCAAGCCAAAATGCCGCCCCGGGGGCAATGAGTTCATCGTTGAAGTCATAGCCAGGGTTATGGACGTGACATGCGCCACGGGTTCCCGGGCCGCCATTGCCGATAAAAATATAGCTGCCAGGCACTTTCTGCAGCATGAATGCGAAGTCTTCACTGGCCGTATAGGCGGGCCCGTTGGGCTCAACCCGATCTGCGCCAAAAAGCCTTGTGGCGACCTGCGTCGCGAATTCAGTTTCGTCAGGCGTATTCACCAATACGGCATACCCTTCACGCCAGTCTATGGAAGCTTGCACCCCGTAGCTTTCGGCCTGAAGTTTGACCAGCGCCAGGATTCTCTCTTTCAACAAGGCTCGCACTTCCGTGTCAAGTGCTCTGATACTGAGCTCGAGCGTGGCAGTTTGCGGAATCACGTTATTGGCGATGCCAGCGTGAATGGCCCCGACCGTCACAACGGCCGTCTTCTGGGGATCGACATTGCGTGACACGACCGTCTGAAGCGCCATCACGATCGAAGAGGCGGCCACCACCGTGTCAGTTGCCTCATGAGGAAATGCACCATGTCCACCCCGGCCGTTCAAGGTGATGGTCACGTTGTCACTGGAAGCCATCGCCGAACCTTTTCGGAACTCCAAGCGACCGGCTTCAACGCCAGGCATGTTGTGCATCGCAAACACGGCATCGCATGGAAATTGATCAAACAGACCGTCTTCCATCATTTTCAGCGCGCCACCGGCCCCTTCCTCAGCAGGCTGAAAAATCAGGTGAACCGCGCCATCAAATTCAAGGTCTTCAGCGATCAACTTGGCGGCAGCCAACAGCATCGCTGTGTGCCCATCATGGCCACACGCGTGCATGACCCCAGCCGTTTGACTTTTCCAGGGACTAGAGCCCGCCTCCAGAATCGGCAGGGCATCCATGTCCGCCCGCAAACCAATGGACGTGCCCTTTTGACCCCGACGCAATGTGCCCACGACGCCAGTGCCACCCAAACCCGTCGTCACCTCATAACCCCAACCCTTCAACTTGTCAGCGACCAAGGAGGCGGTCTGATGCTCTTCGAAGGCCAACTCAGGGCGGGCATGGATATTGCGCCGGATCTGAATAAAGTCACCGACGCGCTGCACCAGTGAATGCGCGAGATAGCTACTTTCTTGCATCAACGCTTTCCTTATTGGGGCTGTAAGCGCATCGATTTGGCAATGGCTTGGTATTTGGCCGTGTTGTCTGCGTAAAGCTTGCCCAATGCTGTCAAAGATTGCGGACGTGGGACGATCATGGCTTGCGCTTCCAATGCGCTCTTGACCGTTGGATCACTGGCCACTTCACTCAAAGCTTTGTGCAAAGCCTGAACCACTGACTCTGGCGTATCTTTGTGCACAAAGTAGCCCGCCCAAGTATCAAAGACAAAACCCTTGAGTGCTTTGCTCTCATTCAATGTGGGCACCTTGCTGAACATGGCTTGTCGCTCGACTGAAAGCACAGCAGGCGCTTTGAGCTTGCCGTCCTCCACCAATTGAACCTGTCCTTTACCGTAAGGTGTCATGAAAATATCGACCTGTCCGCCCATCAAATCTTGCACAGCGGGCGCTCCACCTTTGTAGGGAACATGCGTCATGGGAATACCTGTGACCGAGGACATGTGTTCACCCAGCAAGTGGTAAAGGGAACCCGGCCCCACGCTTGCATAGGTCAAGGGCTTACCTTCTGCCGCCGCTTTTTTGGCATAAGCAAGCAATTCATCGCCATTGACGGCCGGGAAATCTTTTCGGGCGAGCATCACCAGCGGATTGATGGTGATCATCTGCACTAGGCGAAAGTCTTCAGGCTTGTACTTGATCGCAGCATTCGACAAAGGTGCCAAGATCAATTCATTGGGCGATCCCTGAAAAATCACGTGCCCATCCGCGGGGCTGTTCAAAACCTTTTGGCCTGCAATACCACCGCTGGCACCGCCCAAATTTTCAACAATCACCGTCTGTCCGATGTGTTTGGACAAGGTGTTGTTCAATGTGCGTGCAATGACATCCGACACACCACCCGCAGGGTATGGAACCATCAAAGTGACGGTTTTGGTCGGGAAATTTTGGGCCCATGCAGCACCACACAACACCAAGGAACTGAGCACACTGGACACGACTTTGAAAGTCAATCTCATCACAAACTCCAATTCAAATGAAAAGAACAAGACTTCATGCTAAAGATCAATTTATATGATGTCCAATGCATTGTTGATAACATCTATGCAACTTAAAAAGCATTGATTGATATGACGCTTGTTCAACTACGCCACTTCATCGCTTTGGCCAGAGCTGGATCCTTTGTCAAAGCTGCAGATGCCTTGCACATGACACAACCCGCATTGAGTCGAAGCATCAAGTCATTGGAAGATGGCTTTGGAAAACAGCTGTTTGATCGAATCGGCAAGCGTATTGAGCTCAATTCGTTTGGACACGAAGTGCTGGCTCGCAGCCACACCCTCATGGAGTACGCGCAACAGCTCAAAGACTTTGGCCGCAGTCTGAGTTCAGACGACAGTGGGCGAATTCGCTTGGGCCTGAGTTCCGGCCCGGGAGCCATGCTCAGCACCCCCATATTGGCCCACTTCGGGACTCATTTTCCGAACTTTCACATCGAAATTGTTCGATCGAACACAGCCAGCCTGGCCCAAATGCTCAGAGACCGTTTGATCGACGCGGCTGTGTTGGACATACGCGCATTGAGGCCAACGCCTGATCTACGAGTCACGCAAATTGCTGAGATGGAGGGCGTCTTCATGTGTCGGCCAGGTCATCCTCTGGTGCGCAAAAAAAAGATCGCCTTCGCCGATCTCATGGGCTACCCCATAGCCTCCACACCTTTGAGTGAAGAAACCGCAAGAATCATGGTGGAGCGGTATGGCGAAATCGCGCATCCTGATGTTTTGGTGAAACTGCAAAGCGATGAAATTTCACACCTCATCCAAGTCACTCAACAAACAGACACCGTATTGCTGGCCATTCGTGCCTCAGCCCCAGACTTGGTTGAATTGCCCATTCAACCAGCCCTTCGGATCAAAGCCAGATTCGGTCTGGTCACTGTGGCCAACAAAGCCGAAGCACTTTTTTTGCCGGAAATCAGGCAACTGATGCGGACAGTCATGCCTTAGTGAAGGGGCAGCTCTATCCAACTCAGAAGATCATCTAATATTTTGATCTCAGATATTTAATCCAACGGATCAACGATTCAAAGCGTCTGAGAAATGCTCCACATGAGGCGGCTGCACAAAGAACTCCCCTACCAAGGATCGCCACTCCGCGAACAAAGTGGATCCCCGAAAATCCACAGTATGGTTTTCAAGTGTTTCCCATCGGAGCATCAAAACATACCGATCGGGGGTTTCAATACAACGACGAAAATCGTAACCAAGAAAGCCCTTTGACTTGGGGAAAATAGTTGATAAAGCAATCTGAACATTTTTCTCGAAAGCATCAGATGCGCCAGACTTGATCCGAATATCGGCCAACTCAAGAATCATTTTGGAATTCCAATCGGTTTTAAGTTCAGTGAATGTGTGTTCCGCCGTTGACATCCAACGTAGCGCCAGTGACGAAGCCTGCGAGATCAGAAGCAAGATACAAACAAGCACCCGCCATTTCCCGTGTCGATCCAATGCGTTTAAGCGGAATACCCTCCACAATGCCTTGAAGACGCTCTTGAGAGATGCCATCCAGCATGGGGGTGTCAATCATTGCAGGGCAAATCGCGTTGGCACGAATGCCAAGTGCGCCAAATTCGCGGGCAATGCTTTTTGTAAGACTCAGCATGCCCCCCTTGGAAGCTGCATAGTGCGAACTACCCACAAGGCCGCCACCACGTTGGGCCGCCAGAGATGCTACGTTCACGATATTGCCCGAACGCTGCGATTTAAAAACTTCCAAAACACTTTGGCAAAGGAAGAATGCACCTTTGAGGTTGATGTCGAACATGAGATCAAGCTCTTTTTCATCGATCTCAAGAATCGGGCTAGATCGTACGATGCCCGCCGAATTGACCATGCAATCAATCTTGCCATGGCATCGAACGACCTCAGCAATCAATGCATCACAGGCTTCTTTTTTACTGATGTCGCATTGAATGCCGTCTATAGAAATTGACCTCTGCAATTTCTTTTCAATGGACGTCTTGATCGACCCCAACACGTCCGCATTCATGCTGACGTCTGTGACGACGACTTTGGCGCCGTGTTCAACAAACAATTCTGCAGTCGCATAGCCAATGCTGCGCAGTGATGCAGCGCCTGCAATGATGCAAACCTTATTCATCAGTAACATATGTCCAAGTCTTTCTAATAATTTTTAATTTATTGAGGTTGGTAGCCTGCCAAAATCCAGTTTTGAACAGATGAGTGCACCGGGCGCCAGTCCAACTCCTTTTTTGCCCGAACTGATCGGACTCTGCTGTTGCTTCCAAAGGTGAAGAGCGCCCTTGCAGAACCCCAGCGCTTGACGGCATCTTCTGCATTGAGATGCTCAATATGGGGAATTGAGAAGCGCCTTGATATGGCTTCTGCAACGTCACTGAATGCTGCCTCACCATTTTCAGCAAAATAGAAAGCACCAGGCGGCGCTTGCTGTGCCACAGTGAGGTACAAGTTAACCAAGTCGTCGATGTGAATGTTCGACCATGTATTCAACCCTTTGCCTACAATCTGTACGGAGCCGACTTCAAGGGCATTCTTGACCAAGAATGGCACCTGAATGCTGTGCTTGTTGACGCCTGTTCCATGACCGTAAATCAAGCTGGGAATGATGACGGCGGAGTGAATGTCTTGGCTCGCTGCATCCATCACCATCAAATCAATGTCTCGTCGAGCTTGCTTGCGAGGGTCTATTGCCAGCGAAGTTTCCTCAGAAAAAATGACTTCGGAACAAAAATCACCACGAGCGTCATCTCCCACGATGCTCGTGCCACTGGTATGAATCAATCTTTTTCCAGATTGATTCAGCCCAGAAATCAACGCCTCCACAGCACCTCGATGGTCGGCATTTGCAGTATTGATGACCATGTCAGCCATTGAAGCTTCTCGCATCAACAAGGGTGAATCATCCAGATCACCAATAACAGGGGCAATACCGTGGGCCTTCAACTGCTCAGCACCATCGACGGATCGAGTGAGTCCTCTGACCGAGTGCCCTTTTTTTATCAAAGCAACTGCCACCGATCCACCGATGTATCCACCCGCACCTGTGATAAAAACATTCATAGGTAGGCTCTTAAAAAATCATCAAAGCATGAAAGTTGACAAGACCGGGAATGCTGCAATAACGATGACCCCAACCAGCAAGGCTGCGATGTAAGGCCAGATCGCAACGATCACATCGTCGGGTTTTGCGTCACCAATTCTGCATGCGATGTAAAAACCAACCCCAATTGGCGGCATCATCAATCCAACGTTCATGGCGCAGACAATCACCATCGAGTAGTGGATGTCATTGATGCCTAGTTTTTTTGCAATAGGAAACATGATCGGTGCCAGCAGCAACACTGCAGGCAGGCCTTCAAGAAGACAGCCCAAAATCAAAAATACGATCACGGTCACGGCCATAAAAGCCATCCAGCCCCCAGGCAAAGTGGTCAAGAAGGAAGAGAGTTGCTGAACGATTCCACTTTGCGTGATCGCCCATGCCATGGCAGAAGCCGTTCCCAAAATGAGCAGAATGGCACCACTCAGAGCAGCGGTCTCCACCAACATGGCATAAGCACGCTTCCATCCAATGCCACCGTATAAAACCTGGCCAATCAACATGGCGTAAAGGACTGCGATGGTGGACACCTCGGTTGCCGTTGCGACGCCGCCGCCAACCGCACTGCGGATCAAAAATGGCAACACAAGCGCAGGGGCTGCAATCAAGGCCAAACGTCCGATGACCTTGGCGCTCGGACGTTGAATGTTTCCTGTTTCTTCGTTGCGCGCCTTCCAGCGAGCCAGCACCAAAAGTGCCAGCAGCAGCACCATGGCCACAAAAAAGCCACTTTCAAACAGCCCCGCAATCGACACACCCGCGACAGAACCAAGCACGATCAAAACGATGCTGGGGGGCACGGTGTCAGCCATGGCTGCGCCAGTTGCCAAAAGCGCCACCATTTCTGATTGTTTGTTGCCTCGTCTTCGCATTTCTGGAAAAAGTGCCGGTGCCACTGTGGCCATGTCGGAAACTTTGGAGCCTGAAATACCAGACACGATGAACAATGAAGCCAGCAAGACGTAAGACATGCCTGCTTTCACATGACCAATCAAGGAGGCAAGCAAGTCAACAATGGCCTTGCCCATGCCCGTTGCATCCAAAATGCAACCCAGCAACACAAAGATCGGCACCGACACTAGAACGATGTTGCCCATCCCCTCATCGATTCGTCCAACAATTACCACCAGTGGAACTTTGCCGCTGAATGCCAGATACGACATCACGCCAATGCCGAAACAGAACGCAATAGGCACACCCGATACAAGACAAAGAATCACCAATCCGCAAAGAAAAATCAGAATATTAATCAAGCCTAATTGGCTAAAATTCGGTGATAACCAATTGCACACAACAATGAATGCGCCAACACCGACGGCTGCGATAGACAGGTTGGTTTTTGTCACGGTCTTCAAGGCATAAGCCGCAATGACAGCCAACATCAAAATCATGCCGGACGCTATAGCGATCACCCGGATACCGCTTGGTATTTCAAGCGCCGGCGACGTGACAATCCATTCACTTTCTACATGTTCAATGGCAGGGCCAATCAGCGCAATCAAAAATGCGCCCATCGCAGCCAACGCGAATGCATGAACAAGGCCACGCCAACGATCTGACATTTTGTCGACGAACATGGACAGGCGAAGATGCTCGTTGCGGTGCATGGCCAGTACCGCTCCCAACATGGCTACCCAGATAAATGCAAATGAGACGGCCTCATCGATCCAGCCAAGAGGCCGTGAGAATACATAACGAGCCATGACACCACTGAAGAGCATCACCACAATGCTGACCATGAGTGCTGCACAAGCTGCCTCAAGAGGAATCATCCATTTGGAAAGCATGCGATTGAACGCGGTCTCAGCAGGGGACAGCTGAGGGCCCAGTTCGAGCGCCGAAGAAAGTGAATCCGGACTGTTCATATTTTTCAGTGGAAATGTATTTGTGTAAATCCCACTAGCAGCAATGAAGCAGGCATACCGGGAATATCCGATATGCCTGTAAGGTGCTAGATGCCAGACGTGAAAGCGACGTCTGCTTTAAGCGAGCTTGCCGCTGTATTTCTCAAGCAAAGCCCAGGCTTCAGTACCGAACTTCTTCTGCCAATCAACGTAATAGGTTGACTTTTGCAAAATGTCCCGGAATGGCTTGGTGTCCACCTTGTTGAACTGCATGCCTTGGCCCTTGAGTTTGGTTTCAAGTGTTGCATTCAGTGCATCATGAGCAACTCGTTGCTTCAACGCATGCGCTTCGAAAATGCGAGTGGCCAGGGTACGTAAGTCTTCGGGTAACGCATTCCAATTTTTCTTATTGCCAACCAACGAGAAGTATTCCCACATGTGCGACGTGTATGAGCAGTACTTTTGAACTTCATACAACTTCACGGCATCAATGGTGGGCAGTGCGTTTTCCTGACCATCAACGACTTTGGTTTGTAGGGCGGTGTACAACTCACCGATTGGCACTGTTGCAGGCGCTGCATCCAAAGCCTTGAACATGGAGGTCCACAAGGGCGTCGCTGGCACACGAATTTTCATGCCCACCATGTCTTTGGGTGATGTGATGGGCTTCGTCGAATGTGTGATCTGACGGAAGCCATGGTCGAAAGCTTTACCCACCTGAACCAGGTTGGCCTTATCGAAAGCAGCTTTCATGTGAGCGCCCAGATCGCCGTCCATGGCTTTCCAGACAGTGGCGTAATCAGGGAACGCAAATGCGATGGAGTTTATGGATGCAACAGGAATCAGATTGCCGTAGATTGAACCTGCAGTGCATACAAAATCGATCGCACCCGAGCGCACTTGAGAGAGTGTGTCAGTGTCGCTGCCCAACTGGCCGCTGGAGTACACATCAATGCTCAGTCGGCCGTTAGATTCCTTCAAGATCTCTGCGCAGGCTGCCTTCATCGCCGTAGGTGTTGGGTGACTGTCCGGCAGGGTGATGGCGATTTTCATACTGACCTTGTTGGCCGACTGAGCCAGAACAATTCCAGGAACCATGGTGGTTACAGCAACGCCCGCGATACCCTGGAGAAGGCCTCGGCGATTTGTGCATACATCAGCTTGATTGATTTTCGAAGCGAATGACATTTTGTCTCCTTTGGTTATTGATTCAATTAAAAACATTCGGTTGGTGCACTTCAATGCAGTGACCATCTGGGTCATACAAGAACACTTGGTACCAGCCAGGAATAGCCCAGCATCCATAGTCCGCGTATTTGATGCCGAGTTCATCGCAACGGCGCATGAACCCTTTGATGTCGTCTGTTCGGAAGCAGAAGTGTCCATGGCCCATAGGGTTCACAAACTTTTTCATTTTGAACCCCGTTTCCAGGTCGCGCTCTGACCAATGGAACTCAATGTCGCCATCCGTCAAGAAGTCCACTTTTCCTGTGTAAGCGCGATCTTCACGGATGCCGCTCACCACAGTGTGCTCCTTGTCTGAAATGGTGCCCAGATCAAAAAGTGTTTTGTAGAACTTGCTCAATCTCGACAAATTGTCTGTACAGATGTTCATGTGATGGAACTTGAAATTCATCGCCATTTCCTTTCGTTCGGTTTGAGATGGAACCCGTTGACTCGCGCTCACGGGGTCACTGTTTTCTGCGAGACAAGGTTTGTTCCTGATCTCTGACTCTAACGATATAACACTTCACCTGTGAATTCAATGATGCGCAAGTGAAACTTAATCGGGGTTATCCCTAATATTTCACCCTGTTTAAAGCAAATTTGAGTCTTTCATCAATTACCAATGGATGATAGTATTTACCCATGAATTCAAAATCACCAAGCACAGCACTTTCGATTGCCAGTCAGGAAGAGGTCGTTCGCACAGAAATATGCAGCGTCTCTTCTGTGCGAAGAATCGCAGCCATGCTGGATCTAGAACCCGATGCCTTTGAGCTTGGGGCGGCTCTACCCAGAGGTTGGCAGTTCCTATTGATGGCCGCTGACACCAAGCGATCGCTGCTCAGAGCAGATGGGTTTCCCGGCCTTGGTGTTCCTATGCCCGATCTGGGCCTTCCACGATTGATGCTGGGAGGAAGGACGGTTGCATACAAATCGGACATCCCGATCGGAGCCGCTGTAACTCGTCGAAGTTGCATCCGCAACATCACTCAGAAAACCAATCAGTCAGGTCCTTTGGTCATTGCCACCATTGAACATGAACTCACACTCAGTGAGTGCCAATCATTGGCGCTGGTTGAAACCCAAACCTACCTGCTGCTGCCCGCCAGCAAAGGTGGTTCAGCAGTTGGCGTTTCGAAGCACCCTGATGAACTGACAGGCCAGTTTGTGAAAACGGTTGTTCCCGATGAAACGCTGATTTTTCAATATTCAGCGCTTGGCTTTAATTCGCACAAGATTCACATTGATCGCTCACACGCCCGCAATGTAGAAGGATTTCCTGATCTGGTTGTCAATGGTGGTCTTGCCACACTGCTGATGACTGAGTTTTTGCGTAACGACGTCAATGTTGACCCCGCTGGCATCAAGGTTCGCCATATTGCTCCTCTTTTTTGTGGAAGCCCCATCACCATGGTGGCCAAACAATTGGAGGGGAAATGGCAGATCCAAGCCTATGACCACCGCTTCATCTTGGCGATTGATATGGAGGTAGAGACCCGTGAGCTTTAAGCCGTTGAAAAATATCCGTGTGCTGGATTTGACCAGTGTCGTTGTCGGCCCAGTTTGTACATGGCGGCTCGGTCAGTACGGGGCGGAGATCATCAAAGTTGAAAACCCAGAGGGCGACCTCATGCGCGGGCTTGGCGGTCTCTCGCCAACAGGTCAACATTCAGGTGCTTACTTGCACTTAAACCGTGGCAAAAGAAATATCTGTCTTGACCTCAAGAAGCCGGGGGCCAAAGAAGTCATGGATCGCTTGATTGAGTCCGTTGATGTCATTGTGGCCAACATGCGTCCTCAAGCCCTTCAAAAACTGGGCATTGATGCGGACTCGATACGTAGTCGCTTTCCGGAAAAAATATATTGCCTCATCACGGGCTATGGCACGGATGGTCCCTATGCAGGTCTTCCAACCTATGACAGCGTCGTCCAGGGCGTCACTGGTATGGCCGGATTATTTTTGAAACGCGATGGTGCGCCAAACTACGTCCCCATGTTGATCTGTGATCACGTTGCAGGCGAAATCGCAGCTGGCTCCATTCTGGCCGCCGTCGTGGAATACCAATCTACTGGCAAGGGCTGCACGATTGAGGTCCCTATGTTTGAAACCATGGCTGGATTTGTCCTGCAAGAGCATCTGGCGCAGCAAAGCTTTGAGCCTCCCGTCGGACCCGCAGGTGACCTCAGACTGCTCAGTCCGCAAAACAAACCCGTTCAAACATCTGACGGATGGATTTCTTTCACGGTCAACACGGATTCTCAGGTTCGTGCTTTCCTGAATGCGACTGGCCGCAGTGACTTGCTCAACGATGATCGATTCAATTCAGTAGCCGCACGGGCAAAGAACGTCAAAGAATGGTTTGAAGTCAGGGGCACGCCGCTGACCCACATGACCACGGATGAATGGCTTGAGCTATTTCAAAAAGCAGACATTGCCGCTCAGCCCTGTCACACACTAGAAACGCTACAACATGACAAGCATCTGAAGGCTGTCGGTTTGATCTCTCAAGAGCCTCACCCGACAGAGGGCACTGTTGCAGCCATTCGAGCTTCCATCAGAGTCGACGATGGTTACTTGGATGTGCGGTCTACGGCCCAACCCAAAGGGTGGGACTCAAAGCCACTGCTTGCTGAAATGGGCTTCGAACAAGAACAAATCGAAGCGATGCTGAACTCTGGCGCAGTCGTGACATCTTCTTCCAACCCTTGAGAATTAAAAAAACCATGAATCGTCGTCATGTTTTACAAACGCTGGGGAGCTCCCTGGCCTTTGGTACCCTGCCTGTCTGGGCACAAGAGTTTCCCAGTCGCCCTGTCAAAGTGATCATTCCATTTCCACCGGGAGGTCCAACAGACGTACTGGGGCGCATCGTGGCGCAAAAACTCTCTGAGCGCTTGGGGCAAAGCTTTGTCATTGACAACAAACCGGGCGCTAGCGGCATGATTGGCGCTGACATGGTCGCCAAATCTCAAGCTGATGGCTATACCCTGCTGGTCAATGCTTCTTTGCATGTGATCAACCCAAGCTTGTACGATAAAACCCGATACGACGCGATTGCAGACTTCACCCCGCTGAGCAACCTTGCGGACGTTCCGCTTGTCCTGGTTGTCAACGCGCAAACGCCTGCACAAACTGTCAAAGAATTGATCGCTTGGGTGAAGTCATCCAAAACACCTGTCAATTTTGCTTCGTCAGGTAACGCCACTGCGCCTCATTTGGCGGGTGAAGCATTCAAGGTGGCCACGGGCATTGAAAACATGCAGCACGTCCCTTACAAAGGAAGCGCCCCTGCGCTCACAGACTTGCTCAGCGGTCAAGTTCAGATGATGTTTGACTCCTTGCCATCAAGCCAACCTTTCATCAAATCAGGAGCTTTGAAAGCTATCGCAGTCACCACACAAAAACGATCGTCGGCATTGCCCAATGTGCCCACCATCGCTGAAAGCGGCATCCCCGGGTTTAATTTCAGTACCTGGTACGGCATGTGGGCACCCAAGTCCATGCCACAAGCAATCGTTCAGAAACTGTCTAACGAGATTGCTCAGATCACACGCTTGCCGGAGGTACGCGAGAGATTCTTGGCGTTGGGTGCGGAACCCGTGGGTAATACAGCCGAAGAATTTGCTGCTTTCACCAAGTCTGAGCTGAATAAATGGGCTCGAGTAGTTAAACAGTCCGGCGCACGGGTCGACTGATGGAATGCCCACCCGGCGTTAAGCGTTCAGCCAAGCGTTGAACCTTTGCCGCCGCCAAGCCGCTCAGAAATGTTTCGAGCAGCAGCGCCCAAAGCTGCAGTGACTTCCGGAATCGACTTGCGTTTATTTTGATCAATGCGCTCAGAGTACGGAACCGTCAGTGCTGCCATGGCATGGCCTTGGGTATCCAGGATGGGAAAGCTGACTGCGTACAGTCCACGCACCTGCACACTGGGTACCGACTCGAAGCCGATCTTTCGAATGGACTCAAGAATGGCTTGGATCTGTGGATCCGATTGCTCAGGTTTTCGTTGGACTGATTCCTCGAGCCAAAGTTTGGTTGTTTCTTCATTTTGGAAGGCCAACAAAACCCGCCCGGAGACTGAAATCAACACATCCAACTCTGATCCTGTACGGACACTGAAACCCATGCCGCTGGGCGTATCCACCTTGGCCAGAACCACCTGTTTTCCCTGCGAATAAACGGTCAAATGACAAGACTGATCAAGTTCCATCGCCAGCCGTTTCATGATCGGCACGGCCTCAAACATCAATCGATGTGTAGGGGGGTTGATGTGCGCAAGCTCATACAACTTGGTTGTGATGATGTAAGAGTTGTCGTCAACTTGGCTGACATAGTTTCGCTCTACGAGGCACGCGACCATTCGATAGATTTCGCCAACGGTTCGCCCAAGTCCTTGGGCGATCTCTTTTTGTGTCATGGGTCGCTCGCTACGGCACAGGATTTCCAATATATCCAAGCCTTTTTCCAATGCGGGTGCCGAATAACTGCGGCGCTCGCCTTCGCCCACGCTGCTTTGCAGCTCATCGATTTCCGATGTCACATCAACCTCACTTCAAAAATAGATTTCAAACTGTTACACATGATACCCATGAATAATCTCGTTCACATGTAAATCGCAATGAGGTTCTTGAGTAAGGAACCAATGGCACGCAGCGATGTAACAAACACCTTCCATCTGGATAAATGTTCTTCCATCCATCGCAGCCTCGATTGTTATGCGGGGCACGAATTGGGGCCTGCTCCAACTTGCCCCTAACGGAACTTCGGTCTGGACTGTTCAGGCGAACATTTTGCTGGTGCATCTGCACGTGTACTGGTCATGGCCAAAATGCTTTTGTAGCCGCTAGTGACCTGATGTCGTGAGCCGCTTCTTCTCATCCAGCCATTCTCATCCGCATCATTCGATAGCGCACTCCTCGCCATGAATCGGGCAGCCTTCGCTGTCAGCCCCTGTTTGCTACCGCTGCAATTGCAACAGCCATTTACCCCCCACCCCGCTGCATCGTCAAATCAAAGTGCTTCATGAAGCGCTGGCGCGCATCTTCTTCCACGCCTTCAAACACAAAAGAGACCGCCAAGCGCTGCAGGCGCAGCAGCGCGATCACGCGTGGCGGCAGGGTGTGCCATTGCAGTTGCAGATGGCCTTCACCGATCTGCACACGCACCTGGCCGGTGCCCAGCACAAAGGCATGGTCACCCAGTGCACGGGGCAAGGCCGTCAACCATTCGGTTTCGCTGGTGCCCATGTCGCGCTCGAAGCGCTCGGGATAGTAGGACTGCACGAAAACAATACCTGCGTGGGCAGACTTCAACCACCGGCCACAGGTGGCCAGATCGCCAGCACGTCGCCTTCAACCAAGGTCGTCGTGGCCCGGTCTTCGGGTTTGATGTATTTGCCGTTGACCAGCACCAGATGCACAAGCTTCGGGGGCATACCGAAGGGCTCGATGATCTGGCTGATGCTGGTGTCCTGCGCCACGTCCAGCGTGACTTGGTTGCTGCGCCGGGCTTCGGCAGGCAAATAGTCGGTCAGCGTGGCAAACAGTTTGAAAGTGATGTTCATGCGCAGATTGTCGCTTCAGCGGCGACGCGCATCGGCAGCACCACTCCAGCGGCCCTGGCCCTGTGCGCAGTCCAAATAAGCATCCACCAGCTTGGTCGGGTCATGCATCAGGCGGTCTTTCCAGTCACCCAGGTGCACCTGGCCTTCGACCAAGCCGCGCATCACGCCCACATGCTCGGTCCAGCCCACGCTGTTGCAGCCGATCATCACATCGTCCTTGAACTGCAGGCTCAGGTGACGGCCTGCGGCCTTGTCTGTCAGCACGGCCGACTGGCCATCGGCCACGCCTTCCCAGTTGCCAAAACTGGTGGAGATCAAACCCAGGGTGTCGAGCACGTTGATTTGCGTGACGCCTTTGAGCTCGGTTTTTTGGCCCAGCATGTTGAGCGCGGCCACACGGGCCTGCTCGGCAGCGTTGGGCTGAATGGCGCTCACAATGGTTTTGCCACTGACTTGGTCAAAAGCTTCAGCGCAGTCGCCTGCTGCGTAAATGCCTGGCACATTGGTTTGCAGGTGCTCGTCGGTCAACACGCCTTGCAGGCAGGTAATGCCGCTGTCCTTCAAAAAGCCAATCGCTGGGCGCACGCCGGTGGCGCTGATGACCAGATCGGCCTCGACGGTTTGGCCATTGGACAAGCGCACCTGAAGCGCACCGCTGGCATCGTCAGAGGCCAAGCCCACCGCAGAAGCCAACTTGCCGAGCAAGCCTTTTTCTGCGCCTTGGCTGATGGCTTCGACCTTGGTGCCGGTGAACACCTGCACGCCTTTGGCTTCGCACCAGTCGCGGATCATGCCGCCCGCCACGGGGCCCATCATGCGGGGCACCATGCGGTCGCCCATCTCCACCACGCTGAGCTTGACGCCGCGCGCCGCCAGCGCTTCCATGATGATGCAGCCAATGAAGCCTGCGCCCATTTGCAGCACTCGCGCGCCGGGCTTGGCCAGCGCCTGGATGGCGCGGGCGTCTTCCAGCGTCCAGCACGGGTGCACGCCAGGCAGGTCCATGCCTGCAATCGGTGGGCGCACGGGGTGCGAGCCGGTGGCGATCAAGAGCTTGTCAAAGGCCATCGACTGGCCGTTGTCCAAGTGCACCGTTTTGCCCGCCGCATCGACGCGGGTGACTTTGGCCTTGACCTGCGTGATACGCAGGTCATCAAAGTGCGAAGCGCTCTTGCGCAAATAAGTGCCGCGCTCGTCGATGTTGCCGATCAGCAGATAAGGGATGGCCATGCGCGAATACGGCGCATCGGGCTCGTCACCCACCAAGGTGATGGTGTCGGCGGGGGCGTGTTTGCGCAGGGTTTCGGCGGCGATGACACCGGCGGGGCCTGCGCCCAAAATGACGTGGTGGGTCATGAATCGGACTCCAGAAACAGGTAGCGGCCCGCAGGCCGCTTGGATTCCTGTAGAAGCGCACCCCTACGGCGAAGGCTTCACGAGCAGGCGCTCGCTCCTACAGGGACAAGATCACAAACCCAGACGTTCCCGAGTGGCCGATGTGGGGCGGCCTTCGCCATCCCAGCCACGCGCGTCATAGTACTTGGGCAGCATTTCTTCCAACTTGCTGACCATGCCTTTGCCGGGGCCGGTTTTGGCGGCTTCGGTCATCAGGCGCTTGGGCAGGTTGTCGTCGGCCTTGGTGAAGCCGGCGGCGTTGTTGAAATCGCGCTCCATGTTCCAGATGCGCTCGCCAATGTGGTTCAAGTGCTCCATGGTGAATTCTTCGCCACAAGCCGCTTGCACCTGAGGGGCCACGTCGGCCAGGGTCCAGGCAAAGCTGGTGAAGACGCAAATGCCTGCCGAGTCAAAGGCGGCTGTCGCGTCCTGGAAGGCCTTGACCAATTCTGGCTTGCCTTCGTGCTCGGTGGGCTCGGTCTTGACCGGGATGCCCAGCACTTCAGAGGCGATGGTGTAGCCGCGCAGGTGGCAAGCACCACGGTTGGATGTGGCGTAAGCCAAACCAATGCCCTGGATCACGCGACCGTCATAGGCCGGGAATTCCTGGCCTTTGACACTCATGGACAGGTCGGGGTGGCCATACTTGGCGGTCAGGCGCTTGGAGCCCATGCCAATTTCTTTGCCAAAACCGATGCCCTTGGCGGTCATGTCGACAAACTCGCACAAGGCTTCGGCCGAGCCGAACGGTGCTTCCACACCAATTTGCTCTTTGGTCAACACGCCCATTTCATACAGCTCCATGACGGCGCCAATGGTGGCACCAAAGCTGATCGGGTCAAAGCCTTCTTCGTTGCAGATCATGTTGGCGTATTGCAGGGCTTCCAGGTCTTTCACGCCGTTGGCTGCGCCCAGCGCCCAAGCTGCTTCGTATTCCAAGCCGCCGTTGGCGCCCCAGTACTCAGGCTTGTTCTTGACCGAGAAGTGGCCTTCGTCCATCTTGCTGATGCGGCCGCAAGCGATGGTGCAACCAAAGCAGGCTTGGTTGGTCACCAGGTGCTTTTTGCCATCGGTCTCGCGGGGCGTGACCATGGCTTCGGCCGAGATGTCTTTGGCGCTTTCGAACTGAACATCGCGGTGGTTGCGTGTGGGCAATCCGCCGATTTCGTTGATCACGTTCATCAGCACCTGAGTGCCATACGCTGGCAGGCCCTGGCCCGTGACGGCGTTGTCGGCCAGCACCTTTTTGGCCGCCTTGGCCGCGGCCATAAAGGCCTTGGGGTTTTGCATATTGCCCACGCCCTTGGTGCCGCGCACCGCAATGGCCTTGAGGTTCTTGCTGCCCATGACGGTGCCCACGCCCGAGCGGCCAGCCGCACGGTGCAGGTCGTTCACCACGGCGGCGTAAAGCACGCCGTTTTCACCGGCCTTGCCGATGCTGCAAACGCGCAGCAAGGGGTCTTGCAAGCTGGACTTGAGGATTTCCTCGGTCTTCCAGACGCTTTGGCCCCAGAGGTGGCTCGCATCGCGCAACTCGGCTTCGTCGTCGTTGATGTGCAAATACACCGGCTTGGCCGATGCGCCTTCAAAAATGACCATGTCCCAACCGGCCATTTTGAGCTCAGCACCCCAGTAGCCGCCCGAGTTGGAGCAGGCGATCGCGCCGGTGAGCGGGCTCTTGGTGATGACGGTGTAGCGGCCACCGGTAGAGGCCATGGTGCCGGTCAGTGGGCCAGTGGCCCAGATGATTTTGTTGTCAGCCGACAAAGGATCGACTTTGGGGTCGATCTCGCTGATCAGGTATTTGCTGCCCAGACCGCGTGAGCCGAGGTAGGCTTTGGCCCACTCCATGTTCAGCGGTTCGGATTTAACGGTGCCAGCCGTGAGGTTGACGCGGAGAATTTTTCCAGCCCAAGACATGTTGATGCTCCTTGTGGGGGGATTTAAGAGGCCGAGGGCTGATTGCCCAACTTGTCAGCCCACTGCTTCATCTTGTCAATGCCGGTCCAGTTGGCATCCACAAATGTGATCGCACCGGTCGGGCAAGCGTCAGCGCAAGCCGGATCGCCACCGCACAGGTCGCACTTTTGCACCTTGCCGGTTTCCTGCACGTAGTTGATGGTGCCGAACGGGCAGGCGATGGTGCAGACCTTGCAGCCCACACAGGTGGATTCGTTGACCACTTTGGCCCCCGTGGCTTTGTCCACGGTGATGGCTTCCACAGGGCAGGCATGCAGGCACCAAGCTTCGTCACACTGGGTGCAGGTGTAGGGCACTTTTTTGCCGGTGTGGTGGAAGTCGAACACCTTGATGCGCGATTTGGAGGTGGCGTATGTGCCGTAGTTCTCGAAAGAACAGGCCATTTCGCACTGCAAGCAGCCGGTACATTTGTCCGGGTTGATGTGCAGGACTTTCTGCATGTGGATCTCCTGTGATGTGGCGGGCTGTTCAAGCCCGCGCTTATGAATCAGAATGCATAGCCATTGTTGGTGCATACCCCTTCAAACCGATGCGGATTAACCCTAGGTTTGGCAGGGTTGCCTCAAAAATTCTCAGCTTGATACACACCTGACATGCCCTTGACCTCACTTTCCGGCGATCGCCTGGAGCGGATCGCACAAGCACGCCAACTGGTTTTCCAGGGGCGCGAGGACGCTCTGGGTGCAGGCGTTTCCCCCTGGATTGCGCAATCCTGGCAGCGCTGCCTGGGCATGGGGCTGCAGCCAGACCAGGCGGTGGGCTTTGACGCCATCTCGGCCCAGCACATGCGACGTGTGCAGGAAGCCAGCCGACCGCTGGTGCAAGCGGCCCAGCCGGTGCTGGCCGAGCTGGCCCGGGCCATTGCCGACATCCGCTACTTCGCCATCCTGACCAATGCCGAGGGCATCGTGGTCGACGTGCATGGGCCGGTGGACCGGCAAGACCGCCGCGCCGAGGTGATCGCCCGAGTGGGCGTGGATTTGTCCGAAAAAGCCGTGGGCACCACCGCCATCAGCGCCGCGTTGACCGAGTTGCAACCCGTGTGGCTGCACCGGGGCGAGCATTTCTTCAAGGACACCAGCGCCTACAGCTGCGCGGGTGCGCCGGTGTTTGGGCCTGATGGCTTGTGCGCTGGCATGCTCGACTTGACCGGCATCGAGACCACCGAGCGCCCTGCCTTGAAGCACTTGGTTCGCCGCTCGGCCCGCAGCATCGAAAACAGCTGGCTGCTGTCCACCGCCCACGCCTTGGTGCTGCGCCTGAACTGGCCCGGCAACCAGCCCGGCGACGACAGCGACGGCTTGCTCACGCTGGACAGCGATGGCCACATCGTGGGGGCCAACCCGACCGCACGGCAAATGCTGTCTTTGTCACCCGCCACGCACGGCCAGACACTGCATGCCAGCGATGTGTTTGCTTCGTCTTGGGAAAGCCTGTTTGATGCGGCCAGCCGCCGGGGTCACGCTCAAGAGCTGCCGCTGTGGTCAGGCCTGCGCTTGCAGACGCAGGCCTTGCACCCGGGCCAGTCGCCCACTCAGTCCACTGCGCCCATACCCGCCCAAGGCCTCTCGCCCAAACCCCTCAAGGATGTGCAAACCGACATGATCCGCGAGGCGGTGAACCAGGCGCGCGGCAATGTGGCTGAAGCGGCCCGCGCCTTGGGCATCAGCCGAGCCACGGTGTACCGCAAGCTCGGGGCCCCGAAAGGCTGATCACACCCCTATTGCTCCAGCCCTATGAAGTCATCAAGGCGCAAAGGTTTTGTAGGTCGGCAGCTTCAGCTCCGACAAGTGTCCACGCCAAAGCCAGCAACGTCGGAGCTAAAGCTACCGACCTACGGGGAGAAGGTTCAAAAATTCAAACTTCAGCGTGCTGAATCAATAAGCACTTGCCTGTCTTACTTGCCTGCGTTCGGGAAAAACAGCTGCTCGCCGCCAATTTTGTAATCGGCAATCACGCCCTGCCCTGCGGCCGAGGTGATCCAGTCGACAAACTTTTGCGCATCGGCTTGTTTGACGTGCGCATGCTTGGCGGGGTTGACCACCATCACGCCGTACTGGTTGAACAAGCGGTTGTCGCCCTCCACCAAAATGGCCAGATCGGCGCGGTTCTTGAAGTTGAGCCAAGTGGCGCGGTCGGCCAGCACATAGCCGCCAGAAGACGCTGCAATGTTCAAAGCCGGGCCCATGCCGCAGCCGCATTCCTTGTAGCCGCTGCCTTTTTTATCTGCCAGATTGGCCATTTTCCAAAAACGCAGCTCGGCCGCATGCGTGCCGCTCTTGTCACCGCGCGACACAAAGGCCCCGTTGCCTGCAGACAACTTGGCCAGCGCAGCCACGATGTCTTTGCCCTTGGTACCTGCCGGGTCGGCCTTGGGGCCGATCAGCACAAAATCGTTGTACATCACGGGCAAGCGCTTGAGGCCAAAGCCATCGGCCACAAACTTTTCCTCGGCCGGCTGGTCGTGCACAAACACCACATCGGCATCACCCCGGCGCGCCATGTCCAGTGCTTGGCCCGTGCCCAGCGCCACCACCTTCACGTCCAGCCCACTGGCTTTTTTGAAGGCGGGCAGCAAGTGTGCAAACAAACCCGATTGCTCGGTGGAGGTGGTGGACGACATCACGATCGACTGGGCTTGCGCCCACACCGAGGTGGTGGCCAAAACGGCGCACACCAAGGCGCGGCGGGTCATTGAGCGTAGAAAGGTCATGAAAGTTCTCCTTGAACAAAAGCATGGGCTGCCGGGCTGCATTCAGCCAGCAGGTCGGGGTTAAAAAAATCAGCAACAGGCAGGTCGGCCATGACGCGACCGAACTCCAAATAAATCACGCGGGTAGCCAGGCGCTTGACCTGCCCCAGGTTGTGGCTGGCCCAGATCAGGGTCAGCGGCTGATCGGGGCTTGGGCCTGCAGCAAAGTCGGCCATGAGGGCTTCGACCTCGCGCTTGGCGTGCGGGTCCAGGCTGGCCGTGGGCTCGTCCAGCAGCAAGACATCTGGCTGGCGCACCCAGGCACGGGCCATGGCCAGGCGCTGCTGCTGGCCGCCCGACAGTTGCCGCCCACCATGCTGCGCCACGGCGCTCAAGCCCACGCGTTGCAAGGCCCCACTGGCCCGCGCTTGGGACTGCGCCCAGTTCAAGCCCTGCGAACGATCGAGCCACAACCCCAGCGCCACGTTGTTCAAAGCCGACATGCGCAGCAGGTGCGGCCTTTGGAACAGCATGGCCTGGCGCAGCGCTGGGTGCCGATCGACCTGGCCCTGAAGAGGCGACAACAAGCCATGCACCGTTCGCAGCAAAGTGCTCTTGCCCGAACCATTGGAGCCGACCAAGGCGACGCGCTCGCCCGGCTGAATGCTCAGGCTGACCTGCTTGAGGGCCTGCAACGGGCCGAGGCTGACCGACACTTCGCGCAATTGAACCACAGCCGATGTCATCACGCCACCCAGCCTTTGGGCGCCGTCACCTGGCTGCCCTGGCGTTTTTCGCCCCAGCGGCGCAAACCGGCCACAGCAGCATTGAGCAACAAGACCACCGCCAGCAGCACCAAGCCCAATCCCAGCGCCAGCGGCAAATCGCCCTTGCTGGTTTCCAAGGCAATCGCCGTGGTCATGACGCGGGTGAAGCCATCGATGTTGCCGCCCACGATCATCACCGCACCAACTTCGGAAATGGCCCGCCCGAAAGCCGCCACCCCAATCGTGAGCAAAGCCAGCCGCTCGTCCCAGGCCAACAAAATGCCACGCAGCCAAGGGCCTGCACCCAACGACACCCATTGTTCGCCGTGCTGGCGCTCCACGTCTTCGACCACCTGACGTGTGAGCGCGGTGACCACCGGCACCACCAGAATGACTTGCGCGATCACCATGGCCTTGAAGCTGAACAACCAGCCCAGAGAACCCAAAGGCCCGGTGCGCGAAAGCAGCAAATACACCACCAAGCCCACCACCACCGAAGGCAGCGCCAGCAAAGTGTTCAAACCGACCAGCACCGCACCGCGACCTGCAAAACGCGACACCGCGAGCCAGGCACCCAGGACCACGCCCAGGCCATAAGCCAGCAAGCAAGCGGTGGCACTGACGGCCAAAGAGCGCATCACCACCGTCCAGAGCGCAGGATCCCAGGATGCAATGAGGGTGAGCGCAGTACCGATGCTGTCGGAGAAGGTGTTCATAAAGTTGTGGGCGATGCTACCGGACGAAACCAGCGAGGCTGGTAAGGGATGTCCGCTATGAATTCATTTGCATAGGACGCCCAGACGGCCTTAAAGAGCGCCGGCCGAGTTAAGGCAAACTCCTGGCTGTGCAACACATCAACCTTTCTTACAGCTGGACGCCGCATCAGGGTGCCGGCGCACTTCGCCACCAGACCAGTCCGCTGCGCAACCCGCTGATGGACATGCTGCAAGCCGTGCGCGAAGCAGGCTCGATCGCCGGTGCAGCCAAATCCCTGCAGCTGTCCTACCGCCATGTCTGGGGCGAACTCAAGCGCTGGGAGCAAGCCCTGGAGCAGCCCCTGATTCTTTGGGAAAAAGGCCAAGCCGCACGCCTGAGCGAATTTGCCGACAAGCTGCTGTGGGCCGAACGCCAGGCGCAAGCCCGCTTGGCCCCTCAAATCAGCGCCTTGCATGCTGAATTGGAAAAAACCTTTTCTGTGGCTTTTGACCCTGAAAGCCACCTGCTGACGGTTTACGCCAGCCATGACGATGCGCTGGTGCAACTGCAGCAACGAACGGCCCAACAAGCGCTGCACCTGGACATCCGCTTTTGCGGCAGCGTGGACGCGATCCGCGCCCTGAACGAAGGCCGCTGCACCGTGGCAGGGTTTCACGCCCCGGCGCAACCTGCAGCCAACTCGCTGATCGCGCGCACCTATCGCCCGCTGCTCAAAACTGGCCAGCACAAACTGATTGGTTTTGCCCTGCGACAACAAGGGCTGATGGTGCAAGCAGGCAACCCACGCCAGATCCGGGCACTCTCGGACCTTGCCCAGGCTGGCGTGCGCATGGTGAACCGAGGCCTGGGTACAGGCACCAGGCTGCTGCTGGACCACTGGTTGCAACAAGCTCAACTGTCGAGCGAATCCTTGTTGGGCTACCAGCACGAAGAGCCCTCGCATGCGGCGGTGGCCACACAGATTGCCTCTGGCCAGGCCGAAGTGGGCTTGGGCATTGCATCGGCGGCACGGCAGCATGGCCTGGATTTCATTCCTCTGGCACAAGAAAACTATTGGCTGGTCTGCCTGAAAAGCGCTTTGGAGACCCCAGCCTTGCAGCAATTGATGCAAATTTTGCAAACCCAAGCGTGGCAAAACCAGTTGAACACTGTCGCGGGTTATGAGGCCCTGCCCGAATGCGGCCAAGTCCAATCCTTGAAAAAAATGTTGCCCTGGTGGCTGTAAGACCACAATTTCGTCGGTAAAAACACCACCCGAAATGTGAAAGCTCCTCAACAGCCTGCCAAAAATATCAATCAACACAGACTTCCCAGATCGCACCAACGGGGCTTCCGCGCACGTAAAATCCCGCATTCTTTACCTCGGAGACCCCCTATGGGAGCCCTGCTCAAATTCTCAAACCTGATGGACCGCATCAGCACCTGGATCGGGAAATATGTGATTTGGCTGATTCTGGCCTCCACCCTCATCAGCAGCATCAACGCCTTGGTGCGCAAGATCTTCAACACCGGCTCCAACGCCTATCTGGAAGTGCAGTGGTATTTGTTTGCCGCCTCATTCCTGATCGCTGCGGGTTACACCTTGCTGAACAACGAGCACGTCAAGATCGATGTGGTCTCCAGCCGCTTCAGCAAAGCCACCCAAATCAAGATCGACATCTTTGGCTTTATTGCTTTTCTCATCCCCATGTGCCTAGCCATCCTGTGGTACGGCATTCCCTTCTTTTACAAGGGCCTGATCAGCGGAGAGGTGTCCTCCAACGCCGGTGGACTGATCCGCTGGCCCGTGTACGCCATGATCCCCCTGGGTTTTGGCTTGCTGCTGTTGCAAGGCGTGTCCGAATTGATCAAGCGGGTGGCTTTCCTCAAAGGCCTCATCGAAGACCCCACGGTGAAAAAAGTGGATAAGACTGCCGAAGAAGAACTGGCCGAAGCCATTCGCAAATTGGCTGAAACCAAAGCCAGCTGACCCCCCAAGGACACACCCATCATGGAATTCCTGATACACAACCTCGCCCCGATCATGTTTTTGGGGTTGATCGTCTTTTTGCTCATGGGTTTCCCAGTCGCGTTCAGCCTGGGTGCCTGTGGCCTGTTCTTTGGCTTCATTGGCATCGAACTGGGCGTTTTGCCAGAAAGCCTGATGCAGGCCCTGCCGCTGCGCATTTTCGGCATCATGCAAAACGACACCTTGCTGGCCATTCCGTTCTTCACGCTCATGGGCTTGATTCTGGAACGCAGTGGCATGGCCGAAGACCTGCTGGACACCATTGGCCAGTTGTTCGGCCCTATCCGCGGCGGTCTGGCCTTTGCCGTGATTTTTGTGGGGGCCTTGCTGGCTGCCACAACAGGGGTGGTTGCTGCCTCGGTCATCTCGATGGGCCTGATCTCCCTGCCCATCATGCTGCGCTACGGTTATGACCGGCGCATCGCGTCTGGCGTGATTGCCGCCTCCGGCACATTGGCGCAAATCATTCCGCCTTCGCTGGTCCTGATCATTTTGGCAGACCAGTTGGGCCGCAGCGTGGGCGAAATGTACAAAGGTGCTTTCATCCCCGGCTTTATCTTGACCGGCATGTACGTCGGCTATGTGGTGCTGCTGGCCATTTTCAAGCCCACCTGGGTGCCAGCTCTGCCTGCAGAGGCACGTACCATCCGCGAAGACAATGGCACAAGCGGCCTGCTGTCCTTGCTGCTGCTGACCATCGCCTCCACAGCTGTAGCGGTCTACCTCGGTCAACACTATGCCGAAGTCCTGACCTGGTGGAAGGGCGAAGAAGTAACCATGGTGGCCACTGACGAAACCATTGTGGTGTCCATGTGTGCAGGCGTGATGTTGGCGTTTGTCATTGCCGTGATCAACAAAGTCAGCCGCCTGGGCCTGCTCTCGCGCATGGCCGAACGCGTGACGTTTGTGCTGATTCCACCTTTGCTGCTGATTTTCCTGGTGCTTGGCACCATCTTCTTGGGCATTGCCACTCCCACTGAGGGTGGAGCCATGGGGGCTTTGGGTGCCTTCATCATGGCCATGTCGCGCAAACGTCTGGACATGGCCTTGCTCAAGCAAGCGCTGAACTCCACCACCAAACTGTCGTGCTTTGTGGTCTTCATCTTGATTGGCTCGACGGTCTTCAGCCTGGTCTTCCAGGGCGTCGACGGCCCCATCTGGGTAGAACACCTGCTGGGCAACCTGCCAGGGGGCCAACTGGGCTTCCTGATCGCGGTGAACGTGATGATTTTCTTGCTGGCGTTCTTCCTGGACTTCTTCGAGTTGTCCTTCATCGTGGTGCCTTTGCTGGCCCCGGTGGCAGAAAAACTGGGCATTGACCTGATCTGGTTCGGTGTGCTGTTGGGTGTGAACATGCAGACCTCCTTCATGCACCCACCCTTTGGTTTCGCGCTGTTCTACTTGCGCAGCGTGGCCCCTGTGAAGGCCTACTTGGACAAAACCACCAAGAAGGAAATTCAGCCTGTCACCACCATGCAAATTTATTGGGGTGCCGTGCCCTTCGTGGTCATTCAGATCATCATGGTCGGTCTGATCATCGCCTTCCCCGAAATCGTCTCGGGTGGTCTGGACCAGACCGGCCCTGTGGATATCAGCAACGTGCAAATGGAAGCTGCTCCAGCTGAAGACATGCAAGAGGCCGCTGACCCCATGCGTGACATGGACGATCCGATGAAAGATTTGCAACAGGACAACAAGAAGCCGTGACCTGATCAAGCCCTTTGATTCAAGCCCACCCTGAGCGGTGGGCTTTTTTCATGGTGCGGCCTACACCAAGCTTGAGTTGCAGCCATTAAAAAACCCGCCGGGCTTGCGCACGGCGGGTTGATCAAAAGCAGTCAGAAATCGATCAGAGCTTTTGGGCTTGCATGAAGCTGTCGAAACGGGCTTCACCAAAGCGGAACCACCAGTTCTGGTCTGCACGGAACTTGGAATAGTCGGCGAAGACTTTCTTCCAGTTCGCGTTCTTGTCGTTCAGTTCTGCATAGATGGCCTGAGAGTGCTTGAAGGCCACGTCCATCATTTCTTTGGGGAAAGGCAGGACTTTGGTCTTTTGCGCAGCCAACTGCTTGAGCGCCACTGGATTGGAGGCATCGTACTTGGACTGAATGTCAACGTGCGCCAAGGCAGAAGCGGCTTCGATGATGGCCTTGTTTTCGGGCGACAGGGCATCGTAGGCTTTTTGGTTGACCATCAGTGTCAACTGAGGGCCGCCTTCCCACCAGCCTGGGTAGTAGTAGAACGGCGCCACTTTGTTCAGACCCAACTTCAGGTCGTCATGTGGGCCAATCCACTCAGCTGCATCGATCGTGCCTTTTTCCAGCGACTGGTAAATCTCACCAGCGGGAATGTTCTGGGGCACCACGCCCATGCGCTCGAGCACCTTGCCAGCGAAACCACCCACGCGGAACTTCAGGCCTTTCATGTCGGCAGAAGATTTGATTTCCTTGCGGAACCAGCCGCCCATTTGCGTGCCGGTGTTGCCCAACATGAAATTGACGATGTTGTACTTGGCATAGTGCTCGCGCATCAGCTTCATGCCGTTGCCATGCACCATCCAGGCGGTCATCTGACGGCTGTTCAGGCCGAAAGGAATCGCGCAATCCAGGGCGAATGTTTCGTCCTTGCCGAAGAAGTAATAAGGCGCAGTGTGAGCGCACTCCACGGTGCCGTTTTGCACGCCATCGAGCACACCGAAAGCAGGCATGAGTTCACCAGCGGCATGGGTGGTGATCTCAAACTTGCCGCCACTCATTTCCTTGACCTTCTTGGCAAACAGGTCGGAACCGCCAAACAAGGTGTCCAAGGACTTGGGGAAGCTCGAAGCCAGGCGCCAGCGGATAGCGGCTTGGGCGTGAACGGCAGGTGCAACACCAGCGGCCAAAACACCCGCAATGCCTGCATTTTTCAGAATGGAACGACGATCCATGAATGGACTCCTTAAAAGATGAGAAACACGCCCGAGTCTAACGAGCGCTGACAGTTGCGTCGTTTGATATTGTAAAAACCTACACACTACCAAACAGGCCGGGTTTACCCTTCGGTGCCAGATTGAAAAAATTTCATCCTCGGCTTCCGACAGGCTCCAACACCCCTACTCAAGCGGGCCCCATCAGCTCAGGCCAACGCTGCTGAATGGACTTTTCCATGCCCGCAGCATCCAAACCCTGCAGGGCCAGTAGCTTGGCTGGATCGCCATGTTCAATGAACACATCGGGCAAGCCCAGGTGCAGCACCGAGCGCTGCAGGTTCAGCTGCTGCAAGGCCTCGCCCACCGCGCTGCCCGCGCCACCCATGAGGCAGCCCTCTTCCACGGTGACGATGCGGTCATGGGTTTGCGCAATTTGGGCCAGCAGCTCGGTGTCCAGCGGCTTAACCCAACGCATGTTGACCACGGTGGCATTGAGCTTTTCACCCACCTGCAAGGCCGGTGTGAGCAAGGTGCCAAAGGCCAAAATGGCCAGCTTTTCGCCAGGGCGGCGCACTTCGCCTTTGCCAAAGGGCAAGGTGTCCAAGTCCCGACCCGGTGCCACGCCCACGCCCGCGCCGCGCGGGTAACGCACCACCACGGGGTGGTTTTGCGCATAAGCCGTGCTCAGCAGCTGGCGGCACTCTCGCTCGTCGGCTGGGCAGGCCAAGCTCATGTTGGGAATGCAGCGCACATAAGCGATGTCGTACACCCCGGCGTGGGTGGCCCCATCTGCCCCCACCAGGCCTGCTCGGTCCAGCGCAAACACCACCGGCAGGTTTTGCAGGGCCACATCGTGGATCAGCTGGTCATAGCCGCGCTGTAAAAAGGTGGAGTAAATGGCCACCACGGGCTTGAGACCCTCGCAGGCCATACCCGCTGCGAACGTGACGGCGTGCTGCTCGGCAATGCCCACATCGTAATAACGCTTGGGAAAACGCTGGTGGAACTCGACCATGCCCGAGCCTTCGCGCATGGCGGGCGTGATGCCCACCAGGCGCAGGTCTTTGTCGGCCATGTCGCACAGCCACTGGCCAAACACCTGGGTGAAAGTGGTTTTGGCGGGTGTAGATGCAGGCACCAAGCCGACGCTGGGGTCGAACTTGCCGGGGCCATGGTAGGCCACCGGGTCGGCTTCGGCTTTTTCATAGCCTTGGCCTTTTTTCGTGACCACATGCAAAAACTGCGGACCGTCCAAGTGCTTGATGTTTTCCAGCGTCGGGATCAGCGACTCCAGGTCGTGCCCGTCGATTGGACCGATGTAGTTGAAGCCGAATTTCTCAAACAAGGTGGCAGGCACCACCATGCCTTTGGCGTGCTCTTCCAGACGCTTGGCCAGCTCGAACAGGGGCGGTGCGTTTTTCAGCACATTCTTGGCACCGGCTTTGGCGGCCGAGTAAAAACGCCCGCTCATCAGTTGCGCCAAATAGCGGTTGAGCGCCCCCACTGGCGGGCTGATCGACATGTCGTTGTCGTTCAGGATCACCAGCAGCTTGCACTCTTCCACACCTGCATTGTTCAGTGCCTCGAAGGCCATGCCGGCGGTCATGGCACCGTCGCCAATCACCGCGATCGAGTGACGCGACTCGCCTTTTTGGCGTGCAGCCACAGCCATGCCCAATGCGGCCGAAATGCTGGTGGACGAGTGGGCCGTACCAAAGGTGTCGTACTCGCTTTCGTCGCGGCGCGGAAAGCCCGACAGGCCGCCGAGTTGACGCAGCGTGGGCATGCGGTCACGACGCCCAGTGAGGATTTTGTGGGGGTAAGTCTGGTGGCCCACGTCCCAAACGATGCGGTCTTCAGGGGTGTTGAAGACATAGTGCAAGGCCACCGTCAATTCCACCGTGCCCAGGTTCGAGCTCAGGTGTCCGCCGGTTTTGGACACGTTGTCCAGCACGCACTGGCGCAATTCGTCTGCCAGGCGCGGGAGTTCGGCGCGCGGCAAGCGGCGCAGGTCGGCGGGCTGGTCGATGGTCTTGAGCAAATCGGTCATGTCAGTTGTTTCTTTCTACCACCATGGCGGTCAAGGCATGCAAGGCGGCCAAACGGGCCTCGGGCAAGCCCGTATCGGCCAGGGCCTGCACGGCCTCAGCGGCCAGCGCATCGGCATAGGCCTTGGCCGCATCCAGCCCCATCAGGGCCACATAGGTGGGTTTGTCGGCGGCTTCGTCCTTGCCCGCAGTCTTGCCCAGGGTGGCCGAATCGGCCGTCACGTCCAGGACATCGTCCACCACCTGAAAGGCCAGACCCAGCGCCTGGCCAAAACGGCTCAAAGCCGCCTGCGCCTTGGCAGGTACGCCGGGCACGCAGGCAGCACCCATTTGCACGCTGCAAAGGAGCAAGGCCCCGGTCTTGAGACGGTGCATCTGGCGCAACTGGTCTTCACTCAGGCGCTGGCCCACGCTGGCCAGGTCAATCGCCTGGCCTCCGGCCATGCCCTGATAACCCGAGGCCCGCGCCAGCAAGGCCACGCAGGCAGCTTGCACCTCAGCGCTCACGCTGCCGTCCTGGGGGGTCAGCATTTCAAAGGCCAGAGTCTGCAAGGCGTCACCCGCCAGCAGGGCTTGGGCCTCGCCAAACTGCACATGCACCGTGGGTTTGCCGCGCCGCAGCACATCGTTGTCCATGCAGGGCATGTCGTCGTGCACCAGCGAATAAGCATGGATGAGCTCGATCGCACAGGCCGCGTTCAGGGCCGCTGCGTTGTGTGGGGCAAAGCCCACGGCTTCTGCCGTGGCCAGCACCAGCAGGGGGCGCAGGCGCTTGCCACCGTCCAGCACGGCGTAGCGCATGGCCTCGCCCAAACGGGCGGGGGAATCGGCCGCAATGCCTGCCGACAAAGCCTGCTCGACTCGGTCCAGATGCGGCTGCATCCAGGCTTTCAGGTCAAAAGCGCTCATGCACCGCTCCAGGGTTTGACTTGACCGCCGTCCAGCACCTGGATCTGGTCTTCGACGGCTTTGAGTTTGTCGCGGCAAAAAGCCAGCAAAGCCGCGCCACGCTGGTAGCCCGAAAGCAATTGGTCCAGGGGCATTTGGCCCGACTCCAGCTGGGCCACCAGCGACTCCAGCTCGGTCAAAGCGGCCTCGTAGGTGGCGGGCAGGGGCGCTGCAGAGGCGTCGGCGGGGTCGTTTTGGGCAGCCTTGGACATGTGAAGGGCGTATGAAGAAAAACCTGATTTTAGGCTTGAAGCCTTGGGCCACCTGACAGTGCGCTTGCGCACACCACGACGGGCCCATGGCCTTTTCCCGGTTTGGCCAAGGTCGGTGCCGCAGCCCACAGCGCGCATCAGCCGCCGGGGTACAATTTGAGCTTCATCGGCAGGGTCACCCCTGTCATTTTTTTGCGCCGTCTTCCTTGAATTCAGCGCTTTGTCCCTGCCCCTTCATAGGGGGAGTCTCTAGGTCAGGTCACCCATGTCTGATTTAAGTCTTCAACTGCAGCAGGCCGCAAGCCAACTACCAGTTTCCACTTATTTCGATGAAGCGCTGTTTCAGCGCGAATTGAACACGCTCTTCCGGCAAGGCCCCCGCTATGTGGGGCATCAGCTGGCGGTGCCCCATCCGGGCGACTATTACGCCCTGCCCCACGAGGCCGAAGGCCGCGCTTTGGTGCGCAACGCCCAAGGCGGGGTCGAGCTGATCTCCAACGTCTGCCGCCACCGCCAAGCCGTCATGCTCAATGGCCGGGGTAATTTGCAAACCCAGCAAAAAGGCAGCGCAGGCGGCAACATTGTTTGCCCGCTGCACCGCTGGACTTACTCGCCCAGCGGTCAATTGCTGGGCGCACCGCACTTTTCGCACGACCCCTGCCTGAACCTGAACAACTACAAGCTGCAAGAGTGGAACGGCTTGCTGTTCGAGGACAACGGCCGCGACATTGCCTCTGATCTGGCGGGCATGGGGCCACGTTCGCAACTCAATTTCGAGGGCTACGCGCTGGACCGCGTCGAGCTGCACGAGTGCAACTACAACTGGAAGACCTTCATCGAGGTGTATCTGGAGGACTACCACGTCGGCCCCTTCCACCCGGGGCTGGGCCAGTTTGTCACCTGCGACGACCTGAGCTGGGAGTTCAAGGAACACTACTCGGTGCAAACCGTGGGCGTGTCGGGCGGCTTTGGCAAGCCTGGCTCGGACACCTACAAAAAATGGCACGAGGTGCTGCTGAAGTACCGCAACGGCCAACTGCCCGAGCGCGGCGCCATCTGGCTGACGTATTACCCGCACATCATGGTCGAGTGGTATCCGCATGTGCTCACCGTGTCGACCTTGCACCCGATCAGCGCCAGCAAAACGCTGAACATGGTCGAGTTCTACTATCCTGAAGAAATTGTCGCCTTTGAGCGGGAGTTCGTGGAAGCCCAGCAAGCGGCCTACATGGAAACCTGCATCGAGGACGACGAAATCGCCGAGCGCATGGATGCGGGGCGCAAAGCCCTGATGGCGCGCGGTGACAACGAAGTCGGCCCTTACCAAAGCCCCATGGAAGACGGCATGCAGCACTTTCACGAGTGGTACCGCCGCCAGATGAGCACCCTCTGAAGCGAAGGCGACGATGCAAGCCTCCTGGATGATCCTGGCATCCTTGTTCTTCTCGATGATGGGGGTGTGCATCAAATTCGCATCGGCCCACTTTCACACCTTCGAGTTGGTGTTTTTCCGCGGTCTGATTGGCGTGATCTTCATGGCCAGCTTGTGCCGAATGCAGGGTGTCCCCCTGCGCACCCCCATTCCCATGATGCATGTCTGGCGGTCGGTGGTCGGCGTCACATCGCTGGCGGCCTGGTTTTATGCCATTGGCCACCTGCCCCTGGCCACGGCCATGACGCTCAATTACATGAGCGGTATCTGGGTGGCGGTGTTCCTGGTGGGCGGCACCCTGGTCATGGGCAAGCTGCAAGAAGCCACCCGACAAGGGCCCATCGTGCTGACCGTGATCGCGGGTTTTGGTGGTGTCATTTTGCTGCTGCGCCCCACCATCGAACAGGACCAATTGTTTGCGGGCATCGTCGGTTTGCTCTCGGGCCTGATCGCCGCCTTGGCCTACATCCAGGTCACGGCGCTGGGGCGACTGAACGAACCCGAAGCCCGTACCGTGTTTTATTTCTCTGTCGGCACCACCGTGGTGGGTGCTGCGCTGATGCTGGTCACCGGCGTCAGCCCATGGGTTTGGCCCACCGTGCTGTGGTTGCTGCCGATTGGCGTGCTGGCCGCGCTGGGTCAGCTGTGCATGACCAACGCCTACAGCAGGGGCTCGACCCTGGTGGTGGCCAATCTGCAATATTCGGGGATCGTTTTTGGCGCCTTGTTTGGCCTGATCCTGTTTGGCGACCAAATCCCGCTCATGGGCTGGCTGGGCATGGCCCTCATCATGGCCAGCGGCATCGCGTCCACGGTGCTGCGCAACCGTGCCCTGCCCAGCGCCCCCGCTGAAGAACACTGAACCTAGGAGACTCACCATGTACACCCTGCTGATCAATGCCACCCAATTGAAAACCCTGCAACAACAAGGCACGCCCTGCGCTGTCTTCGACTGCAGTTTTGACCTGATGAAGCCCGAGCTGGCGGGTGGTTTTTTTGAAACCGAACGCATCGCCGGGGCACTGCCCGCCGACCTGGACAAGAACCTGAGCACGCATGAGTTGGGCCTGGCCGTGAACGGCGGACGCCACCCTTTGCCCCAGCGCGAGGCCGTGGCCCGCTGGCTGGGCAGTTTGGGCGTGCACAACGGCATGCAAATCGTGGTGTACGACCGCAACAAAAGCCAATACTGTGGTCGTTTGTGGTGGATGCTCAAATGGCTGGGGCATGAAGCCGTGGCCGTGCTGGATGGCGGCTTGCAAGCCTGGAAAGACGCTGGTGGCGCCACAGACTCGGGCCCCTTCACACGCCCTGCACCTGCGCAGTTCGATCTGAAAGCGCCACTGCGCCAGCTGGTGCTCACCGAAACGGTTGCGGCCCACCTGGGCCAGCCTGCGCAAACCGTGGTCGACGCCCGCGCCGGGGCCCGTTACCGGGGCGAAGTGGAGCCGCTGGACCCGGTCGCAGGCCATATTCCCGGTGCACTGAACCGGCCTTTTGGCGAGAACTTCACCGAAGACGGACATTTCAAAAGCCCCGAGCAACTCAAAGCCGAATGGGACCAGGTGCTGGCTGGCCGCCCTGCCAGCAGCGTGGTCCACCACTGCGGCAGCGGCGTGACCGCCGTGCCCAACCTGCTGGCGATGGAACTGGCGGGCTTTGGCCCCACCGCACTGTATGCCGGCAGCTGGAGCGAATGGTGCCGCACCCCCGGCCTGCCTTGCGCCAAAGGGTAAATCTGCAAGCCCACGGGGCGGGCAACGGTGATTGCCTTTGTAGGAGCCCACCGCTTTGGGCGATGTTGTTTGCCTTTGTGGGAGCCCACCCTGTGGGCGATTGAATTTGTGGGAGCCCACCCTGTGGGCGATGGCATGCCGCGGCGGTGTACGTGAAATCGCCCACAGGTTGGGCTCCTACAAAATAGCCTTTGTAGGAGCGCACCCCGTGCGCGATGGGCGTGGCACACGCCCCCTTGAACAGCACCCTCAGTGCTGGTGCCCTGCCAGGGAGCTGACGATCACCACCATGCCCATGCCCACGCCTAGCCACAGAATCTGCGAGGCGGTTTCGCGTGCGGACAGGCGTTTTTGCAGCTGAGGAATCAGATCGGCCAGCGCCACATAGACAAAGCTGCTGCTGGCCACCACCAGAAAATAGGGCAGCCAGTCGTGCAACGCGTCCACCAGCACGTAGCCGACAGCACCGCCAAATGCCGTGATGGCCCCGGCCATCGACACTTTGACGATGGCCGCCTGACGGCTACTGCTGCCCTGGCGCAACACAGCCAAATCGCCCATGTGGTGCGGCACTTCGTGAGCCAACACCGCCAGAGCTGCGATCGCGCCCAGCCGCATGTCGGCCATGAAGGCGGAAGCAATCAAAATGCCGTCGCCAAAGCAGTGCACGCTGTCGCCAGCCAAAACGGCCCACTGACCACCCCGAACCTCGCTTGCGCCATGGCTGGCATGGCTGTGGCCATGGTGGTGCGCTGCGTGGCCATGGCTTGAGGCCTGATCGTCACCGTGCCCATGGTGGTGACCGTGGCCATGCTCGTGCCCGTGGTGCCACAACTCGGCCTTGTCGAGGAGAAAGAAAAAAACCAAGCCCAGCAACAAGGTCATGAACAAGGCGTGAGCCCCGGCTTCGCTTTCAAAGGCCTCGGGCAACAGGTGCAAAAACGACGTGGCCAACAAGGCCCCCGCAGCCAAACTGAGCATGTGCTGGGTGTAGCGGCTGAAAACGCCAAAGCTCAACCAAGCGGCCAGCCAAACGCTGCCGATGCCGGCCAGCAAAGTCCCCACCAAAATCGCCAATAAAGTCATCTCTAATCCAAGAAGGGTCCTGCACCCCAAAACAAACCGCCCCAAGGGGCGGTTTTTCAGTGCTCACGCCACGATGGGCGTTTGTTGTAGTTTAAAAATCAGGCCACGCCCTGGCGTTTGAGCCAGGCCAGCAAGCGCTGCCAGCCGTCTTCTGCCGCCGCCTTGCGGTAGCTGGGGCGGTAGTCGGCATGAAAGGCGTGCGGGGCCTCAGGATAAACCACAAATTCACTGGCTTTGGCTGCTGCAGGCCCCTGCGCCAGTGCTTCTTTCATCTTATCCACTGTGTCAAGGGGGATGCCGGTGTCTGCCGCACCGTACAAACCGAGCACCGGGGCCTTGAGCTGACCCACCAAAGCCAGCGGGTGCGCGGGCGTTTGCGCTGTGGCATTGCCCACCAACCGGCCATACCAGGCCACGCCTGCCTTGAGCTTGGGCTGGTGCGCTGCATACAACCAGGTGATGCGCCCACCCCAGCAAAAACCGGTGATCGCCAGTTTGTCGGTGTTGCCACCGTTGGCCCCCGCCCAAGCCACTGCGGCGTCGAGGTCGCGCATGACCTGCGCGTCGGGCACTTTGGAGATGATTTCGGCTTGCAGCTTGGCCAGCTCGCCATATTCATTCGGGTCGCCTTGGCGCACAAACAGCTCCGGGGCGATGGCCATGTAACCGGCCTGTGCCAGGCGGCGGGTGACGTCGGCAATGTACTCGTGCACCCCAAAAATCTCTGAAATCACCAGCACCACCGGCAAACCGGTCTTGCCCGCAGGCGCGCTACGGTAGGCGGGCATCTTGAAACCATTGACGTCGATGGTCACTTCGCCAGACACCAGGCCCGTCACCGGGGTTTTGATGGCGGTCTGCGCCATGATGGGCATGGCCGCAGCGGCATAGCCCACGCCCAAAGCCGCTTGCAGGGCCACGCGGCGGGTGGTGCCCGGGGAGTCCACACGGCCACCCAAAAGGGCTTGGGCGTCGCTGATCAAGTCGTTGTTCAAGGCCGGTCTCCGTCTGTGAGAAATAAGAGGGGGCTTATCTTGGCACAGTCGCAACAGGCTTGCACAAAGGCTGCGATTTACACTGCCACCATGCCCGAAACACTGCCCGCCCACCTGCCCGCACCCTTGCCTGTTTTGTACTCGTTTCGCCGCTGCCCCTACGCCATGCGGTCACGGCTGGCCTTGCAGGTGAGCGGTATCGCTTACGAACACCGCGAAGTGGTGCTGAAAAACAAACCGGCCCACCTGCTGGCCTTGTCACCCAAAGCCACGGTGCCGGTGTTGTGGGTGCCTGAGGCTGCAGGAAACCGAGTGCTGGAGCAAAGCCTGGACATCATGCTGTGGGCCCTGCGCCAGCACGACCCGCTGGGCTGGCTGCCCGCGTCAGATGTGGGCATGACCGAAGCGCTGACCCTGATCGCACACAACGACGGGCCTTTCAAGCAGCAGCTGGACCGCTACAAATACCCCAACCGCTCGGGTTTGGAAAGCGGCATGGCCGAACGCGATCTGGCTGCGGTCTGGCTACATGGGCTGGATGCCCGCTTGCAGGCGCAGCCATTTTTAACGGGCAGCCACTTTGGCCTGACCGATGCTGCCATTGGCCCCTTTGTCCGGCAATACGCCCACACCGATCCGGCCTGGTTTGCAGCGCAGGCATGGCCTGCATTGGCGTCATGGCTGGCCCGGTTTGAGGCTTCAGAAATGTTCGCGACCATCATGCACAAGCATTCGCCCTGGCAAGAACCCGCAGAGATTTTGTAGGAGCCCACCCCGTGGGCGATGGGCGTGGCACACGCCCTGGAAACTATTCGCCCACAGGGTGGGCTCCTACCCAGGCAAGCCAGTGCTTGAGGCCTGTAAGCTGTTCGTGGCCACCACGCGCAAGCATGCGCCGCCGCTGGAACCCGCAAAAATTTTGTGCATGCGCCGTGATAAGAGCACGCACACATTTGGTATGCGCGCCCTGGCAAGCATCCGCTCCTATTTTGTAGGAGCCCACCCCGTGGGCGATGGGCGTGGCACACGCCCTGGAAAACATTCGCCCACAGGGTGGGCTCCTACCCAGGCAGGCCAGTGCTTGAGGCCTATAAGCTGTTCTTGGCCACCACGCACAAGCATGCGCCGCCGCTGGAACCCGCAAAAATTTTGTGCATGCGCCGTGACAAGAGCACGCACACATTTGGTATGCGCGCCCTGGCAAGCATCCGCTCCTATTTTGTAGGAGCCCACCCCGTGGGCGATGGGCGTGGCACACGCCCTGGAAAACATTCGCCCACAGGGTGGGCTCCTACCAAGTCAGACCAAGGTTTGACATCCCTCCCCAAGCAATGGGCTGAGGTCTGCGAGCGCTGTGCGCGGCGAGGGCACCGCTCCCACAGGGGGCGGCTTAATGCGCCACCTCAGTGCGCCTGCTCCCAGTTCGGGCCGAAGCCGACTTCGGCCAAGAGTGGCACCTTCAAATTGGCCACCCCGGCCATGATGCGTGGCACCTCGGTGCGCACCCATTCCACCTCGGCCTCAGGCACCTCGAACACCAGTTCGTCGTGCACCTGCATGATGACCTTGGTGGCCTTGCCCTGTTCGTCCAGCGCCTTTTGCACCGCGACCATGCTCAGCTTGATCAGGTCGGCCGCTGTGCCCTGCATGGGCGCGTTGATGGCGGCGCGCTCGGCCCCGGCGCGGCGCGGGCCGTTGGGGCTGTTGATCTCGGGCAGCATCAGGCGTCGGCCAAACACGGTCTCGACATAACCCAGCGCCTTGGCCTGTTCGCGGGTGCTGTCCATGTACTGCTTGACCCCGGCAAAGCGCTCAAAGTAGCGGGTGATGTAGTTTTTGGCGGCGGTGTTGTCGATGCCCAGCGCCTTGGCCAGACCAAACGCACTCATGCCATAGATCAGGCCAAAGTTGATGGTCTTGGCGTAGCGGCGCTGCTCGCTGCTCACCGTGTCGGGCGTGAGGCCAAACACCTCGGCGGCCGTGGCCTTGTGCACGTCCAGGCCTTCATGGAAGGCTTTGAGCAAGGCCGGGTCGTCGCTCAGGTGCGCCATGATGCGCAGCTCGATCTGGCTGTAGTCGGCGCTGGCGATCACGCAGCCTGCAGGGGCCACAAAGGCCTCGCGCACCTTGCGGCCTTCGGCGGTGCGCACCGGGATGTTTTGCAGATTGGGCTCGTTGCTCGACAAACGGCCCGTGACGGCCACCGCCTGCGCGTAGTTGGTGTGCACCCGGCCTGTGCGCGGCAAGGCCAGCTGGGCCAGCTTGTCGGTGTAAGTGCCTTTGAGTTTGGAGAGGCTGCGGTGCTCCAGGATGCGGGCGGGCAGCGGGTAGTCTTCGGCCAGCTTTTCGAGCACTTCTTCGTCGGTGCTGCGTGCGCCCGTGGCGGTCTTCTTGATGACGGGCAGGCCCAGCTTGTCAAAAAAGATCTCGCCCAATTGCTTGGGGCTGGCCAGGTTGAAGGGCTGGCCTGCGATCTCGTAGGCTTCGGTTTCGAGCTGCACGATGCGCTCGCCCAGCGCCTGGCTTTGCGCGGCCAGCGTGGGCGCGTCGATCAGCACACCGTTGCGCTCAATGCGGTACAGCGCTTCGCTGGTTTTGATTTCGAGGTCATAAACAAACTTGAGCCCCGCATGCGCTTCGATCTGCGGCCACAGCGCCAGATGCACGTCCAGGCACTGGTCCGAGTCTTCGCACGAATAGTGCGCGGCCTTGTCCACATCCACCTGCGCAAACGGGATCTGGTGCGCGCCCTTGCCACACAGGTCTTCGTAGGTCACGCCACGGCGACCGACATGGCGCTCGGCCAGGCTTGAAAGACCGTGCGGCTTGTGCACTTCGAGCACATAGCTCTCCAGCATGGTGTCGTGCGCATAGCCTTGCACCTCGATGCCGTGGTTGGCGAACACATGGCGGTCGTATTTGATGTTCTGGCCCAACTTGTGGCGGGCCGGGTTTTCGAGCCAGGGCTTGAGCTTGGCGAGCACCTCGGCCAGCGGCAGCTGCTCAGGCGCACCCGGGCCGTCGTGCGCCAGCGGGATGTAGGCCGCCTCGCCGGGCGTGACGCTCAGCGAAATGCCGACGATCTCGGCGCGCATGGCGTCGAGCGAGGTGGTTTCAGTGTCGATGGCCGTGAGCTGCGCTTGCCCGATGCGGGCGAGCCAGGTGTCGAACGCGGCCCAGTCGAGCACCGTGTCGTATTTCAAATCACCCTGCACAGCGCTGGCCGCGCTGTCCAACGCGGGCAAAGCGGCAGGTTCATCTTCTTGAGCCGAGCCGAACAAGTCCCCCATGCCCGTGTCTTTGGTCTTGCCCGTTTTGGCTTTGGGAGCAGGGGCAGGCATGGCCCCGCCCAGCGACTGCACCAGCCCCTTGAAGCCATAGGTCTGGTAAAAATTCAGCAGCTTGTCTTTGTCGGGCGCGTGCAGGTGCAGACTGGCCAACGAAGGCAAATCGGGCACCCAGCCGTTCAGGTCGCAATCGGTTTTCATGGTCACCAGCGCGCGGCCCTTGGGCAGCCAGTCCACGGCCTGGCGCAGGTTCTCGCCCGCCACACCTTTGATCTCGTGGGCGTTTTCCATCAGCTTGTCGAGCGAGCCGTATTCGAGCAGCCACTTGGCTGCGGTCTTGGGGCCGACCTTGTGCACACCCGGCACGTTGTCCACCGGGTCGCCCACCAGGGTCTGGTAGTCGATCATCAGCGAGGGCGGCACACCAAACTCTTCGGTCACACCCGCCACATCGCGCACCTTGCCGTTCATGGTGTCGATGATGGTGATGTGCTCGTTCACCAACTGGCTCAGGTCCTTGTCGCCGCTGGACACCGTCACCTCGATGCCCTGCTGCGCGGCCGTGTGGGCCAGCGTGGCGATCACGTCGTCGGCCTCCACACCCGGCACGTCCAGCACCGTCCAGCCCATCAGGCGCACCAGCTCATGGATCGGCTCGATCTGCGAGCGCAAATCGTCGGGCATGGGGCTGCGGTGGGCCTTGTACTCAGGGTACATCTCGTCACGAAAGGTCGGGCCCTTGGCGTCAAAAACGCAGGCGGCATAGACGGCGGGCACATCCTTGCGCAGCCGCTCCATCATGTTGATCATGCCGCGAATGGCCCCGGTGGCGGGGCTGGTTGGGTCACCTGGCACGGCCCGCAGGTCGGGCATGGCGTGGAAGGCGCGGTACAGGTAGCTGGAGCCATCGACCAGCAAGAGGGTCGGCTTCACAGAGGCAGGGGCGGTGTCGGGGGTGTTTTCGCTCATCCCCCGATTGTGTACCGGGTTGACATCGATTGATCCGGCACGATGACGTTTGAAAGGTGTGCACCAAGTCATCTTGCAGGTCGGTGGCTAGCCACGACATGCCTGGCTTTGGCAAAGGCTTCATGTCGGGGCTAAAGCCGCCGACCTACGACTTGATCGGCTCCCCGAAATCCCGCCGTCCGCCCTCTACAATCATTGATTTCCACCCCAGCCAGCACTCCTTCTGGCTCTCTGACGGCTCTTTCCCCCATGGCGGTATTCACCGAAGTCTCTGAAGCCCAGGCCAACGACCTGATGCAAGCCCTGAACCTGGGCCAGCTCACCGCCTTGCGCGGCATCGAGGGCGGCATTGAAAACACCAATTACTTTGCCTCCACCACCGAGGGCGAGTACGTGCTCACCCTGTTCGAGCGCCTGACGCACGAACAACTGCCGTTTTATCTGTTCTTGATGAAGCACCTGGCGAGCCGGGGCATTCCGGTGCCTGACCCGGCAGCCAACCGCGATGGCGACGTGCTGCACATCGTCAGCGGCAAACCCGCTGCTGTGGTCAACAAGCTCGCGGGCAAGAGCCAGCTGCAGCCCCAAGCCGTGCACAGCGCCGCCGTGGGCGACATGCTGGCGCGCATGCACCTGGCCGGGGCCGACTACAACCGCAACCAGCCCAATTTGCGCGGTCTGCCCTGGTGGAACGAAACCGTGCCGGTCGTACTCCCCTTTTTGGAAGAAGCCCAAGCTGCCCTGCTGCGCAGCGAACTGGCCTACCAAAACCACATCGCCGCCAGTGCGGGCTATGCCGCCCTGCCCCGGGGCCCGGTGCATGCCGACCTGTTTCGCGACAACGTGATGTTTGACGGCGAGCAGCTGACCGGTTTTTTTGATTTTTACTTTGCTGGGGTCGACACTTGGCTGTTTGATCTGGCGGTGTGCCTGAACGACTGGTGCATTGACCTGCCCAGTGGCGTGCACGACGCCGAACGGGCCCAGGCCATGGTGCGCGCTTACAACCTGGTGCGCCCCTTGAGTGCGGCCGAACGCGAACTGCTGCCTGCCCTTTTGCGCGCAGGGGCTTTGCGCTTCTGGATTTCTCGCCTGTGGGACTACCATCTGCCCCGTGAAGCGTCCATGCTCAAACCCCACGACCCCACGCACTTTGAGCGCGTACTGCGTGGCCGGGTGAACCACCCTGTTCTTGCCTCTGCCCTTGTCTGACACCATGAATTTGCAAATTGTTCCCGCACGCACCGGCCTGCATTGGGCCATTCAAGGCGTGCGCACGTTCTGGCGACAACCTCTGGCCATGTCCGGCTTGTTTTTCCTGTTCATGGCCACTGTGTCGGTGGTGTCCATCGTGCCTTTCATCGGCGGTGCCTTGGCCTTGGTGGTCCTGCCAGCGTTGACGCTGGGCATGATGGCCGCCACGCAAACCGCGCTGCAGGGCAAATTCCCCATGCCCGGCATTTTGTTTGCGGCTTTGAAGGCTGGACCTCAACGCAAAAGCATGATCCACCTGGGCGGCTGGTACGCCGTGCTGTTTCTGGGCGTGATGTTGGTGTCCATGCTGGCCGATGGCGGCACCTTTGCCAAGGTTTATTTTGGGGGCAGCCCCATGACCCCTGAAGTGGTCAACACGGCATCGTTTCAGGCCGCTTTGTGGATTGCCATGGTGCTGTACGTGCCGGTGTCCATGATGTTTTGGCATGCGCCCGCACTGGTGTACTGGCATGGCCTGCCTGCTGGCAAAAGCCTGTTTTTCAGCCTGGTCGCCTGTTGGCGAAACCTGAAGGCTTTTTCTGTCTACCTGCTGGTCTGGATCGGCATTTTCACAGGCTCAGGCGTTGTGGCCCTGCTGATCGCCAGTTTGCTGGGTGACCCACAGTTGATGATGGCCGTCCTCATGCCCATGGCCTTGATGGTGGCAGCCATGTTCTTCACCTCCATGCTGTTCACCGTGCAGGACTGTTTCCAGATCTCGCCACCCGCTGCAGACCCTCAAGATTGAGGATCGCCTTGGCACTGGCGCCGCAAGCTGCCAACAAGCTGCCAGCAAAGGGCCTCACAAGCCGGGGCGTCGGCCCCGACACACGCCACTCAGTGGTGATGGCCGTGTGCACCGTGGGCGTGGCGGTGCGTGATTTCTTCGGCTGAAGCGGCACGCACATCCTGCACCTTCAAGCTCAAGCTCAGGTGCTGCCCCGCCCAAGGGTGGTTACCGTCCAGAATGACCTTGTCACCCTTGATCTTCACCACGTTGAAGACCTGTTCGCGCCCGTCGGCTGTGCGGCCACGCAGTTGCCCGCCCACTTTCACACCCGGCGGAAATTCGGACTTTGGAATGGTCTGCACCAGACTCTCGTCGCGCTCGCCAAAGGCATCGGCCGGGGCCAGTTTGAGCGTGGTGCTGAAACCCACCTCCCGGCCTTCCAGCGCTTCTTCAATTTTAGGAAAAGTGTTGTCATAGCCACCGTGCAGGTATGCGGTGGGCTCTTCGGTCTTGTCGAGCATCTGGCCTTGGGCATTCACCACTTTGTGGTGCATGGTGACAACGGTGTCTTTGGTGATTTTCATGACGTTCTTTCTGAAGGAAATCGCAAGGGCATGAGGATTTGAAGCCTCAGACCACGGTGAGTTTGGCCACGCTCAGTGCCAGCCACTTCACGCCGTGGCGCGGAAAATTGACCTGGGCGCGGGCATCAGCGCCCACACCTTCAACCGCCAGGACTTTGCCCTCGCCAAACTTGGTGTGGAACACCTGTTTGCCGGCGGTGATGCCGTGCTCGGGCGCGGCTTTTTGCACCGGCACGGGCGGGCTTTTGTAGGTTTCGGTGCTCAGGCTGCTTTGGCCCCAGGCAGGTCGAGCATGGCGGTTGAAACTCGGGGTTTGCGGCCAGCCGCCACCGGATGCCCCAGTGCCCGTGCCGCCGGTACTGCCCAGATTGGAGAAGCCCGCATTTTTGGGCGTTACCCACTTCAGGCACTCTTCGGGCAGCTCGTCCAGAAAGCGGCTTTTCAGGTTGTAGCGGGTCTGGCCGTGCAGCATGCGGGTTTGCGAATGGCTCAGGTACAGGCGCTTGCGGGCGCGGGTGATGGCCACATACATCAGGCGGCGCTCTTCTTCGAGGCCGTCAAAATCGTTCATCGCGTTCTCATGCGGAAACAGGCCCTCCTCCAGACCGGTGATGAACACCGCGTCGAACTCCAGGCCCTTGCTGGCGTGCACGGTCATGAGCTGAACCGCGTCTTCACCGGCCTGCGCCTGGTTGTCGCCAGCCTCCAACGAGGCATGCGTCAGGAACGCCGCCAGCAGGCTCATGATCACGCCGTCTTCGCTGAACTCGTCGACCGTGCCCAGGTCTGATGCCGGCGCTGCGCTCACACCCTGGCTCGCCGGGCTTTGCGACAAAGCTTGCGGCATGGCCACCGCGCTGCGGCCAAAGCCTTCTTGCGTGACAAAGCTCTCGGCGGCGTTGACCAATTCTTCCAAGTTCTCCACCCGGTCCGCGCCTTCTTTTTCGGCGCGGTAGTGGTTCACCAAGCCGGTTTTGTCCAACACCAGGTCGATGATCTCGCGCAAGGTCATGCCCTCGGTCTGCTCGCGCAACACATCGACCATGGCCACAAACGCCGCCAGATTGGCCCCGGCCTTGCCGGTGGTGGCGCTCACCGCATCGTGCAGCGAGCAACCTGCGGCACGGGCGGCGTCTTGCAACTGCTCGATGCTGCGCGCCCCGATGCCGCGTGGCGGGAAGTTGACTACTCGCAAAAAGCTGGTGTCGTCGTTGGGGTTTTCCATCAGGCGGAGGTAGGCCAGCGCGTGCTTGATCTCGGCGCGCTCAAAAAAGCGCAACCCGCCATACACGCGGTACGGGAACCCGGCGTTGAACAGCGCGGTTTCCAGCACCCGGCTTTGCGCGTTGCTGCGGTACAGCAGCGCCACTTCTTTGCGCTCAAAACCGTCTTGCTTGACCAACTGGCGCAACTCTTCCACCAGCCATTGCGCCTCGGCAAAGTCAGACGGCGACTCCACCACCCGCACCGGCTCGCCCGCGCCTTGGTCCGTGCGCAAGGTTTTGCCCAAGCGGGTCTTGTTGTGGCTGATCAGGTGGTTGGCCGAATCCAGGATGTTGCTGTAGCTGCGGTAGTTTTGCTCCAGCTTGATCTGGTGCTGCACCTGGAACTCGCGCACAAAGTCGGCCATATTGCCCACGCGGGCCCCACGGAAGGCGTAAATGCTCTGGTCGTCGTCGCCCACTGCAAGAATGGCACATTCACCGCCCTCACCCGGCAAACCCGCCAGCTGCTTGAGCCAGGCGTATTGCAGCTTGTTGGTGTCCTGAAACTCGTCCACCAAAATGTGGCGAAACCGGCGGCGGTAATGCTCGCGCACATGCGCGTTGTCACGCAGCAATTCATACGAGCGCAGCATCAGCTCACCAAAGTCCACAACGCCCTCGCGTTGGCACTGCTCTTCGTACAGTTGGTACAGCTCTACCTTGCGGCGCGTCTCGTCGTCACGCACCGTCACATCGCCGGGGCGCTGGCCGTCTTCCTTGCAGCCCGAAATGAAATACTGCAACTGCTTGGGCGGAAAGCGGTCTTCGTCCACATTGAACTGCTTGCACAAGCGCTTGACGGCCGACAGCTGGTCTTGGGTGTCCAAAATCTGAAAAGTCTGCGGCAAGCCCGCTAACTGGTAATGCGCCCGCAAAAAGCGGTTGCACAGGCCGTGAAAAGTGCCGATCCACATGGCGTTCACGTTGACCGGCAGCATGGACTGCAAACGCAGCTTCATCTCTTTGGCCGCCTTGTTGGTGAAGGTGACCGCCAAAATGCCGCCCGGCGAGACCTGCGAGGTTTGCAAGAGCCAGGCAATGCGCGTGGTCAGCACCCGGGTTTTGCCAGAACCCGCACCCGCCAGGATCAGCGCATGCTCGGGCGGCAAGGCCACGGCCCGGTGTTGCTCGTCGTTGAGCTGGGCGAGCAAGGGGGATGAGGCAGCCTCGGCAGACAAGGCATTCGGAGAAAAATCAGACAGCATCTGCCGATTGTAGAAACATCACACCCGGTCCAGTGCGTGACATGGGCACCACGGGCCGTGTGACATGATCTGCAACAGACGACTGTACCGAGATGATGGACACACCGAAGACCCCTGCTCGTTGTCCTGCCCTGGACCCCGGAACCACACGATGAAGATTTTTTACGGCTGGCGCATGGTCGGTGCCGCCTGCGGCATCCAGTTCTTGCTGGCCGCTTTCCTCACCCAGGCGCTGGGCCTGTACATCGCCATCTTGTCCGATGAAATGGGATGGAGCAAAACCACCTTGTCCGGTGCTGCCGCCCTGCAGTCGGTCGAGGCGGCCATCATCGGCCCGGTGTTGGGCTGGGTGATGGACCGATTTGGTCCGCAAAAAATGATCCGCTGGGGCATGGTGTTGTTCAGTGCAGGTTTGTTGCTGCTCAGCCAAGTCAACAGTGTGGGCACTTTTTACCTGAGCGCGGTGCTGATGGCCATCGGGGCCAGCTTGGGGGGCTACTTTCCCCTGTCAGTTGCCTTGGTGCAGTGGTTTGAAAAGTTTCGTGCCCGCGCCTTGTCGATCATGAGCCTGGGGCTGGCCATGGGCGGTCTGGTGGTGCCGCTGATGGCCTGGTCGATGCAGCAATGGGGCTGGCGCGCCACAGCGGCCGGATCAGGCGTGCTGGTTTTGCTGACGGGCTTGCCCATGGCCAGCATCATCCGCAGACGCCCCGAAGACCACGGCGAGCACATCGATGGCATCGACCCTGCCACGCGCGCGGCGGCCGAGCGTGAAGGTCAAACCGCCCCCGTTCCCCAAGTCGAGTTCACCGTGGCACAAGCCTTGCGCACCCGCGCCTTCTGGATGCTGGCCATTGGCCACGGCCTGGCGCTGCTGGTGGTCTCGGCCGTCAACGTGCACGCCATCACCCACATGAAAGAGGGCCTGGGTTACTCGGTGGCCACGGCCAGCTGGGTGATTCTGATCATGACTTTTGGCCAGTTGGCCGGGGTGCTGATGGGCGCCAGCATGGGCGACTGGTTCGAGAAAAGAAAGGTCGCCGCCTTGTGCATGCTGGCCCATGGCTTTGGCATGCTGTGCCTGACCTACGCCACCCACATGGCCATGCTGGTGGCGTTCGGGGTGTTCCATGGCATCGCCTGGGGGCTGCGCGGCCCCTTCATGCAGGCCATTCGGGCCGATTATTTCGGGCGCAATGCGATTGGCTTGATCCTGGGGCTGTCGGCGGCCATCATCGCGCTGGGGCAAATTGCCGGCCCCATGATTGCCGGGGTGCTGGCCGACCTGACGGGTGATTACCAACTGGGCTTCAGTTTGCTGGCCCTGCTGGCGGCGCTGGGTTCTTTGTCTTTCATGCTGGCAACCAAGCCTGCGCGGCCACAGGCCGCCTGAGTCGAGCCACCCCGTTCAGCCGCCTGGTCAATCACCTGCCCCAAAACACGGGTAGAATCAGACACCGGGCCCAAGATTCTTGCGCCCGGTTTTTTTTCGCCTGAGGTCTGCAACGGACCTGCCCCACAGCGGATCAAACCGGCCAGGCCAAGCGCTCACTCGTTCTTTCAACGAATCCTTTTTTGGAGCTTGGTTTTCTCATGGAAATTTTTGACTACGACAACATCCTGCTTTTGCCACGCAAGTGCCGCGTGGAAAGCCGTTCCGAGTGCGACGCGAGTG
>Ga0255139_1000049_pt1 | contig 50543 bp, 43 predicted proteins | sample Law_Colum_RepB_8_FD_188549 | JGI IMG/M metagenome (GOLD analysis project Ga0255139, IMG submission 188549) | Freshwater microbial communities from St. Lawrence River, New York, United States - Law_Colum_RepB_8d | ecosystem: Environmental > Aquatic > Freshwater > River | place: USA: New York...
GTCGGTGACGGCAGTGCTGCTCGCCGGTGCCGCCATCAAGTCGCGTGACATGAAGACTGGCGACCTCGGTAAGGGTATTCCCGAACTGCGTGATGACTCGGTGTATAACCAAGACATCAATGCCATTGTTAACAGCTTCTCGATTGGCGTGGATCTGCTCTCGGTCATTGTGCAGGGCAAGAATATCGATGGTGCCTGTACAGACTTCGAGGTCATGGACGCAGTTGATCGCTTCGAAGCGCACATCAAGAACGTGCATGGCGTTCAAGGCACTATCTCGCTGGCTGGCGCCTCCAAGGTCGTCAATGCGGGCTGGAACGAGGGTAACCCCCGCTGGCGCGTACACTCGCGTAACCGCGATGTACTGGCTCAAGCGGTAACGCCAATCGATACCGGCACCGGCCTGCTCAACACTGACTGTAGCGCCATGCAGGTGCTGATCTTTACTAAGGATCACCAAGGCGAATCGATCACCCACATCATCCAAGAAATTAAGGACTATGTGGCGGCGAACCCGCAGAAGAAGATCGACTTCAAGTTGGCGAGTGGCCCGGTTGGTGTGATGGCTGCGACCAACGAAGCCGTGGATGAAGCCGAAGTCATCATGCTGATTCTGCTCTTCGCCTCGATCAGCTTGCTCTGTTACGCCGAGTTCCGCTCGGTGGCTGCCGTGCTCTGCATCGTTGTGCCGCTGGCGATTGTGGCCGTGCTCTGCAACGCGCTGATGGCGACGCTGGGCATTGGTCTGAAGGTGTCGACGCTGCCTGTAGTTGCCTTGGGTGTGGGCGTGGGCGTGGACTACGGCATCTACCTGTTCGAGCGCATGAAGCACTCGCTGGCCGATGGCGAGTCGCTGCAGGATGCCTTCCATAAAGCCTTGCAACAGCGTGGTACGGCGGCCATGTTTACCGCAGTCACGATGAGTATCTCCGTGGGTACTTGGGCATTCTCGGCACTGAAGTTCCAAGCCGACATGGGCATCCTGCTGGCCTTCCTGTTCATGGTGAACATGCTCGGCGCGATCTTTGTTTTGCCAGCGCTTGCAGCGTTCTTGGTAAAAGACAAAAAGTCCGCCTAAGCGAACGCATAAAAGCCCTGCGCCTTCTCGAGTTGCTGTTTAGCAGCTTGGGAAGGCGTAGGGCTTTTTTGTGGCTGAAAATTAGGGTGTGAGCTTACGGAGATTCGGGCGTAATGCTGACGCGGGTGTGACCCTGTTGAATAAAGCGAAGTCGTTCAGCGGCAGCTCTGGACACGTCAATGACGCGTGAGCGGTGGAAAGGCCCGCGATCATTAATTTTGACGCGCACACTGCGTCCGTTGCGTAAATTTCTCACCATCACATAGCTGCCCAAGGGCAGAGTGCGGTGAGCAGCGGTAAGCGCCAACTTGTCGTACTGCTCTCCACTAGCAGTGCGCTTGCCATGGAATGAGTCAGCGTACCAAGAAGCTGTGCCAACTTCATCGGAGTGTGATGGCTCTGATGCCATCACGCTATTTGAGCCGAGTGCGCTCACCCAGAAAACAGCATACAAGGTGTAACTGGGTGAGCGTCTCATCTTGGTTTTATAGCCCTGGTAAGGTGTATCCCGCGAGCTCTTCGCGCAATTTCACTTTTTGCATTTTACCGGTAGCGCCTAGGGGAATGGCATCGACAAAAACGACGTCATCTGGAATTTGCCACTTCGCAATACGGCCTTCGTAGAACTTCAGCAGTTCTTCGCGTGCCACATCGGCCCCTGGCTTTTTTACCACAACCACAATTGGCCGCTCATCCCATTTGGGGTGGCGCATGCCGATGCAGGCGGCCATCGCAATTGCAGGATGCGCCATGGCGATGTTCTCGACATCAATGGAGCTGATCCATTCACCGCCTGACTTGATCACATCTTTACTGCGATCGGTAATGTGCAAATAGCCATCGGCATCGATGGTGGCGACATCGCCGGTGGGGAACCAGCCGTCGATCAGTGGGTCACCGCCTTCGCCTTTGAAGTAGGAGCGCACAATCCACGGGCCGCTGACTAGCAGCTCTCCTTGTGCCTTGCCGTCATGCGGTAATTCACGGCCTTCGTCATCAACGATTTTCATGCTGACACCAAAAACAGGGCGGCCTTGCGTGCAGAGGATTTTGAGTTGTTCATCTGCCGGCAGGGACAGGTGCTTGTTTTTGAGCGTGCAGAGCGTGCCCAGTGGAGACATTTCGGTCATGCCCCAAGCATGTAATACGGTGACGCCATAGGTGTCTTTGAACATGCGGATCATGGCCGGTGGGCAAGCCGAGCCGCCAATGACGGTGCGCTGCAAGGTGCTGAAGCGCAAATTGTTCTGCTGTAAGTGACCGAGCAGCATCTGCCAGACGGTGGGAACACCCGCAGCAAAGGTGACCTTTTCGGCTTCTAGCAGCTCATAGATGGACTTGCCATCGAGGGCGGGTCCTGGAAAGACCAACTTGCAGCCTGTTGCGGCGGCTGTGTAGGGAATGCCCCACGCATTGACGTGGAACATCGGCACTACGGGTAACACGCTGTCTTTCGCGGACAGGCACATCACATCAGGCATGGCGGCTGCGTACGCATGCAGCACACTGGAACGATGGCTGTAGAGCACGCCCTTGGGGTTGCCGGTGGTGCCACTGGTGTAGCACAGGCAGGCAGCGACGCTTTCGTCAAGCTCAGGCCAAGCATAGGTTGTGGCCTCACCCGCGATCCACGATTCGTAGCTGATTAGATTCGGGATGCCGGTGTCGCTGGGCAGTGCATCGGCGTCGCACAGAGCCACCCATTGCCGCACTTTCGGGCAATGGGTGTGGATGGCTTTGAGGATGGGCGTAAACGTGAGGTCGAAGCAGACAACTTCGTCTTCCGCATGATTGATGATCCAAGCGACTTGCTCAGGGTGCAGGCGGGGATTGATGGTATGGAGCACACGGCCACTGCCAGAAACGCCGTAATAAAGCTCAAAGTGGCGGTAACCGTTCCACGCCAAAGTGCCCACTCGCTCGCCAATAGGAACACTCAGGCGATCCAGTGCATTGGCGACTTGGCGAGAGCGCAGCGCGGCATCTGCATAGGTGTATCGGTGTATGTCGCCTTCCACGCGCCGACTGACAATTTCACCATCGCCATGGAAGCGTTCGGCAAAGTCAATGAGTTGCGAAATAAGCAGGGGGCGTTCTTGCATCTGGCCTTGCATGACGGTCTCCGGTCAGGTTGTGCGCTGGCAGGAAGCAGCGACGAAATTGTTTTTAGCTGTTCTGGAGTATTGCAAGGACCGCCATGACTGAACAGTCTGCAAAACTCGCTTTAAGCAAAAAGCCCGACACGTGGTCGGGCTTTTTGCAACGTTCAGCGGACTTATTAAAGCGCTTAGAACTTCTGCGTGAACTGCAGGCCATACACGCTGGCGCGGTTGTGGAAGTCGGCAGAGTAGGCTGGGGTGCGCACCTCTGCAGTTTCTTCATCTACATAAGTATAGGAGGCGTCAATTGTCTGTGACGGGCTGAGCTTGTAGCCTGCACCAATGCTTGCGATACGACGATCTGCGCTAGGCAGACGAACACCGCGATCTGCTGGTGCAACCGGGGAGTTATCGTAGGCCAGGCCGGCACGAAGTTCGATTTTTTCGCAATGTTGATGGGTAATGCCAACTGAGTAGCCAACGGAGTCTTTCCAATTGAAGGTTTCGACGGTTGTACCAACAAGTGGGTTCGATGTTTGAATGGAAAGCTCCTTCAGGCGGCTCCAGCGAGTCCAAGCAGCACCCGCATGAATGGTGCTTTTGGCATTAAGCTTATGTGTAAGAGCGAGCTCTACACTTTCCGGTGTGGACAGACCGGTCTTTGCTGTGTAAGTGCCAGCACCACCGACTATGGCGCCACCTGGGCCAATCGGAGCGCCTGTTCCAGTCGTTGTCAGTGTGCCGTCGTCAATCTTGTATTTGACCTTGGAGCGATAAACAACACCTACGGATGTGTTTTCATCCAATACGGAGTGAATGCCGAGATTGTAGCCGTAGCCGTAGTCATCGCCTTCGAGGGAGCTCGTGCCGAGCAATGTACCTGGCTGAGCGCCTGGAGCGGGACTGATATCTGGCACAGAGGAGACGTTTTTCGTTAGCAAGGCATCAACACGATTGATGGTCGGGCCGAAACCGACACTGACCTTGTCATTGATACGGTAGCTGAACGCCGGCTGAATTGTGGTGACTTTGACGGAGCTTTTATCGCCGAGATGGCGTCCTGCAAACGTGGATTCGTAATTGGTTTTCAAGCCAAAGCTGCCATACACGCCCAGTCCCCAGGCCCAGCCACCCTTGTCACCCGACGTGAAGTAGCCGGAAGGAATGAAGGTGTGCGGCACCATGTCGCCATCGTTCGTTCCGCCAAACGGAGCGGTAACATTCTTGATCTTCGTCTGCGCATCAATAAACGCGACGGCTTGCGTGAACTGTGCCTGCTTCAGTTGATGCATCGCGGCTGGGTTATTGAAAACGACAGAAGCATCTTGCGCATTCGAGGCACGACCCGCATTAGCAGTGCCCATGGCGGAAACGCTTTGTTCGGAAAGTGAGAAGCCACCGGCTAGTGCGCTTCCTGCAACGCTGGCGGAAAAGATTGCCAGTGCTAGTTGTTTGATTTTCATGGTGTTCCCTCTTTCTTAGTGGTGTGCGTAGCCTATTGATACAAAGCGGCGCACTCGAGGGAAGTTGTATAACGTTTTGTTTATGAATTGTGTCTATCCAGACAGTTGGCTGTCACAAATGACGAACGGCGAGGTTTATTTTGTGCGCTGCTGCAGGCGAGGCACTATCCAAGCGAACAGGATCAGCGCAGGTATGACGGCAACCGTGGAGAAAATAAAGAAGCCGCTATAGCCCATGTCGGCCACCATAAAGCCTGAGAAACCACCGACTAATTTGCCCGGTAGCGTGACTAACGAGCTGAAAAGGGCATATTGAGTCGCGGTGTAATGTTGGTTGACCAAGCTGGAAAGCCACGCCACGGCGGCGGCACCTAAAAACCCTCCGGACAGATTTTCGCCGCCAATCACCGCAACAAAGACATTCACATTGGCAGGGTACTGAGAGAGTACTAAGTACAGCAGATTACTGATCGCGCCCAATAGCATGGCGACTAGCAAGGTCCTGTGCACGCCCCAGCGAACCACCACGGCGCCCCCCAGAAATGCGCCGGCAATGCCTACCCACACGCCAAACAATTTCGACACGGCCGCAATTTGCGTTTTGCTGAAGCCACAGTCTAAGTAGAAAGGTAGTGCCATGACGCCGAGCATTTGATCGGAGATTTTGAACAGGCCAATAAAGAGCAGCAAGGCTAAGCCTAGGCCGCCGGCATATCGCGAAAAGAAGTCCTTGAAGGGGCCAACGACGCTGTGTGCGAGCGCAGGCCAAAAGGCCTCATGGCTTGCAATCACTGCTGGGCGTTCAGGCTCGCGTGCCCAGAGCGTGACACAGAGGACGAGCGCCACGATCGCTGCCATGAGTTGATAAATAAGCGCCCAGGGCAAGTGGTCCGCTAACAGCAAAGCTAATGCGCCCGATACAAGTAGAGCTAGGCGGTATCCTAGGGTATAGGTCGCGGCGAGGGCGCCCTGTTGTTCGGCAGGGGCGATTTCAATGCGATAGGCATCAACCACAACATCTTGTGTGGCGCCAGCAAATCCGGCTACTACCGTAATCATGACGAAGCTGCTGAGCGAGCCCATTGGCGTCACCATACTCATGGCGATCAGGCTTAGGGCGAGCAACAACTGCGCCGCAAATAACCAACTACGCCGCTGGCCAAGGCGGCCTATGAGTGGGAGACGAAAGCGATCCACCAAGGGTGCCCATACAAACTTAAAGGCATAGGCCAGACCGGCCAGGCTGATGAGGCCGATGTCTTCTAGTGAAACGCCACTTTCCTTTAGCCACACCGAAAGTGTGCCGCCGACAAGCAGGAATGGGAGCCCGGATGCGAACCCAAACAGAAATAAGGTCAGTGCGGCTGGCTGGGTGAATGCGTGAAAAAATGAGGTGGAACGGTCGGCTGACATGGCGACTTCTCTGATCGGCTGACGCTACTCTAGCGAGTCCGCCGGTCAACAGCGACCCTATCGGTCGCGACATTGCATTTTTTTATCGATTTGCCCTTGAAGGGCGGTATTCCATCCCCCATTAGTGATGACAAGTCGGTGTATTAAGCCGACACCCCTTTTTTGCAACAAACCTAGGAGGTTCAGATGAAAATTCGTCCTTTGCACGATCGCGTAGTCATTCGTCGCGTTGAAGAAGAAACCAAGACGGCTGGCGGTATTTTGTTGCCGGGTTCGGCTGCTGAAAAACCATCGCAAGGTGTGGTTGTTGCGGTAGGCAACGGCATTATCAAAGAAAGCGGTGATGTTCGCCCGTTGGACGTGAAAGTGGGCGACAAAGTTCTGTTCGGTCAGTATGCCGGCAGCACCGTTAAGGTCGACGGCGAAGAGCTGTTGATGATGAAAGAATCCGAAATTTTCGCGGTACTCGAAGCCTGAGTGTCGCCGGTGGGCAGGCAAAGCCTGCTCGTGTTGAATGAAACTTATTAGAGGAAAAAGAAAATGGCTGCTAAAGAAGTAAAGTTTGGCGATAGCGCCCGTGCTCGCATGATTGTTGGTGTAAACATCCTGGCCGACGCTGTGAAAGTAACCCTCGGCCCTAAAGGCCGCAATGTGGTGATTGATAAGTCCTTTGGTGCGCCGCACATCACTAAAGACGGCGTGTCCGTGGCCAAAGAAATCGAACTGAAAGACAAGTTCGAAAACATGGGCGCTCAGCTGGTTAAGGAAGTAGCTTCCAAGACGGCCGAAATCGCCGGTGATGGCACCACCACGGCAACCGTGTTGGCTCAGGCTATCCTCAACGAAGGCATGAAGGCTGTTGCTGCTGGCATGAACCCGATGGACCTGAAGCGCGGTATCGACAAAGCCGTTCGCGTGGCCGTGGCCGAGATCAAGAAGAACTCGCAGCCCTGCACCGACACCAAGGCCATTGCTCAGGTCGGCTCCATTTCCGCCAACTCCGACACGACCATTGGCAACCTGATCGCTGAAGCGATGGAGAAGGTTGGCAAGGAAGGCGTGATCACGGTTGAAGAAGGCTCGGGCTTTGAAGACAGCCTGGACACTGTGGAAGGCATGCAGTTCGATCGTGGCTACATCAGCCCGTACTTCGCCAACAAGCAAGACACCATGACCGCTGAGCTGGACAATCCGTTCATCCTGCTCGTGGACAAGAAAATCTCCAACATCCGCGAACTGATTCCGGTGCTGGAAGGCGTGGCCAAGTCGGGCAAGCCGCTGTTGCTGATCGCCGAAGATGTGGAAGGCGAAGCGCTGGCGACTCTCGTGGTCAACACCATGCGTGGCATCGTGAAGGTGTGTGCCGTGAAGGCGCCAGGCTTTGGCGATCGTCGTAAGGCCATGCTGCAAGACATCGCTATCCTGACCGGTGCAACCGTCATTTCTGAGGAAGTCGGTCTGAGCTTGGAAAACGCTACGCTGAACGATCTGGGCCATGCCAAGAAAGTCATCGTATCGAAAGAAAACACCACTGTTATCGATGGCTCCGGCCAGTCGGATGAAATCGATGCCCGTGTGAAGCAAATTCGCATGCAGATCGAAGAAGCGACATCGGACTACGACAAAGAAAAACTGCAGGAGCGCGTTGCTAAGCTTGCTGGCGGCGTTGCTGTGATTAAGGTTGGCGCAGCCACCGAAATCGAAATGAAAGAAAAGAAAGACCGCGTTGACGACGCCCTGCACGCCACACGTGCAGCGGTTGAGGAAGGCGTGGTTGCGGGTGGTGGTGTTGCCTTGGTTCGCGCGGTGAAAGCCTTGGAAACCCTCAAGGGCGATAACGATGACCAAACTGCCGGTATCAACATCCTGCGTCGCGCCATGGAAGCCCCACTGCGCCAGATCGTGACCAACGCCGGTGAAGAAGCGTCGGTGGTCTTGAACAAGGTCAAGGAAGGCTCGGGTAACTTCGGTTACAACGCCGCATCGGGTGAGTATGGCGACATGCTGGCCATGGGCATCTTGGACCCAACCAAGGTATCGCGCTCGGCACTAGAGCACGCCGCTTCGGTTGCTGCGCTGATGCTGACCACTGAATGCATGATCACTGATGCACCGGAAGATAAGGGTTCAGCCCCGTCAATGCCGGACATGGGTGGCATGGGCGGCATGATGTAAAAACGCGACCGATAGGTTGTATTGAAAAGCCCGGATTCGTTCCGGGCTTTTTTATGGGCGTTCAAAAGGGTCGTGCCCGCGAGTGAGCCGCCCAAGGCATTCGCCGTAATGACTGCTTTTGTGGTCATCTCAGCGTACCCCGCGAGTGCGTATTCGTTTAGTGTTTGTCCTATCTTTGCTCATAGGGAATTTTATCGTGTCGTTAACTCCTCCGTTTATTGCTTGCCGTATTTCTGACTCATTACCCGATGCCGTGGCCTCACTCGATAACGCCTTGCAGCAACGCGTGAAAGAGTCGCAGGCGGAACTGGCTGGCAAGCTCATCACCGAAGCATCTTGCGATTTAATTGATGCTTTCTTTGGTCAGCTCATGCTCTCGCTGCAAGCCAAAGACCCCGGTTCGCCGGTGTTCCGTGAGGCAGTGGCGGTGGTCGAAGACATTAAGGGTAAGCTGCGTCATTACTTGGGTTGGGTTACTGGCTTCTTCAGCAATGAGCGTCTGGCTCCCGTGGTGTCGCATTATCGCTCGCTGATGACACCGCTGCCGGTGGAGGGTGTGCCGCTGGCGCATCTGGCCTTCAGCATCAGCCCCGGGTTGGCTGCTGAGGCGAAGGCCTCGTTGGATGCGCTGCGTGATGGTTCGGCACCGGATGCCAAGGCCGGCATCGAGATTTTGATACGCGTGATTGATGAGGCGCTGGAGCCGTTGCTCTATGTGCCAAAGCAGCGCATGAAGTTCAACTTCGTGGTGGACAAGACCCTAAATGGCGTGATTTCAGTGACCTTGGCGCTGTCGAATCGCAGTCTTCGCAAGCTCGGTCAGTTCCTGCCGCGACCCATGTTCGTGCCGGTCGCGGATCATCTGGAAAGCTTCCTGTTTCGCGAGATGCCGCGCTGAGTCGCGACAGCTCGGCTCAGGCGGTTTTCTTAGGCTGCTTGGGCCTGGCTGGCGGTCTGAACTAATTGCTGCAAGTGCTGAGCGAGCACCGGTTGATGCGCTGCGGGCATCTGATCGGCAATTTTGCGTAGGCTACGAAAGGACAGCGTTTGCGTGAGGGAGATGACGCCATTTAGGGTCTTGTCCACCACGAAGTTGAACTTCATCAGCTGCTTAGGCTTGATGAGCAGCGCGTGCAGGGCGATATCGATGACCTCGATAAGCGCTTCGATACCTTCGTGTGCACTCGCGGCTTGCCCTTGGCTGAGTGGCGTCAGTAGTCGCTCCAAGCGCTGGGCCAGCTCTGCGGGAATAGCAAATGCGATGACCGGTTGCATGCTGCCCTGCATTGGGCGTTGCAGCATCATGGCGTGATAATGACTGACCGCCGGCTTTATGCGCTCGTTGCTAAAAAACGCCGATGCCCAACCCAGATAGTGCGTCAGCTTGTCGGCAATCTCGCTTACCATGCTGGCAGCTTCGCGATAAGCAGGCACATCGCCGGCCCGTTGCAATTGAGTGATCAGCTCGCTGAAAAACGTGGTGATGAGCTCATGCGCGGAGTCCTGAATGAGACGAGTCGCCAGCTTAGCTTGGTCGGCACGTACGCCACTTTGCAGCGCTTCATGTAGCTGGAATACCTGAGATTGCAGTTCTGGAGTGGTTGCGTATGCCACGCAAGGCAGGGGGAGGCTCATGCACGTTCCTTGTGTAAAAACAGCCGCGCACAATACCAATAATTCGCGGTGATGGAAGGGCTTGGTGCGTTCTTTTTTGTGGCTGGCCGAGTACAGTCAAACTGGCGAATAATAGAAGGCTGTTGCCCACGGGCATCACCGGATTAAGGAAGTAGTGCGATGAGCAAAGATCAGCTAATTATTTTTGATACCACCCTGCGTGATGGCGAGCAAAGCCCCGGCGCTTCGATGACTTTGGAAGAAAAAGTGCGCATCGGCAAAGCATTGGAGCGCATGCGAGTGGATGTCATTGAAGCAGGCTTTGCGGTGGCCTCACAGGGCGACTTTGAGGCGGTGCGCGCGGTCGCAGCGGCGGTAAAGGACTCGCGAATTTGTTCGCTGTCTCGTGCTCGTGCTGAGGATATTGACCGGGCTGCCGAGGCGCTAAAGCCGGCCAATGCTGCCCGCATCCATACGTTTATCGCTACCTCACCGATTCACATGAAGTACAAGCTGCGTCTGGAGCCAGACGCGGTGGTGGAAAATGCCGTGCGTGCGGTGAAGTACGCGCGCAATCTGGTCGATGATGTGGAGTTCTCTTGCGAGGACGCCGGACGTTCGGAAGTGGATTTTCTCTGCCGTATCATTGAAGCGGCGATTGATGCCGGTGCCAGCACCATCAACATCCCAGACACGGTTGGCTATGCCATTCCAGGTCAGTACGGCGACCTTATTGGACAGTTGCTGACGCGCATTCCGAATGCGCACAAAGCGATTTTCTCCGTGCATTGCCATAACGACCTGGGTTTAGCGGTGGCTAACTCGCTGGCCGCCGTCCTGCAGGGTGCGCGCCAAGTGGAGTGCACCATCAATGGTCTTGGTGAGCGTGCCGGTAATGCCGCGCTGGAAGAAATTGTGATGGCGGTGAATACCCGCGCGGATTTATTCCCGGTCAGTACACGCATTTGGACGCCTGAAATTGTGCCGGCCTCTCGTCTGGTGTCGTCCATTACCGGCTTTCCGGTGCAGCCGAATAAAGCCATCGTCGGGGCAAATGCCTTTGCGCACGAATCCGGTATTCATCAGGACGGTGTGCTCAAGCATCGTGAAACTTACGAAATCATGCGCGCCGAGGACGTGGGTTGGAATGCCAATAAAATGGTGCTTGGTAAACACTCAGGGCGTGCGGCTTTCCGGGCTCGCTTAGATGAGCTCGGCATTCCGGTTGGCAGCGACAATACGCTGAACCAGCTCTTTGTTCGCTTTAAGGAACTGGCGGATAAGAAGCATGAAATTTTCGATGAAGACATTCACGCCTTAGTCTCTGATGCGCAGCCCAACGCCGAGGAAGTTTTCAAGTTGGTTACACTGGAAGTGACATCGAAAACCGGCACGCTACCCGAAGCTAAATTGCTGCTGTCGGTTAATGGCGCTGAGAAGCCGGTGACGGCGACGGGCTCCGGTCCGGTCGATGCAACCTTCCGTGCTATCGAGGCTGTGGCCAATTCCGGCACCACGCTGGAGCTGTACTCGGTGAACGCCATTACCAGCGGCACCGACTCCCAGGGCGAAGTGACCGTGCGCCTGAGTCAGGCTGGCCGCATTATTAATGGCCACGGTGCCGATACCGATATCGTCATCGCCAGTGCGAAGGCCTATTTGAATGCACTGAACTTATTACGCAGCGGCCTCGATCGCGCGCACCCGCAGGCTGAAGCGATTTGATGCCAGAAACCACGCTCACTGAAGGCCGCCGTCGCGAATACCTCGCGGCGCTGGGTATTCCTTTATTCCAAGCGCGTCGCGTGTTGCCCGGCGCGGCTGTCAGTGAGATCGTGGAGCGATGGGTAGAGCCTGTGCCGGCAACTCCAATCAGTGCCAGCCCAGTGAGTCGATTGGTGCTACCCGATCCGGTTCTACGCCCTAAAGCAGTGGATGTAACCCCAGAGCCGGTGCGTCCGACGGCGCCGGAGGTAGTGGTTGAGCCTGTAACTCCAGCCACGCCTGTGCCGCGCTTTGCCTGCCGACTCATGCCTCTGGGCGAGCAGGGCTTTGTCTTGCTCGATTTGGGTGAGTTTCCAGATGTTGTGGCCGGTGAAGTGCTGAATTTGGCACCTGCCGAACAGCAGCTCTGGCGCAATATTCAGCGCGCACTGGCGTGGACCCCGGGCGAAGCTGAGCCTGATTTTATTTGGCCTCGCGCCGTAAAGGGTTTGTTAGGGGATGATGCTGATACGGCGCGTGACATGCTGTCGGCGTGGTTGAAGCGGCAGATACAACCCCAAGTGCGTTTGTGGGTATTTGGCGAGGCCCTGGCGCCTTTTGTGACGCGCCCACATCGTTTGTTGCCTAGCTTAAAGCAGTTGCTCGCGAGCCCGCTGGCCAAGCGTCAGGTTTGGCAGCAATTGAGTGAGCCTCAGTCAGCCTCATGAAAAACACGCTTCGCATCATGACCCCGGATGACCTCGCGCAGGTCTTTGCCATTGAGCAAGTGTCGCATCCCTCACCCTGGCCCATGAAAGGCTTGCAGGAGTCGCTGCAAAATCATGTGGCCTATGTGCTGGAGCAGGATGGCGCGGTAATCGGCTTTGCCTTTGTGCAGCGCATTCTGGATGAGGCTCACCTGCTCGATATCGCCCTTGCCCCCTCGCATCGCGGCAAGGGCTTGGGCCGCGAATTGCTACGGCAACTCATGGATGAGGTTTTAGTTTCCGGCGTGACAATCTGGTTTCTTGAGGTCCGAGTATCGAATGTCACGGCGATTTCGCTCTACCAATCCTTGGGCTATAACGAGCTCAGTTTGCGGCGTAATTATTACGACGGCCCCGAAGGTAAAGAGGATGCCCTGTTGATGGCGTGCTCTACGGGTATGGGCTGAGCTTTTCTGCCCCATTCCATGCGCAGCGCCGTATAATCTGTCCATTCCGAATTCAGTGCTGAACGCTCATGTCCTTTACCGAACAACTTGCTGCCGAAGTCGCTTCGCGCCGTACTTTCGCCATCATCTCTCACCCTGACGCTGGTAAGACCACCATTACCGAGAAGTTACTGCTCTGGGGTAAGGCCATTCAGGTCGCTGGAACGGTAAAGTCGCGCAAGTCCGATCGCCATGCAACTTCGGACTGGATGGCGATGGAGCAGCAGCGCGGTATCTCCATCACCACCTCGGTTATGCAGTTCCCGTACAAAGACGCGACCATTAACCTGCTCGACACACCAGGCCACGAAGACTTCTCGGAAGATACGTATCGCACGCTAACAGCGGTCGACTCGGCACTGATGGTCATTGACGGCGGTAAGGGCGTGGAAGATCGCACCATCAAGTTGATGGAAGTGTGTCGTCTGCGCGATACGCCGATTATTGCCTTTGTGAACAAGCTCGATCGCGAGATTCGTGACCCCATTGAGCTGATGGATGAAATTGAAAGTGTACTGGGCATTAAGTGCTCACCCGTTACCTGGCCGATTGGCTGTGGCCGCGACTTCAAGGGCGTCTACCATCTCTTAGAAGACCGCTACTACTTGTATCAGCAGGGGCATGGCTCCGAGTTGATCGCAGATAAGACGATTGATGGCCTGAATAATCCAGATGCCGACGCCACGCTGGGCGATGATGCTGCGAATTTGCGCGACATGCTGGAGCTGGTGCAGGGTGCTAGTCACAGCTTTAACCTTGATGATTTTCTGGCTGGCCGCCTGTCGCCGGTCTTTTTCGGCACCGCACTGGGCAATTTCGGCGTCAATCACATTCTCGACGGTTTTGTGAATTGGGCACCGACGCCCTTGGCGCGCAAGGCCTCGCAACGCGTAGTTGCGCCTACGGAAGAGACTTTCTCCGGCTTCGTGTTCAAGATTCAGGCAAACATGGACCCCAAACATCGCGACCGTATCGCCTTTTTGCGCATCTGTTCCGGGCGCTATCAAAAAGGCGTGAAGATGCAGCATGTGCGTCTGGGTAAAGAAGTTCGTGTAGCCGATGCGCTGACCTTCCTCGCCGGCGAACGCGCCCACTTGGAAGAGGCCTGGCCTGGCGACATCATTGGTCTGCACAACCACGGCACCATTCAAATCGGCGACACCTTCACTGAGGGCGAGAAGTTGCAGTTCCTTGGTATCCCTCACTTTGCGCCGGAAATGTTCCGCCGCGTGCGTCTGCGTGACCCGCTGAAGAGCAAGCAATTGCAGAAAGGCTTGAAGGAGCTGTCGGAGGAGGGCGCGACGCAGGTCTTTATGCCGCAGATCAACAACGATCTCATCCTCGGCGCAGTCGGTGTGCTGCAGTTCGATGTGGTCGCGTTCCGTCTCCAAGAAGAATACAAAGTGGAGTGCGTATACGAGGCGGTGAACGTTTCCACCGTGCGTTGGATTCATTGCGACGATGAACGCAAGCTGGCAGAGTTTAAGAAGAAGGCGCACGACCAGCTGTCGCTGGATGGCGGTGGTTATTTGACCTATTTGGCGCCTTCACGGGTGAACCTGCAGATCATGCAAGAACGCTACCCAGACATTGTTTTTTCACCGACCCGAGAGCACTAATGCCCTACGCGCTCCGACTGATTGGGGTGGCTTTACTGGCCAGCTTGGGCTGGTGGCAGTGGCAGCCTGAAACACCCGCTTTAGCGACCATACCAGCGCCAGCGAAGCCCGCTCTGGTTAGCACAGCCCCTGAGCTGCCCGCTAAACCACTGCGTCTAAAGCTGAGGGATCCGGCTTGTTCTGAGCGTTGTGCCGAATTTGATTTGGAGGCGCTGCAATTCCCTAAATCTCCAGCCTTAACCGACGCATTTCTAACGGTCATTGATGCGCCGGTAGGTCCAACGGCCGAGCAGCGTGTCCTGGCCATGGCTAAGACCCTCATGAAAGAGGCTGCGGAGTTTCATGAACCCTGGCAGCAAATTATTCGGGCGCAGCAAGTGTCGGGTATTGGCCACATCGTCGTGATTGATATTGATAATTACACCTACACCGGTGGGGCTCACGGCACGAATGTGGTTTCCGCGCTGAATTGGGACACTCGATTACAGCGTGTGCTGACGTTGAAGGACTTGTTATTGCCCGCCCAAGAAGCCGCGTTTTGGCAGGAGGCCAAACTGGCACATAAACGCTGGCTGGCCGGGCAGCCGGATGCTAAGTCGCTGGCGGATGTTTGGCCGTTTGATAAGACCGATGTGCTGGCGCTTTTACCCACTGGGTTAGTCCTAAAATATCAGCCGTATGCCTTAGGGCCTTACTCAATGGGTACCCCTGAGCTGGTGATTCCCTATGCACGCCTCACCGGCGTTTTCAAGCCGGAATTCTTGCCCAAGCCCTGATGCTCTTCGACAGCCATTGCCACATTGATGCGCCGGAGTTCGACGCCGATCGTGACGATGTTCTGCGCTCCGCACGCTCGGAGGGGGTGAGTCATATCGTTGTGCCCGCTTATGTGGCGGAACGCTGGCCTAGTTTGCTGGCGCTGTGCCAAAGGCAGGCTCATCACAATGATTGGCCCTGCCTGCTGCCAGCGCTTGGGTTGCACCCGGTCTATCTTTCCCAGCATCAGGATGACGACTTGCAGCGCTTGAGTGCGGCGCTTAAGCAATCAGCGGTGGTCGCAGTCGGTGAGATCGGACTGGATAAATTTTTGCCCGAGCTGAGCCAACCTGTGCACTGGGCTAAGCAAGTCGCGTTATTTGAAGCCCAATTGCACCTGGCTCGCGATTCGAATTTGCCGGTCATTATTCATGCGCGACGCTGTCATGCGGATATCTGCCGCGCCCTGAAGCGCGTTGGGCATCGGCACGGCGGTATTGTGCATGCCTTCTCCGGCAGCGTAGAGGAGGCTCGGCAGTATCGTGCGCTTGGCATGCATTTGGGCTTGGGCGGGCCGCTGACCTGGCCACAGGCTAAGCGTCTGCATGCGGTGGCGACGCAGTTGCCTTTAGATAGCTTTGTGTTGGAAACCGATGCGCCGGACCTTATACCTTATGGGCATAGTCATGTGCACGGTGATGGGCGCGTTCGCCAACCGGGTGAGCGAGTACGAAACAGTCCGGCGTTCTTGCCCTCGGTGCTAACGTTTTTTGCGCAGTTGCGTGGACTGCCCGAGGCCGAGTTGGCAGCCCAGTTTTTTAGCAATACCGTGACCGCACTGCATTTGCAGGCGCGGCTTAATTTGATGTGAGGACGAACATGTTTTTTGGGATAAACCGATGCTTAGTCTTAGTCTCAGTGATGCTACTGACGAGCTGCCAGCAGGCTCCCCTTGCGCCGGTCAAGCCTACACGCGAGCCGGTTGTGGCGCTGGTGCTAGGTGGCGGTGGAGCGAAGGGCTTTGCGCATATTGGCGTGATTAAAGTGTTGGAATCGCATGGTATTCGCCCCAAGTTGGTGGTGGGGACCAGTGCGGGAAGCTTCGTGGGCGGGCTCTATGCCAGCGGCCTCAGTCCCTTTGCGTTACAGCAGTTGGCGCTGAATTTGGAAGAGAGCGATGTGCGCGATTTAACGCTGAGTCGCCAAGGCTTTTTGCTCGGTCAGAAGCTTCAGGACTACATTAATGTGCAGGTCAACCAACAGCCCATTCAGAACTTCCCGATTCGCTTTGCTGCCGTGGCAACCGAGGCCGATAGCGGTCGTAAAGTCGTGTTTACGCGTGGAAGCGCCGGCCAGGCAATTCGCGCGTCGTGCAGTATTCCGAATGTGTTTGTACCGGCCACCATTGCAGGAAAAGAGTATGTAGACGGTGGGTTGGTTAGCCCCATTCCGGTCGAAACGGCGCGCGATATGGGCGCGGATGTAGTGATTGCGGTGGACATTTCGGCACGGCCAACGGCGGGTCAAACGCGTTCAGCATGGGCGTTACTGGACCAAACCATCAACATCATGGGGCAGCAGGCGATTAACCGTGAGTTGCCGCTGGCGGATGTGGTGATTAAACCGATGGTGCTGGGTGTGGGGACGCTGGAGCTGGAAAGCAAACACCGAAGCTTGCTGGAAGGCGAGCGAGCCGCTCAGGCCAAGTTGCCGGCCATCCTGGCGGCGATCGCGAAGAAACGTGCAGAGTTAAATGCTGTGGCACCGTGAGTGCCACAGCAGGTGACGGCTTAGATAATCTCTAAAGCCATCGCAACCGCTTCACCCCCACCGATACACAGGCCGGCCACACCACGGGTTTTACCGTGTTGCTTTAGCGCGTGAATCAGCGTGAGGATAATGCGAGAGCCAGTCGAACCAACGGGATGGCCCAGAGCACAAGCACCACCGTAGACATTGACCTTCTCGTGCGGAATGTTGTGCTTCATCATCGCGGCCATGGTGACCATCGCAAACGCTTCGTTAATTTCGAACAGGTCTACCGAATCTGCACTCCAACCCGTTTTGGCAAACAGCGTGGCAAAGGCTCCCACCGGCGCGATGGTGAACTCGCTAGGATCTTGCGATTGAGTTGAGTGGCCGATGATACGGGCCAAAGGTTGCAGGCCCAGTTCCCGCGCCTTGCTTTCCTTCATTAACACCAGTGCCGATGCGCCATCGGAAATCGACGAGGCGTTGGCGGCAGTGATAGTGCCGTCTTTAGCGAATGCAGGCTTCAGGGTTGGAATTTTTTCTGGGCTGGCGTTGCCGGGCTGTTCGTCCGTGTCGACCAGTACTTCACCTTTGCGTGTGGTGACGGGCACGGGCACGATTTCGGCTTTGAAATCACCGTTGGCGATGGCGGCATTGGCGCGACGCAGGGACTCAACGGCAAAGGCGTCCATATCGGCACGGCCCAGGCCCAGTGTGTTAGCCATATCTTGTGCAAAGGAGCCCATGAGGCGGCCCGTGCGAGCGTCTTCCAAGCCGTCGAGGAACATGTGATCCATGACTTGACCATGACCCATGCGGTAGCCCGAGCGAGCTTTGGGCAGAATGTAGGGCGCGTTACTCATCGATTCCATGCCGCCGGCGACCATGATGTCATTCGTGCCGGCCGCAATCAGGTCGTGTGCCAGCATGGTGGCTTTCATGCCGGAGCCGCACAGTTTGTTGATGGTGGTTGCACCCGCTGCAGCGGGAATTCCGGCTTCTAATGCGGATTGACGTGCCGGGCCTTGCTTCAAGCCAGCGGGCAATACGCAGCCCATGATCACTTCTTGAACCTGTTCAGGTTGCACGCCAGCGCGCTTCAGGGCCTCACGAATGGTGATGGCGCCCAGTGTAGTTGCTGTAACGCTGCTCAGGTTGCCCTGAAAGCCGCCCATAGGGGTGCGAGCACCGTTAACAATGACGATTGGATCGTGACTCATGTTTCTCTCCGAATGCCAGCTGGGGACGCATTAGGCGCCGCAGCACTTCTTGTATTTTTTACCACTGCCACAAAGGCAGGGGTCGTTACGGCCAATTTTAACTTCATTAACAATGGGCTTGGGTTTTTCTGATGGTCCGCTATGAAGGACTTCGCCATCGCGGAATTGCCAGCCTTTGTCTGTGCGTAAAAAGCCGGACACTTCATGATGATGGTGTTTAACACCGCCCATGTCGTAATGCGCTTTGAATTCTACCAGACCCCGTTTGTCTTGTTCGCCACCGGCTTCTACCTGAATAATCTCTAGGGCTTGCCAGTCGGCCTGTTCGGCCCAAGCGCGCATCGCCTCTAAATCGCTGTTTTCCATGCCGTCTTTGTGCGTGGAGGCCACGATGAAATCAATATTGTGTTGCGTGTAGGCGGTATAGCGAGCGCGCATTAAGGCTTCGGCAGTGGCCGCAGAGGCGCCGGCAATAATGGGGGCGCAACAAGATTCTAGTGGGTTACCGGAACCACAAGGGCAGGACATGTCATTCTCCAAAAAACGGGCATGAAAAAGGGGTGCCGAAGCACCCCTTTTTGTTGAGGCCGAGGCCTCAGCTCATTACTGAGCAGCAGCTTCGGCAGCTGGAGCAGCTTCAACAGCTGGAGCAGCTTCGGCAGCTGGAGCAGCTTCAACTGGAGCAGCTTCGGCAGCTGGGGCTTCAACAGCAGCTTCAGCAGCTGGAGCTTCAACAGCAGCAGCTTCTTCTTTCTTTGCGCAACCAGCGATGGTCAGAGCAGCGGCAACAGCGGCCATAACGGCGATTTTCTTGATCATCATGATAAAATTCTCTCTTAGGTTGGACTGGACTAGTCTATTTCCAGTCTGATGCCGTTCAATAATTCATTGCGGCGAACTATTGGCTAACATCAGACGAACGCATATTAGCACTGGTTTTTTGACTTTGCACCCCGATTTTGTCCGACAACATCATCCACTTGTCCTGTTGTGGCCTTAACGGTCACTTAACTGGTGACCCATGCGGCCCTGTTCGGGGTCGGTATAGATGGCGCCCGAAACTCCAATCCGACTTTGTCGTGCCCGCGCCATGGCTTCATCCAATTGATAGAGCAGTTGATCCAGCGCCATAGGCTCACTGGGTAGCCATGTGGCACCAATATGAGCGGTGGCCGGACTTTGTTGATGCACGCGTGAGGCATGAAAACTTTCTTGGAGGAAGTGAGCAATCGGATCGGCTTGTTTGCTGGGGCAGTCCAGCAACAAAAAGACAAACTCCAGCGGGCTATAACGCACCAGAATGTCGCTACCTCTTAGACGCTTTCGAGCAATCTCGGCGAACTCGCGACACAGATCATTTTGTAAGGCCAGACTGGGTTCGCGGCCTGGTGCGAGGCCGGTAGGCTCAATCACGATATAGAGCAATGTCAGTGGTTGCTGCTGCCGGTGCATCAAGGGCATGAGTAATTCGGCGGCGGCATAGAGCGTGGGGCGATTAAATAACCCCGTGCTGGCGTCAATGCCGGGAGCGCTTAGGCTGGTATTGAAGTGCTGACGTGCTAGCTGCGTCATGACGGTGACCAGCGACATCAAAATGATGCTGGTTAAGCCAATGATCGCGACGGATGTCCATGAAAACTGCAGATGGGTTTGTGTGCGCCACACAGTGCTCAGAATTGCGATGGTCAGAATCAGGGTGAAGGTCACTGCTTGGGCTTTCAGTGGCCAACGTAAGGCCGCCAAACCGAGGACTAAAACACTTAAGGTAGCGGTTGGCAGGCTGGCGAGCGGGTCATTTCCCATTTGCCAGGCTAACAAGGCAAGATCCAGTGCAGTAATGAACACTGAGAGCCAGGTGCGAGGCAGGATGCGGGCTTCAAGAATCGAAAAAATGCTCTGCAAGACGGCGTAGCCAACGATCACCAGTAGGCAAGCCGTTAATGATGCCAGCAGGCCGCCCTGTAAAAGCACCGCATAAATGGCAAGACAGAGTGCCGCGACTAAGCGCAAAGCGCGCTGTTCATTAATGGCCATGACCACGGGAACTAAGCGCGGATCAAGGCGTGAAAAAGTGTGACGCAGAGAGTGTGTTGAGGCGGTCATGCGGGTGGTAGTCTCAAGGCTGGCCGATCAAATCAGTTGTGAGCCAACGGCTACACTGTTTCCCAGTATACCTATTTGCTATCGATGCTGAAGGGAGTAACGATGACATTAACTAGCCAACGCGAAGAGCCCCTGCGGGATGATGTCCGGCGCTTAGGACAGCTCTTAGGTGAAGTGCTTCAGGTTCAGTCGGGCCAACCCTTTTTTCAGCAAGTTGAGCAAGTACGACTCTGGTCGCAGCGAGCGGTTCAAGGTGATGTAGAAGCGCATACCCAGCTGTCGCAATTTCTTCGACAAGCGGATGCCGATACGCTGCGTAATGTGGCGAGAGCCTTTGGTCATTTCTTAAATTTGGCCAATATCGCCGAGCAATATCATCCCATTCGATTACGTCGACAGGCCATGACGCCCACGGCTGCAGATGGTTTGCGGGCGGTTCTGCGCCGCGCCTTGGCGCAGGGGATGTCACGAGAGCAAATCTTGTCAGCCGTTGGGCAATTAAACATTGAACTGGTGCTCACCGCGCACCCCACGGAAGTAACGCGCCGCACGCTCATGCAAAAGCAGGATGAAATTGCCGACATTTTGGCCAATTTGCACGAATCAAAATTGACGGCTAGTGAGCAGGCCGGGGAGTGGGGACGATTACGTCGCCGAATTGTTGCCGCCTGGGAAACGGATGAAATTCGCGGCCAGCGGCCAACACCGGTGGACGAAGCTAAGTGGGGCTTTGCCACCGTGGAAAACAGCATTTGGCGAGCGCTACCCGCCTGCTTGCGTGAGTTTGATGCCTGCTTACGTGAGGAGTTAGGGGATGGCATTGCGCTTGACGCGACGCCTATCCGTATGAGCTCTTGGATGGGTGGCGATCGTGATGGCAACCCCTTTGTGACCCACCAAGTGACAGCAGAAGTGATTGCCCTAGCGCGCTGGATGGCCTGCGACTTGTATCTGCGTGATGTAGATACCCTGCGTTCTGATTTGTCTTTATCTCACTGTGGCGCCGCGCTGCGCGCAAAAGTAGGGGAGGCCTCCCGCGAGCCCTATCGGGATTGGCTTAAGCATATTCGTCAACGCTTGCAGGCAACCCAGGCTGCCACGCTCATGGTCTTGGGGCAGAGCGAGCTGGTGTCGCTTACCGAGCGTTCCATGGCCGAGCCCTATGCTTCCCAAGCAGAGTTGCGCGCGGATATGCAGCTTTGCCATGACGATTTACATGCCGCAGGGCTAGGTCTGCTCTGCGATGGCGGCCTAACCGATACGTTGAGGCGAGTTTCCCTGTTCGGCTTTGGCTTGCTGCGCCTGGACATCCGCCAAGAGTCTTCGCGTCATGCCGATGCTCTGGCGGCTATTACGCAATATTTGGATTTGGGCGACTACAACGCCTGGGACGAGGCGCGCCGGCAACAATTTTTGTTGCAGGAATTAGCGAGTCCACGACCGTTGTTGCCCTTGTCGGCGTTATCCGCTGAAGCCGAGGCGGCGTTTAGTGATGAGGTGAGGGAGGTGCTGGCGACGTTCAGAATGCTCGCTACGCAGCCAGCTGAGGCACTTGGCGCCTATGTGATTTCGATGGCGCATCAGCCCAGTGATGTGTTGGCGGTCATGGTCTTACAGCGCAAAGCTGACAGTCAGCGGCCATTGCGCGTCGTGCCCTTGTTCGAAACCTATGATGACTTGGCGCGGGCGCCGTCTTGCTTGCAGGCATTGTGGTCGCTGCCCATTTATCGGGACTGTATTCAGGGCCATCAGGAAATCATGATTGGCTACTCAGACTCAGCGAAAGATGCCGGGTTTTTAGCGGCGGCTTGGGCGCAGTATCAAGCCCAAGAGTCGCTGTCCTCGCTGGCAGCAGAGGCTGGCATCAAACTGGTGTTTTTTCATGGGCGGGGTGGCAGCGTGAGTCGCGGAGGGGCGCCCACCGACCAGGCATTACGTTCGCAGCCGCCGGGCTCCGTGAAAGGCGCGTTACGAGTCACTGAGCAAGGTGAAATGATACGCATGAAGTTTGGCTCGCCCGCAGTCGCCCAGCATCACCTGATGGGTTACTTGAAAGCGACGCTGGAGACCGTGCTGATGCCGCCGCCGCAGCTTCAGCCGTCTTGGCGTGAGGCCATGGCGCAACTCAGTGCGGTGTCCATGCAGCATTATCGGGATCAGCTACGCAATGATCCGGATTTTATTGAATACCTGCGGATCGTCACCCCCGAGCCTGAGTTGCAATTGCTGCCCTTGGGTTCTCGGCCAGCGAGGCGTCAGGTTGGTGGCGGGATTGCCTCCTTGCGGGCTATCCCTTGGGTTTTTGCTTGGACACAGATTCGACTCATGCTGCCGGCATGGTTGGGCGTGGCGCAAGCGCTTCAGACGGTGTCTTCCGCTACGCAAGAGGACATGCTGAAGCAGTGGCCATTTTTTGCTAGCTTGATTGATATGTTGGAGATGGTGCTGGCGAAGTCTGACAAAGCGATCGCCCAGCATTACGAAAATACGCTCACTCAAGACGCGGCTTTGCAGCAGTTGGGTGCGCGTTTACGCCATCAGCATGGCGAGCTCATTGAATTGCTCAAACGCCTGCAAGCGGGGCCCAGTTGGGCAGAGCGTAACGCCGTCTTGGCGCAATCGATTCGGTTGCGATCACCCTATTTGCTGCCGTTGCACTGGCTACAGGCCGAGCTGATGCAGCGACGCAGGTCGCTGACCTCCGTGCATCCCTCGGCGGAGGTGTTGCAGCATGATCGCGCCTTGATGGTGACGATGACGGGCATCGCAGCGGGCATGCGGAATACGGGCTGATGCGCGAAGCGCTATAGCCCAGCTAAGAAACGTAGGCCAACTAGGACTAATAAAACAGCAAACGCGCGCTTTAGTTGTTGCGCGGGGATGCGATGGGCCATCACGGCTCCGGCATGGGCGGCAAACATGCTGGTCAGCGCGATGCCGGCGAGTGCGGGCCAGTAGATATAACCCGTGCTGCCAGCGGGAAGTTCTGGCAGGCCCCAACCACTGAACATAAATCCGATCATGCCCGCGACCGCAATGGGGAAGCCGCAGGCGGCTGCGGTGCCGACGGCGCGGCGCATGGCCACACCTTGTTTGACCAAGTAAGGCACCATCAGGCTGCCGCCGCCAATGCCAAAAATGGCCGACGCCACGCCAATCAAACCGCCTACTGCATGCAACTCAGCAGGCTGGGGTTTGGGAGCGATGGCCTCCATCGGTTTGCTGCCGCGAAACATCTTCAGGCCGGTCCACACGGCAAAAACACCAATGATGATTTGCAAGGTGCGTGCGGGGAGTGCATGGGCAATTTGCGCGCCAATGAGCGAACCAATTACCAGGCCTAAGGCCAATTGCTTGAATAACCCAGTATCCACGCCGCCTTGGGCGTAATGCGTACGAACAGAGCTGATCGACGTCAGCACAATGCTGGCCAGCGACGTGCCGACCGCTAAGTGGGTTAACACGGCTGGCGAGATGCCCTGCGCGTGGAAACAAAAAATCAGTGCAGGCACCAATACCATGCCGCCGCCAATGCCGAGTAAACCCGCCAAAAAGCCGGCTAAAGCGCCGGTTGCCGCGAATATCACCAGGCTGGTCAACATGCTGTCATCTCTCCAGTAGATGCTAAGGCTTAAGGTATTCAGGGTCGGTGTGTTTCACCAAACTGTCATTTCATTGTCACGAGACTGGCATTTGTCCTAGGCAAAGTGCTCGCATGAAAACACAAATGACGAGCCCACAGATGATGAATGCTCAGCAAACACCAACGAATGCGCAGGCCATAACCACACGGGCAACTTTTGCCACTGAGCAGGTTACGCCGCTGCGTCAAAAGCCACGCTTAGAGGCGCGCTTCGCCACGAATACTGGCATGGTAACGGCCGCGCAACGCTTGCGCGCTGAAATTTTTGGCGCTGAATACGGTGTTGTGTTTGAGGGTCTGGATGTAGATGCCTACGATGACTTTTGCCTGCACTTAAATGTCTATGACGTGGCCAACGATCTGCTGATCGCCACTACGCGCGTGTTAAGTAGCGAACAAGCGGCATTGGCGGGCGGGTTTTACTCGGCACAAGAGTTCGATCTGGGGGCGTTGAAAAATTACCACGGCCGTATTTTGGAAGTGGGCCGCACCTGTGTGCACCCGGACTATCGTTCGGGTGCGGCTATCACGGTACTGTGGTCGGCACTGTCTGACTATTTAATGCGTGAAGGCTTTAATCTGCTCATTGGCTGCGCCAGCATTAGTTTGGCCGATGGCGGCACCACCTTGGCCAGCGTCATGCCAACGTTGCGTGAAAAGCACTTTGTGGGTGATGAGCTGCGCGTGAGCCCGAGCCGTGAAATCATGCTGTCGGCGGCTGGCACCGGTGCCGTTAGCGTTCCCCCACTATTGAAAGCCTACTTACGCATGGGTTGCAAAATTGGTGGCGAGGCCTGCTGGGACCCAGAATTTAATTGTGCAGATGTTTTCATTTTCATGGATGTACAAGCGATGGCGGGGCGTTATGCTCAACGGTTCCTGAAGACAGCCTAAAATGAGTTCCTGTGAGCAGAGCGCCGCGCAATCGTTATCAACATCCTGCCATTGTGGTCAGGCCTGCCATGTCGCTTAAAGTACTCGTGCGTTTAGTCGCGGTAGTGACTTACTTGCTCTTTGGGGTTGTTCTGGCACTGCTGATTGGCATGTTCTTTGTTCGCTTCACGGTGTGGCAGCGTCCTGTCATTGCTTGGTGGCTGCGTGGGTTTTGTCGCGTCCTGAACTTACACGTTACGGTCCAGGGTGCTCCGGTTGAAGAAAGCGCCCTGTGGATCAGCAACCATGTTTCCTGGATGGACATTCCTGTGATTGGCGGGATTCGGCCGTTACGCTTTTTGTCTAAAGCGGAAGTCGCGAAATGGCCCATTATTGGTCATCTCGCACAGGCGGCGGGTACCTTATTTATTCAACGGGGTTCCGGTGATGCCGATCGTGTCAGCCACGAAATGGTGCGGTCGTTGCGCGAAGGCAAACGTGTGCTGTTTTTCCCGGAAGGCACCACGACCGATGGCTTTAGCGTGAATCGTTTTTTTGCCAAGCTGTTTACAGCGGCCAGCACCAGTCAATGCCCTATCCAGCCCTTAGTCATTTGCTACCAGAAGGCCAACGGCGAGCTGCATCCGTTGGCACCCTATATCGGTGACGACGAGTTAACCGCGCACTTGCTGACGATGCTAGCAGGCGAACCTGTCCGCGTGATCGTGCATTGTTTACCTGCAGAGGTTGCCGGCTCGCGTGATGCCAGCGCGCTAGCTAAGCATTTTGAGTTGCTCATGGGGCAAACTCTGCGAGAGTTGCATGGCTCGGAACAACCTCCCAGCCGAGGCGATCATCCCTCCGTCAAAGCCGCATAAGTTTTGACAATAACTGCTGTCTAAAATAGGCTGCTGCCACTTTTCGCAGCTTATTTAGGAGATGCAGCGATGGCATCCGCAGCGCACTTACTCGCACAACCGTTCACCTTACCGAATGGCAGCATGCTGCCTAATCGTCTGGCTAAGTCGGCACTCAGTGAAACCCTGGGTACCATGGATAACCGCGTCACACCGGCTTTGGTGCGTCTCTACGAGCGCTGGGCAAAGGGTGGCACCGGGTTACTCATCACCGGCAACATCATGATCGATCGTCGCGCCCTGGGTGAGCCGGGCAACGTCGTGATTGAAGACGATCGTGATTTGCCTCTGCTGAAGGCCATGGCCGAAGGAGTGGCCAGTCATGGCGGCAAGCTTTGGGCACAAATCAATCATCCCGGCAAACAGTCACCGAAAGGCCTGAACCGCGAAAATGTTTCGCCCTCAGCCATTCCCTTTGGTAAGCAAATGCAGGCATTTTTCACGACGCCTCGTGAGCTGACCGAAGTCGAGATTCTCGACATCATTGCGCGTTTTGGTCGTGCTGCTGGCGTGGTAAAGCAGGCCGGTTTTCATGGCGTTCAGATTCATGGCGCGCATGGCTACTTAGTCAGTCAGTTCTTATCGCCTAAGCACAACATTCGAACGGATGCTTGGGGTGGAACGCCAGAAAATCGCCGTCGCTTTGTCTTGGCGGTCTATCAATCCATGCGTGATGCCGTTGGCCCGGATTTCCCCATTGGTATTAAGTTGAACTCGGCTGACTTCCAGCGCGGTGGCTTTACCGAAGAAGAATCCTTGGCGACGATTCAGGCTTTAGCGGCAGTTGGCATTGATTTAGTCGAAATTTCTGGGGGCACCTACGAGGCACCTGCGATGGCGGGCAAAAAAACCAGCACCGTGGAGCGCGAGGCATATTTCTTAGAGTTTGCAGAGAAAGTTCGTCAGCACATCACCACGCCTTTAATGGTCACGGGTGGTTTCCGTACGCTCAGTGCGATGAATGCGGCTCTGGGCTCGGGCGCGATGGATGTGGTTGGTCTGGGGCGTCCGTTATGTATCGAACCGGATGCATCTCAGCGTTTGTTAGCCGGTGAAGAGACGCGTCATCGTGTAAAAATGATTAGTACTGGCATTAAGCAAATTGATGATATGGCCCTGATGGAGGTCATGTGGTACGTGCGTCAACTCCACCGCATGAGTCGCGGCGAAGAGCCCAAGCCTAAGGAGTCCGCATTGTGGTCACTGCTGACCAATATGCTGACGAATATGCGTGGCACCCTAAAAACCCGGCGCTTACGTGCGAGCTAATGCAACTATTTAGCAGGCGCTGATGGTGTAAGGCGTTGCCAAAAAGGCGGCAAACTCGGTATAGTTCGCCGCCTTCATCGCGCCAGTGGTGAAATTGGTATACACGCCAGATTTAGGTTCTGGTGCCGCAAGGCGTGGAGGTTCAAGTCCTCTCTGGCGCACCATCTTTTTTGTTAGCCGCCTGTGCTAACTGTTGTGCTCGCAACAAGTCCCTTTCGTAATAAGCACTCGCCAGCATATGCAGCTCGGCATTGATGTTTTCTCGTAAACTGAATAAGTCCAGCCCGCTTTTATCCAGACGCCGCACGCCAAAAGTGGTCAAGTCCTGAATCTGTCGCGCCATGTTTTTGAGTAATTGTTGCAACCAAGTCCAGTGGTTGGCTTCCTCACGGAATGGGATGCGACGGCTTTGCAGTTCATGTCGCAGACGCTCTGCGTCGAAAATCTCGAAGTAGCGCGGCATGATTTGTTGCAATAGGCCGTCCAGACGCTGCCAAATTAAACGCTTCTCCTGATCGCTATAGCGATTCCATTCAATCACTTCAGGCAAGTATCGGCGACAGCCACGGCAAACCGTATCACCGTAGGTGGTGGAGCAAATGCCGATGCAGGGCGTTGGAACTGAGCGAAACAACATGGGCGAGCACTCGCAAGCCAAAACGTGTGGCACACGATAGCAAATTTGATCCATTCTGCGGGTCTACAAATGTTGCAAATGCTTTGACATCCCGCCGACGACTCGGTGAGATAGCGACTTGGTTTTTTCCTCAGGGGGATTGGGTGATGGATAATTATGTTTTGGTCAAAATGCTGCATGCGATTTTAGTGCTGGCCGTGGGCGGCTTATTTTTGTGGCGTGCCTTTCTGATGCTCACGCGTGCGCCGGCACAAAACGGCAAAGTGCCTACCCTGTTGGCTCATACCTTCAGTTTGGGTGTACTCGCCACGGGCCTAATCATGGTGGCGCTGTTCGGCAGCATGCCGGCGTGGGTACTGACCAAGTTAGTTTTCTTGTTTGTTTTTATTGCGTTGGGGGTTGTCGCCTTCAAGCGGGCTAAGACGCGCTCACTGCAATTAGTGATGATGGCCTTGGCTCTGGTAACCTACGGGTTCTTGGTTAGCGTCGCCGTGACCAAAGTGCCTGCGGGCTTTTTTGGCTGAGGGCGTGTCAACGCTTTAGTATTTGCGTCGTTTTGACGCGGTGAGGGATGCCTAAAGGCGTCCAACTGTTTTCTTGGAGATTTAACATGCGTATTTTAATGACAGCAGCAATGGCTGGCACGTTGGTTCTGGCCGGTTGCACGACCAACCCGTATACCGGTGAGCGTCAAGTCAGCAAGGGTGCCTATGGCGCCATCATTGGTGCAGCAGCAGGTTGCGCCATTGCTTCTGCCACCACCAAGCGTGGTGAGCGTAATGAGCGTTGCGGTCAAGGCGCAGCCATTGGTGGCGTTGTCGGTGGCGGTACTGGCGTTTACATGGATGTACAGGAAAAGAAGCTTCGTGATCGTTTAGCTGGGGTGGGTGTGGGCATTCAGCGTGACCCAAATACCGGTGCCATTAACTTGATCATGCCGGGCAACATCACTTTCCCAACGGCTCAAGCGAGTATTCGTGCTGATTTCTACCCAGTACTGGATGCCGTTACTGACGTGCTGAAAGAGTACAAGGACACAACGATTACCGTTAGCGGTCATACCGATAGCCAAGGTGATGCAGCCTACAACCAGAAGCTGTCACAAGATCGTGCGAGCTCGGTGGCTAGCTACCTCGTGAACCGCGGCGTTGCATCAGGTCGCGTTTCGGCTGTCGGTTTTGGTAAGACACAACCCATTGCGGATAACAGCAGCGAAGCGGGTCGTTCACAGAACCGTCGTGTTGAAATTCGTATCAACCCTACTCAGCAGTAATACGCTGAAGGGATAAAAAAGCGCGCCTTAGGGCGCGCTTTTTTTTGGCATCATGCGGTAGATCGCGGGGAGCTGATTGACGGCATTAAAGTGCACGCCCAAGTCTTTCAAAATGCCGTCCTCGATACTAAAAATAAAGCCATGAACCGACACATCCTGGCCGCGCTTCCAGGCGTTTTGAATAATCGTGGTGTGGCAGACGTTAGCTACTTGCTCGACCACATTGAGCTCGCAGAGTTGATCGAATCGCTGCTGGGCGTCTAGCCCCTGAAACTCCGGCTCATAGAGTCGATAAATGTCTTTGATGTGACGCAGCCAGTTATCAATCAGACCAAACTCTTGGTCCTCCAGCGCGGCTTTAACGCCGCCACAGCCGTAGTGTCCGGTGACCAAAATGTGCTTTACCTTCAACACATCGACAGCGTATTGCAGTACCGATAAACAGTTCATGTCGGTGTGCACGACTAAGTTGGCAACATTGCGATGAACAAAGACTTCGCCGGGTAGCAAACCCATGATTTCGTTCGCGGGTACGCGACTATCCGCACAGCCGATCCATAAAAATTGCGGTGTTTGCTGTTGGGCTAGCTTCTGAAAAAAATCGGGATCACGCGCTTTAACGGCATCTGACCATTCACGATTGTTGCGAAAAAGTTCTTCTAGCATGTCGGCCTCCCAGCGAATGTGCGCGAGTATGCCATAGCCATGGCATGATGCAGCCGTCTCTAGGGAGTATGAATATGGTGCTGACAGCTGAGGGTGGGCAACGCATGAATTGGACACAATTACTGTCCACGCAGCGCTTCAAAATCAAACAGGGCCAAATACTCGCAACGCATGCGGCTGCGAGTGCCGATGGCACGGCAGGGCTGCGCTCAGAATTTCACATTGACCATGATCGGGTGGTGTTTTCTAGCGCATTCCGTCGTCTCGGCCGCAAAACGCAGGTGCATCCGCTAGCCCTGCATGACCATACGCACAACCGTCTCACGCATAGTGTGGAAGTGGCCAGTGTGGGGCGCAGCTTAGGCAACCGTGTCGGCGCCATGCTGCAAGAGGGTGGCTTCTTGCCGCCCCTAGCCACCCCCTTTGATATTGGTGGCATCGTGCAAGTGGCGTGCCTCGCTCACGATTTGGGCAACCCGCCATTTGGTCATACCGGCGAATATGCACTGCGCGATTGGTTTGCTCAGCCTGAGCGCGCGCATTTGCTCGAAGGCTTAAGTGTGGCTCAGCGCCACGATATTCAAACTTATGAAGGTAATGCGCATGGCTTGCGCCTGCTGACATCGCTAGAGATGTACGCGGGTGAGGGCGGCATGCGTCTGACAGCAGCCAGTCTCGGCGCGTTGGTGAAGTATCCGTGGACCGCGCAAACCTGTCCTGAGCGCGGCAAGTTCAATATTTATCAAGCCGAGTTAGGGTATTTCCGTGCGGTGGCTGAAGCCCTTGGGCTTCCAGTTCGGGGGCCTGAGCAATGGGCCAGGCACCCCTTGTCCTATCTCATGGAGGCAGCAGACGATATCTGCTATGCCATTGTTGATTTAGAAGATGCCGTGGAAATGGACATTCTCGATCTGCATGAATTTGAGCGCCTATTGGCGCCCATCGTAGATCCCGACAAGGTCTGGCAAATTCGTGAACCTCGCCAGTACGCGGCCGCCTTGCGTGGCACCATGGTGGGACGCTGCGTGAAAGATTTGGCCGACACCTTTATGCGTCATCACGAGGCATTGCTGGCTGGCGAATTGCCGCTAAAAGATTTGATTGCCGGTGCCAGCCCTGAGGTGCGTGACACGTTGGTCGCCGCCAAGCAGTTAGCCAGCGATAAAATTTATCGGCACCGCAGTAAGGTAGTCACCGAGATTGCCGCCTACCCGTGTTTGGCCGTGTTGCTCGACACGCTTATTCCTGCCGTACGCACGTTTTGCTTGCAAGGTGCATCCGTGCTCAGTCATCGCCAGCAGACGCAATTAGCACTCTTGCCGCGACCATTAACACCCGGCGTATCGCTGTATGATGGCTATTTGCAGGTGCTCGACTTTGTGGGCGGCATGACCGATAACCACGCGGCTCGATTGGCCAGAGACATTTCAGGCGTAGGTATTCTGTAAGCAGTTTTATGCAGAGGAATTCCTCAGGGGCGACTTGAACTGGTTGTTTGGAGTGCTATGCTCGCCGGCGCGACTCAACAGTCATTTTTTAGGAGTGCTTCATGCAGCTGCAAAATAAAATCGCCATCGTGACCGGTGGCGCTTCAGGTTTAGGCCTGGCCACAGTCAATGGCTTTCTCGATAAAGGCGCCAAAGTCGCTATTTTTGATTTGAATGTGGACGTCGGTCAGTCCGTGGCTGCCGAGCTGGGTGAGAACTGTCACTTTTGTAAGGTCAACGTGTCGGATGAGGCGTCTGTTCAAGCCGCACTAGCGGAAGTGTCGAGCAAGTGGGGCGGTGTGCATGTGGCGGTGAACTGCGCCGGCATTGGTAGCGCTATGCGTACGGTGGGTAAGAATGGCCCGCACTCGCTGGACGTGTTCAATAAAGTCATTACGGTGAATCTCATCGGCACCTTTAACGTGACACGTTTGGCTGCCGCTGAAATGGCGAAAAACGAAGGCAATGCCGACAACGAGCGCGGCGTCATTATTAACACCGCATCTGTGGCGGCGTTTGATGGCCAAATTGGTCAGGTCGCTTATTCCGCGTCCAAAGGTGGCGTGGTGGGTATGACCTTGCCGTTGGCTCGTGACTTGGCCAGTGTGGGTGTGCGTGTAAACACCATCGCTCCTGGTATTTTCAACACGCCGCTGATGAACGCTGCGCCGGATAGCGTAAAGCTGCCGCTCATTGAAATGACGCAGTTTCCTAAGCGTTTGGGCTACCCCGAAGAGTACGCTTTGCTCGCCATTCAGCTCGTTGAAAATGCCTTTCTGAATGGCGAAACCATTCGAATTGATGGCGCCATTCGTATGGCACCGCGCTGAGTTAAGTTCTGGCGTTAACAGCCTGCAGCAGGGCATCCATTTCTTGCAAAATGCGCTGCTGCAAGCTGTCATCCAACACCCCTTCCGGTAAGTTGAGTGCCGCTTCCAGGCTGGCGCGTAATGCCGGCACGCCGGTATAACGGCAGGCGCCGAGCAATCGATGCACGGCCCGTCGCCAAGCGTCGGCATCTCGCGTATCTCGAGCCAGCTGAAGTTGTTCACGTGCCAAGGGCATATCCTCGGCCAATGTGGCAATGAGTTTTTCCGCCAGATCACGACGTCCGCCAGCGAGTCGCTCGGCCTCAGGCCAATCAACCGTCGCCAAAGGCGCGCTGATAAACCGTGTCCACTGCTGCAGGATGTGGTTGAGCTGACTCTCATCTAAAGGTTTGCTGAGATAGTCATCAATGCCATTGCGCAGCCAAAATTCGCGCTCGGAGCTCAATGCATGGGCAGTGAGCGCAATGATGGGAACCCGTTGGCCGCCACGCTCCTGAGCACGAATGCATTGAGCCGCTTCTAGGCCATTCATGATGGGCATTTGAATGTCCATGAAGATCAGATCAAAGATAGAGCCTGCGGCTTTCTCAATGGCCAGTGCGCCATTTTCGGCAGTTTCTACCCTAATGCCGAGCTCACTCAGCCAGACTTGCATAAGCTGTAAGTTGGCGGGGTGATCATCCACCACCAGCACGCGAATCGGGTCGCAGGCGAGCTGGTTATAGTGCAGTTGCGTATGGCCTGGCGGATTAGTCAGGGCCGAATGGAAGAAGGGGTCGCGAGTTGCCCACCACGTCACCGTAAACGTAGAGCCCTTGCCGGCCTCACTGACCGCTGAGATGTCTCCGCCCATGATGTGAACCAGTTGCCGGGTGATGGTGAGACCCAGGCCTGTGCCGCCGAAGTGTCGAGAGGTAGATGAGTCCGCTTGCTCGAAAGCCTCAAATAATCGCTGTAATCGACTGGGATCTATGCCAACGCCAGTGTCGCTTACGCTGAGCTGACAGTGCACGCGCACAGCCTCTTCGGCCAATAACCTAAGCTGGGCTTGGATGTGCCCACGCGCTGTAAATTTGATGGCATTGCTGATGAGATTGGTCATGATTTGACGCAAGCGCAGCGGGTCCCCCAACACGGACTCTGGCAAATTCGGATCGATATCCACTTGAATTTCTACAGCTTTGTCGCCCAGTAGGGGCTCCAACATTGCCGTGCAATCACTTAACAGGCTGCCAAGCTGAACCGGTGTTTCATCCAGCACTAAACGTCCAGCTTCAATTTTGGACAGGTCTAACAGGTCATTTAAAATGGCCAACAGGTGCTCGCCAGAGCGGGACAGTGCTTGCACATGTTGTTGCTGCGAAGCCGATAGCGAGCTGCGTTCCAGTAAGCGCGCAAAGCCTAATAGGCTGGTCAGCGGCGTCCGAATTTCATGACTGATATTGGCAAGAAATTCCGACTTTAATTGATTGCTGACCTGCGCACTTCGGCGGGTCGCATGCAACTCAATGTTCTGACGCTCAATCGCATCCAAGGTCTCGCGAAGCTCAGCCTCTGTGTGCTCACTGTCTTGAACCAGCTGCTCGATGGCGGTCTTTTGCTTGAAGTAGTAACGCGTTAGGAAGCTCACCAATTCGGGCCAAATTCGCTTGGCCTGGGCATGTTGCTTCGGCGTGATACTTTCCGGGTGGTTAAGCGCATCTGCAAAGCGATTGATCGGCAACAAGGTTTGCCGAAGAAACAGTAACAGCAGGAGGGCCAGCACCAGTAAGAGTGCCATGCTCAGGGCGATGTACTGGACGAGTCGCTCGTAAAACGCGAGTCGAATCACTTGTTGAGAGGCCTCTACGACCAACCAGCGACCATCATCAAGTTGGCGAACTTCTTGCGCTCCGCCGTCAATCGCAAAGCTCGCCTGTGCTGAATCGACCCGTTTTAGTTGCTCAATCTTGGGTAGACGAACTTGGCTTTGCCCGACCTGCTCAATGAGCTTTCCTGTGGGGCTGAGCACACTGATTTGACGAATGGAGTCATCCCGTAAGCCGAGCTTGAGGAAGGCCTCCAATTCGCTGCTGCTCAGGAGGGATCGATTCAAGACTTCTGCAGTGCTGTGCAATGTGATGTCTTTGCTGTGTTGATAGCGTGCTAATAAATCGTCTTGGTAGTGCGTGCTGATCGCCCAAGAAAGGCACAGCAATAAGGCCGCCACAGGCAACAAAAAAGCAAATAACAGGCGGTGATGCAGGGTCCACGGATACATCCGGGCGCTCCTTGGCGGGTAGAGTTTAATGACCAAAATACAAGACTATCATGCCGATCTTGGCCGAGGCTTGCGATTGCTTTTTGAGCTAAAAAAGGCAAAATGCGCGTCATTCTGACAAAAACAATAGTCAACAATTACAACTGTTTTTAGGCCATGTGAGCCTCTTCTATAGGGATGTTATGCACCAAATACCTGCATTTTTTCGATTAGTCATACTAACCACCTCCTTGGCCGCGCTTCTGACAGCGTGTGGCTCCAGTGAAACGGGGTCTTCGGGCTCGAGTGCGCAGGCTCGCCAGCGTGGCGACTTGCCCATGGGCACGGCGGATGGCATCAAGCCGGCGTCTTGCAGCACGGGTAAGGCCGCAGGCGAAAGTATTGTCTTTCAGGTTTTTGAGCCCGATACCCTGAATTGCGTTGAGAAACATGCCCTGATTTTGGAAGGACATGGTTATTCCGGCTCTCGCCAAACCGATAAGAGCGGCGGCGCGTCGCCCTTATCTTTTGGTGCGCCCATTGGCGATTTGACGAAAGCAGGTTACGCCGTCATCAGTATCGATCAGCGTGGGCATGGTGAATCCGGCGGTACGGTGCGTGTGATGGACCCGGCTTTTGAGGGTCAAGATCTCGTTGCGATTGTTGACTGGGCAGAGCAGCACCTCGACTTCCTGAAGTATCGCGACGGCAATTTATTGCTCGGTGGTATTGGTGGTAGCTACGGTGGTGGTTACCAGATGTTGCTCTGGGAGACCGATCCCAGCCAGCGCATGGATGCCATGGTGCCGGAAATTACCTGGAATGATCTGCCTTACAGCCTGAATCCCGGCAATGTCGTGAAGAGTTATTGGGCGTTGTTTTTGGCCGGTGCTGGCGATGCCAATACACAAGGCCGCCAAGACCCGTTTATTCGCGCCACCTTACTCGATGGCGTGGCAACCGGTGTCTTTCCTGCGGATGCCCTACCGCAATTTGCCGCCCATTCCCCCGCGTACTTTTGTGGCCAAGGTTATAGCGATATGAAGGGTGTCACTGCCGATGGCTCTAGCTATGTGCTGGCGCCTCTGGCCAGCAACATACCGCTCACGTCCGGCGTATTCTCCATCAGCCGCTCACCGTTGAAACGCTTCCAAAAAGTGGACGCGCTGATTTTCCAAGGGATGCGTGACCACCTCTTTAACTTCAACGAGGCCTATCACAACTACCAATGCTTGCAGCGCGGTGGCGGCGATGTCCGTTTGCTGAGTTACGAAACCGGTCATGGTGCGTTGTCGCCAGATGTTGGCTTGGTTTCGCAAGCCGTCCAGATTCAAGCTTTGCCGCTGAGTCGTAACTGCGGCTCGGTCGATGCGACAGCAGCTACATTGGCTTGGTTCAACGAGAAGCTGCTGGGCAAGGGCAATGCCGATACGGCAATTCCGTCAGGTAAAAATGTTTGCCTGTCGCTCACGCAAAAAGATGCTGTGGCGGTGCCCAAGGTCACAGTCGGCGGTACGGAGTTTCCGGTGGCCATGCCCGGCGGCTTGCCGGTCCCCGTGACCTTGGCGCAGTTGGTGCCCACCATCGTGCCGCTGACCAGCGTAGCGGAGGGTACGAATGTGCTGGCGGGCATTCCACGCTTAAAGGTCAAGGTAGGTCGAGGGGTAGAGGCCTTGGATGCCTTGTGTCAGAAGGCTCAGGAGCCACTGCTGCGATTGGGTAGCTGCGATAGCACGGTCTTTGTGGGGCTGGGCATCATCACCGCATCGGCGAGCGGGAAGATTCCGGTCGTGCCGGAGCTGATTGACAATCAGGTCATGCCTTTGCGCGGATTTGGCGACTTCGATGTGGAGCTGGTGGGTGTTGCTGAGCGCTTTCATGCCGGGGATCAGCTCGTGTTGCTGGTCTACGGCAACAGCCCGACCTTTGTGGCCACCAGCTCACGCGACCTCAGCACGGCATTAGTAACCCTTAGTGGTACGGTAGAGCTGCCCTTGTTGGGCGACTTGCCTAGCCTGCCAATGCCTACATCCGGCGGTGGATTGCCCATTCCTACCCCTTAAGCGTTAGCGAAACACTGCGACGCGGTTGCTAAGCGCTCGCTGGCCATTTGGTCAGCGGGCGCTTTGTCTTTACAATCCGCCATCACATTCTGGAGCCTGCGCGCGATGAGCGATTATTCCGGTTCGACCCCTCGCTATCCGACCATTGCCGACACGGTCGGCAATACGCCGTTGGTGCGCTTGCAGCGCTTGCCCGGCAATACCAGCAATACGATTTTGGTCAAGCTCGAGGGCAACAATCCGGCCGGCTCAGTGAAGGACCGCCCGGCGTTGTCGATGATCGAGCAGGCCGAGCGGCGCGGCGATATCAAGCCAGGCGATACGCTGATCGAGGCGACATCGGGCAATACCGGCATTGCGTTGGCCATGGCAGCCGCGATCAAAGGTTACAAAATGAAGCTGATCATGCCCGCAAACCAGAGCCAGGAGCGTAAAGACGCCATGGCTGCTTACGGTGCTGAACTGATCTCGGTGAGCAAAGACGAGGGCATGGAAGGGGCGCGCGACCTCGCCATGCGGATGCAAAGTGAAGGGCAGGGCGTGGTGCTGAATCAGTTTGGTAACCTCGACAATCCGCTCGCTCACTATGTGGGCACGGGGCCGGAGATTTGGCAGCAGACGCAGGGCACGGTCACGCATTTTGTCAGCTCCATGGGGACCACGGGCACCATCATGGGGACGTCGCGCTTCCTGAAAGAACAAAATCCGGCGGTGCAGATCGTGGGCTTACAACCCTGCGAGGGCTCCGCCATTCCCGGTATCCGGCGCTGGCCCGAGGCCTATTTGCCCACGATTTTTGACCGCTCCCGCGTGGATTGGGTCATGGACATTGCTCAGCCCGAAGCGGAAGCGACGATGCGTCGTCTGGCGCGGGAAGAGGGCATTTTCTGCGGGGTGTCATCGGGTGGATCGGTGTGGGCGGCGCTCGAGCTGTCAAAGCAGCTGGAGAATGCCGTTATTGTGGCCATCGTTTGTGATCGCGGTGATCGCTATCTGTCTACCGGCGTGTACGCGGAGCCCGCATGAATACCTTGGTGTTTGATATTGAAACGGTGCCCGACATCGCTGGCGGCCGTCGCCTGTATGGCCTAGAGGGGCTTGATGACGCAGCAGCCGGTGAGGCGTTGTTCAAGCTGCGTCGACAAGAAACCGGCGGCTCCGATTTCATCCGTCACTCGCTGCAGCGCGTGGTCTGCATCTCGGCGGTTTTGCGTTCGCGCGATGGCGTTAAAGTTTGGTCGCTGGGCGATGAGTCGGAAAGCGAGGCGCAGATCATCAAGCGGTTTTTCGATGGTCTGGAGAAGACGCAACCGACGCTGGTGTCGTGGAATGGCAGCGGTTTCGATCTGCCGGTGTTGCATTATCGCGCGTTGATTCACGGCATTCAGGCGCCGAGCTACTGGGATCAGGGCGAGCAAAACCGTGACGCCAAGTTCAATAATTACCTTGGCCGCTTCCATTCGCGTCATACCGATTTGATGGACCTGCTGGCCGGCTATCAAGCGCGTGCTGTGCAACCGTTGGATCAAGTCGCGACCTTGCTGGGTTTTCCGGGCAAGGCCGGCATGGACGGCAGCCAAGTCTGGCCGGCGTTTCTGGCGGGCGAGCTGAGCAAGATTCGTCAGTATTGCGAGACTGATGTGCTGAACACGTGGTTGGTTTGGCTGCGCTTCCAATTCATGCGCGGCCAGCTCGACAAAACCGGTCTCGATCTTGAGTTGGGGCTGGTGCGCGAGCTGCTGCAGGCGTCCGCGATGCCGCATCTGCAAGCGTTTCTGGCGGACTGGGATGCGGCGCAAGCGGCGCTACCCAGTCTTGATCTGCCGCTGAATTATCCCATCAATTCCTGATGTGGCGGGCTATGTGCCCGCTACCCTTTTTTTGCTACAAGCAAGAGTCTGTTATGGCCCGATCCAACAAGCGTGAAAAACTGCGAGCCATGCCGCCCGTTGAACTGCTCATCGACCGTCTGAGCCATGAGGGGCGCGGCATTGCCCATCGTGAAGATGGCAAGATTGTCTTTGTCGATGGTGCTTTGCCCGGCGAACAGGTCACGGCCCAGGTCACGTTCACGCACAAGAAATACGATGAAGCCACGGTGCTCAGCGTGCAGTCGCCTTCAGCACAGCGGGTAACGCCGCCCTGCGCGCATTTCGGCGTCTGTGGCGGCTGCTCGCTGCAGCACATGGACCCGGCCGCGCAGATTGCCTTTAAGCAGAATGTATTGGTCGATCATCTCCAGCACTTTGGCGGCATCAAGCCGCAGACCTGGCTGCCGCCACTGACCTCGCCAGATCACTCCTATCGCCGGAAGGCGCGTCTTGGCGTGCGTTTCGTCATCAAGAAAGACAAGCTGCTGGTTGGCTTCCGTGAGCGTCAGGCCAGCTATCTGGCCGATCTCGATGCCTGTTTTGTTATGGACCCGCGCCTGGGCCAGAGCATCACGCCGCTGAAGCAGCTCATTGCCGGTCTGGTCGCGCGTGACCATATTGCCCAAGTGGAAGTAGCGGCGGGTGACGAGCTTGATGGCCAGCCTTCAGTAGCACTGATTTTCCGCAATCTCGTAGACCTGGTGCCGGCGGATGCGCAGGCGCTCATAGACTTCTGCGCCGAGCGCAACTGGCAGTGCTATCTGCAGCCTGGCAACTACGACACCGTGCAGCGTATTTGGCCGGTCGAGGGCACGGATCGCCTGCATTACCAGCTGCTCGACTTCGTGGCTCCTACGGGAAAAGGCCTGACCATGGCCTTTCACCCCAATGACTTCACCCAGGTTAATGCGGGTATCAACCAGCGCATGGTGAAGTTGGCACTGGACTTGCTCGACCCGCAGCCAACAGAGCGTGTGCTCGACCTGTTCTGCGGCCTCGGCAACTTCACGCTGCCGCTGGCCACAAGGGCTCGCGAGGTGGTGGGTGTGGAAGGTGTAGATGCCATGGTTAAGCGCGGTTACGAGAACGCGCGTGCCAACGGATTGGGCAATGTATCGTTCTATGCACAGGACCTGACCAAAGATTTCTCCGAGCAGCCGTGGGCGAGCCTGGGTTTTGACAAGATTCTGATTGATCCGCCGCGCAGTGGCGCGCTGGAAGTGATTCCGCACCTAGCGCGCTTCGGCGCCCAGCGTGTCGTCTATGTGTCATGCAACCCGGCTACGCTGGCGCGTGATGCCGGTGAGATGGATAAGGCCGGTTATGACCTGATCCAAGCGGGGGTGATGGACATGTTCACGCACACCACGCATGTGGAGTCGATTGCTGTATTTGAAAAGCGCGGTATTTGAAAAACGCGCATAAGCGCCCCATTAAGGTGCAGAGCGTTTAGCTAGGGCGAGCAACATGGTAAAGGTCCGCGCAGATTATCCCACGCGAGATGACGGCAGCGTTGATCTCGCGGTGTGGCTGTCTCGAATTGAAGATCAGGTGGAGCTGCATGAGCCCGCCGAGCTTCTGCGCGCCTGCCAGTTTGCCGAGCAGCTCGATCGCGAAACGCTCGCCAAACACAATGTGTGGATGACGCGTACGTCGAGCTTCCTGACCGGCTTGGCCATGGCCGACATCCTCGCCGAGCTCAATCTCGATCAAGACTCGCTGATCGCGGCGGTGCTCTATCGCGCCGTGCGTGAGGGCAAGGTCACGCTCAAGCGTATCGAAAAAGACTTTGGCGAAGATATTTCCACGCTGATTGACGGCGTCTTACGCATGGCGGCCATCAGCCGCTTAATTAATCCTGACCATCGCACGGTCGGCACCGAAGAGCAGCAGCTCGACAACATCCGCAAGATGTTGGTGGCCATGATCGACGATGTGCGTGTGCCGTTAATTAAGCTCGCCGAACGTACCTTCGCCATCCGTGAGCTGAAGGAGGCCAGCGACGAGCGCAAACGCCGCGTGGCACGAGAAATTTTCGATATTTATGCGCCGTTAGCGCATCGCCTCGGCATCGGCCACATCAAGTGGGAGCTGGAGGACCTGTCATTCCGCTATTTGGAGCCGGAGGCCTACAAGCAGATTGCCAGCCTGCTCGACGAGAAGCGCCTGGATCGCGACGTCTATATTCAGCAAATTATTAAAACGCTGCATGACAATCTCGAACGCATGGGTATGGGCGTGATCGAAGTCAGTGGGCGCGCCAAGCACATCTACTCCATTTGGCGAAAGATGCAGCGCAAAGGCATTGGCTTCCATGAGGTGTATGACGTGCGTGCCGTGCGCGTACTGCTGCCCGAGATTCGCGACTGCTATGCCGCCTTAGGTGTGGTGCATTCGTTGTGGAAGCACATTCCACGCGAGTTCGACGACTATATCGCGACGCCAAAAGAGAATGGCTATCGCTCCCTGCATACGGCGGTTATTGGGCCTTCGGGTAAGCCCATTGAAGTGCAGATCCGCACCCACGGTATGCATCAGGAAGCCGAGCTCGGTGTTTGTGCGCACTGGACGTACAAAGAAGGAAAGTCGTCTAAGTCTGATGCCCGCTACGAGAATAAAATTGCTTGGCTGCGGCAAGTGCTGGAGTGGCAAGACGATATTGGCGATCAGCGTCTCGATGATATGGCGGTGCATTTCAACGAAGCCATTCACGATGAACGCATCTACGTGTTCACCCGTGATGGTCATGTCATCGACCTTCAGGCCGGCGCTACGCCGCTGGACTTTGCTTATCACATTCATACCGAAGTCGGGCACGGTTGCCGTGGCGCGAAAATCAACGGCCGCATTGTGCCGATGACCTACAAGTTACAGACCGGCGAGCAGGTCGACATCATGACCCAGCGCGGCGGAACGCCAAGCCGCGACTGGATGAACCCGACGCTGGGCTATCTCGGCACGGGTCGAGCGCTGGCTAAAGTCCGGCATTGGTTTAAGCAGCAAGACCGTGAAGGCAACTTGGCCGAGGGCCGGGTATTGCTGGAGCGCGAGCTCAGTCGCTTAGGGATGTCGCTCTCCAAAAGTGAGCTCGAGCGCATTGCGCCACGCTTTAATGTACGCACGGGCGATGATGTGCTGGTTGGCTTGGGTGGCGGCGACTTGCCGCTGGCGCGTATCACGCATGCCCTGACCGATGGCCTAGATCAAACCGCTCAACAAGAGCTTGCCTTACCCGAGCTCACGCTGCGCCCCGCACGCAAGAACGATACGAGTTCTGCCATTACGATTGAGGGCGTGGGTAACTTGCTCACGCAGATCGCCGGTTGTTGTAAGCCAGTGCCGGGTGAGCCTATTGTGGGCTTTGTGACCCATACGCGTGGCGTCAGCATTCATGCTCGGGCCTGCCCTGAATACCTGCGACTGGCTCAGGATGAGCCAGCACGGACGGTCGACGTACAGTGGCAGGCACGGGAAAGCGGTGCCTATCCGGTAGATATCTTGGTGCGTGCTTGGGATCGTACGGGCTTGCTGCGCGATATCACGGCGGTGCTGGCGAATGAGCAGGTTAACGTCACGGGTGTGCAGACGCAGTCCGACAAGCAGGATGGCACCGCGACTATGCGTTTGACCCTAGAGGTGCCGGGGCTGTCGAAACTCTCGCGCGTGCTAACACGCATTGAGCAGCTGCCCAATATCATGGAAGCTCGACGCCTCACGGAACATCGCAGCGGTGGCCTTTGATGACGGAGCCTACGGTGAAGCCTATTCGTCCCATGGCAACGCCAGCGCTGCAGCGCTTGCTGCACATCATGGCGAGATTGCGCGACCCCGAGCAGGGCTGCAATTGGGATCTGGCGCAAACACCCGCCACGCTCGCGCCTTACACCATTGAAGAAGCTTACGAAGTTATTGATGCCATCGCCCGTGGCGACTCGGCGGATTGGCGTGAAGAGCTGGGTGACTTGCTCCTACAGGTAGTCTTCCAGGCACAGCTGGCTCAGGAGCAGGGCTTATTCGATTTTGATGCGGTGGCGCAGTCCATCGCGGATAAGTTAGAGCGTCGGCACCCCCATATTTTTCGTGATGGCCGCCTGGATTTGCCCCGGCTCGACCTGACCGCAGATGAAGTGAGCGCGCAATGGGGCGTGATCAAAGCGCAGGAAATGGCCTTGAAGGCGGCGGCGCACGGTGGCGAGCTGCCACCGGCTGCATTTCTCGACAAGGTCGGTGCCGGGTTGCCACCATTGCTGCGAGCAGAAAAGCTGCAGGCGAGGGCGAGCGAAGTCGGCTACGACTGGAACGATCCGCGTGCGGTCATCGCCAAGCTGCGTGAAGAGATTGACGAGTTAGAGGCCGCGCTCGATGAGCAGTTGCCGCAGGCCGCTTTGCAGGACGAGCTGGGCGATATCCTATTTTGCTGCGTCAACATCGGCCGCCATTTGCAGGTGGACAGTGAGCAGGCGCTGCTCGGTGGCATTGCCAAGTTTCGCCGCCGCTTCGGATATATCGAACAGCAGCTCAGTGCCAAAGGCCTGGCGCTGACAGAGGCTAGCCTCGATGATATGGAAGCGCTTTGGCAGGATGCCAAGCGGGCCGGCCTGTGACTGAGCTAAACGCACCCCCACTCATCGATCCGTTCCAGCGCGAAATCCGCTATTTGCGCATTTCGGTGACGGATCGCTGCGACTTCCGCTGCGTCTATTGCATGGCCGAAGACATGAAGTTCTTACCGCGCAGTGAGGTGCTGTCGCTGGAGGAAATCGAGCGCTTAGCACGCGTGTTTGTCGGGCTCGGCGTACGCAAAATTCGGCTGACCGGCGGCGAGCCGCTGGTGCGACGTGGACTGACAGATCTGGTACGCCAGATTGCGCAGATTCCGGGCTTGGATACGCTGGCAATGACCAGTAATGGCGCCCGTCTTGCCGCGCAAGCTGAGGCGTTGCGACAGGCCGGCTTGCAGCAAATTAACATCAGCTTAGATAGTCTTGATCCCGACCGTTTTCATGCCATGACCCGCACCGGCGAGTTGGCCGATGTGCTCGCCGGCATCGACGCCGCCATCGCTGCCGGCTTCCCGCGCATCCGCCTGAATGCCGTCATCTTGCAGGGCCGCAACGATCAGGATGTGCTGGCGTTGGTCGCGTTTGCGCTGGCAAAGGGTATCGACCTAGCGTTTATCGAAGAGATGCCACTGGGCGTCATCGACGACCATGATCGCGCGAAAACCATGCTGACGAGTGCCGCCCTGCGCGCCATGATCGAACCGCACCATGCCTTGTTGCCCGAAGGCGCGGATCATCGCAGTGGGCCGGCGACCTATTATCGTGTCGCTGGCAGCCAGACCCGGCTCGGCTTCATCTCGCCGCACAGCCACAACTTCTGTGGCGACTGCAATCGGGTCAGGCTAACAGCCGAAGGGCGCTTGCTGCTCTGTCTTGGCCACGAGCACAGCCTAGATCTGCGCGCACCGATGAGAGCCGGCGCCAATGATGGCGAGCTGGCTGACATGATTCGGCAAGCATTGTTGCGTAAGCCCGAGCGCCACGAATTCGATCTTGCTGGCGAGCCCCAGATTGTGCGATTCATGAACATGACCGGTGGCTAAGGCCGCCATCAATCGGAAAAGAGAGCTGAAATGAGCGCTGAAAAATCCTTTGTGCCGTTGCAAGTCGCCGTGCTCACCGTATCCGATACGCGCAGCCTGGACACGGATACCTCCGGCCAGTATCTCGCCGAGCAGCTGCAACTGGCAGGGCATACCTTGGCGAACAGAGTGGTCGTGAAGGATGACATCTACCAGATTCGCGCGCAGGTCTCGGCGTGGATTGCCAGTGAAGACGTGCAAGCTGTGATTCTCACCGGCGGAACCGGCTTCTCGGGGCGCGATAGCACGCCCGAAGCCATCACGCCGTTGTTAGACAAAACCATCGAAGGCTTTGGCGAATTGTTTCGCCACATTTCCTATTTGGAAATTGGCACCAGCACGCTGCAATCACGGGCTCTGGCAGGATTAGCGAATCGTACAGCCATCTTCTGTGTGCCTGGTTCTACGGGTGCTTGCCGCACGGCGTGGGAGGGCATTCTGAGTAGTCAGCTCGATAATCGTCATCGACCCTGCAATTTAGTGCCACATTTGAAGGCTGCAGTCGCTGCCTGCGATACGCGAGGCTGACATGGCGCTCATGTCGGTAGATGAGGCGCTGGAGCGCTTGGTGTCGGCCGCTAAGGCGTATCGTGCGGCTCGACCACTGCCACATGAGTCCCTGCCGCTGCTGGCCGCCCAAGGCCGTATTCTCGCCAACGATGTTATCGCGCCAATAAATGTGCCGCCGGCACGAAATAGCGCCATGGATGGCTATGCCTTTCGGCTGGCCGACACCGTATCGTCAAGCCCGTTACGGGTAAGCCAGCGGATACCGGCAGGTAAAGCCCCAACACCCCTTGAGCCCGGTACGGTGGCGCGAATTTTCACGGGCGCGGTGATTCCTGATGGCGCAGATACGGTAGAGATGCAGGAAAACTGCGACGAAAAAGAAGGTCACGTGACCTTTTTGCAGCCGCCACGGCTGGGCGCTCATATTCGCGCGGCAGGTGAGGATATTGCCCAGGCTAGCCAGGTGCTAAACGCGGGTACTCGCCTAGGGCCTGCCCATTTGGGGCTGCTCGCATCCTTGGGCTTGCCTGAAGTGAATGTGGTGGCACCCGTTAAAGTGGCGTTACTGTGCACGGGTGATGAGCTGGTGAATCCAGGCACGGAACTCAAGCCCGGCCAGCTCTATAACAGCAACGCCACGCTCCTCACTGCGCTGCTAAAGCAGCAGGGTTGCGATGTCCTGCAATTGCCTTCGGTGGCCGATACGGTGGCGGACACTGAGCAAGCCTTTCGTCATGCAATCTCTGTTGGCGCGGACCTGGTGGTGACAACCGGAGGCGTATCGGTTGGCGAAGAGGATCACGTGCGCACGGCCTTACTGCGGCTCGGTCAGCTCGCTTTATGGAAAGTAGCGATTAAGCCAGGAAAGCCGATCGCGCTGGGTGAGATAGACGGTGTGCCGGTTATTGGCCTGCCCGGAAACCCGCAATCGGTGTGGGTGACCTACCAAGTGCTGACCTTACCGTTTATTCGCTGTTTACAGGGTGATATCACACTACCCGTGATGATTCGCGTGCCCGCTGGCTTTGAGCGGACTCAGCCGCAAGGTCGCCGTGAGTATCTTCGAGTTCAAATAGGCGTTGATGATCAAGGGGTTCAACAGTTGCTGGCGCACCCACAACAGGGCAGCGGTGTGCTTTCTTCAGCGACTTGGGCGCATGGGTTAGCGCTGGTTGAGGCGGGAGATACCGTGAAGATGGGGCAGTTGTTGCCTTTTTATCCGCTTAAATAAAAACGGGCTGCTAAGGCAGCCCGCTTAAATTACCGCTTAACTTAGAAGTTGTAGCGTGCACCAATTCGTAGGGTGTCTAGATCTACATCACCTAAGAAGAAGCCTTCATCATCGAGATTCGCCATACGGTATTCAACAAAGCCAGTCACTTGCTTGTTAATCGCGTAATGAGCACCCACCTCATACTCCATGCCATTGAGCTCATCTACATCGGTGTAGCCAACACGTGCAGTCAATGTCAACTTGTCAATTGGGCTAACACTGGCGTGTGCAGAGGCCGAGTAGCCGCGCATTGAAAGACCAACGCCTCCTTGATTAAGGTCAATACTCACATTCTCTAGGCTACCACCCACGTTAAGGCCATGACATGTGGTGTCATAACGAAGCCCGATGCGTGTTTCACGCAAGCTAGCATCAGCATCATCTAGGTCAGCGTCTTGATACAGTGCAGTTAGGCTGACGCCTTTTCCAAGCTCAGCTAAGCCACGAAAGCCTAGGCCATCCCCGTCGTCATCTAAACCGGCTTGGCTCTCCATATCTTGGTCAACATAGAAAACATCTAACGAGCCGCCTGCAAAAGCCGTGAAAGGAGTTACTGCAAGGGCAACTGCTAACAGCGTTTTTTTCAGCATCATGTGGTTTCTCCAAATGACCCACGCACTGTGGGAGTGCGTGATTTGTGAGCCTTGTCACATAAAAGTGCAACAAAAAATGTTTCCAATTGGAAACATATGCGATGAGCGGTTGAATTTTCGGCCTGAGCGGACTCTTTCGCCCTGAAAAATGATTTTTTTTGAGGGTCGATGTAAACCATCTGAAAATGTCATGAATTCGTCATATATCTGACGCGTTATTGTCATCTGAGGTGCTAATACTGCGCCCAACCCCAAAGCAGAGCTCCTGACAGGCTCTGCGGGTACGACCGGCGTCGGTCAACACTACTTGCTCAATGATTGAGGTAAAACCATGAAACTCGTAATCAAATCGTTAGCGCTGGCGATCGCCGCTGCTGGTCTGGCCGCTCCGGTTATGGCCGATACCGCTACTACCAAGGGTGGTTTCCAGATCAAGTCCGATGACGGCAACTTCGAAGCGAAGCTCGGTGGCCGTATTCATTTTGATGGCAACTTCTTTACCGATGAAGATGATATTGCAGCTGCTCCAGCTGATAACTCCAATAGCAACTTTTTCTTTCGTCGTGCTCGCATAACGCTTGAGGGTCGTGCTTACGATTTTACCTACAAATTTGAAAATGATTTCGCATCCTCGGATACTGCTGGTGCAGTAAACGCTACGAGAAACGAAGGTCTGCGTGAAATGTGGATCGGCCGCCAGGTCATGGGCAACAAGAACCTGCGTCTTGGTCAGGCCAAGCCGTATCGCGGCATGGAGGAATTGACTAGCTCCAACGAAATCACTTTTATGGAGCGTCCTTTCGCGACAGCCACAGGCATTTATGGCAACCAGTTTGCGACCGGCGTATTCTTGGACGGCTCCGGTGAAGGTTACGGTTACGGTGTTTCAGCTTACACCCCACGCAGCGCCGACCAGACCAAAACCCAAGGAATCAGCTATAACGCTCGTGGCTACTTGGTCCCGCTGCGTACAAACGGCAACCTAGTTCACATCGGTCTCAGCGCCACATCAGATAACTTCGAAACCAACACCGCGACTGTTCGTCCCCGTGTAGTTGGTCGAGAGAATGGTCTGCGTAACACCGGCACTGCAGCCAACCAGATCGTTACCGGGGGTGTGTTCAATGAACAAACCACGATTGCGGCCGAATTGGCTGCACGATTTGGGGGTGTGATGGTTCAGGGCGAATATGCCATGGCCACGTTCAAGGATACGCTGGGTGCAGTAACGCCTGAGCAAGAAGTAGATACCTACTATGTACAGGCCAGCTACTTCCTGACAGACCACACCCGTCCGTATGACTTCAAGAAGGGCGTGTTCAAGTCGCCTAAGTTAAATGGCGAAGAAGGTGCCATCGAGCTCAAGGTGCGTTATGACCAGATCGAGAACAAGGATTTGGATAATCGCGAAGCTTCTTATTACGCCGTGGGTGTGAACTACTACGCAACACCAAATACACGATTCATGCTTGAGTTTGTGGATGGTCAGTTAAATAACAACTCCGCAGTTGAGTTAGAAGCTTCCGCCATCACTGCCCGTGCACAGTTCAACTTCTAAGTTGATCTGATTCGCCTGTAGTTGCTGCACAGATAAGGCCCTTCGGGGCCTTATCTGTTTGTATCTTGTCGAGTGTTCGTAGTTTCCGCATCAAAACGACGCCCTGTCTCCCGTCTTTTCGCGGCGCGTGATAACATCCTGTCCCGTCTTTGTACCTGCTTTCGGCGGGTGCGCCGTGATCACGCAAGCTGTCTGGAAAGTTCATGACCAAATTTATTTTTGTCACTGGTGGTGTGGTGTCTTCGCTGGGCAAGGGCATTTCTGCCGCCTCGCTGGCCGCCATTCTGGAAGCACGCGGTCTCGCGGTCACCATGATCAAGATGGACCCTTACATTAATGTCGATCCGGGCACGATGAGCCCGTATCAGCATGGTGAGGTCTTTGTGACCAGCGATGGCGCTGAGACGGATCTTGACCTCGGCTATTACGAGCGTTTCTTGCGTCATTCGAAAATGACCAAGAAGAACAATTTCACGTCCGGCCGCATTTACCTCGATGTGCTGCAGAAAGAACGTCGTGGCGATTACCTCGGCGGCACGGTGCAGGTCATTCCGCACATTACCGATGCCATCAAGCAGCGCGTCCGTGAGGGTGCTCGCGGTCATGACATCGCCATCGTCGAGATTGGCGGCACAGCGGGCGATATCGAGTCGCAACCCTTCATGGAAGCCGTGCGCCAGATGCGCATCGAGCTGGGCTATCAGGGCTCGCTATTGATGCACCTGACGCTGATTCCTTACATTGCGTCGGCGGGTGAGCTGAAAACTAAGCCGACGCAGCACTCGGTGAAAGAGTTGCGCTCCATCGGTCTGCAACCGGACATCCTGATCTGCCGCTCCGAGCACCCGGTGCCGAACGAGTCTAAGCGCAAGATTTCGCTGTTTACCAATGTCGAAGAGCGCGCGGTCATCATCGCGCAAGATGCCAAGAGCATTTACCAGATTCCGCGCCGCTTCCACGAGCAGGGGCTGGATGATTTCGTGATCGAACGCCTGGGCTTGAGTGCGCCCGTGGCTGATCTCGGCGATTGGGATGTGGTGGTGGACGGCCTGCTCAATCCAGAGCGCGAAGTCACCATCGCCATGGTCGGCAAATATGTTGAGCTGGCCGATGCTTACAAGTCCGTTAACGAAGCCTTGCTGCACGCGGGCATCCAGAATAAGAGCAAGGTCAAGATTCGCTATATCGATGCCGAGTCGATTGAGCAAGAAGGTACCGGCGCACTGACTGATGTAGACGGCATTTTGGTGCCCGGCGGTTTTGGCGATCGCGGCACCGAGGGCAAGATTGCCACGGTTAAGTTCGCCCGTGAAAATCGCGTGCCTTACTTAGGCATCTGCTTGGGGATGCAGGTGGCGGTCATTGAGTATGCTCGTCATCTGGCCGGCCTGGCCGATGCAAACTCGAGTGAACTAAAGGCTGGGTGTGCGCATCCGGTCATTGGCTTGATCACTGAGTGGAAAACCGAAACCGGTGATGTGCAGCGCCGTGATGCCGAGTCCGATTTGGGCGGCACCATGCGTCTGGGCGCGCAACTCTGCCATTTGGTGCCCGGCACACTGGCGCACAAAACCTATGGCAGTGACAGCATTACTGAGCGTCATCGTCACCGTTATGAGGTCAACAATACGTATTTGCCGCAGTTGGAAGCTGCTGGTCTGCGCATTTCCGGTTTCAGCGCTGATAAGTCGTTGGTTGAGATGGTCGAAATTCCTGACCACCCGTGGTTCCTGGCCTGCCAATTCCACCCTGAGTTCACCAGTTCGCCACGTACCGGTCATCCCTTGTTTTCGGGGTTTATCGGCGCAGCCTTGACGCATGCAGGTAAGGCCTGAATAACGTCTAAGCAATTGCATAATTAAAAAGGACGCCGTGATGACACAGCAGAACGCTTCGACGCAAAAAACGATCCGTTTGGGTCAGATCGAAATGAACAATAACAAGCCCTTCGTGCTCTTTGGCGGCATGAATGTCTTGGAGTCTCGCGACTTGGCCATGCAGATCTGCGAGACCTATGTCACGGTCACGCAAAAGCTCGGCATTCCCTATGTGTTTAAGGCGTCTTTCGACAAGGCTAACCGCTCTTCGGTCAGCTCCTATCGCGGCCCGGGTCTGGATGAAGGCCTGAAGATCTTCGAAGAGATCAAAAAGACCTTCAATGTGCCCATCATCACCGATGTGCACGAGCCGTATCAGTGCCAGCCGGTCGCCGAGGTTTGCGACATCATTCAGCTGCCGGCCTTCCTGTCACGCCAGACCGATCTGGTGGTGGCCATGGCCAAAACCGGCGCGCTCATCAACATCAAGAAAGCTCAGTTCTTGGCCCCGAAAGAGATGGGCCATATCCTGTCCAAATTTGAAGAGGCCGGTAATGACAAGCTTATTCTCTGCGAGCGCGGTTCGTCGTTCGGTTACAACAATTTGGTCGTGGACATGCTCGGCTTCGGCATCATGAAGCAGTTTAACTACCCGGTATTTTTTGATGTGACGCATGCCCTGCAGATGCCGGGCGGCTTGCCGAACGCGGCTGGCGGTCGTCGCGCACAAGTCACCGAGTTGGCGCTGGCCGGCATGACTCAGAAGCTGGCTGGCTTGTTTCTGGAAGCACATCCGGACCCCGAGAAGGCTCGTTGTGATGGCCCTTGCGCGCTGCGTTTGTCACAGCTCGGAGGCTTCCTCAGTCAGGTCAAGGCGGTTGATGATCTGGTCAAGAGCCTGCCGGTGCTGGACACCCATTAATTTGATTTTGCCCGCTGTGTGCGGGCTTACTTTTGCATGAACTGGAGCAGTAGCATGGCGATTATTGTCGATATTCGGGGTCGTGAAATCATGGATTCACGCGGCAACCCCACGGTTGAAGCAGATGTCATTCTCGACAACGGCATGATGGGTCGCGCCACCGCACCCAGCGGCGCATCCACCGGTTCGCGTGAAGCACTGGAACTGCGTGATGGCGATAAGTCGCGCTACCTCGGCAAGGGCGTACTC